>Ga0129308_1000151_pt1 | contig 120637 bp, 99 predicted proteins | sample L827metagenome_FD_94440 | JGI IMG/M metagenome (GOLD analysis project Ga0129308, IMG submission 94440) | Ring-tailed lemur group fecal microbial communities from Wisconsin, USA - L827 metagenome | ecosystem: Host-associated > Mammals > Digestive system > Large intestine > Fecal | place: USA...
CAACTAATTTAGTCTGCTTTCTCATAATTAATGCACTCTCCTTTTTTCTTTTTGAAATACTGTCTTTTTTCGAAATTCCTAACTGCATTACGAGGTCATTATACTTCGGATATGGAAAATTATTGGCGGTGCGAAAAATGCAGGTTATTTTGTATAAAAATGCTAAAAGACAAAAATTCTTCATAAAAAATTAAAAGTTGGAGAGGCTTTAAAAGTGGGTGGGACGGTTGATTTAGAGGCGGACTGATGGTATACTGTAGAAAGCCTTGCGAATACAGGCTTTCAGGAAGAAATAAGGAGAATATATATATGGCAAAGGCTACACAGACAAAGGACCCACAGGAATTGGCCAATGTGGCCGGGAAGATATTTTCAGGTATCATTGCAGTATTTACGTTCATAATTCTTACGGTGTTTCCCCTGTATTACCAAAATTATTACTTTGATATTTTGAAGGCAAAGTATAAATTTTACTGGCTCACAATAGTGCTGATGCTGGCGGCCTGCCTTTTAGTGGCGCTGGCAGTATGCTTCGTGGACTGGATGGAGTACGGCGGCGCCAATACAAAGAAATGCTTGTCACAGCTTCGCTGGAGTAACTTAAAGAAGCAGCCGTTTGCCTATAAAATGCTGGCGGTTTTTTGGGTATTAGCGGCGTTATCGACGATTTTGTCGGATTACAAATATGAAGCCTTCTGGGGAAATGAGGGGCGGTTCAGCGGCCTGTTTTTGATCACTTTGTATGTGGTCAGTGTATTTGTGATTGGAAAGCTGGGCTGGATAAAAAAATGGCATCTGGATCTGTTTCTGGCAGCCGGCATCCTGGTCTGCCTGTTCGGAATCACGGATTATTTCCGGATGGATATTCTGGGGTGGAAAGCCAATGTAAAGCAGGGACAGGCGGATTCCTTCACTTCAACCATGGGAAATATTAATACGTATACAGCTTTTGTGGCCCTTGTAATGGGGACAGCCTGCAGTCTGTTCTCCACGGAAAAGAATGTTTTACGAGGAATCTGGTATTATGCAGTGGTTCTGATTAGCTTTATGGCGATTATAACAGGGCAGAGCGATAATGCGTATCTGGCACTGGGGGCTCTATTTGCCCTTCTTCCCTTCCTTTTATTCGCAAATGGAAGAGGAGTAACGCGGTATGCGGTGCTGATTGCTTCCTTTTTGTCCGTCATTAAGATCATTGCGGATATCAATGAAAAGATGGCGGAGAAGGTCATCGGCTTAAGCGGTATTTTCAGCATGCTGACAAAGCATGAGCTTCTGGAAGTTATTGTTATTGCGTTTTGGGGAGTGGCTGCGGTATTATATATTGGAGATCGCGTGCGGCTTTCTAAAAAAGGCGATGATTCAATCGGAAAGTGGCTTCGGATTATTTGGCTCTGTCTCATGGCAGCAGCGGCGGCAGCAGTGCTTTATGTGTTATATGATGCAAACTTCGGAGAAAATCCGGAAAAATATGCGGCGATTTCTCGGTATGTGGTATTCAATGACAACTGGGGTACGAATCGAGGATATTGCTGGCGGATTGGATGGGAATCCTATCAGAAACAGTCCATGCTTCACAAGATATTCGGATTCGGAGCAGATACCTTCGGAATCCTTACCTGGGATTATCGGCAGGAGGCGCTGGATCTGCACGGGGTATTTTACGAGAGCGCTCATAATGAATATCTGCAGTATCTGGTAACCATGGGACCGTTTACCGTAATCGTATATGTGCTGTTTTTAGTCAGCAGCTGCATTCAAATGCTGCGGGGATATAAGAAATGCCCATGGATTCTGGCGCCTTTTACGGCAGTAGTCTGCTATGGCGTACAGGCGCTGGTGAATATTAACCTGCCGATTGCTACTCCTGTGATGTGGTGCCTGCTGGCAGCCGGCCTGTCCATGGAGCGGGCCAGCCGTGAGGAAGAGTGCCTGTCTCATAAGAAAGCGCAGAACAGCTAATAAAAATTCAGAAAAGAGAAGTTGCAGGAATAATACCATGTTTGAAAAAATGATGCCAAGAGACAAAAAAATCAGGATGTTTATCCTTTTGCTGGTGGACATTTGCGTCATCCAGTTCAGCAGCTTTATGGGCCTGTGGATGCGTTTTGACATGCGGATTCAGTCCATTCCGGGCAATTATGCGGACTCGGTGATCCGATATGCGCTTGTCCACACGATTGTTACCATAGGAATCTTCTATCTGGCCAGGATGTACTCCTCCATGTGGAGCGTGGCAGGAATCCGTGAGGTATGCCATATCGTATTTGCCTGTGTATTGGCCGGCCTTTGCCAGATTGCCGGCATGACTATGCTTCAGCTGACAGTCCCGAGAAGCTATTTTGCCATCAGCCTGATTATTTTAACAGGCTGTGAAGGCTTGGTGCGTCTGTCCTATCGGATCAATCAGACACTTTTTAAGCGGTACGGAGAAAAAAATGAGAGCCGCATTATGATTGTGGGCGCCGGCACCTCCGGCTCTGTCATTTTAAAGGAAATCGAGACCAGCCAGTATACCCACGGAAAAGTGGTTTGCTTTGCGGATGATGATAAAAATAAAATCGGCAAGTTTTTAAACGGCGTACCCATTGCCGGAAACCGTTACGATATCCCGCAGATGGTGGAAAAGTACCGGATTGATAAAATCTATGTGGCAATACCCTCCGCTCCGGCTGCTGAGACTAAAAAGATCTTGGAAATATGCCGGGAAACGAACTGTCAGCTAAAGATTCTGCCGGGAATTTTCCAGCTGTTAAACGGCGATGTCAGCGTTTCCAAGCTTCGTGAGGTTCAGATAGAGGATCTGCTGGGCCGGGAGCCGATTCGGGTAAATCTCGATGAGATTATGGGCTATGTCAGCAATAAGGTAATTCTGGTAACAGGCGGAGGCGGTTCCATCGGAAGCGAGCTGTGCCGTCAGATTGCCAGCCATAACCCCAAGCAGCTGATTATTCTGGATATCTATGAAAACAATGCCTATGATATTCAGCAGGAGTTAAAGCGCAGCTATCCGGAACTGAATCTGGTAGTGCTGATCGGCTCGGTTCGGAATACACATCGAATGAACACGATTTTTGAACAATACAGACCTCAGATTGTTTACCATGCGGCAGCTCATAAGCATGTACCTCTGATGGAGGACAGCCCGAACGAGGCAATTAAGAATAATGTGTTCGGTACATATAAGACAGCGAAAGCGGCCAGCCGTTACGGCGCAGAGCGATTTGTCCTGATTTCCACGGATAAGGCGGTAAACCCTACCAATATCATGGGCGCCTCCAAACGGATGTGTGAAATGGTGGTGCAGATGCTTAATAAGGAGTCCAAAACCGATTTTGTGGCAGTGCGTTTCGGAAATGTGCTGGGCAGCAACGGTTCGGTGATCCCGCTTTTTAAAAAGCAGATATTAGAGGGCGGGCCGGTGACGGTCACGCATCCTGATATTATCCGTTATTTTATGACCATTCCGGAGGCAGTTTCTCTGGTCCTTCAGGCAGGGGCTTACGCTAAGGGCGGGGAAATCTTCGTTCTGGATATGGGCGAACCGGTTAAGATTCTGGATTTGGCAAAAAACTTAATCCGCCTTTCCGGTTATGTCCCCAATGAGGACATTATGATTGAGTTTACGGGTCTGCGGCCGGGAGAAAAGCTGTATGAGGAGCTTCTGATGGACGAGGAAGGCCTTCAGGATACCCCAAACCGTCTGATTCATATCGGAAAGCCGATTGACTTTGATGAGGTGCTGTTTAAAAAACAGCTGGATGAGCTTTACGAGGAGGCAAACCGCGACGGAGATTCTATTAAAGCTGCTGTGCAGAAGATTGTCCCGACGTATGTGAGAAAGGACGCCGGATAAAAGGAAAACAGGAGGAGTTTGATTTCATGGAACAAAGAAGGAGTTATGAGCAGGAAATTGATTTAAAGGATTTGATGTTTGCTGTTTTAAGAAAGTGGCGTCTGATTATTGTGATTGCAGTTATTTTTGCCGTGCTGCTGGGAGGCATGAAGTGCGTAAAGGGTTTAGGTCAGCTGCAGGATGCGGAATATGTAAAGAAAAATCAGGAAACCTATGATGCCAGTGTGGATCAGTATAACGCAACAAAGGAACGGCTGGAGAAGGAAATTGTCAATCTGCAGGAAAGCATTGAAAGTCAGCAGGAATACAAGGACGAATCCATTCTGATGAATATCAATCCATATGATGAATATGTGGAATCTGCCACCTTCTATATTTCAACAGACTATACGATTATGCCGGGGATGGTATATCAGAACCCCAACACGGCAGCCAGTATTCTGAAAGGCTATATGTCCATTGCTCAGAATGGAGAAATGTACAATTACGTGCTGGGACACATGTCCAATCCGATTGGTATCCGTTATTTGAAGGAACTGGTAAAAATCGAGCCGGACTATGACAACAATATGCTGGATATTACAGTGATCGCGGATACGGAAAAACGGGCCGGCGATGTGATGGAGTATATCAAGGACAGTATTGCGGATTCCAGCGATAATCTGACAGAGTCCATCGGGGAGCATGAGATTAGTTTGGTGGATGAGTCCCGCTATGTCACAGTGGACATGGAGCTGGATAAGAAACAGAAGGAATTCTCTGATACGATGGACCAGCTGGATACCAGCCTGACTGAAAAAACAAAAGAGCTGGAAGCTCTGGAGGAACCGGCCAATACTTTGTTAAGTAAGGGAAGCATCTTAAAGAGCTCCATTAAATATGCTGTTTTAGGAGGTGTCCTGGGTGCATTCATGGTGGTATTCTTTGTCTGCGTGGCATTTTTGATGAGTGATAAGATGGTCAGCGAAAAAGAATTAAAGCGCCGCTATGCACTGATGGTGCTTGGAGTATTCCGCAGACAGGATAAACGGAAGCTGTTCTCCTTTGTGGATCGTTTCCTTGATCGGCTGGAGGGTACGGCAGACAGGGAGATGGATGATGCCCAGACCTTTGAGGTGGCAGCCGCCAATGCCTCCAACTACATGGAACAGGTGCGCGAGGTAATCCTGGTAGGAACGGTTTCCCCGGATAGGATGGAAAAAATGAAAGACGGCCTGGCTCCGTTCCTGAAAAACGCAGAGCTTTCTGTAGGCGGAAATTTAGGCAAGGATGCTTTGGCTATTAAAAAGGCGGCGTCCTGCGATGCTGTGATTATTGTAGAGCAGAGAAATAAATCAAACTTCGGAGAGATTGAACAGGAATTAGACGTAGTCAGAAGCCTTGAAAAGAAGGTGCTCGGCTGTATCGTTTTATAAATCTGATACAAAGCCCCGGATGGATCGAAATGGTCTGCCCGGGGCTTTATGCTGTCGAAATTTGCGATGGGTAAGGGCTTTTCTTTTAATAGGAAGTATATTATAAATATAAGTGTTTAGTTATCAGAATGAAGGAGGACGGGTTATGGAGGAGGATAACAGAATTGCGCTGCTTGAAAAAGAAAATACTGAACTGAGAGCGGACGTGGAGATGTTATATCATACAGTAGTTCAGTTAAAAGAGAGTGTCAATCTCCTTGTTAGCCGCTATATTGTGCATGAGAATAAGTGAAAAAGAGGCAGGAGAAGCTTAACTCCGGTTTAGGGTTCTCCTGCCGGTCTTTTAAGAATTTTAAGATTGTTTTAGAAATGGGATGTTTCATGCAGTTTCTGCGTCAGTTCCCATATCATGTCATGCATCCAATCCACCGTTTGCTCCAGCGCCGCATTTTTCTGGCGCAGTTCCTGATTCTCCATCATTAAAGATTCGTACTTTGTTTTTATCCCTGCCAGATCGGCGCGGCTGTTGCTTTTTGATTCGGGTTCTGTAATACGCTGTACAACAGAACATCTGGGAGTGACATTTCCCGCAATCTGGTCTGCAATCAGCTGATCCCTTAAATTGTGATCCAACTCCATAAAACGCTGATAGATCATGGGGAAGATGGTCATAGGCGCCTGGCATGAGGGGCAGACGGCATTCTTTGACAGTTGGTAAAAGCCGTACCGTCCGCACTTGCGGCAGTAGTAAACGGTCAATTCTCGCATAGTTTTATCTCCTGTTAACTTGATGATTTGGCTGGGAGCAGAATCTCCCCATTTATATAAACGTTTTTAGGACAAAAATGTGACCGAAATTTAAAAATTTTCAAAAAAATACCGCGGTTCCGCCGAAGCGGCCTGCGGTATTTTTGAACGGATGATAATATTATCTTACTGGATGATTCCTGAACTGTCAACTGTCCAGATGGTGTCATTCGTATCTTTGATATCCTTAAAGCCTTTTCCTAATTCCGGTCTGGAAGCAGAGGTGGAGCTGGAGGTTGCTTTCTGGATATTTCCGCTGGTATTTACAAGGTAACGTTTTTCTCCGATGGAAACCGGCTCATAACGAAGCTCCGGATCCGCTTTTTTCAGAAGGCCATTTACGTAAACCTGATTGTCGCGTTCTCCGTGGTAGCCCTGTCCCTTAGAAGAACCCTTTGTCTGGAAGTACCAGATCTGATTCTCCTCCAGATCCTCATTGTAGATGGTCTGTTTGCCGGTCATCATGATACCGCTTTCGTTGAAATAGTAGTTCACTGCATTTCCGCTTTTGTCAGTCAGGGTCTGAAGTCCGGTCTGCATTTCACCATTTTCATTGAAGGCATAACGTTCGGAGTTGATAGTGAAAATCTCAATGCCGCTTTCTGCATGATAAGCCTCACCGTTCTTAAAATAGAAGGTGAATTCTTCATCACTCTCGGAGAAGCCCGGAGCGCCTTCAATGGTGTACCATCCTGCTGCCCGGCTTCCGCCGTTTTCTTTATCATAGTAACGGAAATCTTTTAAAGAAGCGGCCTGAGCCTCGCTGTCAGTGGCAGCAGAGGAAGAGGAGATAAAGCCTGCTTCTGCTACATTGACCCAGCCGGTCTGCATCTGTCCGTCAATAAAAGTATAGTATTTGCCGTCAATTCTCCGATCCAGCTGATTCATAATCATTTTGCCGTTTTCATCGAAATAGCACCAGATCTCCTCGTGATCGGTGTCGTGTGTCATGTCCTCTAAAAGGATCCAGCCAGTCTTGCGGGCACCGTCATTCTCATCTCCCAGGTAATACGTATTGCCGTCGAGTTCCAGAAGTCCGGTCATCATCAGGCCGTCATCATCAAAATAGTAGGTTTTTCCCTCAATAGTCATCCATTTGGATACGGTAATTTTACCGTCTTTCCCGAAATAGTTCCAGCTGCCTGCAGCAGGGGAGTCGGGAGAGTCATATACCTCTTCGCTGTCTGCAGAAACCCACTGATTCTTTACCATCTGGCCCTCTGCATTTACGAAGTATTCATCAACCCTCTGATTTACAGCGATATCGCCGTTTTCATCAAGGTAGTACCAGTCACTGCCTTTCTTTTTCCAGGTATTGGTCTCTTTGTAACCATCCTCATCATAGTAGTACCAGTTTCCGTCTTCTTCTGTCCAGCCCCTTTCAGCCGCCATTGCGGTATGGATTCCGGTGAAACCTGTCATCGTTGGTGCAGCTGCTGCCATGATTGCCGCAGCGGATAATACAGCCATAATTGTTGTCTGCTTACGCATAAAATAATCTCTCCTTTTTTGTGTGATGTGTGTGGCCGAAAATCCATCGTTGCATTACGGTGTGATTATAGCCGAAGCAGGCGGAGAAAATCTAGTGCAGGTTGCTGGAAGGAATGGAAGATGATAGATGGAAGAAACGGGGAAGGGGAGGGACGTAAAAGAGTTTATAAATATAATGAAAAAGGCTGCCCGCGGGCAGCCAAAAAGCTTTTAGATCTGATACCAGGTGTCAGTGAGAAACTGAAGGTCCAGGGTGCCGCGCAGCTGTTTTAAGATGCCGCTGACATACTGGTTGATGCCCTGGGATTTTTCACGGGCAATCTGGTAATCCATATCTGCATTGAAATAATTGTCTCCGCGGCAGGTGTAGCCGTCGAAGCCGGCGCAGGCAGCTGTCCTGACTCCGGCACGGACGAGAACATTTAACAGCATGACAAAAGAATTGTCGATGATTTCTGCCTCGCGGTCAATCAGTGAGCTGTAGTTTAAGGTATAGTCAAATCGTCCCCGCACATTTGTTACATTGGAGGTAGCGATAATTTTTACCGGAGCCTCGCTTTCGGCGGCCATTTCCAGCAGGCGGTTATTCAGCTGGACGTAACGTCTGGAATTGCTCAAAAAGGCATAGTCAATGGCAATGTCCTCCGGAATATAATTCACAGAGAGAATGACAGGGTTCTGTTCCCGAATATAGGAGAGAACCTGTTCTTTTTGAAGCTCCATATTCTTTCCGGGGCCCAGAAGCAGCAGGGGACGGCCGCTCCATGCGTTGGAAAGCTCCTGAAAGGCCTCTTTATCATTGCACTCCAGGCTCTGGTAGGAGCGATAGAGGTCTTCGATGTAATCCCTGTCGTAGAGAAGCTTTTTCTCCGGTTCAATGGTATCCAGAATTTCATTCAGTGATTTCAGGGACAGGGTATGCTTGTCCATCAGAAAACGAACATAATTCGGGTGACAGTGGTTGGAGGCGGAAATATAGTAAAACAGGTTGTATCCCCAGGGACTTTTCTGGAAAATCGGCATGATATTGATATCAATGGCCTCCAGCATCTGGCTAATGTCGAAATTCCGGCCGCAGTTGTCATTCATATACATGGAAATCAGCTCAATCGGCAGATTTCCGGCGCTTTTTCCCATGCCGTAGAGGGATGCGTCAATGAGGATGAGACGATCCGCCGGCTCCCGGATGACTTCCATGCTGTTGGAATAGGCCAGCTGGAAATTGTTGTGGGAGTGATAGCCGATACCGATTTCCGGCTTCAGATTATGGTTTAGAAGCTCAAAATAGTGAAGCAGGTTATCCTGATGAAGCAGTCCGTAGGTATCCACGATGGACAGCGCAAAGGGAGTTAAGCCATTAACCAGTTCAATTAAGTCAAGCATTTCCCGATCAGAGTAGCTGGTAATGGAGACTGCCTGTACAAATACGTCATAGCCAAGCTCTTTGACCTGACGGCAGAAGGCAATGGCCTCCCGCATGACATGTTTTTTAAAAATGACGCGGATGCCGTCAATAAAAGAGTCCGAACGGGGAGAAAGCTGTCCGATACCGCAGGTTCCGTAGTCAATCATGGCTACAATTTTTGTATTGCCCTTGTCGAGTCGGCCAAAAATCTGATCAGCGCTCCGCGTGTCCGGCATAATCGTGCGGTTTCTGTCAAACGGACGTCTTTCATCTAAAAAACCGATTTCCAGCATATCGACGCCGGAGCTAATCAGGCGTTCGAAAATATTGACGATATTGTCATGGCCGAAATTCCAGTCATTGACGTAACCGCCGTCACGTAAGGTGCAGTCTAATAATTTCAGTTGTTTCATGATGTCTCCTTTCTATCAGGTCAAAAGCAGCCGCATTACCGGCCGGAGTCCAGAAAATCTCCGATTTCGCAGGGGGTTTCGGCTACAAAAACAGGATGGAATTCCGCCCAGTCTGCTGCAAGGGAGGGGCCGAAGCCGTAGGTGACAGCGATAAAGTCCATTTTGGCTTTGGCGGCTCCATTTCCATCTGAGGAGGTATCGCCGATCAGGACTGCTTCTGATGCCGGGAGTCCCAGCTGATCCATACATTTATGCAGAACATCGATTTTCAGCATCTTGCTGGCAAAGTCACTGCCGCAGATGCAGTCACAGTAATCGGAAATACCGTAGTGATTTAACAGGGTAATGGCATAATCCTCCCGTTTTAAAGTGGCTACTCCAATGAGATAGCCTTCCTGTTTCAGCTTTTTTAACAGATCCATCATGCCGTCATAGGGCGCTGCCTTCAGTAAATCATGATCCTTATAGCGGTTTCGGAAAACCTCTGTGGCGGCATTGGCCTCCTCCTCGTTTAAGCCGTAGTGGCGGATCAGGGAATGCTTGACCGGAGGTCCGATAAAGGTCCGCATGATGGCCTCGCTTAAGGGCGGATATCCCATTTGTTCTGTGGTATAGCGGACACTGGCTAAAACGCCCTCGGCCGTATCCATCAGTGTGCCGTCCAGATCAAAAATCACACCGCGGTAACGGGCCTGGCCCGCAGAACCGCCGGATGTATTCGAAGCTGTATGTATCGTCATTGTTTTATTCCTCCTAAAAGAAGTTCCGTTTTTTTCAGATCAGACGGAGTATCGACAGAGAGGGTCCGTCCTGAAATTTCTATAAAAAGAACACGTTTCCCGTGTTCCATAAAACGGAGCAAATCAAACTCCTCGGTCTGCTCCAGCATACCAAAAGGCGTGGAAACAAAAAAATCCAGCGCTTGTTTCGTATAAAGGCCAATGCTGACAAATTTCCGGTAGGGAACGTCTGTCCGTCCCTTGGGGTAGGGAATGGGACTGCGGGAAGCGTAAAGCCCTAAACCGTCAGGATTGCAGACAATCTTGATATTGGAAGGATCCAGAGCCTCCTGCGGAATCGCGGTAAGCCCGGTGCCCGGAATCTGTCCCATGGCATTTACCACGAAGGGGCCGTCAGAGGCTTTCATGGCATCGATTCCCTTCTGTACCACATCCCGTATATCCTGTCCGGAAAGAAGGGGTTCATCGCCGCCGATCATGACATAATAATCGGCCGTGATGCAGCCTGCCGCTTCGTGTACCCGGGAGGTCGGTGTCTGATGGGAGGAAGAGGTTAAAAGGACCGGAATCCGGTGCTCCCGGCAGAAGTCGATGATGGCTTCACTGTCTGTGGCTACAAACACGGGATCCAGAACGGCGCTTTTTACGGCCGCTTCGTATACCCTGAGAAGCATTGGCTTTCCATCGATTAAGGCCAGTGCTTTGCCCGGAAAACGGACGGAATTCATTCTGGATGGAATGATGCCGGCTATCTGCATAATGGTTCCTCCTTTTAGGTGGGGATATGGGGTGTCTACGCCAATTATAGAGAAAATGGGGGGAAATGGCAAGGGGGGAGTGCGCGATTGGAGATAATGTTGCGATTGGGGATAATGTCGTGTTTGGGGAAAATGTCGCGTTCGGAAGAGAGGGCGGAGGCGTTTCCTACAGGGACCGCTTGCGCTTAGTGTGCCGCATAGCGGTACTAGGACCGCAAAAGACGCGGTCCAAGTGCCGATGGGGCCCAATGTCCCTTACGGAAAAGCCTCCGCCCTCTCTTCCCCACTACGTTTTCGTGAAATGGAAGAGGGGAGAGGGGAGGTATATTTGCTGTTTAATAAATCTTTAATATGCATAAAACAAAGATTGTGGTATACTAGGAGCACTTAGCGAGGTATTGCACGAGCTTAGTGCGAGTCATGCTGTGCATACTAGGAGCACTTAGCGAGGTATTGTACGAGCTTAGTGCGAGTCATGCCGTGCATACTAGGAGCACTTAGCGAGGTATTGTACGAGGTTAGTGCGAGTCATGCTGTGCATACTAGGAGCACTTAGCGAGGTATTGTACGAGGTTAGTGCGAGTCATGCTGTGCATACTAGGAGCACTTAGCGAGGTATTATACGAGGTTAGTGCGAGTCATGCTGTGCATACTAGGAGCACTTAGCGAGGATTAATTAAAAAAACTTTATTTAGGAATTATAAGAAAGAGAGAGGAAAATATTATGCAAAAAAAAGTTTCCAATTATATCGCGGAAAAACTTTTAGAAGCAGGGATTACGGATGTCTTTATGATTACCGGCGGCGGCGCTATGCATTTGAATGATGCGCTGGGGCATCAGGAAGGGCTTCACTGCATTTATAACCATCATGAGCAGGCCTGCGCCATGGCGGCGGAGAGCTATGCCAGGATTCATAACCGGATTGCGGCTGTCTGCGTGACAACGGGACCGGGTGGAATTAATGCTATGACGGGTGTGGCCGGCGGCTATATGGATTCGATTCCCATGCTGGTGATTTCCGGTCAGGTACGCTATGATACCACGGCGAGAAGCACGGGGTTGCATCTGCGTGCGATGGGGGATCAGGAATATGATATTACCAAATCGGTTGCCAATATGACAAAATACTGCGAGATGGTTATTGATCCGATGCGGATTCGTTTCTGTCTGGAGAAGGCGCTTTATCTGGCTTATGTGGGAAGACCGGGGCCGGTTTGGCTGGATATTCCGCTGAATGTACAGGCAGCCATCGTGGAGACCGATGAACTGATTGGATTTGACAGAGAGAATTATGAGGCGGGGGGAACCGGCTGGGCGGCGTCTTCTGAATCGGAAATTCCGGAGGATACGGCCGGCAAGGGAGAGTACCGCGAGGTTCTTCCTGAAAAAGTGACAAGAGAGACAGCCCGTGCGATTATTGAGAAGGTGCGCACATCGAAACGGCCGGTGATTAATGCCGGAAACGGGATCCGGATCGGCGCAGCCCACGAGGTATTTATGCGGGTGGTAGAGAAACTGGGAATTCCGGTAGCAACGGGAGCAGACAGCATTGACTGTATTTATGACGAACACCCGCTGTATGTGGGAAAGGGCGGCAATGTAGGGGACCGTGCCGGAAATTTCGCGATTCAAAACAGTGATCTGGTGCTTTCTCTGGGAAGCCGTTTGAGCTTCCGCCAGGTGGGATACCGCTTTACCACATGGGCCAGAGAGGCGTATGTCATTGTCAATGATATCGATGCGGAGGAGTTAAAGAAGCCGACGCTTCATGTGGACATGCCGGTTCATGCCTGTGTACAGGATCTGCTGACCGTGATGGAAGAGGTTCTGGATGCTGAGGGGACACCGGAGGGCGCTGCCCCTATGACCGAGGAGTACCGCGAGGCGCAGGCTGAGTGGGTGAAAATCTGTCAGGGCTGGAAACGTGATTATCCGGTGGTGCTGCCGCGCCATTTAGAGGGCGGAACAGACACAGAGGCTAATGTTTATGCCTTTGCCCATGAGATGAGCAGCCGTTTAAATGAAGGTCAGATTGTTGTCGTTGGAAACGGCTCGGCTAATGTAGTATGCGGACATGGAAATATCATGAAAAAGGGCCAGCGTTTTATCTCCAATTCCGGAATTGCGTCCATGGGCTATGGACTTCCTGCGGCCATCGGCGCCTGCGTGGCAGATCATACCCAGGACATTGTGCTGGTAACGGGGGATGGAAGTATTCAGATGAATTTACAGGAGCTTCAGACTGTAATCGGAAATCGGATGCCGATTAAGATTTTCCTGATCAATAACGGCGGCTACCATTCCATCCGTCAGACACAGAAGAATTTCTTCGGAGAGCCGCTTGTGGGAATCGGAGTAGACAGCGGCGACCTGACCTTCCCCAGTATGGAAAAGCTGGCCTGGGCTTACGGCTTCCCGTATGTGTCGATTCATAATAACGGGGAGATCGGAGAAAAGGTCGAAGAGACGCTGGCCATGGAAGGACCGGTCATCTGCGAGGTATTTGTGACACTGGATCAGAACTTTGAGCCGAAATCTTCCTCTAAAAAGCTTCCGGACGGAACCATGGTTTCTCCGCCGCTGGAGGATCTGGCCCCGTTTTTGCCGGATGAAGAGATGGATCGGATCATGCTGATTCCCAGAATTAAGAAATAACGGCTGCAGATTCGTGAAAAACGGAAAATCGCGGACAGGCGGCTGACCGATAAAGAAGTTTAGAAGAAAAGAGCGGGATAATAGAATGAGAAATGGAGCCTGCATATGAGAATTGTAGTAACAGGGGCTACCAGCTTTGTGGGTGCTGGGGCTGTAAAGGAGCTGCTGCACCGCGGCCATCAGGTATATGCGGTGCTGCGTGAACATTCCGTCAAGGCCGAACGGTTAATGGAAAACGGAGCTTTCCCGGAAAATCTTACGATGCTTGAAGCGGATTTGGGAAGGCTGGACTGTTTGACGCAGCGGATAGAAGGAAAATGCGATGTATTTTTGCATATGGGCTGGAGAGGAGCCGGAAGCGGCTCCCGGGGCGATCGGACCATCCAGGAGGAGAGTGTAAGGGATGCCCTGCTGGCCGTTCGGACGGCAGCGGCGCTGGGCTGTAAGCGCTTCCTTTTCACCGGTTCCCAGGCCGAGTATGGAGTACACGATACCCTAATGGATGAGGAGACGGAGTGCCGTCCCACATCCCCCTACGGCGAGGCCAAGCTGGCCGTTCGGATGGAGGCAGAGGCCTTATGCCGGGAGCTTTCCATGGATTACGGGCATGTGCGGATTTTCAGCACATACGGCCCCGGGGATCACCCCTGGTCCTTGATTTCCTCCTGCATTGATACTTTTTCAAAAGGGGGACAGATGGAGCTTTCTGCCTGCACCCAGCAGTGGAATTTCCTCTATATTGACGATGCCGGCCGGGCTCTGGCCGCATTGGCGGAATATAAGGGAGAGCTTTCCGCCCACGGCTGCGTTTACAACCTGGGTGGTCCCATGGATGAGACAGGTCCTCTCAGGGGCTTTGTAGAGACTCTTTATGAGCTTTGCGGAAGAAAGGGAAGCATGAAATACGGCCTTCGGCCGCCCAATGCCGAGGGAGTGGTGAACCTGATTCCGGATATCCGAAAGCTTGAGAGAGTAACGGGCTGGGAACCGAAAATAAGATTTGAGCAAGGAATACGTAATATTTTAAGAAAATTGTAGGTTGTCAAACAGGGGAAAGACGTTTAGAATAAGCTTAGCTGTAAGTCTTAGCCGGAATAGGTGAATACGGGCTTGCCGCGGGAATAAAAGGCGTGGTCCGGCCGGATGTACCCGGCTGAACCGTGACAGAAAGAAAGCAGGCTTTTCCAATGAAAAAAATCAGTATTTTGATTCCCTGTTATAATGAGGAAGAGAATGTCGGTCCGATTAGCGAAGCGGTTGTAAAAACACTGGAGAATGATTTGCCGGAATACGACTATGAGTTGGTATTTATTGACAATGACTCAACAGACCAGACGCGGCCGATTCTGCGGAAGCTCTGCAGTGAAAACCCCAGGATCAAGGCGATTTTCAATGCCAAGAATTTCGGCCAGTTCAACTCCCCGTATTACGGCATGCTGCAGGTCACAGGAGACTGTGTGATCAGCATGGTTGCGGATTTTCAGGATCCGGTGGAACTGATTCCTCAGTATGTGCGGGAGTGGGAGAAGGGTTATAAGATTGTAATCGGAATAAAGACGGGCAGCAGGGAAAACCCCATCATGTACGGGCTTCGGAGCTGCTACTATAAATTAATTAAAAAGCTCTCGGATGTGGAGCAAATTGAACATTTTACGGGATCCGGCCTTTATGACCGTGATTTCATTGAAATACTCAGGAGTCTGGATGATCCGACTCCTTTTCTCCGTGGAATCGTGGCGGAGCTTGGGTATAAGCGGAAGGAAATTCCCTATATCCAGCCCCAGCGCCGTGCCGGCAAGACACACAATAATTTCTACCGGCTCTATGATGCGGCCATGCTGAGCGTTACATCCTATACAAAGGTGGGCCTGCGTCTAGCCACGATCTTCGGAAGTATCTGCGCGGCCATCAGCATGATGGTGGCAGTGATTTATCTGATCATGAAGCTATTATACTGGTATGATTTCCCGGCGGGCATGGCGCCTGTCTTAATTGGCATGTGCTTTTTGGGCTCTGTGCAGATTTTCTTTATCGGGCTGGTGGGCGAGTATATTTTGTCCATTAATTCCCGTGTCATGAAACGCCCTTTAGTTGTGGAGGAAGAACGGATTAATTTTGATGAAACAGCGGATAAAGGCAGCAGGTGAGCAGTATGAAATTTAATGTTGATGTGGTCAGAATAAGAGAAAATACCATCCAGCTGAACGGATGGGCCATCGGAAAGACACCGGATACGAAGATCACCTACGGTGTCGAGGATGCCTCCCACCATCCGCTGGAGTTTCAGTATGTTCCCACCAGGCGGGATGATGTAAGCCAGATTTACTATGGAAGTGTCATTGACCGGGAGTTTGGCTTTGATATCCAGTTTCCTTACGAGAGGGGAAAAGACTATTATCTGGTAATCCGGGGAGAAAAGCGCCGGATTCGGGTAAAATATAATGAGGAGCTGATTCAGAAGCGAAGCAGTGTGGCTCATAAACGGATGCAGAAGATCCGCGATCTGATGAATATGGAGACGGTTCATGTCTGTATTGATTTCTGGAAGGAAAACGGTTTAAAGGCTCTGATTGTAAAATCGAAACATAAGCTGCAGGGCATTGACAATGATTACGATTACGGTGAATGGTATGATTTAACCAAGCCGTCTGCAGAAGAACTGGAGCGTCAGCGGACCAAACGGTTTGAGTATATGCCGAAATTCTCCATCGTCATTCCGGTTTACAAGACGCCGGAACGGTATTTAAAGGAAATGCTGGATTCCATTACAGCCCAGACTTACGGAAATTGGGAGGTCTGCGTGGCGGACGGAAGCCCCAGGGGAGAGAGTGTGGAGCGGATTCTGCGCCGCTATGCAGAGCGGGATCGCCGGTTCAAATACGTGATTCTGGGAGAGAACAAAGGAATTTCCGGCAATACCAATGCGGCTATGGATATGGCTTGCGGAGATTATATTGTGCTGGCGGATCATGACGATACGCTGACACCCAATGCCCTTTATGAATGCGCAAAATGGATTTCAGAGCATCCGGAATGCGATGTGCTGTATTCCGATGAGGATAAGATGGATATGGACGGGGGAGCTCTTTTCGATCCCCATTTCAAACCGGATTTCAATCCGGATCTTCTGTGCAGTGTCAACTATATCTGCCATCTGTTTGTGGTAAGCCATGATCTGGTGGCACGTATCGGCGGTTTCCGCCACGAATTTGACGGAGCGCAGGACTACGATTTTATTTTCCGCTGTACGGAGCAGGCAGCACAGATTTGCCATATTCCCAAGGTGCTGTACCATTGGCGCTGCCATAAGGATTCCACGGCCAGCAATCCGGAAAGCAAGCTCTATGCCTTTGAGGCAGGGGCAAGAGCGATTATGGCCCATTATGAACGGGTGGGAATCGAAGCGGAGAAGGTGGAAAAGGGAGTGGATTACGGAATTTACCACACCACCTACCGGATCCAGGGAGAACCCCTTGTTTCTATTATCATTCCGAATAAGGATCATCATGTGGATTTGGACACCTGCCTGCGCGCCATTGAGGAGCGGGCAACATACCGGAATGTGGAATTTATTATTGTAGAAAACAACAGCACCGAACCGGCTACCTTTGATTACTATGAGAAAATTCAGAAGGAATTTTCCAATGTCCATGTGGTGCGCTGGGAGCGAGAGTTTAATTATTCTGCCATCAATAATTTTGGCGTCACCTTTGCGAAGGGAGATTACCTATTATTCTTAAATAATGATACAGAGCTGATTGCAGAAAACTTCATCGAGGAGATGTTGGGACTTTGCCAGAGAGAGGATGTGGGCGCGGTGGGCGCCAGACTTCTCTATCAGGATGATACCATTCAGCATGCCGGCGTGGTAGTCGGCTTCGGCGGCATCGCAGGCCACACCTTTATCGGCCTGCACCGGGCGGAGAACAGCTACTTCCACCGGGCCATGAGTACCCAGGATTACAGCGCGGTGACAGCTGCCTGCATGATGACGAAAAAGAGCCTGTTTGAAGAGGTGGGCGGTCTTTCCGAGGAGCTGGCCGTGGCTTTCAATGACATCGATTACTGCATGAAGGTGCGCCGGGCCGGAAAGCTGGTGGCTTATAATCCGTATGCGCTCCTTTACCACTACGAATCCAAGTCCAGGGGATTGGAGGACACGCCGGAGAAGGTGGCCCGCTTCAACCGCGAGATTAAAATCTTTTCCGATAAATGGCCGGAAATCCTGCGGGACGGCGATCCGTATTACAACCCGAATTTAACCCTTCGGAAATCCAATTTTGCACTTCGGGATCTGAAGAAGGAAGGGATTGGGGAACCCTATAAACTGGAAGTGTAAAAGGACAGGACGATATGGAAATAACAACAACAGTGGTCATTCCCAACTATAACGGACTGAAATTTATGGAAGAGTGCATGCAGGCGCTGGAAGCTCAGACCTATAAAAATTTCAGGATTCTGGTGGTGGATAACGGTTCCACGGACGGCAGTGTGGAGTGGCTGAAGGAGCACGGGACAGATACGATTTTTCTGGCGGAAAACACAGGTTTTTCTGGAGCTGTCAATGTGGGGATCAGGGCCAGTGAAACGCCCTATGTGATTCTTTTAAATAATGATACCAGGGTGGAAGAATATTTTGTGGCGGAGTTAGTCCGGGCCATCGAGCGTTCTCCGAAGATATTTTCGGTCAGCAGCCGGATGATCCAGATGTACCATCCGGACTTGATGGATGATGCGGGCGATATGTATTCTCTGTTAGGCTGGGCCTATCAGCGGGGCGTGGGCCGGGAGATTCAGAAATACCGGAAATCCTGCCGCGTCTTTTCTGCCTGCGCGGGAGCGGCTATTTACCGGCGATCCGTTTTTGAAGAGATTGGCTATTTTGACGAAAGCCATTTTGCTTATCTGGAAGATATTGACGTGGGATACCGGGCCCGGATTTTCGGATACGACAATGTATACTGTCCGGCAGCCGTGGTATGGCATGTGGGAAGCGGAACCAGCGGTTCCAAATATAATTCGTTTAAAGTAAAGCTTGCGGCGCGGAATAATGTATATTTAAACTATAAAAATATGCCGTATCCGCAGTTGCTTTTCAATGCATTTCCTATTGCGGTGGGAATTTACCTGAAATATCTGTTTTTCAGGAAACTGGGGTATGAAAAAGATTATGTGGAAGGTTTGAAGGAGGGGCTTAAGACGGTACGCAGCTGCAGAAAGGTTTTATATCAGCCGAGGCATTTAAAGAATTATCTGGCCATTGAGCTGGAGCTGATTGCAGGAACGTTTCTGTATGTATATGAGTTTGCTGCCAGACAGAGTAAAAAAATTAAAAGCGAAAGTTGAGGTGTCTTATGAATTACGAAGACGATGAGCTGGAGCGCATGCGGGCCCGCAGAGAGCAGAGACGAAACAGCGGACAAAGCAGTGCAGGGCGCCGGACCAATACCGCAGATGCACGGAGAAACACAAAAGGCAGTGCGGATGCTTTCAAATCAGGTTACAGCGGCCCAAAGGGCGACACATCCAGAAGCAGTTCGGCACGGGGCGGCAGAGATCACCGCGGTACATACCGCCGCAGGAGAAATCGGGATCGGAAAAAGAAGATCATTTTGATTGTGCTGGCAGTGATAGCAGTGCTGGCTTTGGCAGTTGGCGGCGCTGTCTGGTATATTTATCAGAAAACCTGGGGCTCCCTTGCCCAAGTAGAGTTTGATGAAACAGACGTAATTAATATAGAGCTGTCCGATGAGCAGCTGGAAAGTATGAAAGGATACATGACCGTAGCCTGTTTCGGCGTGGATTCGAGAGCTGACAAAAACGGAAAGATGAACGTAGGAAAGGGCACCAATGCCGACGTGAACTTAATTGCCAGCATCAACCTAGAGACAGGAGAGATTCGTCTTGTTTCCGTATTCCGGGATACCTACCTGAATATCAACGATAAAAATTCTTATAATAAGATTAATGCGGCCTATGCCCAGGGCGGCCCGGAGCAGGCTGTAAAAGCTCTGAATAAGAACCTGGGACTTAACATTACCCAGTATGCCACCTTTAACTGGAAGGCAGTGGCAGATGCCATTAACCTGCTGGGCGGTGTGGATATCACCCTCAGTGAAAATGAATTCTCCTGGATCAATGCTTATATCACAGAGACTGTAAATGAAACGGGAATCGGCTCCTATCAGCTGACCCATGCAGGAGAGGTTCATTTGGATGGCGTGCAGGCAGTGGCTTATGGCCGTCTGCGTCTGGGCGATACGGACTACGCCCGTACCGAGCGTCAGAGAATTATTCTGGCACAGGCCTTTGAGAAGGCCAAGAAGGCGGACTGGGCGACCTTAAACTGCATCATCCAGACCATAACGCCGCAGCTGGCTACCAACATAACTCCGGCAGATTTAGTTCCGCTGGCACGCAATATCACGAAATATCACATGGGTGATACGGCCGGATTCCCATCCGCCAGAGGTGAGATGGATATCGGAAAAATCGGCGATTGCGTCGTTCCGAAAACCCTGGAATTTAACGTACGGGAGCTTCATAAGTTCCTCTTTGATGAGACAGAGTATGAGGTTCCGTCCAATGTGCTGGAATACAGCAATCATATTGCCAATGTGACGGGTATGAGCACGGAAGGCAAGGTGATCGGCCATGTGCCGGTGGATCAGGGTGTAAGCGCCAGATCCTACATTAAACATCGTGCCCAAAAGGCTGCAGAAGAGGCGGCCAGCAAGGCAACAAAGGCTTCAGAAACAGAGGAAGAGGAATCTACGGATGAGACGGAGGAATCGTCTGTCGATGAAAGCGGTTCTGAGGGCGAGAGCGAGTTCGATCCGGAGGAGGATTGGTTAAACGGCGAGTGGGACGATGAGCGGTTTGATGATGAATGGGAAAGCAACGGACCGGGAGGCACCGGCCCGAGCACCAACCCTTCCAGACCGGGAACGGTCCGTCCGGATCGCACGACAGAGGCGGATGATGAGAACGAGGCAGGCGGCCCCGGATCGGACGGTCCGGGAGGCTCCTCTGGTTCCTCCAATCGATATGAAAAACCGGGAAGCCAGTACGAGGATGGTGAGACCAGCCAGGCTCCCGGAAATAACGTACCGTCGGGAAATGCTCCCGGTTCCGGAAATAATTCTCTATCGGGAAATACCTCCCCGTCGGGAAACAGCACAGCATCGACCGAAGCGCCCCGAAGGAATAATTCTTCCTCCGGAACCGGCGCTCCGGGAAATGTAGCTCAGCCGGGCACAAGCAGTCCTTCGGGAAATAATGCGCCGTCGGGAGACAACTATGTATCGGGAAACAGCGCAAATCCGTCCGGCGTACCGACTTCACCGGGAGAGGGCGGGCCCTCCGGCCCGTCAGCCTGAAGAACAACAGGTTATAATTGATACGAATAACAGCAGGATCAGGTGAGATACTATGATAAAAGATAACCAGAAGCGTCTGAATCATTTTCATGTGGTGCTGGACGCACTTGTGATTATTTTCTCCTATGCATTGGCATGGTATGTTGTAAATGCAACGCCATGGTTTGATGTAACGGCGCATAACAAGAGGGCAATGGCCGCCGTTTATCTGGCGGCAGGCATACTCATTGTACCGTCCTACCTGATCCTCTATGCCTTCTTCCATCTCTACACACCGAAACGGGTGCAGGGCAGACGGGTAGAGCTGGCCAATATCGTAAAGGCTAATACCATCGGCCTTCTTACGATTTCCCTTATCCTGTATCTGGGCGGAAAAAATGAGTACTTCAGAAACTTTTCCCGTCCGATGGTGATTTTATTCTTTGCTGTCAACGTGATGGCGGAGGTGTTGATAAGAAATCTTCTTCGGAAGATTCTCCGCTCCATGCGCTCCAAAGGCTATAATCAGAAGCATCTGCTCCTGGTTGGTTACAGCCGGGCAGCGGAAGGCTTCATTGACCGGGTGAATGCAAATCCGGAGTGGGGCTATAAGGTTCGGGGAATTTTGGATGATCACGAGGAGTGGGGAAAAGAGTATAAAGGGGTCCGGGTGATTGGAAGGACCGATGATCTGGAGACCATTCTGGAGCTGAATACTCTGGATGAGATTGCCATTACCTTAAGTATCCGGGAATATGAGAAGCTGGAACATATTGTGGCTGACTGTGAGAAATCCGGAGTTCATACCAAGTTTATTCCGGATTATCACAATTTCATTCCGACGAAGCCATTCATGGAGGATCTGCAGGGCCTCCCGGTCATTCACATCCGCCATGTGCCGCTGACAAGCCTTCTGAATGCGACCATGAAACGGGCGGTGGATCTGTTCGGCGCCATGGTGGCGTTGCTTCTATTTTCGCCGTTTATGCTGGCAACTGTGATTGGCATCAAGCTGACTTCTCACGGACCGGTGATTTTCAGTCAGGAGCGGGTAGGGCTTCATAATAAGCCCTTTAAGATGTATAAGTTCCGTTCCATGGAGGTACAGACGGCAGCAAAGGAGAAGAGTCAGTGGACGACTCCGGGCGATCCGAGAGTAACGCCCATAGGCCGTTTCATCCGGAAGACCAGTATTGATGAGATGCCGCAGCTTTTTAATGTTTTAAAGGGGGATATGAGTCTGGTGGGACCAAGGCCGGAGCGCCCCTTCTTTGTAGAAAAATTTAAAGAAGAGATTCCGCGTTATATGATTAAGCATCAGGTCCGTCCGGGAATGACCGGCTGGGCCCAGGTCAATGGATATCGCGGAGATACTTCGATTACCAAGCGGATCGAGCATGATCTTTATTATATTGAGAACTGGACATTGGGATTTGATTTCAAGATCCTGTTCCTTACCTTTTTTAAAGGATTTATTAATAAGAATGCGTATTGATCGATGAGGAAAGATACATGGGATATGATGATGAAACAGACCGTTCCCGGCAAAAACAGGGACGCGGCAGACAGCCTGTCAAGAGAATGGGAGACAGGGATATACCATCCAGAAAATACAGAGAGCCCGGGCGTTCGGAAGCCGGGCTTGATCTGATCACGGATTCTTTCCGGGATCGGGGACGGCGCCAGAGTGTTTCGGATATGCGTGGCGCATCGAGACGCCGTCAGGCCCCGGCGGATCAGACGGCAGGAGGTTTTCATATACAGGCGGGGCCATCCGTGGGAACCGGAAGCTATTTATCGGAAGGCCCGTCCATTATGTCGGGAGGCCGTTCCTTATCAGGAGGAACACCTTCAGGAGGCGGCCGTTCATCAGAAGGAGGGCATTCATCAGAAGGCCCATCGATTATGTCCGGGCGCCGTTCCCTGTCTGGCGCCTCTGCGTCAGGAGGAGGCCGGTCCACAGAGGGTCCATCGATTATGTCCGGACACCGCTCCTTATCGGGTACCTCTGCGTTGGGAGGCGGCCGTCCCTCAGAAGGCCCGTCCATTATGTCTGGCCGTCAAAGTCTGTCCGGGCAGCAGAAAACGGGAAAAAGGGATCCCGGCAGCAGCCGCCGGTCACCGGGAAATACGTCTGCCGGTTCAGCGGCAGCACGGCAGACAGCAGCTTCCCGCCCCGTTTCCTCTGAGCGCCGGGCCGAGGAGTCCAAAACAGCAAAAAACAGGTATCAGGAAACATACAGGCAGCCGGAAAATTCGGGTCAGAGAAGTAAACGTTCTTCGATCTATACGGATCCGGCAAAACGAAAGGCTAAAAAGAAAAAACGGAAAATCCAGATTATTCTTCTGGAAGCAGTTTTGTTTCTGACCGTGTTGGTATTTGCCGGCTATTCCTATTTAAACAGCCGGCTTGGCATGATACAGCGTCTTCCGTGGGATCCGGATGAGATCCGCAACATCGACATTTCAGAGGAAAAGCAGGAGCAGATGAAGGGGTATTGGACCATTGCCATTTTCGGCGTGGACAGCCGGAATTCTTCTGTGGGAAAAGGGAACAACTCGGATGTCAATATTCTGTGTAATATCAATCAGGACACGGGAGAGATAAAGCTGGTATCCGTGTTCCGGGATTCTTATCTGAATGTGAATGACAAGAATTCCTACAATAAGATCAATGCCGCCTATCTTCAGGGAGGGCCGGAGCAGGCAGTAAAGGCTCTGAATAAAAACCTGGATCTGGATATTGATGATTATGCCACCTTTAACTGGAAGGCAGTGGCAGATGCCATCAACATTCTGGGCGGAATCGATGTAGAGATTACAAAGGCAGAGTTTTATTATATTAATGCCTTTATTTCGGAAACCGTAAAGGCGACGGGGATCGGCTCATACCAGTTAAAGCAGGCGGGAATGAATCATTTAGACGGAGTGCAGGCAGTGGCCTACGGCCGTCTGCGTTTGATGGATACAGATTACGCTCGTACAGAGAGGCAGAGGAAAGTGATTGCCCTGGCTTTTGAAAAGGCGAAGAAGGCAGACTGGGCGACTTTAAACTGCATTATCCAGACAGTGTTCCCGCAGGTGGCTACCAGCGTGGATATCGGTGATCTTCTGACAATGGGGCGCAGCATTACGAAGTATCATCTGACGGAAACCATGGGCTTCCCGGCGGCGAGAGGAGAAAAAAGCATAAAGGGAAAGGGCGCCTGTGTCATTCCGCAGACATTGGAGAGCAATGTCATAGAACTCCATAAATTCCTATTCGGCGATGAAAATTATCAGCCGACAGAAACGGTAAAGACAATCAGCCGGAAGATCAGTGCAGACTCCGGGCTCTCAACCGATGCCAAGCCGGTGGGAGAGGTGGGAACCGGAGGCGGTTCGATTCCAAAAACTACGGCGGAAGCGGCCTCGGAGGAAAGCACGCAGGAGGAACGTTCGGAAGAGGAGACAGAGGAATCGGGAGAAGCCGGGGAATCGGAAGGAGAAGGGGAAGCCGGAGAACTGGAGGGCTCAGAAGGAAATCACGCGTTTCCTTATGGATATCCCGGATATACAACGGAACAGGAGACAGATTCCGGCGGAAACCTGATTCTGCCCTCCGGCGGCTATGAGGAAGAAGAGAGCACCCGGGGCTGGTGGGAACGGCCATGGGGAAGTCAGAACGAAACGGGAGAGCGCGAAAGCAGAACAGAGGGCCTGTTTTCAGGGCCGTCTGAAGCTGCCGGGACCGGCGCGGTGCGGCCGGGGAGTCAGACGGACACCGGTGTGATCCTCGCCCCGGGAATGACGGTGCCGGCAGATTAGCGGATGGTCCTAAGCCCTGCCATTTCAAAATAGGGAATAGAAAAGCCCCGGTGCTGGCACACTGGGGCTTTTCACTGTCGGTCTATTTCTCGTCGCATACCTGAAAGATGTAGAATTTCAGATAATAGGAGGTTTCCTCCCCGGCCCAAAGGATCGGATGATCCGTCGCCTGGGTGCGGTATTCCACCTGGCGAAGGCGTTTGTGGACGCTTCCGGCCGCCTGCCGGATGGTATTGGCAAAAAGCTCCGGTGTCATGAAATGGGAGCAGGAGCAGGTGGCCAGGAAGCCGCCGTCCTTTACCAGCTTCAGTCCTCTCATATTGATTTCACGGTAACCCTTGACTGCATTTTTGACCGAATTGCGGGATTTGGTAAAAGCCGGCGGATCCAAAATTACCACATCAAACTGCTCGCCGTTTGCCTCCATCTGCGGAAGCAGCTCAAATACATCGGCGCAGCGAAAATGAGCAATATCAGCCACTCCGTTTAGGAGGGCATTTTCCTCTGCCTGCCGGATGCCCAGTTCGGAGGCGTCAACACCGATGACCTCCTTCGCTCCGGCCACGGCGGCATTGAGGGCAAAGGAGCCGGTGTGGGTAAAGCAGTCCAGAACCCGTTTCCCGCGGCAGAGCTTCTGAATCGCTAACCGGTTGTATTTTTGATCCAGGAAAAATCCGGTCTTCTGTCCGTCCATGACATCCACCAGATAGCGGACTCCGTTCTCACAGATTTCCACTTTTGTATCAAATGGCTCTCCGATAAAGCCTTTATAGCGTTCCATGCCTTCCTGAAGACGGACCTTGGCATCGCTTCGCTCATAGATGCCGCGGATTTCGATGCCGTCCTCAAAAAGCACTTTTTTCAGTTTTTCCAAAATCACAGGCTTTAGCCGATCAATACCAAGAGCCAGGGATTCTACTACCAGGACATCGGAAAATTTATCGATGACGATACCCGGAAGAAAATCAGCCTCGCCGAAGATGATGCGGCAGCTGGCTGTGTCAACCGTCTGTTTACGGTAGTTCCAGGCATTGCGAACCCGCATTTCAATAAAAGTGTCATCAATAACCGCATCCTTTTTTCTGGAAAGCATCCGGACTGTCAGCTTGGAATGGGTATTGATGAAGCCATAACCTAAGATATATCCGTCAAAATCAGCGACAGTTACGATGTCTCCGTTTTCAAAGCTTCCTTCAATCTGTGCGATTTCATTGTCATAAATCCACATACCGCCCGCTTTTAAGGCGCGGGCCTCTCCTTTCTTTATATGAACCGTTGCATTTGTGTTCATGAGTCCTCCTTTATCTGCCGGGGTTTTTTGTATTTCATGCCCTGCGGGGCGATTTTGCTGGAAAAGGCTGCAAGAAGCCCGATTCCAGTATACAGGAGGAAGAATCCTGTGACAAGCGTAAAAAAGAAAATTTATGAAATCACAATTTCATGATACATTTTTCACAGTTCCATCACAAATAGCTGATAGACTATGCCATGTAAACGGAAAAAAGGAATCAAAAACAGAAAAGCAAAATGGAAGGATTGTATAGATTACGCATCGGCGGATGCAGATTTTTGGAAAGGAGATAAGGATATGTATCACGAGAATGATTATAACGGAACCTACAGAAATCATGAAAATCAGGAAGAAACGAGCTTAGACAGTGATTTAAATTATACGGAAGGCGCGTATTCGGACAGTACATCGTCTTACGGAAGACACTATGGCAGCAGCTATGGACAGAATGGGAATTATCAGAATGCGCGGCCGGATCGCAGTTATATTCCGGCTGAACCGGAGCGGGCCAGCCGCAGGAAAAGCCCCTCTTTAGTAAAACGGGCAGCGGGGATTGCGGCGGCAGGTATTCTTTTTGGCTGTGTGGCGGGAGGAACCATGACGGGAGTTACCCTTATTTCCCATAAAATATTCCCGGCCGAAGCAGTGGAGAGCAGCGAGGCGGCAGAAACAGAGGCTGAATCCCTGGGTGATGCACAGGCTGCGGTGAGCAATGCAATTCCGGTTTCTACCGGAAATGATGTATCAGCTATTGTGGAGAAAGCCATGCCTTCTGTGGTTGCCATTAATAACAAGATGGTTTATACACAAAATGACTGGTTCTTTGGAACCCAGCAGTATGAGGTGCCCAGCAGCGGATCCGGTATCATTGCCGGTCAGAATGATGAGGAGCTTCTGATTGTTACGAATAACCATGTGGTAGCGGATTCCCAGGAGCTTTCCGTGAATTTTATTGACAATACCAGCGTGAAGGCGGCTGTAAAAGGTACGGATTCCGATTCGGATCTGGCAGTAATTGCGGTGCAGCTTTCTGATATTCCGGAGGAAACAAGGAAACAGATCAAGGCGGCTGAGCTGGGCGACTCCGATGCCTTAAAGCTGGGTCAGGGTGTAGTGGCCATCGGCAACGCACTGGGCCAGGGTCAGTCTGTTACAGTAGGCTATGTCAGCGCTTTAAATAAAGAGGTTACGATTGATAATGTGGAGCGGACTCTTCTTCAGGTGGATGCAGCCATCAATCCGGGCAACAGCGGCGGCGCTCTTTTAAACATGCAGGGTGAGGTGATTGGAATCAATGCAGCCAAGTATGCGGATACGGATGTAGAGGGTATCGGCTACGCCATCCCTATTTCCTTTGCCAAAGATATTATTGATGATTTGATGACAAAGACGACCAAGATTGAGGTGGAGGAAGACGAGCAGGGTTATTTGGGAATCCAGCTTCAGAATATTGACAGCCGGATGGCCAATGCATACGGAATGCCGGAGGGTATCTATGTATATAAGATTGTAGAAGGCAGCGCAGCCGCCAATTCTGACCTGCGGGAGCGCGATATTATTACAAAATTCGATGGAGAACGCGTGAAAACAGGGGATGAACTGCAGAGGATGCTGACCTACTATAAGGGCGGTTCTGAAGTAACCCTGACCGTGCAGAGTCTGGAAAACGGCGCTTATGTGGAGCGCGAGGTTGCGATTACTCTGGGATATAAGAAAGACAACACGCAGTAAAAGGTTCAAAATACTGTTTCGGCAGAGGCGAGACGCAAAGGTGCAGCGAGACACAGGTACAAGGTAAAGCAAAGAAACAGGAGAGTCCGGAGGTTCCATGCAGACAGGCAGGGGATCTCCGGACTGCTTCTGTTTCGGCTTTTGTCCGGCCTTTTCATAAAGCCGGGAAGATTTTGCTTCTGTGCTGTCAGAAAATCCCTGTGAAAAAGGCAGGAAACCTGTGGCAACAAATGCATAATTATTGTATACTGAAACGTGAGACGCAGATTCAGCAGACAGGAGGATAAAAATGGAAGAAAAAGAGAAAGAAGAGATGGATCAGGAAAACTACGAAAAGATTTGTTATGTCTGCCGCCGTCCGGAGAGCAAGGCAGGCCCCATGATTACCATGCCCGGCGGGATGAATTTCTGCCATGACTGTATGCAGAAGGCTTTTGATTCTGTAACGCAGAGCGGTCTGGATCTCAGCAAGCTTCAGAACATGCCTTATATGAATCTGAATTTAAGCGATATCCCCAATCTGACCCCGGAAACCATGGAGATTCCGAAAAAGAACAAGATAAAAAAGAAAAACGCAGAGGCCAAAAAACCGGAATTTACGATGAAGGACGTGCCGGCGCCCCATAAAATCAAGGCCCGCCTGGATGAATATGTCATCGGACAGGAAAAGGCGAAAAAGGCCATTTCCGTAGCGGTTTATAACCATTACAAGCGTGTATTCCTGCAGGGAAAAGAGCAGGAAGGGGAAGAGGTACAGATTGAGAAGTCCAATATTCTCATGCTGGGCCCTACCGGAAGCGGAAAAACGTACCTGGTAAAAACGCTGGCAAAGCTACTCGATGTGCCGCTGGCCATTGCAGATGCGACCTCTTTAACAGAGGCCGGTTATATCGGAGATGATATCGAAAGCGTGGTATCCAAGCTTTTGAGCGCTGCGGACAATGATGTGGAACGGGCAGAGCACGGCATTATTTTTATTGATGAGATTGATAAGATTGCCAAGAAAAAGAATATTACAAACCGGGATGTCAGCGGAGAGTCCGTACAGCAGGAGCTGTTAAAGCTGCTGGAGGGAAGCCAGGTGGAGGTGCCGGTGGGCTCAAATCAGAAGAATGCCCTGACCCCCATGACGACAGTGGATACCAATCATATTCTTTTCATCTGCGGCGGCGCATTTCCGGATCTGGAGGATATTATTAAGGAGCGCCTTTCCAAATCCGCGTCCCTGGGATTTAATTCCCATCTGCGGGATGAATTTGAAGAGGATCCGGATCTGTTAAGCAAGGCCACCACAGAGGACCTCCGGGCCTTTGGCATGATTCCGGAGTTTTTGGGACGTCTGCCGGTGCTGGTGCCGCTCCAGGGTCTGACAAAAGAGCTGATGGTTAAGATCTTAAAGGAGCCGAAAAACGCGATTTTAAAACAGTACATCCGTCTTCTGGAGTTAGATGAGGTGAAGCTCGTTTTTGAAGAGGACGCTCTGGAGTGGATTGCACAGGAAGCTCTGAAAAAAGAGACGGGAGCCAGGGCTCTCCGGGCTATTATTGAGGAATTTATGCTGGATATCATGTATGAGATCCCGAAGGATCCGGGTATCGGTTCGGTGGTGATTACAAGGGCCTATCTGGAAAAAAGCGGAGGCCCGCTGATCGAGATGCGCGAATAGAGGGCCGCGGAAAGGAAAGGCCGGCGGGGCGGGATTACTCCCGCATCGCCAGAAACGACTGGTAAAGGTTGAGGGTGCCGTATCCCCATTCCCGATTGGGATAAGTGAGGGACGGCTTGCGTTCTGCACCCCGTATCAGGATGGATTTGGCGATCGGCGTGTTGATGGAGGGCAGATTTTCGCCGGCTGAGGCCCAGGACAGGAGATTGGCCGCAGCGCCGGCGGTGTGGGCTGCGGCAATGGAGGTGCCGGTGAATTCCGTGCGGCCGTCCGGTGACAGGATCCCCACACCGGGAGCCGCCAGCTCCGGTTTGATGGCGCCGGTTCTCGCAAAACCGCGGCTGGAATGGATATAAATGCTGTTGTTCCGATGATTGTAGGCCGCGGCCGTGATGGGAGCGGCTGCGTTGGCCGGATCCGTAACTGTGGTGTTGGGATTCGGCCGAAGAAAAAAGGTATTTTCAGACAGAAAACCGTGAACCGGAAGCCACATATGATACTGCCCTTCAATAAATAAAGAATTGTAGACTCGAATCCGCCACAGGCCGGGAGCCGGATCTTCAAAGCGCATAATAATCAGCTGGCTTCCCGTAGCCGTCTCAGAGCCGGTGTAGGTCAGGTGGATGACCGTGCGTTCCAGGAGAAAATCAATCTGGCGTTCCGCACTGGTGGAGATGGGAAGACGGGCAATCTCTTCTCCGGAAGGAGAGAGAAAGCCGACGGAGTATAGCTCCGATTCGCGTGCCCAAAGCTCCAGCGTAAAACCGTATTCATCATTTCCCACCCGCAGCTCCACATCCTCATAGCTTTGTTCAGAAGACATATTTCCCAGATAATGATGGCCGCGCCCGGTTTCATTTCCGGCAGCCAGCACTATGATCTGGCCGGTCACGCTGCTCTGTTCGGAGAGATAGCGTCCCAGAGGAGAGGTACCGTCGTGACTTCCCATGTTGGTACCAAGCCCCAGAAGAATGGTGAGCGGGAGATTGCGGCTGCGGGCAATGTAAAGCAGATATTTGATGCCCAGCATGATATCATCTTCCTGAAACGCCTCGGCATCCTGCGGGAGGAAATAAAAGTCCCGCAGGTATTTTTTTGCCCCCTTGAGCCGGACAACAGCCAGCTGTGCCTCCGGAGCCGCGCCGGTAAAATCGGAAACAGCCGATGCGCTTCCGGCTGCAATGGAAGCCATCATAGTGCCGTGGCCGTTGGTATCGCGGGTGGGAACGGCAGAGAAAGGATCCTGAGCCCGAAGCGCTTCATTAATCTGTTCCTCGGTATAGACTGTCCCATAATGAATATCGTCGATGGGATTTCCGGTTTGAAGTCCTGTGCCTTCTATGGTCTGATCCCAGATACCTAAAATGCGGGTAGTGCCGTCCCGATTGCGGAACAGAGGATTCGGATAATCGATTCCGGTGTCAATGATTCCGATAATGGTTTCCCTCCCGCGGTAGTTTAAACGGGGCTGGTCGAAGGTTTTTAAAATCCCGGCGCTTTCCATACTGCCGGTATCGAGAAGGGAGTACAGATTGGGAATGGCATCATATCCATGCCGGATAAAAGAAAGGGGTAGCGCCTCGGAAAGAGGCTTATGGATGATAACATACTGATTGCTCACAAAATCATAGCAGATATTTTCCCCGGACAGAATCTGTTCCTGGGTGAAGGAGTAATATCGGTAAATAAAATCGGCCATTTCCTCAGAGGCCGGATTTACAGTGCAGGCCATGCAAATTTCCTTAAAATGTTTTTATAAATATATGCGTGCAGGGAGAAAATATTAGTGTTCCGTACATACCTGTAAAGCTGCCGGAAATGAATTGCCGCGAATTGCCGGGAATCGCAAGGCAGAACTTTACGCAGGGAGAAAAAAATGGTATGATGCTTGTAAGAATGTGTGACGGGAGGAAGGAAGATGGAGTTTTTAGGATTGGTGGCCGGTCTGCTGGGGCTGGACTTGTTTTTGAAAGGAAAAATCGAGGCGCAGGAGGCGGAGACATTCCCGAGAGATCTGGAGGGAACGCAGGGGAAGATCCGCTTGTATCAGAATCACAACGGGGGCTTCTGCTTCGGTAAGCTGAAAGAAAAGACGGAGCTGGTAAAGCAGCTTCCGTTGGTATTTACTTCGGCATCAGCCGGAATTTTCGTCTGGGTCTTAACAAGAAAAAGCCGCTTTGCGGATCGGCTGGGGATTTCTCTGATCACAGCAGGCGGATTAAGCAATCTCTATGATCGCATGAAGCGCGGCTATGTGGTGGATTATTTCAGCATTCGGGTCAAATGGCTGGAAAAAGTAGTTTTAAACCTGGGGGATGTCTGCATCCTGGCAGGCACCCTGCTGCTGTCCGTATCCGGTCTGATCGGAGACGGGGACGGCCGCAGCGAAAAATGCCCCGGAAGCCGTCTGAAAAGCCTATTTTCGGGAAGAAAGAGCAGAAAAGAGGAAGCCGGAGAGCAGTGAAAGAAACGGGCATGCCCGTAAAATGTATACTGGAATAAGAAAAACGCAGAAAGAGGAGAGCCGGTCCCAGGGACTCAAGCTCTCCTCTTTTCTGCACATAAGGCCCCGACGGCAGTGGCAAATGCCGTGTGAGGAGGGATGATAAAATGCACATGGAATAAATCCTGCATCCGGTTAAATACATCAAAGGTTTCTGCCGCCGGCGCAAGGCAGGCCAGAGAACCTGTCAGGACCACATCCCGGATCGTATCGCCGTTCAGAGCAAAGGAAGCCATAACGCCGATATTTTCATAGATCATGTTGAACAGGGCGGCGGCCATATCATTATCCGTTGCCCCGCTTTTGATCTTGCCGAAATTGGCCGCGGTTAAATCGGAATTCAGAGCCGGAATCTCTTCGTCCAGCAGATCGCCGATGCGAAGATCCGCCATGGCCCGGCTGCCTCGTCCTGCCATCTCTGCCAGGGCGAAGATATCTGTCTCATGAAGAAAACGGGAGGCCAGGCCGGATAGGGTCCCGCCGCCGATACCGCTGCCTCCCAGATGGCGGCAGCCGTCCTTTGCGGCCCGGACAAAAGCCGTTCCGGTTCCCATACTGACCACCAGGGCCTCTGTAAGGCCTGAGAGCCTGAGTCCGCCCTGTCCGATGGCCTCCAGCTCCAGCGCGTGGAAGGTAGGGATGCCGTAGATGTCCTCATGAAAAAAGGTGGAGCCAAGACCGGTCAGGGTAATATCCGCGACATCGCAAAGCGCCAGCTGATGCTCTTTTAAGAAACGGCCCAGAACGCCGTAGGTGCTGGTGCGCGGATCATCGGCCCGTACCTGAAGCGTGCCGAACAGTTCGCCTGCCTCTGTAAAACCGGCGGCTTTGGTGGTGGAGCCGCCGATGTCGATTCCAATAGATACTTTCATAGATTGTCTCTCCCGTTATTTGTATTAAAACAATTATAACGCAGATGGGAGAGAAATGGCAAGAAAGATACATTGCTTATATACCGCATTTCAGAAAACGAATCAGAATCCGATACTGGTCTTTTGTTTCTTCGACTTTGCAGAGTCCTCCCATTTCTTCCATCATAGAGCAGATATTGGAAACGCCGATATGGGTACTTTCTACAGTGCCCGGCCGTTTCTTTTTCCTATTTTCCACTAAAAAGCCGCAGTGGGAATCTTCATAGAAGCATGCAATCCGGACTGGGGACTCTTTGGCTGCGTATTTGATGACATTAGAGCAGATATTATCCAGAATCCGGAGCAGGTAGTCCGGTTCCACCAGGACTTCATCCTCTTTCCAATTTAATTCCGAACGGATTTGAAATCCCTGATTTTCCAGATATAGGCTTGTTTCGGACAGCAGATCATAAAAAGCCGCACGGAAGGGAGATGGCTTGGCTGTGCCGGGGGACACCTGTTTTTGCATGGAGTATTCCAGAATCCGATCTGCCATATTTTTAATCTGTCCGGCTTTTTCATTGATTTTATCGGCACACTTTAATGCCTGTTTCTGTTCCGGCTGCAGCTCTTGTTTCAGAATCTCTCCATAGAGAAAAAGTGCAGAAAGCGGAGTGCGCAGATCATGGGAGAGACTTGAGATCATGGACTGATTCAGCTGAATTAATTCAGCTTCCTGGCGGAACTGTGCACGGATCGATTTTCGCAGGGAGTTCAGGCCATCGGCCAGGATTGCCAGCTCATCATTCCCCCGGACGGTAACGGGATAATTGAGATTGCCGGTTTCCAGAATCTGAATTTCGCTGCCGAGCAGACGGATGTAGGAAAGCATGCCATGAATCTCCATCATAATAAGAGCGGTAAACAGGATAAAGGAAAGAAAGATCTCTGCCACCAGGGCATAGTTAAAGAACTGGTACGTATACATTCCTGTTAAAAATACCTCTGCATTTCCATCCTGAAATTCCACCCTGTGAGAAGGATCCCATTTATAGAAGCGTTCTTCTACATGATATTTCGGATTGGCTTTCATAAAAGGGTATTGGGAATCATAAATTAGAATCTCATCCCGATAAATCTGCATCCATACAATAGACTGCTGGGTCACCCATTTATGCACATCATCAATGTTGGAGAGGGAAACATGATTTTCGGCAACATATTTTTTAAAGCTGTCCATGCGGCGATCATTTTCCATCTTCATATAGTTGCTTTTATCAAAATAGGACTGAAGCAGGACGTTTCCTGCCCGGTTAAGCAGAAGAAAGAAAATGGAAGCAGTAAAGAAAGCCACCAGAAGAGCGCGTAAAAAGCGATAGTAAATAGAGCCGTTCTTTGCCTCTTTAACCTTCAAATCGATACCCCTTTCCATAGATTGTTGTAATATGGGTGGGATTTTGCGGATCCTTCTCTATTTTTTTCCGCAGGTTGCGGATATGTACCATAACAGTGCCATTGCAGGAATAAAAATAGGGCTCATTCCAGATGGATTCATACAGATTTTGTGCCGAAAAGATCCGCCGGGGATTCTGGCTCATGAGAAGAAGGATACGGTATTCTATATCAGAGAGACTGATACTCTTCTCCTGTTTAAATACCTCATTAAAATTGGCATTGATGCGGAAGTCGCCGAATTCAATCCAGCGTTCCTGGTCCGTCTCTTCCTTTTGCTCTTTTCCATGATACACCTGATAGCGCTGCAGCAAAGCTTTTACATGTCCTAAAAGCTCTGCGTAGGAAAATGGCTTGGTCAGGTAGTCATCTCCGCCTGCCATCAAGCCGATGAGCTTATCCGATTCCTGGGCCTTTGCCGTCAGAAACAGAATCGGTACAAATGAGGTTTTGCGAATCTCCTCGCACGTCTTCAGACCGGAAATTCCCGGCATCATAATATCCAGAATGACAAGGTCGGTATCCTCTTTTAAAAGTCTTAGTCCTTCCAATCCGGTTGCCGCTTCCGTAATCTGGTAATTTTCATTATTTAAAAGGATCCGGATGGCTTCTCTGATATCCTCGTCATCCTCAATAATTAAAATATTTGCTTGCTGGTTCACGGTAGTCCTTCCTTTTTCCTTTACAAATTGGGAATGGCCTGTTCATCCCTCTGCATATCCGCCCTTATTTTATCACAGGTTTTTTTGAAGGGAATTACAATTTCCTTACCATTTTATGACTCTTTATTCAAAATGTCCGGCTTTCTCTTTAGAATTGTTAAACATGACTTTAGAACAGGTTAAGTTTTTTTGAGTACAATAAAGGCATCCCGAGAGGCCAGGCAAAGGATATGCACCCCGGAGGGGAGAAATGCCTGTTTTGTCGGAAGGGATTCAGAAAAGAAAGGAGAGTTTACTCTTTATGAAAAAAACGGGAAAATTAACAGCTCTTCTCTCAGCCGCTGCCGTATTGACCTTGGGCGCTTCTGCTACGTCATTTGCGGCTGGCTGGGAGAAAGACGACAGCGGAATCTGGCATTATTATGACAGTGACGGAGAATTAGTGACAGGAGAATGGAGAAAAGATGGCTCTAACTGGTTCTATCTGGATGATGAAGGCGATATGCTGAGGATGTCCTGGGTAGATGATGACAGTTTTGTAAATGAAAAGGGCGTCCGCCTTGTGAATTCCTGGATCAAGGTTCCGGGCAGTGATTCCGAGGATGATCCGGAGTCTGGTGACGACAGCTGGTACTTTTTTGATAAAAAGGGAGTAAAGCTGACAGACACATCCAAAAAAATCAATGGAAAAACATATTACTTTGATGAAGACGGAAAAATGATTACCGGATGGTATGAAAAAAACGGAGAAGTCTTCTATTTAGGCGATGAGAATGACGGCGTTCGGAAGGACAACCAGTGGCTGTGGCTGGAACGTCCGGGTAACAGTGATGAAGACAGCAATGAGGCGGCTGACGCACTGGGCTGCAGCGATGACAATGATGATATCTGCGATGATGAAGGCTGGTACTGGTTCGGAGCCGGCGGAAAATTGGCCAGAGATACAGATAAAAAGAAAATCAATGGCCGTTACTATTATTTTAATGAGCATGGTCAGATGCTGTACGAGGGGATCAATGACAGAAAGGTATCCGGTGCCGTTCCGGCCAGCCAGGTTCATGCAGCGGCTGACGGTAATGCGGCCACACCGGGATTGGCCCAGGCAGGGCATATGATTTATGCAAATCAGGTGGAAAACGGCTGGAGAGCGGATGGCTGGTATGAGATTACCGGTTCTGAAGATACAGACACAGATGATGACAGCTACTGGTATTACTTTAAAGACGGAAAGGCAAAGAGAGCAGATTCCGATAAGGATACCCGCGTCAAAGATGATGACGGCAATGTTTATGTGAAACGTTACAAGATTGACAGCTCTAAAGGCAAGCTGAATTTTGCTTTTGATGAGTACGGCCGTACCCAGACAGGTCTTCAGTATGTCCCGGATGACAATGCATTCTATTACTTTGACGAGAATGGCTGGCCAAAGACAGGACGGGTGAGCAATGTAGAATGTGATGACGATGTCTATGAGTTCTATTTTAATACTTCTTCCGGCAAGAACGGTCAGGGTGTGAACGGAGAAAAGAGCGGTTATCTGTACTTTAACGGCAAAAAACTGGCTGCAGATGATGACAACCGTCTGTTCTTCTGCAACGACAAGATTTATCTGGTAAACAGCAAAGGAAAGATCCAGAAGAGCAAAAACAGCAAGAAATATGATATTGAAAACCACAGCATTGACGAGAGTAAGGTAGAGGTTGCCTTTAATTCAGACGGCTCTGTAAAATCCATTACCCTGGATGAAGGAAACGGAACTGCTTATACGGCAAATGAGCTTCTTCAAATGTCCTTGAATCTGGATTCCACCACTGGAGATTATGTGGATGAAGACGGAAAATATGAGGATACTTACGTGACAATTCCAAGTATCGAATTGTATGATGGAGATGTGTATACTTACCGCTTCCGTACAAAAACAGCAGAAGAAAACAGCCTTGTCTCCACCGAGATGTGGTATGATGTACACGAGAAACTGGCAAACCGCTGGAAATAATTTGTGATACTGCTTTTGAAATGCAAATCGATTCATGCACTGCACTTTTTTCGAAATCAAGAAGGCACCGCAGACTGCCGGGTTCTTTCCCGGCGGGCGGTGCTTTTTTGCATCCGGAAAAATTTGCAAACTGCGAAAAAGTAATTTCGTGCATTTTTTATAAAGAAACGGTGTTTCCCAGTTGACAGAAGCTTCCAAATATTGTAGAATCACCTTTAAAAATATATAAAAATGGGAGTTGATTTTTTTTGGATTCAAGTGACGCGATACAGTTGATAATTCTTCTTATTCTATTGATGCTGTCTGCATTTTTCTCATCGTCGGAGACAGCGCTTACTACGGTGAATAAGATCCGCATGAGGACTTTGGCCGATGCCGGAGACAGCAGAGCCGAATTCGTGCTGAAGGTGATTGGAAATCCGAGTAAGATGCTGAGTGCGATTCTGATTGGCAATAATATTGTAAACCTGTATGCCTCCTCTCTTTCCACCATGCTGGCTACCAGACTGTGGGGAAATGAAGCAGTAGGAGTGGCAACCGGTATCCTGACACTTCTGATTCTGGTGTTCGGCGAGATAACGCCAAAGACCATTTCAACCATTTCCGCAGAGACGATTGCACTTCGTTTTTCCAGAATCATTTATATGGTAATGGTGGTGCTGACTCCGGTGATTTACATTGTCAACAAGCTTTCTTTCCTGGTACTTAAGCTGCTGCGGGTGGATCCGAATAAAAAGGCTGAGTCTATCACAGAGGATGAGCTTCGTACCATTGTGGAGGTCAGCCATGAGGAAGGTGTCATCGAATCAGAAGAGAAGAAGATGATCAACAACGTGTTCGATTTTGGTGATTCCGTTGCCAAAGATGTGATGGTGCCCCGGATTGATATGAGCTTCGTGGATGTCAATGCCACCTATCAGGAGCTGATGGAAATCTTCCGGGAGGAAAAATACACCCGTTTCCCTGTTTTTGAGGAGACGACGGACAATGTAATCGGCGTAATTAATATAAAAGACATTTTCCTGGACGGGGATGTGGAAGACTTTTCTGTCAGGGAATACCTGCGTCAGCCGCTCTACACCTATGAATTTAAGAAGGTATCCGAGCTGATGCTGGAGATGCGAAAAACAGATGTCAATATTGTCATTGTACTGGATGAATACGGCGCGACAGCCGGCCTCATCACCCTGGAGGATATGCTGGAAGAGATTGTCGGCGAGATCCGGGATGAGTATGACGGGGACGAGGAAGAGCTGGTAAAGGAAATCAGTCCCAAGGAATACGTGGTGGAAGGCTCCATGAAGCTGGATGATTTAAACGACAGGCTGGATCTTTCCCTGGAATCTGAGGATTATGATTCCATCGGCGGCCTGGTGATTGGACTTTTAGATCATCTGCCGGAAGAGGGCGAGGACGTGGTGATCGGGAATGTCCGTCTTGTGGTAGAGCGTGTGGAGAAAAACAGGATTGACAAAATTCATTTATATATTCTGAATCCGATTGAAGCTGTGACAGCTGCCATGGAGGAAGAGGCAGAGAAAGAAAAATAAGGAAAAGCAGAAACCTACAGAAAGGGCTGTGCCGGGGAGGCGCGGCCCTTTTGTGCAGGTGCGCCCGGCGGGCGCACCTGAGACGGTAGCTCTGGAACTTTCTCAGCTGATCATGCCGCCGATGGTTCCGCTTCCGGAGCACATGGCGAAAATGAGCAGAAGCTCGCGCATACTGCTTCCGATCTGCTTTTGAATCACAAAGGAGATTCCAAAGAGAATCAGAAAATAGCAGGCTCCCGCAGCAAAACCCCACAGAAAGCGTCGGATGCGTGCCATTTTTCCTGCAGCGATACCGGCGATAAAACAGGAAAGGATATAGATGGCATTGATTCCGATTTCCACCTGAAACTCTGTTAAATGGAGACGGTAAAGACCAAAGGCCAGCGCCAGCAGGAAAACGGCGGTCAGGATGTAAGCGGTAAAAAGGGTGCGGATCAAAATCTGAAAGCTTGATCGTGCCATAGGTGACTCCTTTTTCTCAGTATTCTGCTTCATATATATTCAAAAAGAGGGCGGGGTATTCGGACATCCGTCCGATCAGAAAAAAGAAGATATTTTACAAGACATTCTGTGGGAAAAAACTATAATAAAAGCATGAGGAGGTGTCTGCATGAAGAAGGAGCTTCGAACCGTGGTCTATGATGAGGAGCTGCGAATGGAAGCCTATCGCCTGGAAGGAATCGTACAGCCCTTTCCGAACCATTTCCATGAACATTATGTGATTGGTTTTATAGAAGAAGGAAAACGCCGCCTGCTTTGCAGAAACAGAGAATATATTCCGGATAAGGGCGGAATCATTCTGTTTCATCCGGGAGACAACCATGCCTGCGAGCAAATCGACGGCGGTACCCTGGATTACCGCGGACTGAATATCAGCAGGGAAACCATGCTGGATTTGGCGGAGGAAGTGACCGGGCGAAGAGAGCTTCCGGGATTTTCGGAGAATGTGATATATGATGAAGAAGCAGCCCGCCATCTTCGGCCTCTGCACGAGATGGTGATGAGCGGAATAGAAGGGTTCGGAAAAGAGGAAAACCTTCTTCTTTTGGTGTCCGTACTCATCCAGAAGTATGGACAGCCTTTTGAAAGCTGCATACCGGAATGCCGGCAGGAGGTGGAAAGAGCCTGTGCATTTATGAGACAGCATTATGCACAGCGCATCTGTCTGGCTCAGATCTGCCGCCATGCGGGGCTGAGCAAATCTGCCCTGCTCCGTGCGTTTACAAAGGAAAAGGGCGTAACGCCGTACCGGTATCTGGAGAACATCCGGATCCAGGAAGCAAAAAGACTGCTGGGAACCGGAGTGCCCCCTCTGGAGGCTGCGATGAGGACAGGATTTTCGGATCAAAGCCATTTTACCAATTATTTCGGCAGCTTTCTCGGGCTTTCACCCGGTGCTTACCGGGAAATATTTTCGGCTTCGCGGGAATAAATACAGAAAGAGGATAAGAATGATGGAAAATAAACATGTAATGGGACATCTGGCCGCGCTTTTTACCGTTGTGATATGGGGAACCACCTTTATTTCCACTAAGGTTCTGCTGGTGGATTTTCAGCCTGTGGAAATTCTGTTTTTCCGTTTTGTCATGGGCTTTCTGGTGCTGTTTCTGGCCTGTCCGCACCGCCTGAAACACGTAAGCGTAAAAAGGGAGCTGACCTTCATGGCAGCGGGGCTTTGCGGGATATGCCTGTATTATCTGCTGGAGAATATTGCGCTGACTTTTACCATGGCATCCAATGTGGGCGTGATCATATCCGTAAGTCCGTTTTTTACAGCCATACTGGCGCATCTGTTCATGCAGTCGGAAGAAAAGCTCAGACCTCAGTTTTTTATCGGGTTTGCGGCTGCAATGCTTGGAGTCGCCCTGATCAGCTTTAACGGTTCCAGAATGGAGTTAAATCCCATGGGAGATATTCTGGCGCTTCTGGCTGCCTTTGTGTGGGCGTGCTATGCCATTCTGTCACGGAAAATAGGAAGCTTCGGTTATTCTGTGCTCCTTGCTACGCGCAGAACCTTTTTTTACGGGATCCTCTTTATTATACCGGCCCTGTTTTTCTTTGACTTCCGGCTGGGACTGCCGCGTTTTGCTGACGTGACCTGTCTTGCGAATATGATTTATCTGGGGCTGGGGGCCTCTGCCCTCTGTTTTGTCACCTGGAATTGTGCGGTGAAAAAACTGGGGGCAGTAAAGACCAGCCTTTATATTTATATGATTCCTGTCATCACAACAGCTGTATCGGCCGTGATTTTAAGAGAACCGATTACCTGGATTTCGGCTGTGGGAACTGTGCTTACCATCGCGGGCCTGTTTCTCTCGGAATACAGCGGAAAGGGAAGATAAGCGCTGCAGACGAAATGCATCCGGGGCCTGCAACCGCTTTTACGCTGTCAGGAGAGAGGCGGAAGGGAGAGGGCCGGCCATTTCTCCGCAGTAAAGAAATCGTTCCAAAGAGTACCTGCCATGAGAACCCGGCCGTCTTCGGTGATTCCTACTGTGGCACAGGGGCCGGCTGCAATGGATACCACATTGCTCCAGCCGCTTACCTCGCATTGTCCGCAGTAGTTGGAGCCGACAGCCACCACCGTGCCATCCTCTTTAAGCCCTGCGGTGTGGGTGCTGCTTAAGGCCAGCTGCACCAGGTTCGTCCAGGAGGCTGTGTTGGTCTGTCCGTATTCGTCATTTCCAATCCGTAGGTGCTGAACGGTTCCGTCCCGGCGGATGGCAGAGGCAAACTGCCCGCTGCCCCAGATGCTGGCCAGGTCGGTACAGGAGGACCATTGTTTTGGCAGTTCTCCGGCCATGACCAGGGTTCCGTCGTTTTTCAGACCCAGGGTTCCGTCATTTAAGGCAAGGACCTGGCGGATATCGGTCCAGTCGCTGACCAGGCAGCTGCCGTTTTTCGTCAGACCAGTCCGGTAATCGGTGTGATCCTGTTGCTCCGGGTAGCCGGCAGCGCGGACTGTGCCGTCTGAAAGAAGTGCGGCGATATGATAGCTGCTGCAGGAAATGTCGGTTACCTGTGTCCAGCCCGCCGCCAGATCCGGAGTCTGCTCTTTCTGATCAAAGGCCCGGTTTGTCCACTCCTGCGGAGTGAGTCCGCTGGATGCGTCGTATGTGGTGGATACTCCGTCAAAGCCGGTTCGTCTTACGGTCTGGGCGGCGGTAATGCCGGCAATCCCATTCGTAAATCCGGTGATAGAGGTAAGGTTGGTCCAAGGCTCTTCTGAGGAACTGTTCATGTAATATTCAATATAGCCGGCTGTACGGACCGTTCCGTCCCGGCACAGTATGGACAGGTTCTGGTCAGTCCAGGCGGCCTGAACCGCATTATCCAGAGAAAGAATTTCCTCCAGGGTACTGTTTCCATACCGGGTGGGTTCTGTGACGAGTATCGTACCGTCAGAGCGGATTCCGGCCAGATTGTATAGGGTTCCGGTAAGTACCCGGATATCGGTCCAGGTGCTTGTCTCAGCATATTGATCATTGAGGCCGTGTTCAAAGTTCTGCAGTGTACCGTCCGCCCGAAGGCCTGCAATGTAGCCGTCGCCGGCGGCCAGACGGGTGATTCCCTTCCAGGAGGCCAGCTTTTCCTGGTAGCCGGCACTTTCTAGGTTTCCCATGCAAAGGACCGTGCCGTCGCGCCTAAGACCGAAAAAGGTCGGCCGGGAGTCTCCGCAAATGACAATCTGCTTCATACCGGTCCATTGCTTCACTCTTTCTATGAGCTCCTCCTGCCCGTCCAGAGTGCCTGCAATGACCAGGCTTCCATCCTTTTTAATTCCCACGGAAAGCCCCAGGGAGGCCCAGACAGACTCAATATCGGTCCAACTGCCGGTTTCGCAGCAGCCGGTATGATTGTTGCCGGCTGAGAGGACCGTTCCGTCCTCCAGAAGCCCCAGGATGTGATTGGCGCCCAGTGCGAGATCCGTAACGCCCTTCCAGGAAGTGACACCGTCCTGGATGATCGCGGCACCGGCTGCTGCCACTGTTCCGTCTGTACGCAGACCGGCGGAATTGTCATAGGCAGCATATACGGCGGCTATATGCTCCCACTCGGATACATCACATTGTCCGCTCCGGTTGTTCCCGGCAGCCCGGACCGTGCCGTCCTCATAAAGGGCGATCAGGTGGTTGGTGCCGCCGGCGGCCATGGTTTCCGTACGGGGCCATACAATCTGCGGTCCCAGTTCTTCGGTATCGCGGCTGCTGTCCAGAGACAGGGAAACCGAATCTGTGTCGTTTAAGCCGGAGGGCAGAGATGCATCCGCCGGTTTAAGCATATCGCCGGAACCGGAAACGGAAGGGGCGGCAGCCGTCTGCGCAGAAGGGGAAAAGAAAGCTTCTCTTCCAAAGAACAGAAAGGCAGCAGCAGAAAGCGCGATTCCGGCAGACAGCACCAGAATAAGAGGCCGCCTTGCCGGTTTGCTTTTACCGGCTTTTTTTCCTTCATATAAGCTCTGCATTAATTCACGGACCGTGGAAATGCGGTTTTCCTTTTTGACGGCCAATCCCTTTAAGATGGCGTCGGCCGTATTCCGGCTGACCCGGATCCGGCAGTCCTCAAAGGATTTTAAGCGATCCTCAAAAAGCCGATCCATGGCCGGTTCCGGAGTGCTTCCGGTCAGCATGCGGTACATGGTAGCGCAGACCGCGTAGACATCGGTCCAGGTTCCCTGTTCTCCATGGGTGCGGTATTGCTCCTCCGGAGCATATCCGTGCTTTAACACGATGGTCAGCGACTTCGGATCGCTTCCGGCGGCCATTCGGGCTGCGCCGAAATCAATGAGCTTTACGTCCTTTATTTGTGAGATATCGGACTTTTCGGCTCCCTCCCGGAAGGTCAGCATGATATTATCCGGGCTGATATCCCGGTGGATCATTCCGGATGCGTGAACCTTTTCAAGCGCTTCCAGTACGGGCTTCATGAGGCTTAGGGTTTCCGCTTCCGTGAGAGGGCCTTTTTGCTTTAAGTATTCTTTCAGGCTTTCGCCTTCAATATATTCCATAATAATATAGGCCGTTTCATTCTCATAGAAAAAGTCCTTGATGGATACGACACCGGGAATTTCGGAAAAACGGGAAACATTCCGGGCCTCTGCCACATATTTTTTTAATCCCTGCTGGTAGGTAATGCTTTTTTCACCGCTTAAGGACAGCACCCGATCTCCGGCAGCGCCGGAGGTATCCCGGCTGACCAATTCCACAGGAAAGTATTCCTTGATGGCAATCCGGCTTTCCATATTTAAATCAAAACCGATATAGGTGATGCCAAAGCCCCCCTGTCCTAACACCTTTCCGACCAGATATTTTCCGGCCAGAATCGTGTGAAGGGGGAGACAACGGAGATTTTGCTGATATGCGGTATAAGAAAAGCCGCAGTGGGGGCAGATTTCATCTTTGAGCTCCCGCATGCAGCCGGGGCATAAGTGATTTAAGTCAACCATACTATCATTCCTCATTCTTTCTATGGCAAAAAGCTGGTTTCTTACCGGGCCCTGCAGCCGGAGCGTGCTGCCGGTATGATGCAAAGCGAACGGCGGTTTCGATCATTTTCCTATAATTTTGTTTTCGCTGCAATACAGAAAACTTTAACAGAAGCCGGGAAAGGGGCTTTCGGTCCCCTGTTTTACAAGCCTTTTTCGCTTGCACATGCGTAGAACATGTGATATAATCTCTAAGAATTTATGTACCCGGATGCAAGATTCGGGATCATTTTACCATCGTATTTTATTTTATAAGGAGGATATAGAGCGATGAAACACGTGAAGACATTAAGCACAAACACATTAAAGAACAGCATGAAGAAGGGCGGCTGCGGCGAGTGCCAGACTTCCTGCCAGTCCGCATGCAAGACTTCCTGTACAGTAGGAAACCAGAGCTGCGAGAATCAGAACCGCTAATCGGTTTTGGACAACTGAAACAAGATTGACTAAGCAGGGCAGACAAGGCAAATCCCCTGGGACTTCTGTTTGAAGCCAGGGGAAATTGTGTTGTCTGCCTGCCTGTGTCTGGATAAGGAGTACACCTGGTGATTCATCAATATATCAATAATGGTTTTTACATTGTACTAGATGTCAACAGCGGTTCCGTTCATTCTGTGGATCCGCTGCTTTATGATACAATCGAATGTCTCGCAGGACGCGTAGCGGATATGACAGAACCGGCGCCCCTTTCCGAAGCGGTGAAGGAAGAGGCCATGAAGGCCTTGAAGGAGAAATACGCAGAGAGTGAGATAGAGGAGGCTCTGGCCGACATTCAGGAGCTGATTGATCGGGAGGAGCTGTTTACAGCGGATGTGTATAAGGATTATGTGATGGACTTTAAGAAGAGACAGACAGTGGTAAAGGCCCTGTGTCTTCATATTGCCCATGACTGCAACCTGGCATGCCGCTATTGCTTTGCCGAAGAGGGAGAGTACCACGGACGCAGAGCACTGATGAGCTTTGAGGTGGGCAAGAAGGCCCTGGATTTCCTCATTGCCAATTCCGGCTCCAGAAGAAATCTGGAGGTAGACTTTTTCGGCGGCGAGCCGTTGATGAACTGGGAGGTTGTAAAGCAGCTGGTGGAGTACGGCCGTTCCCAGGAAGAAGCGCATAATAAGAAATTCCGGTTTACCCTGACCACCAATGGGGTATTATTAAATGAAGAGATTATGGAATTCTGCAACCGGGAGATGAGCAACGTCGTATTGAGCCTGGACGGACGTGCAGAGGTCAATAACAGGATGCGGCCATTCCGGAACGGAAAGGGCAGCTATGAGCTGATTGTTCCCAAATTCCAGGAATTTGCCAAGAGAAGGGGAGAGAAGGACTATTTTGTCCGCGGAACCTTCACGAGACACAATCTGGACTTTGCTGCGGATGTCCTTCACTTTGCGGATCTGGGCTTTAAAAAGATGTCCATTGAACCGGTAGTGGCAGCTCCGGAGGAAGAGTATGCAATCCGCGAGGAAGACTTACCGGTGATTTTAGCGGAATATGACAAGCTGGCAGCAGAATACGTAAAACGGATCAAAGAGGGAAGAGGCTTCACCTTCTTCCATTTCATGCTGGATTTAAGCCAGGGCCCCTGTGTGGCGAAGCGCCTGTCGGGCTGCGGTTCCGGTACGGAATACCTGGCCGTGACTCCATGGGGCGATCTTTATCCCTGCCACCAGTTTGTAGGCCAGGAGAAATTCCTGTTAGGCAATGTGGAGGAAGGCGTGACCAATACGGAGATCCGGGACGAGTTCAAGCTGTGCAACGTTTACGCCAAGGAAAAATGTAAGGACTGCTTTGCCAGATTTTACTGCAGCGGCGGCTGTGCTGCCAATTCCTACAATTTCCACGGTTCTATTACAGATGCCTATGACATCGGCTGCGAGATGCAGAAAAAACGCATCGAATGTTCTATTATGATCAAGGCAGCCCTTGCGGAGGAAGAATAAAAAAGTAACACAGAAACTTCCGTAAAGGAGAAGAGCAAAAGGAGAAAAGACAATGAAAAACAAAAAAGGAAGCAGCCTGTTCGGGCTGGTACTCCTGATTGCGGCCATCGGTCTGTTCGGCTATTTCGGATATTCCACGATGAGCGCCATCAAGCTGGGCCTCGATTTGGCCGGCGGTGTCAGCATTACCTATCAGGCCAAGGAAGCCAACCCATCTTCTGAGGACATGTCTGATACCATCTATAAGCTGCAGCAGAGAGTGCAGAATTACAGCACCGAGGCTGAGGTTTATCAGGAGGGTAATAATCGTATCAACGTAGATATTCCGGGCGTATCGGATGCCAACGCCATCCTGCAGGAGCTGGGAAAACCGGGTTCCCTGCTGTTTATGGATTCAGAGGGAAATCAGATCCTGGATGGAAAGCAGGTAAGCAGTGCAAAGCCCGGCATGGATGATTCCACGGGCGTGAAAAAATATCTGGTTCATCTGACCTTTGATGAGGAAGGAACCAAGGCATTTGCGGAAGCTACTACCAATGGGGTAGGAAAGCCAATCTACATTATTTATGACAACCAGATCATCTCCGCTCCGACAGTCAGAGAGGCTATCACGGGCGGACAGTGCCAGATCGACGGTATGGCAGATTATGAGGAGGCCAACAACCTGGCATCCACCATCCGTATCGGTTCCCTGTCCCTGGAACTGGAAGAGCTGCGCTCCAACGTAGTAGGTGCGAAACTGGGCCAGGAGGCTATTGCCACCAGCTTAAAGGCCGGTGCCATCGGTTTTGCGATTGTGGCGGTATTTATGATTGCCGCATATCTGGTTCCGGGTCTTGCCGCATCCTTAGCACTTTGCCTGTATGTGGGACTGATCCTGATTCTTTTAAAGGCATTTGAGATTACCTTAACTCTTCCGGGCGTGGCCGGTATCATCCTGTCCATCGGTATGGCAGTGGATGCCAACGTTATTATCTTCACCCGTATTAAAGAGGAGATCGGACTTGGAAAGACTGTAAAATCTGCTATCAAAACAGGTTTTGCCAAGGCGCTTTCCGCTATCATTGACGGCAACGTAACAACCCTGATTGCAGCGGCTGTTCTGTTCTGGAGAGGCTCCGGCACGGTAAAGGGCTTTGCCTCCACTCTGGCACTCGGTATTGTGCTTTCCATGGTGACAGCGCTCTTCATTACCAAGTTTGCTTTAAACTGCCTCTATGGAATCGGCTTCCAGGATGCGAAATTCTATGGAATTAAGAAGGACACAAAGGTACTGCCTTTCTTAAAATACAGAAAGGTCTGCTTTGTCATCTCCGCTGTTATGATTGTGGCTGGTTTTGCTTTCATGGGCATCAACGCTTCCACCAGCGGAAACATCTTAAACTACAGCATGGAGTTTAAGGGCGGTACCTCCACCAATGTTACCTTTAATGAAGACCTGAGCTTAGATCAGATCTCTTCCGAGGTCGTTCCGGTGGTAGAGGAGATTACCGGCGAGGCCGGCACCCAGACCCAGAAGGTAGCCGGTACCAATGAGGTTATTATTAAGACAAGAACCTTAAACGTAGAGGAACGTGAAGCGCTTGACGAGGCATTGGCTTCCAATTTCGGTGTAGATCAGGAAAAGATCACAGCAGACAGTATCTCCGGTGCAGTCAGCAAGGAAATGAAGCAGGATGCCATCGTGGCCGTAATCATTGCCACTATCTGCATGCTGATTTATATCTGGTTCCGGTTCAGCAATATCACCTTTGCGGCCAGCGCCGTTCTGGCTCTGGTACATGACGTGCTGGTGGTACTGACCTTCTATGCAGCCCTGAAATGGTCTGTGGGTTCAACCTTTATTGCCTGCATGCTGACCATTGTCGGATACTCGATCAACGCAACCATCGTTATTTTCGACCGTATCCGTGAGAACTTAAAGCTGAAAAAGCATACTGAGACCATCGAGGATGTGGTAAACAAGAGTATCAGTCAGACTCTGACCAGAAGTATCAATACTTCCCTGACCACCTTTATCATGGTATTTGTGCTGTTCCTCTTAGGCGTTTCCTCCATCCGCGAGTTTGCACTTCCGCTGATGGTAGGTATCGTATGCGGTACGTATTCCTCTGTCTGCCTGACAGGCGCTCTGTGGTATGTATTCAATGAGAGAAAAGCAAAAAAGGCAGCGTAGGAGAAAGAAGTAAATTTAGAAAGAGAAGATACGGATGGAGTACAAGATTCTATATAAAGACGGACGGGCCAAGCGGGCTGAGATGAAGACGGTTCACGGGACCATCCAGACACCGGTGTTCATGAATGTGGGAACGGTGGGTGTCATCAAAGGCGCTGTTTCCACAGACGATCTGCGGACCATCGGAACCCAGGTGGAGCTTTCCAACACCTATCATCTCCATGTGAGAACCGGGGATAAGCTGATTAAGCAGTTTGGCGGCCTTCACAAATTTATGAACTGGGATCGTCCGATTCTGACAGATTCCGGCGGCTTTCAGGTGTTTTCCCTGGCGGGTCTTCGAAAGATTAAAGAAGAGGGCGTATACTTTAACTCTCATATCGACGGCCGCAGGATTTTCATGGGGCCGGAGGAGAGCATGCAGATCCAGTCCAACTTAGGTTCTACGATTGCCATGGCCTTTGACGAGTGCGCCCCCAGTCTGGCGGATCGGGCTTACGTTCAGAATTCCGTGGACCGGACCACCCGGTGGCTGGAGCGTTGCAAGGCTGAGATGGCGCGTTTGAACAGCCTTCCGGATACGGTAAATAAGGAACAGCTTCTATTCGGCATCAATCAGGGCGCTGTCTATGACGACATCCGCGTCCGCCACGCTGAGACCATCAGCCGGATGGATTTGGACGGCTATGCTGTCGGCGGACTGGCTGTGGGAGAAAGCCATGAGGAGATGTACCGGATCCTGGATGCGGTGGTTCCCCATCTTCCGGAAAACAAGCCGACCTATCTGATGGGAGTAGGTACTCCGGCCAACATCTTAGAGGCAGTAGAGCGGGGCGTTGACTTTTTTGACTGTGTGTATCCGTCCAGAAACGGACGCCACAGTCACGTTTACACCAATCACGGGAAGTTAAACCTGCTTAACTCCAAGTATGAGCTGGATCCGCGCCCCATTGAGGAAGGATGCGGCTGCCCGGCCTGCCGTTCCTATTCCAGAGCCTATATCCGCCATCTGTTCAAGGCGAAAGAAATGCTGGGCATGCGATTATGTGTATTGCATAATTTGTATTTTTATAATAAAATGATGGAAGAGATTCGCGACGCGATCGAACATCAGTGCTTTGCGCAATATAAGGCGCAGAAGCTGGCCGGTATGGCTGCCGGAGAAAATTAGGCCAACATTAAGAGGATTACGCGGCGAGGCGGCGTATCCGGCTAAAGGAGGTAAGAAACGATGGGCACATTAGGATGGGTAATTTATTTCGTCTTTATCATAGGACTGATGTATTTACTCGCGATCAGACCGCAGCAGAAAGAAAAGAAAAAAGCGCAGGAGCTGATGGCAAGTGTTGCAGTGGGCGACAGTGTTCTGACATCCAGCGGATTTTACGGTGTGATTATTGATATGACAGACGATACCGTTATCGTTGAGTTCGGAAGCAATAAAAACTGCCGTATTCCGATGCGTAAGGATGCGATTGTTCAGGTAGAAAAGCCGGAACTGTAAAAGAAAACAAACGGGAAACCGTAAGAAGCATAAGACAGAAGCAGATTAAGAAGAGATGATGTTTCTTTTCCGTCTGCTTCTGTCTTATGCTTTTTGCGGTTTTACCGGCAGAGGCAGGCTGCAGCCTGAGAAGTGTCTGTTCCGTTTTCGGAAAGTGCGGTGCGGAATAACTGCAGGTTATAAAATGAATTCCAAATTTCTATACTCTTTCCGCTTTGGAATGGGGCTGCGGCAGTTGCAAAATCCGGCGGGATCAGATATGATGAAAGATAATTGCAGAAAACGATAAGTTCTGTGCTCATAAAGGAGCTGCCGGCAGAGGCTCAGGCGGCAGAAAGATGTATAGGAATAGAGAACAAGGAGGAAATGAAAGATGAAATATCAGATTGCTGTAATCCCGGGAGACGGAATCGGACCGGAAATTGTAAGAGAGGCCTGCGGCGTGCTGGACCGTGTCGGCGAGGTATTCGGCCACAGCTTTGCATATACAGAGGTATTGATGGGCGGCTGCTCCATTGACGCGCATGGGGTTCCGCTGACAGATGAGGCGCTGGAGACAGCCAGAAAGAGCGATTCCGTACTTTTAGGAGCCGTAGGCGGTAATGTGGGAAATTCCAGATGGTATGATGTAGCTCCCAACCTGCGCCCGGAGGCCGGCCTCCTGGCCATCCGCAAAGGTCTGGGCCTTTTTGCCAACATCCGTCCGGCTTACCTTTACAATGAGCTGGCCGGCGCCTGCCCGCTGAAAAAAGAGATTATCGGAGACGGATTTGACATGGTTATCATGCGGGAGCTGACCGGCGGCCTTTACTTCGGTGAGCGCTATACCAAAGAGGTAGACGGTCTCATGACAGCCGTAGATACCTTAACCTACAATGAAAACGAGATCCGCAGAATTGCCGTCAAGGCCTTTGATATTGCTATGAAGCGGAAAAAACACGTAACCAGCGTAGACAAGGCAAATGTACTGGATTCCTCCAGACTCTGGAGAAAAGTAGTGGAAGAGGTGGCAAAAGATTACCCGGAGGTGACCTTAACCCATATGCTGGTGGACAACTGCGCCATGCAGCTTGTCATGAATCCGGGCCAGTTCGACGTAGTTTTAACTGAGAATATGTTCGGAGACATTCTCTCCGATGAGGCCAGCATGATTACGGGCTCCATCGGAATGCTTTCCTCCGCCAGCTTAAACGAAGGCAAATTCGGTCTCTATGAGCCGAGCCACGGTTCTGCTCCTGACATCGCCGGAAAAGACATCGCGAACCCAATCGCCACCATCCTCTCTGCAGCGATGATGCTCAGCTACTCCTTCGATTTGGATGAGGAATCCAAAGCCATCGAAGCTGCTGTACAGCAGGTGCTTACAGAGGGCTACCGTACCGTAGACATCATGGACGAGGGCTGCACGCAGGTGGGAACCACAGAAATGGGCCGTTTAATCCGCGAGCGGATCTGCAAAAAATAAGAAAAATTAAAATATCTGTAAAAAACAGATGAAAATTCGAGCGAAATGCGCTAGAATAAAAGATAAACCTAAAAAATGAACCGAAACCACGACACTGATCCTGATAAAACACCAAAAGGAGACAAAATAAAATGAAAAGTGATGCAGTAAAAGCCGGGATGCAGCAGGCACCCCATCGATCTTTATTCAATGCCCTGGGCTTAACCGAAGAAGAATTGAGAAAGCCTTTAGTCGGCATTGTAAGCTCCTACAATGAAATCGTACCGGGCCACATGAATCTGGATAAAATCGTAGAGGCCGTAAAGCTCGGCGTTGCCATGGCCGGCGGAACTCCCATCGTATTCCCGGCCATCGCTGTATGCGACGGCATTGCCATGGGCCATATCGGAATGAAGTATTCTCTGGTAACTCGTGACCTGATTGCAGATTCCACAGAGTGTATGGCACTGGCTCACCAGTTTGATGCCCTGGTTATGGTACCGAACTGTGACAAGAATGTACCGGGCCTTCTGATGGCAGCTGCCCGTGTCAATGTACCGACTGTTTTCGTCAGCGGAGGCCCGATGCTGGCCGGCCATGTGAAGGGACAAAAGAGAAGCCTTTCCAGCATGTTCGAGGCAGTAGGATCGTACGCAGCCGGAACCATGACGGAAGAGGATGTGAAGGAATTTGAGAATAAGGTCTGCCCGACCTGCGGCTCCTGTTCCGGTATGTATACCGCCAACAGCATGAACTGCTTAACCGAGGTTCTGGGCATGGGCTTAAAAGGCAACGGAACCATCCCGGCCGTTTACTCCGAGCGTATCAAGCTGGCAAAGCATGCCGGCATGAAGGTTATGGAGATGCTGGAAAAGAATATCCGTCCGAGAGATATCATGACAAAGGATGCCTTCTTAAATGCTCTGACAGTTGATATGGCATTAGGCTGCTCTACCAACAGTATGCTGCATCTTCCGGCCATTGCCCATGAGGCCGGCGTGGACTTAAATATGGAGCTGGTCAATGAGATGAGCGCTAAGACTCCGAACCTCTGCCACCTGGCACCGGCCGGTCCGACCTATATGGAAGACTTAAACGAGGCCGGCGGCGTGTACGCTGTGATGAATGAGCTGTCCAAGAAGGATCTGATCCGCTTAGACTGCATGACCGTGACCGGTCAGACGGTAGGAGAGAACATTAAAAACTGCTTCAACCGGAATCCGGAGGTCATCCGTCCGGTAGAGCATCCATACAGCGAGACCGGCGGTATTGCCGTATTAAAGGGAAATCTGGCTCCGGATACCGGCGTAGTAAAACGTTCCGCCGTAGCGCCTGAGATGTTAAAACACGAAGGTCCGGCCCGCGTTTTTGACTGCGAGGAGGATGCCATTGCAGCTATCAAGGGCGGCAAGATCGTAGCCGGTGATGTGGTAGTCATCCGCTACGAGGGACCAAAGGGCGGCCCGGGTATGAGAGAGATGTTAAACCCGACCTCCGCCATTGCCGGTATGGGACTGGGTTCGACCGTTGCCCTAATTACAGACGGCCGTTTCTCCGGAGCATCCAGAGGCGCTTCCATCGGCCATGTTTCTCCGGAGGCTGCGGTAGGCGGCCCGATTGCCCTGGTAGAAGAGGGAGACATTATTTCCATTGACATCAACAACAATGCACTCAACCTGCTGGTTTCTGATGAGGAGCTGGAGGAGAGAAGAAAGAAATGGCAGCCCAGAGCTCCGAAGATTACCACCGGCTATCTGTCTAGATACGCCTCTCTGGTAACCAGCGGAAACCGCGGTGCGGTTCTGGAGATTCCGAAGAACTGATATTTTTTCGCATTGTGAAGCGTGCTGCTGTCCGCAGTCCGGGGGATTGCGGACAGCAGCTGTACGACATAGATTTAGAAAGCAGGAATAGATAAGATGAAGACATTGACAGGAGCAGAGATTGTCATCGAATGCCTGAAGGAGCAGGGCGTGGATACCGTGTTCGGCTATCCGGGCGGAGCGATTTTAAATATTTATGATGCCCTTTATAAACATCAGGATGAGATTACCCATATCCTGACCTCCCATGAGCAGGGGGCATCCCATGCGGCCGACGGCTACGCCAGAGCGACAGGAAAGGTAGGAGTCTGCCTGGCCACCTCCGGCCCCGGCGCTACCAACCTGGTAACGGGAATCGCAACAGCCAATCTGGATTCCATTCCCATGGTAGCCATCACCTGCAACGTGTCCACAAACCTGTTGGGCAAGGACAGCTTTCAGGAAATTGATATTCTGGGCGTAACGATGCCGATCACGAAATATAATTTTATTGTAAAAGATGTAACAAGACTTGCCGATGTGATCCGCCGTGCCTTTACGATTGCCAAGAGCGGCCGTCCGGGTCCGGTTCTGGTGGATATCACCAAGGACGTGACGGCGGCCGAATGCGAATATGAATATAAAAAACCGGAAGAGATTAAACGCCAGTCCGATACCATAAGAGAGGAAGATGTGGAGAGGGCTCTGGCCATGATCCGTGCCTCCAAGAAGCCCTTTATCTTTGTGGGCGGCGGTGCCGTTGCTTCAGAAGCAGCGGATGAGCTTTCTGCTTTTGCCCATAAGATTCAGGCCCCGGTGGCAGACAGCCTGATGGGCAAGGGCGCTTTTGACGGAACGGATGAATTATATACCGGTATGATTGGAATGCACGGGACCAAGACGTCCAACTTCGGAGTGGCAGAATGTGACCTGTTAATCGTAGTCGGCGCCCGTTTCAGTGATCGGGTAGTGGGAGATGCCTCCCGTTTCGCCTCCCATGCAAAGATCCTGCAGCTGGATGTCGATCCCGCAGAGATCAACAAAAATATCATGACAGACGCCAGCATCATCGGCGATGTAAAAGTCATTCTGCGTAAGCTGATTGCACGGCTGGATCCGATGAACCATGATGAATGGATTGGCCATGTCGAGCGGCTGAAGGATATGTACCCGCTGCGTTACAACAAGGATATCCTGACCGGTCCGTATATCATGGAAAAGATCTATGAGGTGACGGATGGAAATGCGATCATCAGCACCGATGTGGGACAGCATCAGATGTGGGCAGCGCAGTATTATAAGTACAAACACCCGAGACAGCTTCTCACCTCCGGCGGCCTGGGAACCATGGGCTACGGCTTAGGAGCCGCCATAGGAGCCAAGATGGGCTGTAAAGATAAAACGGTCATTAATATTGCAGGAGACGGCTGTTTCCGTATGAATCTGAATGAGATTGCCACAGCGACCCGTTATAATATTCCCATTATCCAGGTGATCTTCAATAATCACGTACTGGGTATGGTGCGTCAGTGGCAGACTCTGTTCTATGGAAAACGCTATTCCCAGACCGAGCTTTACGATCGGGTGGATTTTGTGAAGGTGTCAGAAGGCCTGGGCGCCAAAGCCTACCGTATTACAAAACGGGAAGAGGTAGAGCCTGTGCTTCGTGAGGCCATCAGTCTCAATATTCCGGTGGTGATTGACTGCCAGATTGGAAGCGATGACAAGGTATTCCCGATGGTTCCGGCAGGAAAGCCTATCGAAGAGGCCTTTGACGAGATTGATTTACGCATTGAACAGAAGTAAAAGAAAGATTATGTTTAATTACCCCTTAGGCCGGCTGTCCGGGAAGAGAACACAGCGGCAGGATAAAAAAAGTCCGAAAAAGGGGGATATGGAGGATATAAGAGGAGGAAAAAGTTATGAGCAGAGTCTACAACTTTTCAGCAGGACCGGCTGTACTGCCTGAGGAAGTGCTGGAAGAGGCAGCCCGCGAGATGATGGATTATCGGGGGACCGGCATGTCTGTTATGGAGATGAGCCACCGTTCCAAGGATTATCAGGATATTATTGATGAAGCAGAGAAGGATCTGCGGGAATTAATGCATATTCCGGATAATTACAAAGTATTATTTGTTCAGGGAGGCGGACACACACAGTTTGCCATGGTTCCCATGAACCTTTTCAAAAACAAGGTAGGAGACTACATTATCACCGGCCAGTGGGCAAAGAAAGCATGGCAGGAAGCAAAGCTGTTCGGTACGGCTAACGCCATTGCATCCAGTGCGGATAAGACCTTCAGCTACATTCCGGACTGCTCGGATCTGCCGGTGGATGAGGATGCAGACTATGTTTACATCTGCTTGAACAACACCATTTACGGAACCGTGTTCCATGAGCTTCCCAATACAAAGGGAAAAGATCTGGTTGCGGATATTTCCTCCTGCTTCCTTTCTGAGCCGCTTGACGTAAGCAAGTTCGGAATCCTCTGGGGAGGCGTGCAGAAAAACGTAGGCCCGGCCGGAGTGGCAATTGTCATCATCCGCGAGGACTTAATCAGAGAGGATGTTCTGCCGGGAACACCGACCATGCTGCGCTATAAGACCTATTCCGATAACGGATCCATGTACAATACACCGCCGACCTATACCATCTATATGTGCGGTAAGGTATTTAAGTGGTTAAAGAAAATGGGCGGCTTAGAGGCAATGAAGGAATTAAATGAGAAAAAGGCCAAGATTCTCTACGATTTCCTGGATGAGAGCAAGCTCTTTAAGGGAACGGTGGAGAAAAAGGATCGCTCTCTCATGAATGTTCCGTTTGTAACCGGTGATGAGGAGCTGGATGCCCTGTTTGTAAAGGAAGCCAAGGCAGCAGGCCTGGTGAATTTAAAGGGACACCGCACCGTCGGCGGCATGAGAGCCAGCCTCTATAACGCAATGCCCATCGAGGGCGTAGAAGCGCTGGTAGCATTTATGCGTGAATTTGAGGAAAAACACGCAAAATAGATTATTGTATGGACTGAAGGAGTTAGACAAAAAGCCATGAGAAAGATACATTGTCTCAATCCGATTTCCAAGCTGGGAACGGATTTATTCACAGAACAGTATGAGATGACAGAGCAGCTGTCAGAGGCAGACGGAATTCTGGTGCGGAGCGCATCCATGCATGAGATGGCGCTTCCGGAGAACTTACGCGCCATTGCCCGGGCCGGAGCCGGGGTCAATAATATTCCGCTGGATGCCTGTGCCGAGCGGGGAATCGTAGTATTTAACACACCGGGCGCCAATGCAAACGGTGTAAAGGAGCTGGTGCTGGCAGGCCTTCTGCTGGCAGCCCGCGACATTTCCGGCGGAATCGAGTGGTGTAAGGAGCAGAAGGACAATGCCAATATTGCCAAGGATGGGGAAAAGGCCAAAAAAGCCTTTGCCGGCCGTGAGATTAAAGGCAAAAAGCTGGGTGTCATCGGTCTGGGCGCCATCGGCGCTGAGGTGGCCAATGCTGCTGCCGCTTTGGGGATGGAAGTATACGGATACGATCCCTTTATTTCCGTCAATGCAGCCTGGATGCTGTCACGCGATGTAAAGCATATTACCTCCGCGGACATTATTTACAAGGAATGCGATTACATCACAGTTCATGTACCGCTGATTGACAGCACCAGAGGCATGATCAACCAGTCCAATCTGTCTGAGATGAAGGACGGTGTGGTAATCTTAAACTTCGCAAGAGATCTGCTTGTCAATGATGATGACATGGCAGAGGCCTTAAAGAACGGAAAGGTAAAGCGCTATGTAACGGATTTCCCGAATCCGAAGGTGATGCAGATGGAGCATGTCATTGTGACCCCGCACTTAGGCGCTTCTACAGAGGAATCTGAGGATAACTGCGCGGTGATGGCTGTAAAAGAGCTGATGGATTACCTGGAGAACGGTAATATCAAGAATTCCGTAAACTATCCGGCCTGCGATATGGGTGTCTGCACCTCGGCCCGGCGTATTGCCCTGCTGCACATGAATGTTCCCAATATGATTGGACAGATTTCCGCCATCCTGGCTTCCACGGATGTAAATATTGCCAACATGATGAATAAGAGCAAGGACCGGTATGCATATACCATGGTGGATTTAGAGACGGATATTGATGATCTGACCCTTCAGAAGCTGAATGCGATCAAGGGAATGATGCGCGTACGCGTGATTAAATAATTTTGATTCAGACTTAGCGTTGCAGAGGCAAAAAGTCCTGAACGCTCTGTTCCCATTTGAAAACGGGAGCCCGGTAAGCCGGACTCCTGTTTTTACGCGGGTGACGAGCCAAACGAATATGCCTGCATGTTCACTCGGCGACCACCGCGATAACGAGCCAAACTCATGGAACGTGTTTTGTCTCGTTTGGCAAACCAGAATGCAAAGAAAGGAAGACTAAAATGGCTGAAATCAAACCATTTTACTGCATCCGGCCGGACCGGGAGCTGGCGGCAAGAGTAGCGGCGCTGCCTTATGATGTGTATAACCGGGAAGAGGCCAAAAGGGAGGTTGAGAGAGAACCTCTGTCCTTCCTCCGGATCGATCGGGCAGAGACTCTGTTTCCGGATACGGTGGATACCTATGCCCCCTGTGTATATGAGAAGGCGCGGGAGGTTCTTCTTGATTTTGAAAAAAAGGGGATTTTTGTAAAAGAGGAGACGCCCTGCCTGTATTTGTATGAGCTGACCATGAACGGCCACACCCAGACCGGCATTGTGGCATGTGCTTCTGTGGATGATTATGTAAACCAGATAATAAAAAAACATGAGAACACGCGAGCGGATAAGGAGCAGGATCGAATCCGTCATGTGGATGTCACCGATGCCCAGACGGGGCCGATTTTCCTGGCTTATCGGGCGAGAACGGGATTAAAGAAGCTGACAGAGGAAATCAAGAGGGAAGAGGCGCTCTATGATTTTACGGCGCCCGATGGAATCCGTCACCGCGTATTTTGCATTGCGGATCCGGCGCGGATTGCGTGCATTGTAAAAGAGATGAAAGAGGCGGGAACCGTCTATATTGCGGACGGCCATCACCGGGCGGCATCGGCTGTGAAGGTGGCCCTGCAAAGAAGAGCGGAGCATCCGGACTATGACGGAAGCGAGGAATTCAATTCCTTCCTGTCTGTTCTTTTCCCGGATGAGGAGCTTAAAATTCTCCCCTATAACCGTGTGGTAAAGGATTTAAACGGATGGACGGCAGAGGAATTCCTTGAAAAGCTGCAGGATACATTCCGGATTGTCCAAAGCGGAGAAGAAAACGGAGAGGATGCCGGACATCCTGCCAAAAAGGGCAGGATTGGCATGCTGCTTGACGGAGTCTGGTATGCGCTGGAGGCAAAGCCTGAGATATGTACCGAAGATCCGGTAAAAGGGCTGGATGTTTCCCTTCTTCAGGATTATGTTCTGGGACCGATCCTCGGAATCGAAGATCCGAGAACCGATCGCCGGATTGAATTTATCGGAGGTATCCGCGGAATCAAAGAGCTGGAGCGCAGGTGTGCGCTGGATATGCGCTTGGCCTTCTCCATGTATCCGACCTCCATGGAGGAGCTTCTGGCCGTGGCAGATGCCGGCCTTCTGATGCCGCCCAAATCCACCTGGTTTGAGCCGAAGCTTCGGAGCGGACTTTTCATCCACGCACTTACTGAGTAATGCCTCCAACGAGAGGATCCTTCATCTGGTAGATGCGGGTCCATTCCTTGGTCCCCTCTACCTTCACGGATTCTGAGCGGTTGATGCTTAAGAATTTAATTAACTCATAACAGTCGATCCAGATTTCGTTGTTTCCCTCTTTTTGGGATTCGTCGAAGATCAGCTGGAGACCGAAATGCAGGTGCGGTTCATCAATATTATTGGTATTTTCAGCGGCGCTGTAGCCGGTACGGCCTAAGTAGCCGATGACATCGCCTGCTGTGACAAGGCTTCCTTCTTTTAACACACTCTGGTATGGGTAATCCTTGCGCAGATGGGCATAATAGTAATATCTTTTTTTATCAAAGCTTCGGATGCCGAGACGCCAGCCGCCGTATTGGTTCCAGCCTATGGCCTCTACGTAGCCGGATTCGGCGGCAATGACCGGCGTCCCTGTCTGTCCCATCATATCGTGCCCCAGATGCTGCCTGCGGTAGCCGTAGGAGCGGGAGACGCCGAAGTCATCGTAATGGCTGTAGGGGAAATTCTTGGCGAGAGGATGAAAAGCCTTTAAGCCGTATTTGGTGACCCAGACCTTTCGCTCGCCGGATGGAGTTAAGGGGCTGACCTGTGTTTCGGGAGACTGCGGCGCCGGATTGTCCGTTTTCGCTTCGCTGTCCGGGGCATCCTGATGGGAAGGATCGCCTTCCTGTATCTGAGCATCGGGAAGGGCGAAGGCAGGGGCTTCGGATTCCGGAATCTGGATTTCATAGTAGCCCACCATGCCGTTCAACACCGCTCCGTAGGCTTCCAGATAGTAAGGATAATACTTTAATTCTGCGGTGAGTGCTTCCATGGACTCCCCGTCCTTTAGGCGTTCCGCCAGCCGGTCCATATCGGCGGGAGAATAACGGGAAAAATCGCCTCCGTATCGGGCACCCAGACAGGCCAGAAGCTCCACCCAGTTTAAATGGATTTCCTGCTGGCAGGTGGCTACGTCATAGCGGAAGGCCTGCGTCAAAGCCTCGGAGGTGACCTTAAAATCCACCCATTTGATGAAATCCTTTTTGGAAGACTCAGGGGAGGCCGTATCCTCCTTATCTCGGAAAAAAGAAAAGGCATGGCCGGAAAAAAGACCGGTTTGGGAAGCAACCCGGCCCGGCTGCAGAAAATATGCGGCCAGAAGAAAAAAAACGGCCAGAGCTTCCAGGCCGATGACGACTCTCACGCGGTGTCTGCGGAGCCATAAAAGAAGCCGGTCGAGTCCGGCTGTCAGGGAATTACGAATAGATTTCAAGGTACATCCCTCCTGTCGGTGAAATACGATTACTTCTCTTTTAATCATATGAAGACAAGGGTGGGATTATGCCCGCAGATTGTCAGAGGCCGGGAGACGGCTTCGGCAAACCGCGGGCTGTCTTAAAAATACGGTCCGCATATTCTGGACTCATACCGCTCAGGTGTCCGTATCCGGGCCGTTCGGACACCGGGAAAGCTGTCCGGCGGCGAGCGTGTGTGCGGATTTGCTGTGCGGAGTTTTTTATGGAGAGAAAGGGGTAAAACATGAATGAGATGAATCACATACCGGCTTCTGCGGAAGAGACGGCCGGAGGTACGTTTGCAGATGCCTGGAAGAATGTGGGAGAAACCATGTCCAATCCGGGAGATTTCCGGGAACTGGTAGGCCTTGAGATTCTGGAACGGAGAATGGGATATGCCAAGGGGCAGATTGAGATTAAGCCCTGCCATTTAAACGTGCTGGGAATCATTCACGGCGGTGTGTATTTTACCATAGCGGATACGGTTTCCGGTACGGCAGCTGCCACCGGAAGACCCTATGCGGTACCGACCGTCAATGCGGATATTCATTATTTAAAGGCCGGAAAAAATACTTCGAAAATTATTGCAGAGGCAGAGGAGATCAAGAACGGAAGAAACTTCTCCGTCTGCGACTGCAAAATCTATGATGATCGGGGAGACCTTCTGGCCACCACGACCATGACCTTTTTCCATTTGATGCCGCCGGAAGATCAGGTAAAAAAGTGAGAAAAGGGAAAGCTTCTTACCCTTTAGAGGCTAAGAATATCCCGATCTGCAGGGATCCGCAGTGTGCCGCCGTAGAAGGCGCGGCCTTCTGCCAGATAAAGCTCGCTTCGGCGTGAAAGGTTTCGATCCTCTGTGTGCCACAGGATCAGCCCCCTGACGCCGAGGCGGGATGCCAGCTCACAGGCATCCTTTACCGTGCTGTGATGTTTTTCGTAGGGTTTAAAAAGCGCCCGCTCCGAGTAGAGGCAGAAAGCCTCATGAAGAAGCCAGTCACAATCCTTTGCATAGAATTCACAGCATGGATTTAGGGGCTCGTCCCCGGCGCAGCAAAGCGTCTTGCCATCCTCCAAAACGGCCCGGAAGCCGAACTGCCTTGCCTTGGTGGAGTGAATATCAAAGAAGGTCAGCTTCATGCCCAGAATTTCCTTTTCTTCCCCGTCTGCCACCGGAATGAGATGAATCCGGTCTCCGATTAAACCGTAGAATTTCTGTACAAGTGTTAAGGAAGCCAGCGTGCGGATGGTTTCGGTCAGTCCGTCATGGCAATAAATCTTTAAATCCCCGTTATAATTTCCCTTTCGGATCTCTGTTGCAATCATCCGAATCATCCAGATAATTCCCAGAATATGATCCGTATGTTCATGGGTGACAAAAATGTGATGAATCCTGACAAGAGGAACCTGCATGTCCTCCAGAATCCCCAGAATCCCGTTTCCGCCTCCTGCATCGACCATAAAATATTCCTGCCGGCTTTGGATGGCAAAGCAGGTATTATAGCATCTGGTGACAGCGGCATTTCCGGTGCCGAATACATAAAGCTTCTGCTGTTTCATAAATTGAGTCACTCCTCTTATAAAATCCCCATGGGAACTGCTTTTGAACTTTCTGTGATAAAACTTTTCTTTTTTCCTATATTATGGTACTATAAATTTATTGGAAACGCAACCGAATGGGAGACCGGGACCGCGCGGAACCATAACAAAGGGGTAAAAAATAAGCTTTATAACCAGATGTTGGGGGAAAACAAAACATGAGAGATTTAGCATATCTGAAGCTGATGGCCAGGGAATATCCGAATATTCGCTCCGCCTCCAGCGAGATCATCAATTTAAAGGCAATCTGCGGACTGCCGAAGGGAACCGAATACTTTTTCAGCGACCTGCACGGAGAATATGAGGCGTTTATTCACCTGCTGCGCAGTTCTTCCGGTATTATCCGCGAGAAGATTAAGGAGACCTTTGGGCATATTATTTCGCAGGAGGACGAGATTCATCTGGCAAACCTGATTTATTATCCGGACCGGATGATTGCCCAGATGAAGCAGGAAGGGAAATTTACGGAGGACTGGCAGAAGATTGCCATTTACCGCCTGGTGCAGATATGCAAAGAGGTCTCCTCCAAATACACCCGTTCCAAGGTGCGCAAGAAGATGCCGGCGGAGTTTGCCTATGTGATTGATGAAATGCTTCATGTAGATTACAATGATGAGAATAAAAAGGTCTACTACAGCGAAATTATTCACACAATCATAGATATCCATGTGGCAGACAGCTTTATCACAGCTCTCTGCCATCTGATCCAGAACTTAACGATTGATAATCTTCATATTATCGGCGATATTTTTGACAGGGGTCCGAGAGCGGATATCATCATGGAGGAGCTGATGCATTTCCATGATGTGGACATCCAGTGGGGAAACCATGACATTTCGTGGATGGGCGCAGCCACGGGAAACCCGGCGTGCATCTGCAATGTACTGCGGATTGCCATCAGCTACAACGGCTTTGATGTATTGGAGGACGGCTACGGCATCAATATCCGCCCGCTGTCCATGTTTGCGGCAAAGGTATACCGGGACGATCCGTGTACCCGATTCATGCCTCATATTCTGGATGAAAATATTTATGATGCCGTGGATCCGGGCCTGGCCGCCAAGATGCATAAGGCCATTGCCGTGATGCAGTTTAAAATGGAGGGCCAGATTATCAGGCGTCATCCGGAATACGGGATGGATAACCGGGTGCTGTTAAAGGCAATTAATTTCGAAAAAGGGACTGTCACCATAGGCGGAAAAGAGTATGCCATGCTGGATATGAATTTCCCGACTGTGGATCCGGCGGATCCGCTGAAGCTTTCCCAGGAAGAGGAGGAGCTTCTGCATACATTGACCCTTTCCTTCCGCCACAGCGCCCTTTTGCACAAGCACATTAAGTTTTTATATTCCAATGGAAGCATGTATAAATGCTGTAATTCCAACCTCCTCTATCATGGCTGTATCCCGATGAAGGAGAACGGCCAGTTTGATGAGATGATGATAGAGGGAAAGGCCTACAGCGGGAAGGCTTTGATGGACTTCATTGACACCCAGGTCCAGAAGGCCTACTTCCTGCCGGGCGGTACGCCGGAGAAGGAGAGAAGCTGTGACTTTATGTGGTATCTCTGGTGCGGCTCTAAATCGCCGGTATTCGGAAAGGATAAAATGACCACCTTTGAGAATTATTTTCTGGCGGAGCCGGAGTTAAAAAAGGAGCGTCTGAATCCCTATTATAAGCTGAGTATCCGGGAAGAATTCTGTGACCGGATTCTGCAGGAATTCGGATTTTCCACAGTCGGCTCCCACATCATCAACGGCCATGTTCCGGTGAAGATTAAGGATGGTGAGACGCCCATAAAAGCCGGAGGAAAGCTGTTTATCATTGATGGAGGACTGTCCAAGGCCTATCAGGGAAAGACGGGAATTGCGGGCTATACGCTGATTTTTAATTCCAGACATCTGGCTCTGGCGGAGCATAAGCCGTTTGATCCGCGGCGCGAGCTGACACCGAAGGTAAGTATTGTAGAGAAAATGCGAAAGAGACTGCGGGTGGCTGATACGGATGAAGGCCAGGAGTTAGCCAGACGGATCGAGGATTTAAAGGAGCTTTTGGAAGCATATCGAAAGGGTGTCTTAAAGGAAAGAATCCAGTAGAGCACATATTAAGGAGAGACACATGAGAAAGGCAGAATTTTTAAGAGAGCTGGAGGAAACGCTGGCCGGAGAGGTTTCGGCAGCAGTGCTGCAGGAAAATCTGCGCTATTATGACCAGTACATTTCGCAGGAGGCAGCTTCGGGACGCAGCGAGGAGGATGTGATAGAGGAAATCGGAAGCCCAAGACTGATTGCCAGAACCATCATTGACAGCAGTGAGGCAGCCGGAGACCGGCCGGAATCGGGCGGCTATTACAGCGATACGTCAGGCGGCTCCTACAGCGGCGGGGGAAGTTATCAGGGCAGTTATACAGACCCGGATTCACAAAACACCCGGCAGAGCTTTCATTATGTGGATCTGAACAAATGGTATTGGAAGCTTCTGGCATTAATTGCAGTGGTTTTAGTCATGTTTGCGGCCATTACGGTGCTGGGAGGCATCTTTTCCCTGCTGATGCGGTTTGCCGGGCCGATTATTCTGATTTGGATGATTTATATACTGATCCGGAGTATGCGGCGCTGAGAGGCAGCCCGGCAGCCGTTTTTCGGAGCGGATAGATTTTGCTTCGAAAGCGGAACGGATGAAAGGATAAACGGATGAAAAAAGAAAAATCTGGTATGGAAAGCCGGACGCTTTTTACCCGGCCTCTTACGATGGGGCTTTTGGCTGTATTATGCTGTGCGCTTTGGGGGAGTGCATTCCCCGGCATTAAAATCGGATATCGGCTGTTTGGGATTTCATCAGAGGACACGGGCTCTGTCATCCTGTTTGCAGGTCTTCGGTTTGCCCTTGCGGGGGTCATGGTAATTATAGCCGGAAGCATGCTTCAAAAGCGAAAGCTGATTCCCGAAAAAAGGGATTGGAAAAAAATTTTGAAGCTGTGCAGCCTCCAGACGGTTCTTCAGTATTTTTTCTTTTATATCGGCCTGGCCCATGCCAGCGGTGTAAAAAGCGCAATTATTACAGGAAGCAACAGCCTTTTAACCATTCTGATTGCCAGTCTGATATTCCGTCAGGAAAGGCTGACTCTTGCTAAAAGCGTGGGCTGCCTGTTGGGATTTTTGGGAGTGGCAGCGGCAAATATGACCGGAGAGGGAATGGATTTAAGCGTCAGCTTTTCAGGTGAGGGATGCATCCTTTTAGCGTCCCTGTCTTATTCATTCTCTTCCGTCCTGATCAAACGGTATTCTGCAGATACCGATCCGGTTCTTTTGAGCGGATGGCAGTTTCTGGTGGGAGGATTCATCCTGGCGGGAGGCGGTCTTATAATGGGCGGAAATATCGGACATGCCGCGCTGCCTGCGCTGTCCATGCTTTTGTATCTGGGATTTCTGTCTGCAGCGGCCTATACTATCTGGGGAGTCCTGCTGAAATATAACCCCGTATCCAAGGTGTCCATCTATGGATTTTCCAATCCGGTTGTGGGGGTACTTTTGTCAGCAATTTTGCTGGGAGAAGGAGGACAGGCATTTTCCCTGCAGAATGTCGCAGCCCTTTTCCTGGTCAGCGCCGGGATCTATACGGTAAACCGCTTTGCGGATGAAGGAAAATCATAAAAGGCACAAAAAGAGCCATCGCCGGGATGAAGTGAGGGAAGAGATCCGAGGCGGTGGCTCCTTTCGCAAACATATGGAGGTTATTGAGTATAAAATAAAAAGAGCATCTGTCCAGCCGCCTTTGGCTGACGAAATGCTCTTTTTAGCTGGGCCACAAGGATTCGAACCTTGAAAATGACGGAGTCAGAGTCCGTTGCCTTACCATTTGGCGATGGCCCAATGAAATAACGATTTGTATTATACTGTATGGGGAGGGATTCGTCAAGAGTTTTTTTGAAAAAAATCGGAAAAAGGTGAAAAATGTGGGGACGCCGCAGCTGCAGCGCCCCGCCATTTTATTTCCCGGTCGGAATAAACCTGGCAATTCTTCCCGCAAATTCCGCCACGTTCTGCGTCTGCAGGATTACGCGGCCCGGCCCTTTCAGCGTGGTCAGGAAAAGCCCTTCTCCGCCAAAGAAGATATTCCCCAGCCCCTTTACCGTTTCAATGCCATATTCTACACTGCGCTCAAAGGCAACCACATTTCCGGTGTCGACCTTTAATATCTCTCCGGGGGCCAGCTGCTTTTCTACTATGTCCCCGTCAATCTCCAGGAATACCATGCCGGTTCCGCCGATATCTTCCAGGATAAAGCCCTCGCCGCCGAAGAGGCCGGAGGAGAGTTTTTTTGTAAAGGTAACATTTAACTGAATGCTGTCTTCCCCGCAGAGGAAGGCGCCTTTCTGGCAGATGAGTCCGCCCTGAGCGGCGATGTCAATGGGCAGGATCTGTCCGGGAACGGTGGAGGCAAAGGCAACTTTGGCACCGGCGCGGCTGGCGCGGTAGGTGGCCATAAAGAGGGATTCTCCGGCAAACATGCGGCCAATGCCCTTCATGAGTCCGCCCTTTGTATTGGTGCTCATTTCAATGCCCTCTGTCATCCAGGCCATGCCGCCGGATTGGGTAAACATGCTCTCTCCGGGAGCATCGAACTGAATCTCTACTGCGGGCATGGTATCTCCGATAATATGATATTGCATAAATCTCTCTCCTTTTCTGGTGTTGTGATGACTTAGTAATATTATAGCGAATCGCCGAGGGATATGCAAGGCGGATGGGATGGACAAGTCGGCCCGGATGGGATATAATGGTTACTGTTTAGACACGGAAACGTTTTTAAAAAGGCTTGCAATAGAGGTGACAGTATGTATACATTTGAGAGCAGAGTGCGCTACAGTGAGTCGGACGAGTACGGAAGACTTTCTCTGGAGGGGATTATGAATTACCTGCAGGACTGTTCCACCTTTCAGTCAGAGGATCTGGGGATGGGGATTTCTTATCTGAAGGCGAAAAAACGTGCCTGGTGGCTGAATTCGTGGCAGATTTTGGTCGATCGCCAGCCGCTTTTTGGGGAACGGATCCGGATTTCCACATGGCCCCGCGGATTCAAGGGGATTTACGGCTATCGGAATTTTATGATCACCGATTCCGGCGGAAATGCTCTGGTCCGGGCAGATTCCTGCTGGTTCTTTTATGATCTGGAGCACCAATGCCCCGCGAGAGTAACGCAGGACGAGGTGAGAGGCTATGGAGAGGGCGAAGAGGCTCTGGTCATGCCTCCGGCCCCCAGGAAGATTGTGCTTCCGGCGGACTGTACGGACGGTATGCCTGTCACGGTGGCCAGACATCATCTGGATACGAATATGCATGTAAATAATGCCCAGTATGTATCCATAGCCAGAGAGCTTCTGCCGGAGCGCTTTTCCATCGGAGAGGTTCGGGTGGAATACAAAAAGGCCGCTGTGCTGGGAGATAGAATGTATCCGAAAATTGCGAAAATACCGGAGGGATATGTAGTATCCCTGCAGGATGAACAGGGAATGAGCCATGCCAATATCTGGATGGCTGAGAAAAGAGAGGACGAATGACATGATTGAACTGGGTAAGAAACAGGAACTGGAAGTATTGAGAGTAAAGGAATTCGGCGTGTATCTGGGCGAGAGAAAGGATGACACTGCCGCAGTCCTGCTTCCGAAAAAGCAGGTGCCGGAGGGAACAAAGGTGGGAGATAAGCTGTTGGTCTTTATCTATAAGGATTCAGAGGACCGGCTGATTGCCACCACCGCCATGCCGAAGCTTGAGGTGGGAGAGACCGCCGTTTTAAAGGTAAAAGACATATCGAAGATCGGGGCATTCCTGGATATGGGGCTGGAAAAGGATCTGCTGCTTCCCTTTAAAGAGCAGAACCATAAGGTACGGGCCGGAGAAGAGTGTCTGGTTGCGCTTTATGTAGATAAAAGCGGACGTCTGGCCGGAACTACGAAGGTATATCCCTATCTGAGCAGTCAGTCCCCCTATAAAAAGGATGACTGGGTGGAGGGAAGAGTATATGAACTGAATGAGAATCTGGGAGCCTTCGTGGCTGTAGAGGATCGTTACTTCGGCCTGATTCCCAAAAAAGAGATTTACGGTAAGGTTCAGCCGGGGGAGACAGTGAAGGCCCGTGTAACCAAGGTCCGGGAGGACGGAAAACTGGATTTAAGCCTGCGCGACAAGGCACATCTGCAGATTCGATCCGATGTGGAGCTGATTCTTCAGGCTCTGGATGAATTTGACGGTGTACTCCCCTTTAATGACAGAGTCAATCCAGAAATTATAAAAAGAGAGTTCAATTTAAGCAAAAATGCATTTAAGCGTGCCATCGGCCATCTTTTAAAAGAAGGAAAGATTGAAATCACAGAAAAGAGCATCCGACGTATTAAAAAGTAGACGGAAGATGGAAGATCTGCCGCGCGAAGCGGAATATAAAAGCAGAGCAAAAACGGCTCACCAATGAGACGATAAAATAATGCGAAACATGAAGGAGGATATCACGAATGAAACAGATAATCAGCACAGCAAATGCACCGGCCGCTATCGGCCCCTATTCTCAGGCGGTTGAGGTAAACGGAATGGTTTATACTTCCGGTCAGATTCCGGTAAATCCGGCTACGGGTGAGATTCCGGAGGGGATTGAGGCGCAGGCTGAACAGGTTATGAAAAATGTGAAAAATTTATTGGAGGCAGCCGGAACCTCTATGGAAAACGTAGTAAAAACCACGGTTTTCATTAAAAATATGGAGGATTTCGGAACAATCAACGGCATTTATGCAGGCTACTTTGAGAAAGACTGCCCGGCCCGCTCCTGCGTAGAGGTAGCAAGACTTCCCAAGGATGTTCTGATGGAGATGGAAGCGATTGCAGTAAAATAATTCCAAAGTGTCTGCTGACCGTCAGAAGGCAGTCAGAAGACAGCGCTGTAAAAAATAGATAAAGAGGAAAAAATGTCAAGAGGATTGCACAGAACTCAAAGAAAAAGTTTGTAAAGTTTTCACAAAATTTTTTTTACTTTTAACAATTGTTACAAAGAAAAACGGGAACTGGAAAAACAAACCAAATAATTTTGGCATTTTGAATAGTTTTTTTCCTCCGTATGCAAAATGCCCAAAAGTTGGAATCGATTTTGGGCATTTAAAACATGGCTGAAACAGACGGAACATGATAAAATAAATTCATGTTATGCATAGAACAGCGATTGCGGACAGAAGGCCAGAGTTCGCAGAAGGCAGCAGAGGGATTGGAGGAATCAGAATATATGGCAAGCTTATCATTAAAAAATGTGACCAAAAAATACCCCAACGGGTTTGTAGCAGTAAAGGATTTCAATCTGGAAATTGAGGACAAGGAGTTTATCATCTTTGTCGGACCGTCCGGCTGCGGAAAGTCCACGACACTGCGTATGGTTGCAGGACTTGAGGATATCAGCTCCGGAGAATTATATATTGACGGAAAGCTGGTAAATGATGTCGAGCCTAAGGACAGGGACATTGCCATGGTATTCCAGAACTATGCTCTGTATCCGCATATGACTGTTTTTGAAAATATGGCGTTCGGACTGAAGCTGCGGAAGGTGCCTAAGGATGAGATTAAGCGTCTGGTGGAGGATGCCGCCAAGATTCTGGATCTGTCTCACCTTCTTGACCGGAAGCCCAAGGCTCTTTCCGGAGGACAGAGACAGCGTGTGGCTATGGGACGTGCCATTGTGCGGAATCCCAAGGTATTCCTGATGGACGAGCCGTTATCGAACCTGGATGCCAAATTAAGAGGCCAGATGAGAATCGAGATCTCCAAGCTTCATCAGAGACTGGGAAGCACGATTATCTATGTAACCCATGATCAGACCGAGGCCATGACTCTGGGTACCAGGATTGTCGTCATGAAGGACGGCGTGGTGCAGCAGGTGGATACTCCGCAGAATCTTTATGATAAACCGGCCAACAAATTTGTTGCAGGCTTTATCGGAGCACCGCAGATGAATCTTTTAGATGCAAAGGTTGCAAAATCCGGCTCAGATGTTACCTTAAGCTTTGGCGGCAATACCATTGTTCTGCCGGCTGAAAAGGCGAAGAAATTAGAGGAAGGCGGATATATCGGAAAGGAAGTTACCATGGGTATCCGTCCGGAGGATCTGCACGATGAGGAAGAGGCAGTTCAGGCAGCCGGAAGCAGCGTGATCGAGGCATCCATCCGTGTATATGAGATGCTTGGCGCAGAGGTTTTCCTGTACTTCGATGTGGATGAGACCAACTGTACAGCCAGAGTCAATCCGAGAACCACAGCCAGACCGGGCGATACAGTGAAATTTGCCATGGATTTAGAGAAGATTCATCTTTTTGATAAAGATACCGAGATGGTGATCAGCAACTAAGATATCGGATTGCAGAAAAATAAAAGACAGAAAAAGCAGAGGAGTTCCGAATGCGTATGCCGGAGCTTCCTCTGCTTTTTTAATAAAACAGAAACCTCCGCAAAGAAATTCCCCTTGTCTGCCTGTAAATTTGCATGACAGTGAAATAGAGTTTGAACAAGCTGAATATGTCAAAAAAGTAACAAAAAAACAGAAAAAACGGGAAACAAATTCCGGAAATTAAACATAAAATTCTGAAAAATAATCTTGACAAAATTTATCTAGATTGATATAGTATAGATAGTAAAACACAGGAGGAAGGACATGCTGATTACGCGAGAAACCGATTATGCCCTTCGAATTTTGAGGAGTCTTTCGGAAGGCGAAAGTATTACAGTCGGAGAAATGGCTGTGCGGGAGGAGATGCCGCAGAACTTTGCCTATAAAATCGCGAAGAAGCTGGAAAAGGCGGGATTTCTAAGTATTTCAAGAGGAATCGGAGGGGGCTGCAGTCTGGCCTGCGATTTACGGAAGGTGACACTTTTTGATTTGATTACTGCGGTAGAAAACAGGGCAAGACTTTCATCCTGTATGCTGCCCGGCTATGACTGTGAGTGGCGGCGGAGCAATGGCTGCTGCAGGGTTCATATCCAACTGTGCCGGGTGCAGGAAACGATTGATAAAGAATTGGCTTCCCATACATTGCACTGGGTTCTGAACGGGGAGGATGAAAGCAAAGAGAATCCGGGCAGAGAAAATGAAACGTATGGATCCGGCCGCAGGCCGCATACAATGAAAGCGGACGAGAATTCAGAAAACACCGGACAGGAAAACGAAACAAAAATGTGAAACAATAAAAGGAGAAGGAGGAGTAAGAATGCTTTTTACAACAACACAGGAACACGAAGCGCTCCGCAAACAGATCAGGAAGTTTGCAGAAGAGGAAATCAAGCCGCAGGCATTTCTTCTGGATAAAAATAATGAGTTTCCGGCAGAGGCAGTGGAAAAGCTGGGGCAGATGGGGCTTATGGGGATTCCGTATCCAAAGGAATACGGCGGAGCCGGCATGGACATTTTAAGCTATGCAATCGCCGTGGAAGAGTTGGCACGCGTGGACGGCGGAGCCGGGGTTATCCTTTCCGCCCATGTTTCCCTGGGATCCTGGCCGATTTTTGCATTCGGTACAGAAGAGCAGAAGCAGAAATATCTGGTTCCGCTGGCGAAAGGCGAGAAGATCGGCGCGTTTGGTCTGACAGAGCCGAATGCAGGCTCTGATGCAGGCGGTACGGAGACGACGGCTGTGTTAAAGGGCGATTATTACCTGTTAAACGGCGGTAAGATATTCATTACTAATGCGCCGAAGGCTGATACATACGTAGTATTTGCTGTTACCACTCCGGATATCGGCACCAGAGGCATTTCCGCTTTTATTGTGGAAAAGGGATGGGAAGGCTTTGAATTCGGTGATCACTATGATAAGATGGGAATCCGTTCCTCCGCGACGGCAGAGCTGATTTTCAATGATGTGAAGGTTCCGAAGGAGAATTTATTAGGAAAAGAGGGCGACGGCTTCAAGATTGCCATGGCAACCTTAGACGGCGGCCGTATCGGAATTGCCGCACAGGCCCTTGGTATTGCACAGGGTGCCTACGAGAATGCCCTGGAGTATTCCAAAGAGAGAATCCAGTTCGGAAAGCCGATCTGCCAGCAGCAGAGCATTTCCTTTAAATTAGCCGACATGGCTACCAAGCTGCGCTGCGCCCGTTTCTTAGTATACAGCGCTGCAGAGTTAAAAGAAGAGCACGTACCGTACGGTATGGAAGCAGCCATGGCAAAGATGTACGCTTCTGATATCGCACTGGAAGTAACCAATGACGCCCTTCAGATCTTCGGCGGCAGCGGTTTCTTAAAGGGTATGGATGTAGAGCGGGCTTACCGTGATGCGAAAATTACTACGATCTATGAGGGAACCAATGAGATTCAGCGTGTGGTAATTGCGTCTAATATCATCGGCCGGATGCCGAAGGCACAGGGCGGCGGCGGCTCCCAGAAGGCTGTGAAGAAGGCAGCTCCGATTACGGGACTCCGCAAAAAGATGATCCTGAAGGAAGGCCAGGCAAAAGAAAAGGTAGACACCCTGGTGGCTGCTCTTAAGAAGGACGGATATGACTTTACGGTAGGTATTCCGTTAGATACGCCGATTGCCCAGGCAGAGCGTGTGGTTTCCGCCGGAAAGGGAATCGGAAGTAAGGAAAACATGAAATTAATCGAGGATCTGGCAATTCAGGCCGGAGCAGCCATCGGTTCCTCCAGACCGGTCGCTGAGACTTTAAAATATGTTCCGTTAAACCGCTATGTAGGTATGTCAGGACAGAAATTCAGAGGAAACCTGTATATTGCCTGCGGTATTTCCGGAGCAACCCAGCACTTAAAGGGAATTAAAGATGCTTCCACCATTGTAGCGATTAATAAAAATGCAAATGCACCGATCTTTAAAAACTGTGACTACGGTATTGTGGGCGATGTAAATGAGATCTTACCGCTTCTTACTGCTGCGCTTGACAACGGCGAGGAGAAGCAGCCGGCACCTCCTATGATTAAGATGAAACGGCCTCTGCCTCCGAAGGAGAAACCAATCGGAAAGACCTATGTATGCGGCGGCTGCGGTTATGAGTATAATCCGGCCATCGGTGATGAGGACAGCGAGGTTGCACCGGGAACCCTGTTTGAGAAGCTTCCGGACGAGTGGGTATGCCCGGAGTGTGCAGAGTCAAAAGAAATGTTTATCGAGGCATAAGCGAAAGGGAGGTCTGATTTATGTATTGTGTGAGAAAGGTAACCGAGGATTTATACTGGGTAGGCGCCAATGATCACCGCCTGCACTTATTTGAAAATATCCATCCGATTCCCAGAGGAGTATCCTACAACGCATACCTTCTTCTGGATGAGAAGAGCGTATTATTTGATACGGTAGACTGGTCTGCCTGCCGTCAGCTTTTAGAAAATATCGAGTATCTGCTGGACGGAAAACCGTTAGACTATCTGGTAATCAATCACATGGAGCCGGACCACGGAGCATCCATTGAGGAGATTTTACTGCGGTATCCGCAGGTGAAGATTGTCAGCACGGAGAAGGCCTTTATGCTGATGCGTCAGTTCGGCTTCGAGGTGGACGGCCATGAGCTGATTGAAGCCCATGAGGGAGATACCTTAAGCTTTGGTTCCCACACCGTAACCTTTGTGTACGCGCCGATGGTTCACTGGCCGGAAGCCATGGTAACCTTTGATGTGACAAACGGCGTTCTGTTTGCAGCAGATGCCTTCGGTTCCTTCGGCGCACTGGACGGAAAGCTGTTTAATGACGAAGTGAATTTCGAGCGTGACTGGCTGGATGACGCAAGACGCTATTTTACCAACATCGTAGGAAAATACGGCCCGCATGTACAGGCGCTTCTTAAGAAGGCAGCAACCATTGATATTAAGATGGTATGCCCGCTGCACGGCCCGGTTTGGCGTTCTGACCTTGGCTGGTTCATCGACAAATACGATCACTGGAGCCGCTACGAGCCGGAGGAGAAGGGCGTTATGATTGCCTATGCCTCCATGTACGGAAATACGGAGGCTGCCGCCCAGGCACTGGCTGCCAAGCTCTGTGAAAAGGGCATGAAAAATGTGGTGGTTTACGATGTTTCCAATACCCATGTATCCCAGCTGATTTCCGAGGCTTTCCGTTTAAGCCACATTGTACTGGCTTCCGTAACCTATAACCTAGGCATCTATCCGGTGATGCACAATTTCCTGATGGATATGAAGGCACTGAATTTACAGAACCGCACGCTGGCGATTATCGAGAATGGCTCCTGGGCCTGCAAGTCCGGTGATCTGATGCAGAAGTTTGCGGATGAGCAGTTAAAGAACATGACAGTATTAAATGAGAGACTGTCCTTAGCTTCCGCCCTGCATCCCGACAAAGCATCAGAGCTTGAGGCATTGGCTGACGGTATCATCGAATCCATGAAATAAACTCTGTTGAATTTTGAAAGAGAGTGTCCGAAGAAAAAAATGATTTTTTTTCGGACACCCTCTTTTATTTTTTTTCGTTTTGCTTTAAGATAGTAAGTGGGAAAATATGAGAAAAGGAGAGAAGGATATGATATCGAATCAGATACTCCAGACAAATATTGAGGGGTTAAAGGGGATTGCAAGAGTTGACTTAGCTGTCTGTGATACCGAGGGCAAGGTGCTGGCTTCCACGTTTACCGGTGCTGAGGAGTATGAGAGTGTAATTCTGGCTTTCGTGGACTCTCCGGCGGACAGCCAGGTGATACAGGGGTACCAGTTTTTCAAAGTATTTGATGAACATCAGCTGGAATACATTCTGCTGGCCAAGGGCGGCAGTGATGATGTATATATGGTGGGCAAGATGGCAGCGTTCCAGATTCAGAACCTGCTGGTTGCCTATAAGGAACGGTTTGATAAGGATAATTTTATCAAGAACCTGCTGCTTGACAACATGCTGCTGGTAGATATTTACAACCGCGCCAAGAAGCTTCACATTGAGACGAATGCAAAGCGCGTGGTATTTATTATTGAGACCCAGCAGGAAAAGGATGCCAACGCATTAGAGACGGTGCGGAGCTTATTCTCCACCAAAACCAGGGATTTTATTACCGCAGTGGATGAAAAGAATATCATTCTGGTAAAGGAAGTAAAGCCGGGGGAGACCTACGATGATTTGGAAAAGACAGCCAGCATGATCGTGGATATGCTCAACACAGAGGCTCTGGCCAGAGTGAATGTGGCATTTGGTACCATGGTGGGCGAAATTAAGGACGTATCCCGTTCTTACAAGGAAGCCAAGATGGCGCTGGATGTGGGAAAAATTTTCTACAGCACGAAAAATGTGGTGGCTTACAGCAAGCTCGGTATCGGCCGTCTGATTTACCAGCTGCCGCTGCCGCTGTGCCGGATGTTTATCAAGGAAATTTTTGACGGCAAATCGCCGGATGAGTTCGATGAGGAGACACTGACCACCATCAATAAGTTCTTTGAAAACAGCTTAAATGTGTCTGAGACCTCGAGACAGCTTTATATCCACAGAAATACGCTGGTATACCGTCTCGACAAGCTTCAGAAGAGCACCGGGCTGGATCTTCGCGTATTTGAGGATGCCATCACCTTTAAGATTGCCTTGATGGTTGTGAAATACATGAAGTATATGGAAAATCTGGACTATTAATGAATGGAACATAATATTGGGTAAGAGGACTGCTGTGGCGCAGATATTTTGTCTGCGCCGCAGCAATTCTCTGACTTCTTTTTTACTTTGAGGACAAGATGTATGATCGAGATAACCAATCTCAATAAAACCTACAAGGCGGGAAACCGGGCACTGAAAAATATCAACATCACGATTCGGGATGGAGAATTCGTCTTTATCATGGGACGCAGCGGATCCGGAAAATCTACTTTGTTAAAGCTGCTTTTAAAGGAGACGGAGCCTACCTCCGGCCGGATTGTGGTCAATGACATGGATTTGGGCAAGATGCCGAGACGCTATGTGCCCAAATACCGGAGAAGGTTAGGGGTGGTATTCCAGGATTTCCGCCTTTTAAAGGACAAGACGGTTTATGAGAACGTGGCCTTTGCTCAGCGGGTGATCGGCGTGCCGACCCGGGTGATCCGGGAATCGGTGCCGGAGATGCTTAGGCTGGTGGGCCTGTCTTCCAAATATAAATCCCTGCCGCGCCAGCTCTCAGGCGGCGAGCAGCAGAGAGTGGCCATTGCAAGAGCCCTGATCAATTCGCCGGAGGTACTTTTGGCGGACGAGCCTACCGGCAATTTAGACGCGCAGAATTCCATGGAGATCATGCGCCTTCTGGAAGAGATTAATGATCGGGGAACCACGGTGATTGTGGTAACCCACAGCCAGGAGATCGTAGAACGGATGGGAAAACGGGTAATTACCCTGGATAAGGGCATTTTAGCCGGAGATGCAGGGGAAGGCGGTGGCGTATATGAGGATTAGCACATTCTGGTACTGCCTGAAAGAGGGCATGAAAAACATTGGGCGGAATATCTGGTTTTCATTGGCCTCCACGGCCATTATTTCCGCCTGCATTTTTTTGTTCTGTATGCTGTTTGCCCTGGCGGCCAATGTGCAGTATATGGTAAAAAGGGCGGAGACCACAGTGGGGATCACCGTATTTTTTGATGAAGGCCTGTCAGAGGCAGAGATTCTGGCGCTGGGAGATACCATCGGCGCCAGAGAAGAGGTAAAGGAGACGCGCTATATTTCAGCTGAAGAAGCCTGGGAAAATTTTCAGAAGGAGTATTTTAAAGGAGTGGAGGATCTGGCAGCAGGCTTTGCCGATGATAATCCTCTGGCCGGTTCTGCCTCCTATGAGATTTTTTTGAAGGATATCAGTCATCAGGGAGATATGGTAGCCTATCTGGAGACGGTTCCTGGTATCCGGAAAATCAATTATTCCAATGATACGGCATCGGGACTTTCCAGCTTTAACCGGATGATCGGCCTGATTTCCGCGGCCGTTATCGGAATCCTGCTGGCAGTGGCTGTGTTCCTGATCAGCAATACGATTTCCACAGCAGCGGCCTTTCGGAAGGATGAAAACAAGATCATGCGTTTAATCGGAGCGACGAACTTCATGATTCGTGCGCCCTTTGTGGTGGAGGGAATCATCATCGGCTGCGCCGGAGCCCTGATTCCTCTGGTAAGCAGCTATTTTCTGTACCGGAATATGGTGGCCTATCTGATGGAGAAGTTTAATATTTTGTCAAACATTGTAGAATTTATCTCGATTGAGACTATTTTCCCGTATATGGCGGCCGTGGCAGCGGCTTTGGGTATCGGAATCGGCTTTGTGGGAAGCTTTTTCACCATTCGGAAGCATCTTAGGGTATAAAAGAAAGAAGATAAGACATGAAAAAAAATACAGCAGGAAAAAGGCTTTTGACGGCCCTTCTGATTGCCGGCCTGGCAGCCGCCCCGGTTTACGGCGCGACCAAAAAGGATGTGGAAAATGCCAAGGGAAAAATAAACTCCCTGGAAGAGGAGAAGAAGAAGACAGAGCAGGCCATTAAAGAGCTGGAGGGCTTGAAACAGAATACGGAAAGCTATGTGCGCAAGCTGGATTCTCAGCTGGAGGCACTGGATACGGAGCTGACCCGCCTGGAGGGAGAGATTGCCGGCAAGGAGCAGAGCATTGCGGATACTGCGGTGCAGCTTACGGCAGCAGAGGAAACGGAGCGGGAACAGTATGCATCCATGAAGATGCGGATTAAATATATGTATGAAAAGGGTGACAGCAGCTATCTGGATCTTCTGCTGGAATCCAAGTCCATGTCAGAGCTTTTAAACCGCGCGGAGTATATTTCCAAGATTTCGGAATATGATCGGAATATGCTGGACCGCTATGTGGAGGTAAAAAACGGCATTGCGGCGGATAAGGCAAAGCTTGAGCAGGAAAAGACAGAGCTTCTTACGCTGCAGGATCAGACCCAGGCCAAGCAGGCCTCTGTGGAGACTCTGATGAAGGAAAAGACAGCGGAGCTTCAGAAATATTCCTCCCAGATTGGCGCGCAGACCGCTCAGCTGGAATCCTATGAGAGGGATATCAAGGATCAGGAAAACAAGATCAAGCAGATTGAGGCAGAGATAAAGCGTCAGGAGGAAGAGGCGAAAAAGAAGGCGGAGGCAGCCGGTCAGAAGTATAATACGGTAAGTATTGGGAATATTAAATTTATATGGCCGTGTCCTGCCAGCAGCCGTATCACATCGGGCTTTGGCAGCCGCCAGTCCCCGACGGAAGGGGCATCCAGCAACCACAAGGGCATTGATATCAGTGCATCGAAGGGAACTAATATCGTGGCGGCCGCCGGCGGTACTGTGACGATCTCTACATACAGCTATTCTGCTGGAAATTATATTATGATCAATCACGGAGGCGGTGTTTCCACCGTCTACATGCATTGTTCCCAGCTGCTGGTGTCAGCCGGGGATACGGTTAAGCAGGGACAGGTGATTGCAAAGGTCGGTTCCACCGGATATTCCACGGGACCGCATCTGCATTTCGGAGTCCGCTTGAACGGAACGTATGTAAACCCGTCGAAATATGTAAGCCCGTAAGGATTAGGAGGCAGAGAAGATGGACAATAAAAGTAAATTCTGGAGAGGTGTCATGGTGGGCGTGCTGGTGACTGCCTTTGCATGCCTGGTAACGGTGGGGGCATCCACCGGTATCTACATGTTCGGCCGCCGTATGATCGATAACCAGGTGGAGGTTCAGGCCGGGCAGGAGGGAGAAGGACCAGCCAGGGAAGCCGGCACCTCGGGACAGAAGGCGGAGAACGGCCTGGATTTGAATCGGGTGAACCAGAAGCTTTCCCAACTGCAGCAGATTATTGATCAGGAATACCTTTTCGAGGATGAGATTGAGCCGGAAAAGGAAGAAACCGGGATTTATCAGGGATTTCTGTACGGATTAAATGATCCCTATGCAGTATATTATACGCCGGAGGAGCTGGCCAGCTTTATGGATGAGACAAAGGGATCCTACTGCGGCATCGGCGCCATGGTTTCCCAGGACGTGCGGACCGGTATTTCCACCATTGTCCGGGTATTCGAGGGGAGTCCGGCCGAGGAAGCGGGAATCCTGCCCGGGGATGTGATCTACGAGGTGGATAAAGAGCCGATGACAGGCCTGGATTTAAGCCTGCTGGTCAATAATTATGTGAAGGGCGAAGAGGGAACTCAGGTGGTGATTACCGTGTACCGGGAGGAAACCGGGGAATATACGGATATAACGGTAACGAGACGCCCCATTGATGTGCAGACCGTATCGGGACGGATGCTGGAGGATAAAATCGGCTACATCTCTGTCATTGAGTTTGATGAGGTGACGGCCGGCCAGTTTAAACAGAAGATAGAGGATCTGAATAACGAGGGCATGGAGAAGCTGATTATCGACCTGAGAGATAATCCGGGAGGCGAGCTTTACACCGTAGTATCTATGGCAGATTATATTCTGGAGGACGGCGGCCGTATCCTTACGGTAGCTGATAAATACGGAAAAGAGCAGGTGCATCAGGCAGAGGACGGCCACAGCCTGGACATTCCCATTGTCGTTCTGGTTAATGGAAATTCGGCCAGTGCGTCAGAGGTATTTACAGGGGCGCTGAAGGATTACGAGGCGGCAACGGTAGTGGGCACGCAGACCTTTGGAAAGGGCATCGTACAGAGCCTGATTCCTCTTTCTGACGGAAGCGCCGTAAAGCTGACCACCAATCATTACTATACACCGAGCGGTCTCGATATCCACGGTACAGGCATTGCCCCGGATGTGGAGATCGAATTGGACGAGGAGGCAAAGAAGCTTCCGGTGATTCCGGAGGAGCTGGATAACCAGCTTCAGAAGGGCATCGAGATTCTGAAAGAAAAATAAAAATCATAAAAAACATCCTCCCCGCTGCTTTCGAATGCAGCGGGGAGGATGTTTTTTACGGTGCGGTGCGCTCTGTTTTAACGGACATCGCTCCCAGTTCTTTTAAGATTTCTTCGGTCTTTTGTATCATAGGGATACAGTCCTTGTATTTCTTGCGTTTATCCTGATAGAAAAATCCTGGCGTGTCTCCGGTCCGGAATTTTAAGTCTCCCTGATAGGACTCAATCAGGGCCGGAATCCGGTTCACGTCGATTTTGGCTTTCCGGTACATCTTGAGCGTGATTTCCTGGCGGTTGACAGTCACCTCCGTTACCCCCGCTGCATGTGCCATGGCCTTGATTTCCGCAATGAGCAGAAGGTTTTCCACCGGTTTTGGAATGTCGCCGAACCGGTCAATGAGCTCATCCTGCATATCCATATATTCCTCCTGGTTTTCAATGCCGGAGATGCGCTTATAGATATCCAGCTTCTGGTATTCGTTCCGGATATAGGAAGCGGGGATGTAGGCATCAATATCGCAGTCCACTGCGGTTTCGAAATCCTCCTCTTCCTTTTCTCCTTTCAGAGCCAGGACGGCCTCATTTAAGAGCTTGCAGTATAAGTCATATCCGACCGCTTCCATGTGGCCGTGCTGTTCCGCGCCTAAGAGGTTGCCGGCGCCGCGAAGCTCCAGATCCCGCATAGCAATCTTGATGCCGCTGCCCAGCTCCGTGAATTCCCGGATGGCCTGGAGGCGCTTTTCGGCCTCCTCCCGCAGAAGCTTATCCCTGCGGTACATTAAAAAGGCGTAGGAGGTGCGGCTGGAACGGCCAACCCGTCCGCGTATCTGGTAGAGCTGGGAAAGTCCCAGGCGGTCCGCATCGTGGATGATAATGGTGTTGGCATTGGGGATATCCAGTCCTGTTTCGATGATAGTTGTGGATACCAGGACGTCAATGTCCCCCGTTACAAAATCCAGCATGATGCGCTCTAACTCATGCTCATGCATCTGGCCGTGGGCAAAGACCACATTGGCCTCCGGCACCAGGGATGCCACATGGTTTGCAATCTCATCAATGCTGCTGACCCGATTGTACACGTAATAGACCTGCCCGCCCCGGGCCAGTTCCCGGTGAATGGCTTCGCGCACCATTTCATCATTATATTCCATGACATAGGTCTGGATGGGCAGACGGTCCACCGGCGGTTCCTCGAGAACACTCATATCGCGGATTCCGATCAGGCTCATGTGGAGCGTTCTGGGAATGGGGGTGGCTGTTAAGGTGAGGACATCCACATTTTCCTTCAGCTGTTTGATTTTTTCTTTGTGGGCTACGCCGAAGCGCTGCTCTTCATCGATGATGAGAAGTCCCAGGCTTTTAAACACCACATCCTTGGAAAGCACCCGGTGGGTGCCGATGAGGACATCCACAAAGCCCTTTTTCAGATCCTCTAAGGTTTTCTTCTGCTCAGAGGGAGTCCGGAACCGGGACAGCATATCAACCCGCACCGGGAAGTCCTTCATGCGCTGAACAAAGGTATTGTAGTGCTGCTGGGCCAGGATGGTGGTGGGAACCAGGTACACTACCTGCTTTCCCTCCTGGATGGCCTTAAAGGCAGTGCGCAGTGCGATCTCCGTCTTTCCGTAGCCTACGTCGCCGCAGATTAGGCGGTCCATGATTTTTTTGCTCTCCATGTCCCGCTTGGCCGCTTCGATGGCCTCCAGCTGATCCTCTGTCTCCTCAAAGGGGAACATCTCTTCAAATTCCCGCTGCCATACGGTATCCGGACCATACTGGTAACCCTCGATCTTCTGGCGGGCCGCATAAAGCTCCACCAGATCCTTTGCAATCTCCCGGACAGCGCCCCGGACACGGGTTTTCGTCTTATTCCACTCGGAACCGCCCAGTTTGTTGAGCTTGGGAGTTTTGGCATCAGAACCGGCATATTTCTGGATACCCTCTAAGCGGGTGGCCGGCAGATAGAGATTTCCGCCGTCCCGGTATTCGATCTTAATATAATCCTTGATGATCTTATCCTGCTCGATCTTTTCAATGCCGCGGTAAATACCGAGTCCGTGGCTTTCATGCACCACGAAATCGCCTACGGCCAGCTCGGAAAAGCTCTGGATTTTTTTGCCCTGATAGGCTGTCTTCTTTCGCCTTTTCTTCTGCCGCGCGCCGCCGAACATATCGCCCTCGGTGATGACCACGAATTTAATCAGCGGATATTCAAAGCCGCGGTGGAGATTTCCGTAGGTGACCATGATTTCGCCGGGCATGACCTGATTCTGTCCCTCATCGGGGCAGAAGGCCTTCAGATCATATTCCCGCAGATCGCCTGCCAGACGGCTGGCACGGGTGCGGGAGCCGGAGAGGAGTACGACCCGGTATTTGTCTTTTTTCCATTTTTTTAAATCCCCTATCAGAAGCTCAAAGCCGTTCTGATAGGAATTGACACTTTTGACCGAGAGGCTGTATTTTTTCTTTACCGTTATGCCGGGAAGCTTCTGCTCTAAGCCCAGCATGAGAAGCGTCCGGTCCCGCAGAGCCATGGCCAGGGCGGCCTTGGCGCTGAACAGAAAATCCGCCTGTCCCGGCAGAAGATATCCGTTTTCCAGACGGTGTGTCATGCTTTCCCGGAATTCTTCCTCCACCACGCCGGCTTTTTCCTTCAGACGGATGGGCTCATCCAGAAAAATGGACAGCTCATCTGCAGGGAAATACTGGAGAAAGGATACGGTTTCCCTGCAGAAATACCGGATAAAGCTTCCGAGACCGTGAACCTTAAAGCCTTCCTTCAAGCCTTCCAGGACCTCCCCGATGGAGGAATCGATGCGGTAGGCTTCTTCTGTTTTCATCTGCTCCCTGAGCTTCTTTACATAGGTCTTTTTCTCTTTTTCGATGGCGGAAATTCCCTGCTGTACGGCATCGCGGGAGAGCACCATCTCTGTGGCAGGATAGATGACGGCCTCCTCCAGCTGTTCAATGGAGCGCTGGCTTTCCGGATCGAAGGTGCGGATGGAGTCAATCTCATCGCCCCAAAGCTCGATGCGGTACGGTACATCCTCTGTGAGGGGAAAGATATCGAGAATCCCGCCCCGGACGGAAAACTGGCCGGTTCCGTCTACCTGGGCCACCTTTTCGTATCCCAGCTCTGCCAGGGAGAGACGGAGCTTCTCTACATCCAGAGTATCGCCGCTCTCTAAGTGGATGCAGTGATTTTTCAGGGTCTCCAGGGGCAGGAGGTGATCCATGAGTCCATCCATGGTGGTGACAATGACACCGCCCTTTTCCTCGGACAGCCTGCGCATCACCTGCATCCGCTGGCGGGTCAGCAGGTTGCCGTGGATATCGGAACTGTAAAAGAGCAGATCCCTGGCCGGATAGAAGGAGATATCCGGATCAAAGCAGCGGTAATCCTCACAGATTTCCCGGGCTCTCTGATCATCGTAGGTCACAATCAGCTTCCAGGGAGTAAGCTCGGAAAGCTCAGAAATTAAGTGGGATTTCTGAGAATCCATGCAGCCGCTGACCAGAACAGGGCCCTGTCCCCGCTCCAAATCACGTTTCAGATCCTGAAATTCAATTAACTCTTCCAGTGGATTGACAAAAATCCTTCCCATATTATGCCTCTTTCTGCTCGGCCTCTTCCTTCTTTGCTTTTCGGGCCGCTCCGTTGAAATGGTTCATTGCTGCATCGATTCCCTCTGTCATCATGGAAACAGCGGCCGAAGCGCCGTCCTGAAAGGCTGTTTCCATCTGTTCATTTTCTCCTTTGGAAAAATGCCCCAGCACATAGTCTGCCAGATCCATTCGCTCCGGCTTTGCTCCCACTCCGATGCGGATACGGGGGAATTCCTGTGTACCCAGATGGGCGATGATATTTTTGATTCCGTTGTGGCCGCCGGCGCTGCCTTTTTTGCGGATGCGGATATTGCCCGGCTCCAGGCTGATGTCGTCATAAATGACAATAAATTCCTCCGGCTCCGCCTTATAATAGTCCATGACGGAGCGGATGCTTTCTCCGCTTAAGTTCATAAAGGTCTGGGGTTTTACCAAGAGGACCTTCTGACCTTCTATGATGCCTTTTCCGATGAGGGCCTTATGGGCCTTTTCTTTTATTTCAATGTGATAGCGGTCTGCCAGCGCATCCAGCGTCATAAAGCCCACATTGTGGCGGCTCCCTTCATATTGTTTCCCGGGATTTCCCAGGCCTGCTATAATATACATATCATGTAATCTCCTTATTTTATGTCTGGTTTTTGACACGGCTTTAAGCGTTAGATCCGGATTGGGCGGGGGTCTAACGCTTGGGGCGTGATATTATATTTTCACATTCTTTATTTTAGCAACGATTGCCGGGAATGTAAAGGGGACGATTTGCGGCAAATCCCATCTTGACAAGCCGCGGAAAAGTTTCTATAATGGCAAGTACAAAAACGGAAACTACATCCATTTTGCAAAGGCAGAGAAGGGAACAAGTAGCGGTTTGAAACGGGCGGACAGAGAGCAGCCGGATGATGAGAGGCGCACGCACTGCAGACTGGCGAATACATCCCCGAGCCGCGCACCCAAAGGCCCAGAGCCCGGTAGGCTGCGACGTGGGAGGCACACGTTATCATGCCGGAGTATTTAGACCTTTGGAAACACGCGCACAGAAGACCCGGAGCGGTCAAAAGCTGTGTGGGAAGATGGGTTAGGTTTAAGTACTTACTGAGGCAGGCTGTGTGAGCGGTCTGTGAATAAAGGTGGTAACACGGGACTGATGCCCCGTCCTTTGAGAGAGAAGGACGGGGCTTTTTTATTCTATAGGAAACTCCGTCTCCTATAGAATAAAAAACGATCCGAAACAGAAGTACAGCGAATTATAATCAGAAGAAAGTGAAAAGAGAAGGAGAAAAGACATGCAGATCTACGAAGAATTAGTCGCAAGAGGACTGATTGCGCAGGTAACCAATGAAGAAGAAATCAAAAAAATGGTGAACGAGGGAAAGGCCACCTTTTATATCGGCTTTGACCCCACCGCAGACAGCCTCCATGTAGGTCATTTCATGGCACTCTGCCTGATGAAGCGTTTACAGATGGCCGGCAACAAGCCCATCGCCCTGCTGGGAGGCGGTACCGGCATGATTGGAGATCCGTCCGGAAGAACCGATATGCGCCAGATGATGACCGTGGAGACCATTCAGCATAACTGTGACTGCTTTAAAGAGCAGATGAGCCGTTTCATTGACTTTTCCGACGGCAAGGCTTTGATGGTAAACAACGCAGAGTGGCTGATGGATTTAAATTATGTGCAGCTGCTGCGTGAGGTAGGACCGCATTTCAGCGTAAACCGTATGCTGACCGCAGAGTGCTATAAGCAGAGAATGGAGAGGGGCTTAAGCTTCCTGGAATTTAACTACATGATCATGCAGAGCTATGATTTCTATATGCTGTTCCAGAAATACGGCTGCAATATGCAGTTCGGCGGAGACGACCAGTGGAGCAATATGCTCGGAGGTACAGAGCTGATCCGAAGAAAGCTGGGAAAAGATGCCCATGCCATGACCATTACCCTGCTTCTTAACTCCGAGGGTAAGAAGATGGGCAAGACCCAGTCCGGCGCCGTATGGCTGGATCCGAAGAAGACCTCTCCGTTCGAATTCTACCAGTACTGGAGAAATGTGGGCGATGCAGATGTATTAAAATGCCTACGGATGCTGACCTTCCTGCCGCTTGAGCAGATTGACGAGATGGATAAGTGGGAAGGCAGCCAGTTAAATACCGCGAAGGAGATCCTGGCCTTTGAGCTTACCAAGCTGGTACACGGCGAGGAAGAGGCTCAGAAGGCGAAAGAGGCATCCAGAGCCCTGTTTACCGGCGGCAATGCGGCTGATATGCCGAAGGCTGAGCTCTCCGAGGAGGATTTTAACGGAGATGAGATCGACATTCTGGCGATTCTGCAGAAATCCGGCCTGGCTCCGTCCCGTTCCGAGGCAAGAAGAAACGTAGAGCAGGGCGGCGTATCGGTAGACGGTACGCAGGTAAAGGATATCAAGGCTGTCTTTACCAAGGCACAGCTTGGCGGTGACGGAATCGTGGTAAAACGCGGAAAGAAGAACTTCAAGAGAGTGGTTTTGAAATAATCGGATTGGATGAAATGTGAGAAACGGAAGAATCGGTGAAGGATGTAGATTCATCGATTCTTCCGTTTTTTACGTTTTTGAAAGCAGAGCTGTGACAGTGCAGGTATTTTCAGAAAAACAAATGCTCAATCAAAATCTTAACCCCCATTAAAATGAGAATCATCCCTCCGGCCATTTCTGCTCTTGCCTTATACCGCATGCCAAAGAGATTTCCGGTACAGACGCCGAGGACGGAAAGAATAAAGGTGACACTTCCGATAAAAACAACTGCCGGCGCGATCTGTACCTGAAGGAAGGCAAAGGTGACTCCGATAGCCAGTGCGTCGATGCTGGTGGCGATAGCCAGGACCACCATGCTTTTAAAGTCCACGGACGGATCCAGCTCTTCCTCCTCACAGGGTGATAAGGATTCCTTGACCATATTTGCCCCGATAATGGAAAGCAGGATAAAGGCAACCCAGTGATCGATAAAGGTGATGGCATCCTTAAAATGGTATCCCAGATAATAGCCCAGGAGCGGCATGGCGGCCTGAAAGCCTCCGAAATAAAGACCGATGATGACCGCGTGCTTTCGGTTCATTTTCTGCATGGACAGGCCCTTACAGACTGCCACTGCGAAGGCATCCATGGAAAGGCCGACGGCAATGATAAAAAGCTCAAGAAGTGACATAGATATTTCCTCCCAAAAAAAGACTTATCTGCGGCCTGCACCGCAGATAAGTCTCATTATTTAAAGTTAAGCCAGATAGTTTCTATCAGCATGTTGACTCAACTACACGAACGTGCTAACTACTCCCTTATCTGTTTCGATTGTATCGAATAGGATTCCAATTGTCAATCCCTGTTTCCCTATATTCTATTGGAATTTCCCTTGAATTATGTAAAAAACACAAAACAAAAACAATTTTTACAATTCGCCCGGAAAGAATTACCTCAATTTTACAAATGCTATACAGAAAGCTGATTTCCCGCAGTTGCCGGATCGTTTATACTGCCAGATGTAAAGAATCCACAGCCGCTCCCGGTAGACGGGCAGGCGGGGACAAGAAACGTTATTCTGAAGCAGAACCTGAACATGAGAAGCAGGCTGCGGAAAAACAGAACGAACAGGGAAAGGAAGAAACCATTATGAAAAAAACAGAAAACAGAGACGGACAGTTAAAATTTCAGAAAGCAGCAGCTTTACTGGGGGCAGCAGTTCTGGCGCTGGGAGCTGTAGGATGCGGTTCCCGGACGGGTGCAGCAGGCACCGGGAAAACAGAGGCAGTGACTGAGAAAGCAAAAGCTGCAGAGAACGAAAATACAGAAAATGCACAGGCAGCAGGCCGGGAGAATGCAAAAGGCGAAGCATTAAAGGGTTCGATTACTCTGGCCGGTTCCACTTCTATGGAGAAGTTTGCCAATGCACTGGCAGAGGCTTTTATGGAGAAGTATCCGGATGTGACAGTGCAGGCCGAGTTTACCGGTTCTTCCGCCGGAATCGAGGAAGTGCTGGCAGGCCAGTGTGATGTGGGAAACTCTTCCCGGAATTTAAAGGAGGAGGAAAAGGGAAAGGGAGCGGTAGAAAATATCGTAGCCATTGACGGAATCGCTGTGGTGACAGACCCATCCAATGAGGTCACCGATCTTTCCAAAGAGCAGCTGATTGAAATCTATACCGGAAAGGTTACAAACTGGGAAGAGGCGGGAGGTGCGGACCTTCCGGTTGTAGTAGTAGGACGTGAAGCCGGTTCCGGTACGAGAGGTGCCTTTGAGGAGATTCTCGGAGTGGAAGATACCTGCAAGTACGCAAATGAGCTGGATTCTACGGGAGCCGTCATGGCAAAGGTTGCATCCACACCGGGAGCCATCGGATACGTATCTCTGGACGTGGTAGATGACAGCGTCAAGGCTCTGGCATTAGACGGAGCAGAAGCCAGCGAGGAGAATATCAAGGCGGGAAGCTACCTGCTCAGCCGTCCCTTTGTAATGGCAACAAAGGGAGAAATTTCGGAGCAGAGCAGTCTGGTACAGGCATTATTTGATTATGTATATTCTGCCGAGGGCAGCGAGCTGGTGAAATCAGTCGGCCTCATTACGGTAGACTAAAAGGGAAATCCTATGCAGGCCGGGACCGGAAAAAGGAGGCCCGGCCTGACCTTGAGTAAAAGGAGAACACGATGTGTGAAAAGAAGCATTCGATTATGGGAAGCCGGATTGACGGCTCCATGACAGAGCATACGGCAGCATGGATCTTTACGGGCTGCGGTCTGTTGGCTGTCATTGCAGTTTTTTCCATTACGCTGTATATGGTGTTAAATGGAACCCCTGCTCTCTTTAAGGTGGGAATTTTGGAGTTCTTATTCGGGACAGTCTGGAAACCGACGGCGGATCCGGCCTCCTTCGGAATTCTCTATGTGATTCTGACCTCTGTGTTCGGCACGTTTCTGGCAATACTTCTCGGTGTCCCGATTGGAGTGATGACAGCAATCTTTCTGGCTGAGATTGCATCGCCGAAGGCGGCAGCCGTGGTGCGGCCGGCAGTAGAGCTTCTGGCCGGAATCCCGTCTGTGATATACGGTCTTTTGGGAATTCTGATTTTTAATCCCCTGATGTATCGGGCAGAGCAGTACCTGTTTGCCGGTTCCAAAACCCATCAGTTTACGGGCGGAGCCAACCTGATTTCCGCTGTGCTTGTGCTGGCCGTCATGATTCTTCCAACGGTAATCAGCATCAGCGAGGCATCGCTGCGGGCCGTGCCGAAGGAATTAAAAAGTGCATCGCTGGCTCTCGGAGCGAGCCGGATGCAGACGATTTTTAAGGTGCTGGTACCGGCAGCAGGTTCGGGCATCATGACCTCTGTTGTACTGGGCTGCGGCAGAGCCATCGGCGAGGCCATGGCCATCAGCCTGGTATCAGGAAGCTCTGTGAATTTCCCGCTTCCCTTTCATTCGGTCCGTTTCCTGACTACAGCCATTGTGGCGGAGATGTCATATTCTCAGGGACTGCACCGGGAGGTGCTGTTTACCATCGGACTGGTTTTATTTATTTTTATCATGTTTATCAATACAGTTTTGACAGGAATGTTCCGGAAGGGAGTCGGTGGAAATGGGCGTGCGTAAAGGAGAACGGATTTTGACAATGCTTCTCTATCTTTCGGCAGGTGTCTCGATCGCTCTGTTAGCCGGAATTATGGGATATGTTCTGGCAAGAGGAATTCCGCAGTTAAATCTTACGTTTCTTTCCACGGTGCAGAGCGCCAGAAAGGGAACCTTCGGAATTTTGGGAAATATTGTCAACACGTTGTACATCATTGTGATTACCCTTTTGATTGCGGCTCCGGTGGGAGTCGGCTCTGCCATTTATCTGAATGAGTATGCACGGCCGGGAAGGCTGGTACGCATGATTGAGTTTACGACAGAAATCCTGGCGGGGATTCCCTCCATTATCTTCGGCCTGTTCGGCATGGTGTTTTTCGGAACCGTGCTGGGGTTTGGCTATTCCGTTTTGACCGGTTCCTTTACGCTGACTCTGATGGTGCTTCCCCTGATTACCAGAAACACACAGGAGGCGCTTAAGAATGTGCCGGAAAGTTATCGGACCGGGGCGCTGGGAATGGGAGCTGCCAAATGGTATATGATCCGCACGATTCTTCTTCCCAGCGCCGCCCCGGGAATCCTGACTGGGGTCATCCTTTCCATCGGACGGATTGTAGGTGAGTCGGCGGCTCTCTTGTTTACGGCGGGAAGCGGTTTCCTGCTTCCGAAAAGCCTGTTTGGAAAGCTGTTTGAATCCAGCGGGACACTGACAATTCAGCTTTATTTATCCATGCAGGATGCCAAGTACGATCAGGCATTTGGCATTGCGGCAGTGCTGCTTTTGATTGTACTCCTGATGAATCTTCTGGCCAGATGTTTAAGCAGACAAAAAAACTTGGGAGAATAAGAATGAAGACAAAAATTTCAGCGGCGGATTTGAATCTGTATTACGGTTCCAATCACGCTTTAAAAGAGATTAATCTGGAGCTTTATGAGAATCGGATCACGGCCTTAATCGGCCCTTCCGGATGCGGAAAATCAACGTTTTTAAAGACGTTAAACCGGATGAATGATCTGGTGGATCAGGTTAGGATTGAGGGAACCATCCGGCTGGATGAAGAGGATATTTATGCTCCGGAGGTGGACACTACCCTGCTTCGGAAAAAGGTCGGAATGGTATTCCAGCAGCCGAATCCGTTTCCCATGAGCATCTATGACAATATTGCGTACGGTCCGCGGATTCACGGGATTAAGAACCGGGCAGAGCTGGATGGGATTGTGGAAAAAAGCCTGCGGGGCGCTGCCCTTTGGGATGAGGTGAAGGATCGCCTGAAAAAATCGGCCCTGGGCCTGTCTGGCGGGCAGCAGCAGCGTCTCTGCATTGCGCGGGCCCTGGCTGTGGAACCGGAGGTGCTTTTGATGGATGAACCAACCTCGGCTCTGGATCCGATCTCGACCTTGAAAATCGAGGAGCTGATGGCGGACTTAAAGAAACAGTACACGGTGGTGATTGTGACCCACAATATGCAGCAGGCAGTCCGCATCTCAGATTATACCGCCTTTTTCTTAGTGGGTGAGATGGTGGAATACGCACCGACCGAGACGCTCTTTTCCCATCCGGTGAAAAAGCAGACGGAGGACTATATTACCGGACGGTTCGGGTGAGAACTCCCGGAAGACAGTTTTAGTAAAAATGAAATTCGTTTCTTATAGGCGAAAATAGGTGAAAAAGTATAGAGAGCGGAGCTTTCGGAGAATGAAAGCTCTCACGGGAGAGGAAAGAAAGAATGACAGCGAGAACAATATTTGATCAGGAGTTAAATACCCTGAATCGGGAGCTGACAGAGATGAGTGAAATGGTTCAGAATGCCATCGAAGGAAGCTTTGAAGCGCTCAGCAGGCATGATACAAGACTGGCCGGACGGATTATCCGGGAGGATCGGAATGTGGATGAAATGGAGCGGCAGATTGAACGGCGCTGTCTGTCCCTGATGCTGCGTCAGCAGCCGGTGGCCAGAGATCTGCGCCATATCTCTATGGCTCTTAAGGTAATTACAGATTTAGAGCGCATGGGGGATCAGGCAGCGGATATTGCAGAATTGACACTGCATATTACGGATGAAACACTCTGCGGAAGAATCAAACATTTTCCTGCCATGGTGGAGAGTGTCAAGCTGATGGTGCGGGATGCGATACATGCCTTTGTAGAACGGGACAGCGAGGCGGCCCGAGGCTTTGAAAAAAGGGATGATGTGGTGGATCTGTTTTTCATAAAGGTGAAAAAAGAAGTGGCGGAGCTTCTGAAGACGGATGGCAGCCAGTCAGATCAGGCGGTGGAGCTTCTGATGCTGGCCAAGTACCTGGAACGAATCGGAGACCATGCGGTGAATGTCTGTGAATGGACCGAGTTTTCGGATACAGGAACCATTCGTCAGGTGCCGCTTCTGTAATCGAAAAAAGAAAACCGGGAGCAATGCATAGGCAGCGGTCCGGATGTATAGATTATAAAAAAGGCTCTCCGCAGGTAAACGATGCAGAACTTTGTGGTTGAAGTGATGAATTCCTTTGGATATGCCGGGATCTTTCTTCTGATTCTGGTAGAAAATCTGTTTCCTCCCATTCCCTCAGAGGTGATTTTAACCTTTGGGGGATTTATGACTACCTATACGCAGCTCCATGTTCCGGGAGTGATTGCCGCCTCTACGGCCGGTTCCGTCTTTGGGGCGGTGATTCTCTACTATGTCGGGCGGCTGATTCCGGCAACGCTTTTACGTTCCCTTCTGGAGGGAAAGGTGGGAAAGGGGCTGCACTTTGAGTCAGAGGATGTAAAGGATGCCGAAGGGTGGTTTGACCGGAAGGGGAAAAGCACCGTGTTTTTCTGCCGCTGTGTGCCGATTATCCGGAGTCTGATCTCCATCCCGGCGGGAATGTCCGGGATGCGGATGATTCCCTTTCTGCTTCTGACTCTGGCGGGAAGTCTGGTATGGAATACGGCTCTGGTGACAGCCGGTGCCGTGGCCGGCGCTTCCTGGGAACGGATTCTGGGTGTGCTTCACACCTACTCGAATGCGGTCATCCTGGCTGTCGGTGTCGTTTCCCTGATTGGAAGCAGCCTGTATTTCAGAAAAAGAAAGGAGGAGGAGTAGGGGCGCATCCTTTCCTGTTCTGCATTCAGCCGCCCAGAGTGATATCCTGTTTGTCATACCAGCGCAGGGCATCCATCAGGTGCTCTGTCCTGTAATCGGGCCAGTAATCATCTACCACATAAAAGTCAGCATAGGCGGACTGGATCGGCAGGAAGCCGGACAGCCGCCTTCTTCCGCCCCAGCGGATAATCAGATCGACACGGGGCAGCGTTTCGGTCCGCAGTGCCGGACCGAAGGTTCCTTTTTTCAGGTTCAGATCCCATTCCAGACTGTAATTGACAAGAAAATTTAAATTCATTTTCCCATTTCCGAAGGTATGCCGGGTGGTATAGGGCAAAAGCTCCGGGGGAAACATGGGAGAAGCTGTGTTTCCCAGAACCAGGAGATTGGCATCCTCTTTGGAAATGACCTCCACGGCCCTGACGCAGGCTTTTGTAAAGGCAAGGCGCTGCACGGACGGACGCTTGGTATTATCAGCCGTAAAACCGTAAAATGACATTTCCTGAATCCCCAGCTCCAGACAGGTCCGGTACAGGGAAAGGCCGGGTGAAATTCCCAGGTCATAGCCTTCTTCTTTTTTCAGTCCCCGTCCGGCAGCCCATCTGCGGTTTCCGTCCGGGATAATTCCGATATGCTTCGGCAGTCTCATCTGTTTCCTCCATGATTTATTTTATAAAAGTATGGGACAAAGTGGAAAATTTATACATTTCGGGAATGAGATTCCGAAAGAGTGTGATAAATTTTTGATGCCTTTCGTCTCGGAGTGTGATATGATAGTCGAAATATCCGTCCGGGATAACGGAAAGAAGGTGGAAGAAACGGGAAATCAATCAGTAAATAAAGTAAAATTGCTGGCAGGATGGTCTTTGGTGGCATTGGGGATCGGCATGCCTCGGTTTTTTACCATCCACACCTGGCAGATTCCCGAGGAGGCATATCTGGCGATTTCTTCTCGGGATGAGATGGTTCTCTGGATTGCGGCCATGAAATTGGCAGCGCTGAATTCCATTCGGGCCTTTCCCCACTATTTTGGAGCCTTTATTATCGCAGATTCCATCGAATCCGAGCATGCATCAGGGCGGTGGCTGAAGATCTTCTCTGTATGCATAACAATTCCTGTGGTTTATTTTCTGATTGGGGAAATTCACCGGATTCAATATGACTTCGGCATTCCGGCTCTGGCGGCGATTGTACTCCTGCTTCTTTTGGGAAAAAGCGATTACACCTATGTAAGACTCTGGAAAAAGGGGATGCTGATCTTTGTGTTTCTGGCGGCCATGCAGCTTCTGGATCTGATGCCTGCCTTAAAGGGGCTTCCCACCGGCCGCGGGGAGATGTCCAGAGATATCAAGCTGATTGCAGAGTACCTGGGGATGGAGGCGGAGATGGACCGGGCTCTGGCCATCTTTTTCCTGATTCTTTTCCTGGTGGGGCTTCTTTTGCTGCTTTTGATTCGGGATGAGAACCGTCTGCAGACAATGAATGAGTTAAAGGCCCAGAATGAGAGAATGCGGATGGAGACCAGGCTTCGGATTTTGGAAAACCGTACCTATCTGGAAATGCGGCAGCTGGTGCATGATCTGAAATCCCCGCTGACCTCCGTTCAGGCGCTGGTGGGGGTTGTGGAGATGAGCTGCCATGCCCATCAGATGGAAAAGGAGACGGAGTATTTAAAACGGGTGGAGGGCTCAGTTGAAACAATGAGCAGCATGATTTCAGAAATTCTTTATGAGGAACGGGGATTTTGCATTTCTACGGATCGCATATTGAATTTCCTGCTGGCTCAGATTTCGGTCGCCGAGTATTCCGGGCTGGTACAGGCAGACAATCAGGCGCCGGGGAGATATGTGTTTGTCAATCGGATCCGTTTCTGCCGGGCTCTGATTAATCTGATTGAAAATGCCTTCTATGCAGTGGACCGGAAAAGCGGAAGGATTCATCTGACAGTGGAAGCTTCAGAGAATGAAAACGGGAGCTGGATCTGCTTTACAGTGGAGGATAACGGGCTCGGCATGAATGAAGATACGATGGCGAGGATGTGGGAACAGGGATTTTCTGCCAGAAGCTCGCATGGGCTGGGACTCAGCTTTGTGAAAAAGGTGGTGGAGGATGCCGGAGGCATGATTCAGATGGAAAGCCGGGCCGGAGCCGGAACGCGGATCACACTGTGGATGCCGGAGGATCAGGAAGACAGTACAGGAAAAAGGAGGGATACGCATGAACCGGACAGAATGCAAGATACTCTTAATTGACGATGACAAAGAGATTCTGTATGCGCTGAAGGCAGTGCTGGAGACACAGAACTGGAATGGGCTCATGGCGCAGGATGTGGAGAGCGGGATGGAGCTTTACGAAAAGGAAAAACCGGACATCATTCTGATTGACTATCATATGCCCCATATCAATGGGGTGGAGGGAGTCCGGATGTTCCGGGAGAGGGATGCGCAGATTCCGATCATTGTATTTACCATTGATGAGGACCAGGAGATTGCAGACCGGTTTCTGGCTGCCGGCGCCACTGATTTTGCCATCAAGCCCATCCGGACACCGGATATCATTTCCAGAATACGGGTTCATATCCAGCTGATGGAAAGCCGGAAGACAGAAAAAAGGGAGGCGGAGCTGTTTCCTGTGAAGGGAATCGGAAGCGCCACGATGAAGCTGATGCAGGATGTGATGAGAGGGGAGAGCGAATATCTGACGGTGGAGGAAATTTCAGAGCGGACAGGCTTAGCTTACCAGACGACGTACCGCTATCTTCAGTATATGACCCAGGCCGAGCTTTTGGAGGTGCGGACCAGCTATGGAAAAAAGGGAAGGCCGAAGCAGAGCTACCGGATGCTTTGAACGTTAAAAAACGAGTGTGAGATTAGAAAAACGACTGTTTTTGTGTGATGACTTCGACAGTATCACGAAAAAAACAGTCGCTTTTTGTATATTTTGACGAAAGATAAATAAGAGAGAAAATAGAAGTTTCGAAATGGGTATGATACGATGGGAATAGCAAATTTGTGGAATTCGTCTGAGTCAGGCAGTAATCAAAATTACATCAGGAGGTAGCACATGAAGAAGAGATGGGTTGGGGGAGCGGCAATATGGATATTGCTGGCTGTTTTAGCCGGCTGCAAAGCGAAAGGGACAGGGGCCGCAGGCGGTGATCCGTCTTTTGCAGTACAGTCCGGAAGGGAGACGGCCGGCGCGGAAGCAGAAGAAAGCATGGCTGGGAAAGACGTTTCTTCGGCACAGGAAGCAGGAGGGGAAATGCCTGTGCCGGATAGTCTTTCCGAAGCGATTGCAGAGCAGCCGGTGCTTCTGACTTCTGTGGGGCAAAGTGCGGATTATGAGATTATCAAGACCATGCTGGATAAGATTGAGATTTCCAGTGTAAAAAACAGCCTGGCTTCACCGGATGATTTAGGGGATGCCAAAACCCTGATACTGGCAGTGGGCGGTTCCTCTAAGGGACTGGGAGCAGCCGGAATTGATGCAAACGGGGAGCTGAAACGGGTGGAGGAACTGACAAAGGCAGCAAGGGAGAAGGGGCTTACGATCCTTGCGGTCCACATCGGCGGCGAGGCAAGACGCGGCGATTTATCGGATCAGTTTATTGGTCCCAGCTTTGAGCGGGCCGATTATGCGATTGTGGTAGCAGACGGGGATAAGGACGGCCTGATGGCCGGACTGGCAGTCCGGAATGGAATTCCCATGGATACGGTAAACAGTATGGCAGAGGTGGTTCCGAAGCTGGAAGCTGCATTTAAGGAGGAGTGAGCATATGAGAAGAAGAGGGGAACGTATCGGAGCCGTTTTGCTGGCCGCTATGCTGGGGGCATCGATTGCTTTATCCGGCTGTGCTAAATCGGCGCCGTCCGGTGCCGGCACGCAGGCTGAGACGGCGGGGGAAAACGAGGACTGGAAACCGTATGATGCCAACGGACAGATCAAACGGGATGACCGGGATGGAAACGGCGCCAACGGCGTTGTGTCCACCGGAAAATATGAGGCGTCGAAAATCGGAGCCGAAATCATAAAGGCCGGAGGAAATGCAGTGGATGCTGCGGTTGCAGTCGGGTTTGCACTGGGCGTGTGTGAGCCGCAGTCTTCCGGAATCGGCGGGGGCGGCTTTATGCTGATCCATTCAGCCGAAACCGGCGAAAATGTTTTCGTAGATTTCCGTGAGCCGGCTCCGGCCGGTGCGCGCGCCGGAATGTGGCCCATGGATGAGGACGGGGAGCTCTTAGATGAAACGAAATGGCTCGGCGGGCCGTCGATTGCCGTGCCCGGCGAGGTAAAGGGACTCTTATATGCGCTGGATAAGTACGGCACCATGACCCGTGCAGAGGTTATGAATCCGGCCATTGACATGGCAGCCAACGGCTATGAGGTTTCTGCTGTATTAAACCGTGATATGATGGAGGAATTCGAGGTTTTGCAGCAGTTTGAGGAATGTGGAAATATATATCTGCTGGACGGATATCCCTATCCGGTGGGGGAAACCATTAAAAATCCGGATCTGGCGAAGACGCTTTCCATGATCCGGGACAGCGGCGCTGATGCATTTTATAAAGGCGAGGTAGCTGAAGCGATTGTGGACGCAGTGAAAGAAGCAGGCGGCGTGCTGAGTCTGGAGGATCTGGAAAATTACGATGTAAAGCTTCGTACACCGGTAGAGGGGACCTATCGGGGCTATGAGGTGCTTTCTTCCCCGCCGCCTTCCTCCGGCGGCTCGACCATTATAGAGATTTTAAATATTCTGGAAAACTATGATTTAAAGGCAATGGGACATAATTCCGCAGAGCATCTGCATATTTTGACAGAGGCCATGAAGATGGCATATAAGGACCGGGGATATTTTGCAGCAGATACGGATTTTATCGATGTCCCGTTAAACGGAATGCTGTCCAAGGAATATGCCAAAAAACTGGCTTCCCAGATTGATCCGGATCGAGCCCAGATATTTGAACACGGCGATGCATGGGGCTATGAATCCCCGCAGACCACGCACTATTCGATTATGGATAAGCAGGGGAATATTGCAGCTGTGACAAAAACCATTAATTATGTGTTTGGATCCGGCATAGTGCCTAAGGGGTATGGATTTATTTTGAATGATGAGATGGATGATTTTGATGCGGAGATCGGCACAGCCAATGAGGTGCAGCCGGGGAAACGTCCCATGAGTTCCATGTCGCCGACCATTGTTTTAAAGGATGGAAAGCCGGTTATGACGGTCGGAGCGCCCGGTTCACAGCGGATTATTTCCGGTGTAGCTCAGGTTATTTCCAATGTGATTGACTTTGACATGGATATTCAGGATGCGATCTCAGCCCCCAGAATTCACGCTGGCTCTGACTGGACAACCAGTGACGAAACCATCATGGTGGAAACGCGGATTGATCCGGCTGTTATTGAGGAACTGAAGGCCATGGGACATCCGATTCTGGAGACAGGAGACTGGATGGATTACCCCTGCGTGCAGGCCGTGCAGATGCTTCCGGATGGAACCCTGCGGGGCGGTGCGGATCCGAGAAGAGACGGAAAGGCCGTCGGATATTAATAAAAATATTATAAAAAACATAGCAGCGGGCTGTACAGACCTGTGACAGAGCGTCCGGGCAGCACTTGCGTTTTTCCGCAATCTGGTATGATGATAAATAAGTCGTATTGTGATTGGGGGAAATATGAAAAAATGAAGCAATCGGGTGGATCCGCAGGTATCGATGCTGGTGGCTGTGTTTGTGGCTGCAGTAGCTCTGGTCTGCTTCCTGGTATCCTATAAAATGACTTATGATGATATGAAGCCGGGACTCAAGGAACGGGTGGAGCTGCTGCATGACTATCTGGAAGAGCATCTGGATATGTCTACCTTCGCTGATATTAACAAGCGGAAGGACTGTCATACAGGATAAAAGCAGTATAAAAAAGAAAGCTTGACAGGAAACAGGTGTCTGCCTATAATTAATTTGCAAGCAAACAATTGAAAGGAGACAGGACGATGCACATGGATTTTGGGGGCAATACAGAGATTCATTTTCTGCTTAAGAATCTGGACAATCATATTCAGCGTTATCTTCATTCCTTATATAACAGAAAGGAATTTCAGGAATGTTCTTTGATGAATATGTGGGTCTCTGATTTCCTTTATGATAATCGAGGAACGGAGATTTACCAGAAGGATATTGAAGCGGAATTTTTTATCAACCGCGCCACTGCATCAAAGATGCTTTCGCTGATGGAAGAAAAGAAGTTAATTAAGCGGTCGGCATCGGAAGAGGATGGGCGTCTGAAAAAGATAGAATTATTGCCAAGGGGTTATGAGCTGCATGAAATGTGTACGGTGGTGCGTAAAAAAGTGGATAAGAAGCTGACAGAATCCCTTTCCGATGAGGAGATAGAGGTGTTTCGGACTTTATGCAGAAAGATGATTGCGAATATGGAGCGATAGGGGAAGGACAAGGGAGCACTTTCGACTAACAGTATGCAGACTTTGAACCGTTCCGTACCGGCAACCCTTTTATCCGTATGCCGGCAGGGATTATTTTTTATTCCTCTTTTGTATCTTTTGAAGGTGGCGTTTGGGCTTCGCGGGGGCAATTATACGCAGACGGCAGCGGATTATCCGGCAATTGTGATATCGCTGTTTCTTTTGAAGCATTCGCTGGAGGAAAAGAGGCATCAATAGCAATGTAACAGGCGGTGATGGTTTATAAGAAGATGCTTATACGCCTATACAATTTCACGTCTTAGACAAAATCGGGCAGACTATGGTATCGTTAAATCAACAGAAAGATTACAGATTGGCTGATGGAAATGAAGAAGGAGGAAACGATATGAGACTTGCAACGATTAAAAAAGATGGAAAAGAAATCGCCGGCATTGTAACGGCAAAAGGAATCTTTCCGGTAGAGGCGCTGAATGCCGCCAAGGGAACCGACTGGAAGACAGAGATGTATGATTTGATTCAGACCCAGCAGATTCCAGAGCTGACCAAATGGTATAACGAGGGCGGAAAAGAGGAACTGGAGACTCTTCCGGGCCTGGTTCCCGTTGAGCAGGTGGTATATGGTCCGTTGTACCGAAACCCGAAGCGCATCTTTGGTATCGGTTTAAACTATGTCGATCACGCCGGTGATATCGGTTCTGCTGCACCGAAGGGATTCCCGGGAAGCTTCTTTAAGATGGCAGACACCCTGGTAGGCCCTGGAGATGAGATCAAAACTCCGGCCTTAAAGGAAGCGCAGAAGACAACCGCAGAGGCAGAGCTTGGCATCATCCTCGGAAAGGACTGCCGGGATGTGGCAGAGGAAGACTGGGAGTCCGTGATTGTGGGATATACCACCATTCTGGATATGACGGAGGAGTCGATTTTAAAGGGAAATGACTATGTAAGCGGCAATCCGCGCTATTTAACCATTGTAAAGAACTTCCCCACCTTTTTCTCCTTCGGCCCGCAGCTTGTTACTCCGGACGAGGTGCCGGATGTACTGAAGCTGGAGGTACAGTCCGTACATAACGGAGAGGTTTACGCAAAGAATACGGTCAGCAATATGACCCATGTACCGTCCCGCCTGATTTCTCTGCACAGCAGCATCCAGGGCTGGTACGCAGGCGATGTATTATCCACCGGTACCCCGAGAGCCTTCCACATCCAGGACGGCGATCTGGCAGAGTGCCGTATCTGCGGACCGGACGGCTTTGCGATGGAGCCGCTGAAGAATCCGGTCGTGGATTTAAAGCTGCATCCGGAGAAGCAGTAAGTCAGAGAGGAAGAGAATCATATTTGTCTTTAAGGAAAATAAATCGTAAAAGGAGAAATAGCCATGAAAACCGTATTTACATTAACATCTGCTGAATCCCGCCGCCTGATTGCCAAGGCAGTCATTGCGATGCCGGAGTTTAAGAAAGCCTGGGAGTCCGCCTATGTTCTGCTGGCCGGAGGCACCACCAATGCCTTTATTGCGCAGGAGCTTTTAGGAAAAGACGGCATTGAACCGGCCCGCTGTACCGTGGGTTTAAGCACAGACGGTCTGCTCTGTGTTACCCACCCGGACAGCCGCAAGAGCTTTCCGAATGTATTCTACAAGGGAGAGCCGGTGGAAAAAACACTGGTTGAGGCTTTAAATGATTTCCATGCAGAAACCGTGGTAATCAAAGGAGCCAATGCAGTAGATGCAGACGGCAATATCGGCATCGTGACAGCCGGCTTTGACGGCGGAACCATCCCGCGTGTCATTGGACCGGTAACCTCTAAAGGCCTGACCTTTATCACACCGGTAGGTCTGGAAAAGTATGTTCCGTCTGTTCCGGCTGCAGCAGCTTCAGTGGGAGCGACTTCCATTGATATCTCCATGGGCGCTGACTTTGGCATGTACTGCTTATCCAATACTACAGTGATGACAGAGCTGGATGCGATTAAGCTCTTATTCCGCGCAGAGGGAACACTGGTATGCTGCGGCGGCGTAGGCGGCAATGAAGGTGCAGTCACCATCTCTGCGACAGGCAAGGAGAAAGACATCAAGGCTTTAGTAGAATTCCTAGAAAAGGAAGTAAAGGGAGAGCCGGCAGTGAAAGGAAATAAGGGTGTCTGTGAGAGCTGCCGCTATAAGAACTGCCGCTACAATGGCTTAAAGGAAGCAGAGCTTCCGGAGTGGATGAGAAAATAAGGAGCATCTGCCTGATATAAGACCTGAAAACTAAGAGAACGAAGGGAAGCGTGTTTCTTACATAAAGGAGAAAGAAAAAGTGCCTGACTATATGCAGCGATTTTAAGGATATGCATATGTCGGGCACTTTTTTTTATCTGTAAACATGAAACGGACGGCCGCAGAATACAGAAGCTTGGTACAGGACAGCTTCTGTGTATGCGGCTGTTTTGAGTTAACATAACTCTGTTTCGGTGACACAGGTGGATTTGATTTTTCCTACCAGGCTTTGGAGCGCGTCAATGACATGGGGACGGATATCGCCTCCGATCAGTACAAACATAATGTCATCGCCTACAGAGAGCTGTCCCTCGTTGAGCCAGACTCTGATATAGTAGATGCCCTCCATCCGGTAGGTCTCTTTGACGGCAGCATCGACCTTTTCCTTATCATAGGAAAAAAGCATGCCGGTGACAGGCCTTGTATCCGTTGCTCCTTCTCGTACGCTGGCTTTGGCGGTTTCCCGTACAATGCCGTTGTGGGTTAAATACATGCCGATTTTGGCGGCGCTGGGGTCCTGCTTTGCCTCTGCAAGCCATGCATCTATGGACGGGGAGGTCTTCCCGGTCATTTTATCTTGGTTCATTTTTGCGGAATCTCCTTTCTGTCTGATGCTTTTATTATAATCACTTTTGGGGAAGATGCAAGAAAAAATGCCGGCGCTTCGAGAAGCAAAAACCGGCATAAAAAATGCCTGCGGCACTGAAAAAATCAGCGGCCGCAGGCATTTTCCTGAAAGAAAAGAATGCGTCTGATAGGAATCGAACCTACGCCTCAGGCTCCGGAGGCCGGCGCTCTATCCACTGAGCTACAGACGCATCTTCATTATAATACTATACTTTGTTCAGATTTGCAAGAGGTTTTCCGGAAGTTTTATTGCTTTTTAGATAGCATTTTGATAAAATAAAGCAGAATCAAAGGATATTCGGGTTGCTGGTCATGGAAGGAACAGTAACCTGTTTTTACGAGGGCAGCAGACATGACAAAAAGCAGAAAAAGAAGCTCCAAAGAAAAGGCGGCGTCCGAGCGGGAGCTGCGGCGCTATGTGTTCCTTCTGGCAATCCCGTGTCTGGTGGTGCTGCTGGTCATTGCGGTGATGGTGGCAGGCGGCCTGCGGGATCGGGGAAAGTCAGAGGCAGATACCTCGAGGCCGGGAAGCCGGGAGGCGGCATTGAGAACCCCGGTGAACCAGGAAATGCCGGTGATCGAGCCGGATACGAAGCAGTATATTCAAGATTTCGGAGGCAGCATTCTGTCCCAGGATGCGGTTCCGGAGATCAACCAGCTGATGGAGCAGTATTTCCTCTCGATTTCCGAGTGTGATATGCCCACCTTCCTGCATCTGTTCACCTCGCAGGATACCGGCAGTGAAGAGCAGTTCCGTCAGGAATTTACACAGCAGAACCAGTATGTAGACGGCTATCAGAATATTTCCTGCTACACAGCGGGAGGGCTGACAGAGGATGCCTATGTGGTGTATGTTTCTTATGAAATCCGTTACAAAGGAGTGGAGACACCGGCGCCGAGCCTGGTACGCATTTATGCGGTCCGCGGAGAAGACGGCCGGTACCGTATTTATGATGAAGAGATAAGTCAGGAACTGGAGGAGTTTCTGGATCGGATTTCCGCCAATGAGGATGTGCGTCTTTTGATTTCTCAGATAGACCGGAAGCTGGAGGAAGCAGCCGCGGCGGATCCGGCGCTGAAGGAACGAGTGGATTATATGAAAAAAGGGCCTGATTACATGCAGGAATAAGCCCCGGGAGAAGCGGCGAAGGAAAGCTGCGAAAGAAAGACGTGAAAGAAAGACACGCAAAAAAGAGATAGATTACCAATAAAAAGACATACTAAGAAAGAGGACAAAATATGGATGTAAAGGATTTTTATTACGATCTGCCGCAGGAGCTGATTGCACAGGATCCGCTGGAGGATCGTTCCTCCTCCCGGCTTCTGGTACTGGATAAAGAGACAGGGGATTTGGAGCATAAAAGATTCAGAGATATCCTTTCCTATTTAAAAGAGGGAGACTGTCTGGTCATCAATGATACCAAGGTAATCCCGGCCCGTCTGATCGGAAGCAAAGAGGGAACGGATGCGCGGATTGAGCTTCTTCTTCTGAAACGCCGGGAGAATGATATCTGGGAGACTCTGGTTAAGCCGGGAAAGAAGGCGAAGCCGGGAACGGTTATCAGCTTCGGGGACGGCCTTTTAAAGGGAACCGTGATCGATGTAGTGGAGGAGGGCAACCGCCTGATTCAGTTTTCCTATGAGGGGATTTTTGAGGAAATTTTGGACCAGCTGGGCCAGATGCCTCTGCCGCCCTATATCACCCATCAGCTGCAGGACAAAAACCGCTACCAGACCGTATATGCAGAGCATGAGGGCTCCGCTGCCGCGCCGACGGCAGGCCTTCATTTCACAAAGGAGCTACTGAGCGAGATTGAAAAAATGGGAGTGAAAATTGCCCATGTCACCCTTCATGTGGGGCTTGGCACCTTCCGCCCGGTAAAGGTGGAGAATGTGCTGGATCATCATATGCACTCCGAATTCTACATGGTCGGAGAGGATGCGGCTGAGATGATCAATGAAACCAAGAGGCAGGGAGGGCGTGTGATCTGCGTGGGAACCACCAGCTGCCGGACCCTGGAGTCTGCCGCCGGTGAGGACGGGATCCTGAGAGCCGGAAGCGGCTGGACAGATATTTTTATTTACCCGGGATACCGGTTTAAGATTCTGGACTGTTTAATCACCAATTTCCACCTGCCGGAGTCTACGCTGGTGATGCTGGTATCGGCTTTGGCCGGGAGAGAGCATATTTTACATGCTTATGAAGAGGCGATCCGGGAGAAATATCGTTTCTTCAGCTTTGGGGATGCGATGTTTATACAATAACTGAAAGGGAGAGGTGCCGGTATGGAAGAAATTCGCCTGAATAAATTTTTAAGTGAGTCAGGGATCTGTTCCAGACGGGAGGCGGACCGCCTGATTGAATCGGGAGAAGTGCTGGTAGACGGGAAACGGGCGGAGATGGGTATGAAGATCCGGCCGGGCCAGCGCATAGTCTGCCGGGGAAAGCTGGTGGAAGGCCGCGATCGTCCGGTGCTTCTGGCAGTTCATAAGCCCCGCGGCATTGTCTGCACCACCTCGGACAAGGATCGGGCAGAAAATATTGTAGAATTCTTAGACTATCCGATCCGCATCTATCCGGTGGGCCGTCTGGATAAGGATTCGGAAGGCCTGATTCTAATGACGAATCAGGGGGAATTGTCGGATCAGATTCTCCGGGCAAGGAACGGACATGAAAAGGAATATGAGGTGACGGTGGATCGCCCTGTGACCGCGGAATTTATCCGCCGGATGGGAAAAGGCGTACCGATTTTAGATACCGTGACAAGGCCCTGCCGGGTGGAAAAAACAGGGGACTGTTCTTTCCGCATCATATTAACCCAGGGATTAAACCGACAGATCCGGAGAATGTGTGAGGCTTTGGGATGGAAGGTAAAAACCCTGCGCCGGATCCGGATTATGAATATCACATTGGGAAACTTAAAGAGCGGAGCATACCGGGAGGTTTCGGGAAAGGAATGGGAGGAGCTTAAGCGCCTCCTCGGAAAATCGGGAAATCCCATAGATCCCGGGAAATCTCATAAAATCCGGGAAATCACATGACAGAAATGGATGGAAAGAGCATGCAGAATAAGATAGAAGAGAATTTCCAGATGGAGAAGGCAAAGACAAAAGCAGACGGTATGCCGCAGGAGGATTCCCAGACGGCGGATCGTATTTCCCGGATGCGGGAGCTGGTTTCCGTTCTGCGGGAGGCCGGACGCGCCTATTATCAGGAGAGCCGGGAGCTCATGAGCAACTTCGAGTATGATCGGCTGTATGATGAGCTGGCCCGCCTGGAGCAGGAGACAGGGGTGATCCTGGGGGGAAGCCCGACCCAGAATGTGGGATATGAGGTGGTCAGTGCCCTTCCCAAGGAGCGCCACGAAAAGCCGATGCTGTCTTTAAATAAGACAAAGAGCGTAGACGAGCTGGGAGAGTGGCTGGGAGATCAGAAAGGACTTCTGTCCTGGAAAATGGACGGCCTGACCATTGTTCTGACCTATGAAGGCGGAACTCTTACAAAGGCTGTTACCCGGGGGAACGGAGAGATTGGAGAGGTGATTACCAATAACGCGAAGGTGTTTGCCAATGTGCCGCTGGGTATTGCCTATAAGGGACAGCTGATCCTGCGCGGCGAGGCAGTCATCCGGTATTCGGATTTCGTGAAAATCAATGAGCAGATCGAGGATGTGGATGCCCGTTATAAGAATCCGCGCAATCTCTGCAGCGGCTCTGTCCGCCAGTTAAATAATGAGATCACAGCCCGGCGGAATGTGCGCTTCTTTGCCTTCAGTCTGGTAAAGGCTGAGGGCGTAGACTTTAAAAATTCCAGGAAGGAGCAGTTTTTGTGGCTTCGTTCCCAGGGCTTTGAGGTAGTGGAATACCGGGAGGTGACAGCAGAGAACCTGGCTGAGACAGTAAAGGAATTTTCGCAGCTGGTGGAGAAAAATGACATTCCCTCCGATGGATTGGTGCTTCTCTATGATGACATTGCCTATGGGCAGTCTCTGGGAAGAACGGCCAAATTCCCCCGGGATTCGATTGCCTTTAAGTGGGCAGACGAGATTCAGGAGACCACCCTGTCTTATATAGAATGGAGTGCGTCCCGGACCGGACTTATCAATCCCGTGGCAGTGTTTGAGCCGGTGGAGCTGGAGGGTACGACCGTAAGCCGGGCCAGTGTCCATAATATCAGTATTATGGAGGGCCTGGAGCTGGGGGCGGGCGATCGGATTACGGTTTACAAGGCCAATATGATTATCCCCCAGATTGCGGATAATCTGACGAGAAGCGGCGTGCGGAATATTCCGGAGGTATGTCCGGTCTGCGGCGGAAAGACGGAGATTCGCTGTCTCAATGATGTAAAATCCTTATACTGCACCAACCCGGACTGTCAGGCCAAGAAGATCAAAAGCTTTACGCTGTTTGTCAGCCGGGATGCTTTAAATATCGGCGGTCTTTCCGAAGCGACGCTGGAAAAATTCATCGGAGTCGGTTTTATTCATGAATATGCGGATCTGTTTCATTTAGACCGGCATGAAAAGGAAATCGTGGAGATGGAAGGCTTTGGCCGGAAATCCTTTGATAATCTGATGGCAGCTGTGAAAAAAGCGGCGGATACGACACTTCCGAGAGTCGTATACAGTCTGGGAATTGCCGGGATCGGCCTGGCGAATGCCAAGATGCTCTGCCGCCATTTCGGAAATGATTTTGCTGCTATGCGCACGGCCTCCAGAGAGGAGCTGGTGGCCATTGACGGCATCGGGGAGGTACTGGCCGATGCATGGATCGACTTCTTCTCTCAGGAGAAAAATAATGCCGTTGTGGATCGGCTGCTGAAAGAGCTCACGATTGCATCCGGGCCGGAAGAGGCAGAGGGAGAAAATGCGGCTCTGTTTGCGGGAATGAATTTTGTCATAACCGGATCCGTAGAGCACTTTAAAAACCGAAAGGAACTGCAGGAACAGATTGAAAAGCTGGGCGGCAAGGTAACAGGCAGCGTGACAGCGAAAACAACGTATCTGATCAATAATGATACGGCCTCCTCTTCCTCCAAAAACAAGAAGGCAAAGGAACTCGGCGTGCCGATTCTTTCAGAAGAGGCCTTTCTGGCGCTGATGGAGCCATAGCGCGGCAAAGATAAAGTGGCGCGGCAAACATAAAGCAGCACGGCGAAGAGGAAATCATACTGGCAATTGTGCTCGGAGTATGATATGATAAAAATTACGATTTTTGAAGAAAGAAGGTAGGGGTATGCCGATTAAAATACAGAAGGATTTGCCGGCCAAGTCAATTCTGGAGTCTGAAAATATATTCATGATGGACGAGGACAGGGCCATGAGTCAGGACATCCGTCCGCTGGAGATTCTGATCCTGAATCTGATGCCGATCAAGGAGGACACGGAGACGCAGCTTCTGCGGGCGCTGTCCAACACACCGCTGCAGGTGGACTGTACATTCCTGATGATTTCCTCCCATGTGTCAAAAAACACATCCTCCAGTCATTTGAATAAGTTTTATATTACCTTTGATGAGATCAGGAGGCGGAAATTTGACGGTATGATTATCACCGGTGCACCGGTAGAGAATCTGGAGTACGAAGAGGTCCACTACTGGGAGGAGCTGTCGCAGATCATGGAGTGGAGCAAAACCCATGTCACCTCCACGCTGCATATCTGCTGGGGCGCGCAGGCAGGCCTTTATTACCACTACGGGATTCCGAAATATCCGCGCGCGAAAAAGCTTTCCGGTATTTACCGCCATCGGGTGCTGAATCGGAAGGTGCCGCTGGTGCGGAGTCTGGATGACTATTTTTACTGCCCCCATTCCCGCTATACGGAAGTTCGGGAGGCGGATATTTTAAAGCAGCCGGATCTGGTGATTCTGGCAAAATCAGAGGAAGCGGGAGTCTTTCTGGCCATGAGCCGGGACGGAAAGCAGATCTTCATGCAGGGACATCCGGAGTATGACCGGATGACATTAAACAATGAATATCACCGCGATTTAAAGAAGGGCCTGGATCCGGAGGTTCCCTGCAATTATTACGAGAATAATGATCCTTTCTCCATGCCGGTGCTGAAGTGGCGGAATATGGCAAATACGCTGTATTCCAACTGGCTCAATTATTATGTATATCAGGTAACGCCTTATCTTTTGAATGAGGAAAAGGAAAATAAGCAATAAGAAGCCGGGAAAGGCCGGAAGTCTTGGGGGATTTGCTGGGACTTCCGGCCTTTTGAAGCTTGGAATCGATGCCGTTTTCTGCAAGAGTATCAGATATTTCTTTTAATGCCGTATAGGTGCAGCTGTGTTCGTGAGGGCTGCCATTGATTCATAATACTTTATTCATTTACGGACCCTCCTGTTATGTGCCTGCTAAATTCTCTCTGCCAGCGCAGCAGCCTGTCTGCAGCCATCCGTGCCGTCGATGGCGCCTGCATTTAAAACGCCCGGGATCAAAACCTCTCCCACCATGTTCCATTTCAGCAGGGCAGCGGAACGCTCTATCGGAATACGGACGCCGTCCATAACCGACCTATCCTGTTCTTCGCAGCAGGTGATGAGAGCACACTCTTTTCCGGCAATATCTTTGCCGGCTACACAGAAGGAGAAGAGCTTATCAATGACACCTTTGATCTGAGCCGGGATCGAGTACCAGTAGACCGGCATAGTAAAGACCACGGCATCAGCTTCCAGAATAGCGGGGGCAATGGTGTTGAAATCATCATCAAAGGAACAGGCTTTTCCGGATTTGAAACAGGTTTCACAGGCATGGCAGCCTCCTACCTGTTTCATGGCCGCGTCAAAACGGGTTACGGAATGGCCTTTTTCCTCGGCTGCTTTGATAAAAGCTTCGGTCATGGCAAAGCTGTTTCCGTTCCTGCGGGGACTTCCGGTAATTACTACAATCTTCTTATTCATAAAGGGAACCTCCTTAACCGGCAGGATTGACTTTTCCTGCACTTGATATTATAATCATAGCAAGAATGAAAAGAAAAGCAAGTACGCACATGTAAGTGAGGTACTTACAAATAAGTTTAATACTTACCTAAAGGAGAGTATAAAATGAGCATGCGCTGCATATCCCAGGAGTGCCTGGGGACAACGGGGTTCAGCTATACCCTGTCCCTCATCAACGGAAAATACAAGATGACGATTCTGTATACCCTGATGGAGTTTGGAGTCGTCCGCTTTAATGAAATGAAAAAATATATTGGAAATATCTCCTATAAGACCCTCAGTTCCACGTTAAAGGAACTGGAAGCGGACCGTCTGGTACACAGAGAGGAGTATCCCCAGATTCCCCCAAAGGTAGAGTATTCTCTGACCGAGCGGGGAAAAACACTGATTCCCATACTGGATTCCATGTGCGAGTGGGGAGACAAAAACAGATTATAAAAGAACCGGAAACAGGCTGCGATCGTTTGGATCCAGCCTGTTTCCGGTTCTTTTATAATCTGTTTTTGAGAGATATTGAGAACATTTCTCAATAAGTACAGTTATATTTGACTATCCGCCCTCAGGGTTGCTACGATTTCTTTGAAAAGAGTGTAAATGCAGACAGACAGGAAAGGAGAGCGGTATCATATCATGAAGAAGCATAGATTCTGGGCCTGGGCCATGTTATTTTGTCTGGCTATGACATTCTATACTGGTTACAAGCACCGGTAAGCACAAAACAAAGGAAGAGAAAGAAACAGAAGAGGAGGATATAAAAATGGATATTTTTAAATTAAAGAGACTTGGAATTTTTGCAGGCGGTGTATTATTCGGAACAGCCGGACTCAAGATTCTCGGCAGCGAGGATGCAAAGAAGTTTTATGTAAACTGTGTGGCGGCCGGACTGCGCGCACGCGACTGTGTGATGACTACGGCAACGAACTTGCAGGAGAATGCAGAGGACATTCTGGCCGAGGCAAAGGAAGTTAATATTCAGAGAAATCCGGAGGCATTCGAGGCAGAGGAAGAGGCCGGAGAGGAAGCAAAGACAGAGGAGAGCTTTATGGAAGCGTAAGCCTTCAGAAAGCAGATGATGCGGAGTATAAATCATGAAGGTAATCATAAAGCATGAGATGCGGGGAAGAATCCGTATCGGATTATCCTGCGGCAGACTGAATGTGTATCAGGCAGATGCTCTGCTGCAGTATCTGTTAAGTCTGCCGGGAGTGACCGGAGCGAAGGTGTACGAAAGAACCGCTGATGCCGCCATATGGTATCAGGGAGACAGAAAAGCGCTTTTAAATAAAGTGGCTGCCTTTTCCCTGCGCGGGACTCAAAGCCGCTCCAAAGAACGCCAGGCTGCCATCAGTACACGGGAGCTGAATCAGGAATATAAGGAAAAGCTGATTCAGAAGGTTGCAGTCAGAGCCTTCACAAAAATTTTTTTTCCGGCCCCTGTCCGCGCCTTTTGGACGGCCTGCCGTTCCATTCGTTATCTGGCAAAAGGGCTGCAAAGCCTTTGCAGGAGAAAGCTGGAGGTGGAGGTCTTAGATGCCACGGCCATTACTGTGTCGATCGCCCGGCTGGATTTTGACACAGCGGGCTCCATCATGTTCCTTCTGGGCATTGGAGAGCTTTTGGAGGAATGGACCCACAAAAAATCCGTCAATGATCTGGCTGGAAGCATGTCTTTGAATGTGCAGAAGGTCTGGAAGCAGATAGACGGCACAGAGGTGCTGGTTCCCCTTTCCCAGGTGGAAAAGGGAGATTTGGTGACAGTCCATATGGGAACCGTGATTCCGTTAGACGGCATCACAGTATCCGGTGAAGCCATGGTCAACCAGGCCTCCATGACCGGGGAGTCCATGCCGGTTCAGAAGTCGGCCGGTGCTTACGTCTATGCAGGGACCGTAGTGGAGGAGGGCGAGCTTACCTTTTGCGTGAAGGCTGCCTCCGGTTCCACCCGATATGAACGGATTGTCACTATGATCGAAGAGTCGGAAAAGCTGAAATCCTCTATGGAAGGAAAGGCAGCCGCACTGGCCGATGCTTTAGTACCCTGGAGTCTGGGCGCTACGGCGGGAATCTGGCTTCTGACCAGGAATGTAACAAAGGCACTGGCAATTTTGATGGTAGATTTTTCCTGTGCCTTAAAGCTTGCCATGCCTCTTTCTGTCTTATCCGCCATGCGGGAGGCCGGACAGCACCATATTACAGTGAAGGGCGGAAAATTCCTGGAGGCAGCGGCAGCGGCGGAAACCATTGTATTTGACAAAACAGGAACCTTAACCAAAGCGCAGCCCATGGTGGCCGATATCATTTCCTTCAACGGAATGGAAAAGGATGAGCTTCTTCGGATTGCAGCCTGCCTGGAAGAACACTTCCCGCATTCCATGGCCAACGCCGTGGTGAGAGAGGCAGTGAAGCGGGGGCTGGTTCATGAGGAAATGCATTCCCGGGTGGACTATATCGTGGCCCATGGAATCGCTACCTATGTGGGAGATGAGCGCGTGGTGATTGGAAGTCACCATTTTGTGTTTGAGGATGAGGGATGTGTTCTGCCGGAAGACAAAAAAGAAAGATTTGATGCGCTGCCGGAGGAATATTCCCATCTCTACATGGCCATCGGAGGTCAGCTGGCCGCTGTAATCTGCATTGAAGATCCGCTGCGCCCGGAGGCACCGTCTGTGATTTCTGCCCTAAGAGAACAGGGATTTAAGCGGATTGTTATGATGACCGGGGACAGCGAACGGACGGCAAGAGCCATTGCCAGACGGGTTGGAGTAGATGCCTGGTTTTCGGAGGTTCTGCCTGAGGACAAGGCGCGTTTTATAGAAGAAGAGAAGAAGCAGGGAAGAAAAGTCATTATGATTGGAGACGGAATCAACGATTCTCCGGGTCTCTCTGCGGCCGATGCGGGAATTGCTGTCAGTGAAGGCGCAGAGATAGCCAGAGAGATTGCGGATATCATGATTACAGAGGATTCCCTGGAACAACTGGTGGTGCTTCGGAGACTGAGCCGGGCTCTGGTTGACCGGATTCATCGGAATTACCGGTTTGTCATCGGCTTTAATCTGGGCCTTATTTTCCTCGGCGTGGGAGGCATCATTACACCGTCTGTTTCGGCACTTCTGCACAATGGTTCTACGCTGGCAGTCAGCTTAAAGAGCATGACGAATCTGCTGCAGGAAGATGGATGATAAAACGGCTGCCTCCGCCCGGGCGGTCCAGAACGCGGATGGTTCCTTTGTGGAGAGCAATCAGCTCTTTTGCGATGCTTAAACCCAGTCCGAAATGCTTTTTTTCCGTCCGTGAAGAATCCGCCCGGTAGAAACGGTCAAAAATCTTTTTCTTTTTGTCATCCGGAATTCCGGGCCCGCTGTCTGAAACCTCAAACGCCAGAAAAGGACAGGAAGATCCAAAACGGTGGGAAGGCAAAACGAGGGAGAGGGACAAAAAGACAGATCGTCCTTCCGGCGTGTAGGAGAGGGCATTGTCAAGAAGAATGGCAAGAACCTGTTCCATGCGCTGGCGGTCGCCCCGGAAGCGGGGAAGCGCCTCTTCTGACAGGCGGATGGTAAGAGCAATATTCTTCTGCCGGCAGAGCGGAAGGAAGGTCTCATAGGCATCCATCAAAAGCGTATCGGCCTCCAGCTCTTCCGGGTGAAAGGTCCAGGTTCCCGCATCGGCGGAGGCCAGGAGAAGCATATCGCTGACCAGCCTTGCCATACGGCTGCATTCCCGCTCGATATTGGAGAGGAGCCGGGCGAGGGAAGGCGCCGGAGCCGTTTCCTGCAGGGCGGCAAAGCAGCTGGAACGGATGACCGCGAGGGGGGAGCGAAGCTCATGGGAGGCAGCGGCGATGAATTCTGCCTGCCTGGCAGCGGCCTCTCTGGCGGGAAGGAGCGCGCGGCCGGTGAGAAAGAGACTGACAAAATAAATGCACACAATTCCCAGGACCGCCGCAAAGGCAAAAAGCGGAGCAAGCTGTCCAAAGAGTGAAAAAAGCGGTGTAATCCGGGAGAGCAGAAGAAGACTTCTGGCTCCTTTCGCTGACGGAAGTACCAGGAGACGTCCGTAATAGGAATCGCCCTTCCTCCCGCGTATCTGGAATTCAGAGGTTTGATTAAAGGATTCGGAGACCGGAGGAATGTCAGGGAAAATCCCCTCATCCGCCGCTGTTTCCATGGCGAGCTCAATGAGGGAGGTCCTGGGACTTTCCGGAGTCCAGGAGCCGGGAAAGAAAAAGGCCTGTCCGTTCTCTTCAATATGAAGAATGGCCTGATGGGAAGCCTCTGTATGTGCCAGATATGCGTCGCTCATGGCGTGATTCATCTGAAATTGATTGGTGACCGTCATCCAGAGACTCTGAAATGCAGTCCGTTCCTCCTGCCTGCGAAGCCCCAGATTCCAGACAAAGAGAAGGGATAGTAAAAGAAGGAGGACAGCTCCTGTCATGGCGGTGTAGAGCACCGCCAGTTTTTTTTGTACATGTTCAAACATGGGAAATCCTTTCTGTTAAGCTTCTGTGATCCGTTCGATTCGATAACCGACCCCATGTACGGTGGAAATCCGGATGGGGGCCTTGAGCGTGCGCAGTCTTCGCCTTAAAAAATAAATATAGTTGTCCAGATTCCCATCCTCCACCTCGCTTAAAGAGCCCCAGGCATAGCTTAAAATCGCACTGCGGCTTAAGGTGCGGTTTGGATTTTTCAGGAAATATTCAAAAAGAGCAGTCTCCTTTTTAGATAGAGAAAGCCGGGCATCCAGATACTGAAGCTGTCTCTGTCCGGGAGTCAGAGTCAGCCCCTCAAAGGACAGCTCATTTCCCTCTGCAATGCGCCCCGGCCGTCTGGTAACGGCCCGGATTCTGGCTAAGAGCTCTTCCACGGCGTAGGGTTTTACCAGATAATCATCCGCCCCTGCATCCAGGCCGCGGATCCGATCCTGAAGCCCTTCCAGCGCGGTGGAGAAAATAGCCGGCGTTTCTACCCCTCTGCGCCGCAGGGCCTCCAGAAGCGTAAGTCCGTCCATCTCCGGCAGCATCCGGTCAATGATCAGGCAGTCAAAAATGCCGGAGCAGGCCAGAATCAGCCCATCCATGCCGGTATGGCAGGCCTCTGCCTCATAGCCGGCACGCTTCAGGGACAAAAGAAGGGTTTCACAGAGTGTTTTATCATCCTCAATCAATAAGATTTTCATGTTATCCCTCAACTTTCTGCAATTTCCCTCAGTATATCATAGAAATCTCTAAAAAAACTGAAAAAATAGAGGAAGTGTTTCCAGTTCTTTTAGAGAAAAAAAGGTTACAATTCAGGAAAGGACTGAAAGAGATTTTTTAAAAAGGAAAAAGAACTGCCGGTCAGCATATAAAAAGAGGCAAAAACGGCAGCGGGAAGGAGAGGAAACAATGAAAAAACGGGGAAAGAAAAGGCTTCTGGCCGTCATTCTGGCAGTATCTTCCATGGTGAGTGCAGGACTTTCGGGATGTTCGGGCATTTCGGAAATAGGAAAAACGGCGGCAGAGGATATAAAAGGCACTTCGGCAGACGGAAGCGCGGCAAAGGGACGTTTTATGGAGGAAGAGATAGAGCTTCCGGAAGAAATCCGGGAGAACGGGCTGATAGATGTTGTGAAATATCCGGGCGGGGACTTAGACTTTGCCATTCCCTTTGAGGACGGGACGGCCTGCCATTACCTTTATGGCAAGACAGGCTGGAGGAAAGGAGACGAGGTGACCGCTCTTTTGGGTGTAGAGCCGGCCCGGATGTTTCTGGGAGAGGACCAAAATCTGTATTACGGCGGATTTGACGGGGACTACGCTTTTCATGTCTGGAAAATCGGGGAGAATGAGGAAGCGGAAGAATTGTTTTCTGAGGTGTTTGCCGTTCCGGAGGGCTCGAAATATGGGATCATTCCGGATTATCTGGCAGTGCTTCCGGACGGAAGCCTTTTGGTTTCCCAGACCTCGGAGGCGTCCCTCTACAGCCCGGACGACAAAAAGAAGTGTGCGCTGCCTCAGGATTTTGTGGGAACCGAGATTCGGATACCGGCCACGATTTCGGGGACGGATTATTATACCTTTTACAATCAGGAGATCGTCCGCTATGATCTGGCATCCGGCCGTGAGTCGGGAAGCTGTGCCCTGCCGGTAAAGCGGGCAGACGGCTTTTACGGCTGGAACCTCTTTACAGATGAAACCTTCCTGTATGCAGCAGGTCAGGCCGGGCTGTACCGGGTGGAAAAGGACGGAACCATGTGGGAACAGCTGATAGACGGAAGCCTGACCTCCATGAGCCGTCAGGATCTGTATCTGCGGAAATTCTGCCGGGGGACAGAAAAGGATTATTATGGGATCTACAGCGGCAACGGTAACAGTAAGATGCATGTATTTCATTATTATTTTGACGAGACGGTGGATGCCGTGCCGCCGGAGACGCTGACCGTCTATGCTCTGCGGGATCAACCCACTGTACGCCAGGCAGCAGCTGTACTCCAGAAGAAAAATCCGCAGCTTCGGGTGGATTTTAGGATTGCTGTGGAGGATCCGGAGGAGGAAGTGACAGAGGATGTAATCCGCGCCCTGAATACAGAGCTTTTAAACGGAAAGGGAGCGGATGTGCTGATTCTTGACGGACTTCCGGTCGAAACATACAGGGAAAAGGGGATTCTGGCCGATTTAAGCGCAGTGCTTTCCGATATAAAGGGGGACTTACTGCCTGATATGACGGCCAACTATCTGGACGAAGAGGGAAAGTATTACTATCTCCCAGCCAGAATCAAGCTTCCGGTGCTGTTTGGAACAAAGGAGGGATGCGACGCCTTTACCTCTCTGGAGAAGATGGAAGCCTGGCAGGGAGCGGAAAGTCTCTTTGCACCGGATATTTATGAAAACATTCTGCGTCTGACTGCCCATACATGCTATGGAGAGATATTTGAGCCCTCCGGGAAAGTCAGGGAGGGAATGATAGATCAGTGGCTTTCAGCGGTAAAGAGCGCCGGAGAGAAGGGGCATGTGAAAACAGCCTTTACAGAGAGTGAAATGAACCGCTTAAATGTGAATAATTATGTACTGCCGGACGGCTTCGGACGGCAGGGCGGCTATAACCTGGTGCTGAAAAGGGGTGCGGCAGCCGCAGAGCTTCTGTGGTCTCTGGAATCAGCCATTATTCCTCTGGCAGCGGCGGAAAAGTCCGGGTATGAGGTTTCTGATTTAAACAAAATGTATCTTCCCTGCGTGACGGCAGGAATCAATGCCGCTTCCGTCAATCCGGAGGCAGCCGGCCAGTTTCTCCGCGTTCTGTTCGGAAGTGAGGTGCAGAATGAATCATTAAGTGACGGATTCCCGGTGCGCATCGATAGTCTGGAGTCCTGGGTTGAGACAGAAAAAGAAATATCGGAGTCCATGGGAATAAACGGAGCAAACGGCGAGGCGCTGTTTTTAAGTGGTGAATGGCCAAAACGTCAGGTGCGGGAAAAGCTGATCGGACTGGTACGCACTGCTTCCGTTCCGTCTGTGCCGGATGAAGCGATCATCCGGATGGTAGCAGAGGGAGCGAAGGACTATCTGGACGGCAATGAGACAAAGGAACAGGCGGTGCAGGCGATTGAAAATAAAATACAGCTCTATTTCAGCGAGAGGGAGTAAGAGGGCCTGGCCCTTCCTTCTCCCCGGCTTAGCCGGAGTATCCATCTTTGTGGTGCTGCCGTTTTTGGATACGGTCCGGCGTTCCGGAGGTCCTTCGGTATATCGGGAGGTTCTGGAAAACCGGGCCTTTCGCCTGGCAGCAGGAAACACCCTGCGCTTTATGGGAACAGCTCTTCCGCTTTTGATGGCAGTTTCCTTTCTCCTGTCCCTTCTGGTCTATCGCTGCGCCGGAAAAAGAAGCCTCTTTAAAACCGTACTGGTGCTTCCGGTGGCGGTTCCGGCAGCAGGCGTGGTGCTCCTGTGGCGGATGGTATTCTGCAGGGATGGAATCCTAAACGGCTTAACCGGTCTTTCTGTTGACTGGATCCGCGGTCCGCAGTCCTTTGCCGTCCTGGTTTTTGTCTACCTCTGGAAAAATGTGGGATACCAGATGCTCTTGTGGCTGGCCGCTCTGGCCGGGATACCGGATGAGCTTTACGAGGCGGCGGAGGTGGACGGCGCGGGAGAGCTGAAGAAGCTTCTTTACATCACGATTCCACAGGTTAAGAGATCTGCCGGGATGATTCTTTTTCTGGCTGTGATTAACTCCTTTAAGGTATTCCGGGAGGCGTATATTGTGGCCGGACCGTATCCCCATGAACGGCTCTACCTGCTGCAGCATTTATTCAATCACTGGTTTCTGGGTATGGAAATCGAAAAAATGAGTGCTGCGGCTGTGCTGCTGACAGCCGTTATCGGAGGAACCCTGGGGCTTTTTGCTGCAGCCGCTTTTATGGGAACGGAAAAACAAAAAGCAGAACAAACAGCAAAACAAAAAAGAAAACGAAAGGGAGAGCAGGAGGTTTAGACGGCATGAGAAAAGGAAAAAGGACAGTCCGTATCTTTGGCGGAGGCGTTTTGTTTGCGGTCAGCGTCGGATTTGTAGTGCTTCCCATGCTCCTTTCGGCAGCGGCCTCCTTTATGGCAGAGGATGAACTGGCTTTTCGGTATCTGGAGGTACTGGAGCTTGGCAGGGCGCCGGTCCGGGCGGCGCTTCTTCCGTCTTATCCCACGGCAGAGCCTTACCGGGAGCTTCTTCTGCATTCTCCCGGCTTTTTCATCATGTTTTGGAATTCCTGCCTGCAGGTTTTTTCCGTTCTGGCAGGGCAGCTGCTTGTGGGAATGCCGGCAGCCTGGGCCTTTGCCAGATTCCGGTTTCCGGGAAAGAAGGCTCTGTTTTTTCTGTATCTGATTTTGATGGTGATGCCCTTTCAGGTTATGATGGCTCCGTCCTATCTCATTCTGGATCGGCTGGGCCTTTTGGATACGCATCTGGCTGTCATTGTACCGGGGATTTTTTCCACCTTTCCGGTTTACATCATGGAACGCTTTTTTGAGTCCATTCCCAATTCCCTGCTGGAGGCCGCCTATATGGACGGGGCGGGGGAGCTTACAGTCTTTTTCCGAGTGGGGATTCCCATGGGCTTTCCGGGCATCATGACTGCTCTTTTGCTGGATTTTTTTGAATACTGGAATGCGCTGGAACAGCCGCTTACCTTCTTAAAAAATAAGGAGCTGTGGCCGCTGTCTTTGTATCTTCCCAATGTGACGGCTGATAAAGCGTCCCTGGCTTTTGCGGCAGGGATGATCACAGTGCTTCTGCCTGCGCTTCTCTATTTAAACGGGCAGACCTGGCTGGAACAGGGAATTTCCGGAACCGGAGTGAAGGAATAGGAGGAAGAGTATGGAACAGGAAAAACATCGGATTTACCGAAGGCTTCTGGCCGGATTTTTTATTGCCATGCTTCTTTTTACGATTCTGTCCCGGATTGTGGATGCCAGAGAGACAGCCCGGGTAAAAACGGCCTATCCCGGAAGAGGAAGCGTGACGAAAACCGTAAGAGGCACAGGAGTCATCGAGGCCGGGGAGGAGAGAGGCGTTCCAATCCGGGAGGGCCTGCGTATCCGGGAGATTGCCGCGCCGGTGGGAACAAAGGTAAAAGAGGGCGATATCTTATTTTCCTATACGGAAGACTCCATCTTGGAGCGTCTGGGCGAGGTAAAGAAAGAGATACGCAGACTGGAGCTGGAGATGGAGCAGGAAACAGAGAGGAGCCGTTCCTTTCCGGGGGTGACAGAGGAGGAGCTGGCGCTTCAGGCCTTAGAGCTTGTCAGGCGGGAGCAGGAGCGGCAGAGGGGAAAGCTTCTGCAGGCAGAGGAGGAATATGAGAGGCAGACAGCGCGTCTTCGAAGGTACTATAAAAAGCGCCTGGAGCTTTCAGAGGAAGAGCTGATCCGCACAAGCTACAGTGACTATGATCAGAGCCGGACGGATTATCAGAGTATAAAGCTTGAAAAAGACAGCCAGATCCGTTCCATAAAGAGGCAGATTGCCGGCACGGAGGCAGCGCTGGAAAAACTTCGGAAAAAACAGGAAAAGGCCGGGACCGATAAAGACAGCGAGACAGCTTCCGGCGAAGCAGAAGAGTCTCTGGAGGAAGAGATCGAAGCTCTGGAAGAAAAGCTGTCGGATCTGACCGAGGATCTGGAGGATGCAGAGGACAGCTGGGACTTAAAGGTCGATCGGGCGCGGGAGGAGATGGAAGAAAAAGAAGATATCTATGACCGCGCCGGAGAAGAGGCGGACAGCGCCCGTCTGGCTCTGAAGGAGGCCTATGAGAATGGGCTCCGCCAGGAGGAGCAGACACTCCGGTCCGAGAGGGAGGCCATGGAGCTGGCTGACCAGGCGGCAGAATCTGCGGTGTGGGCGCTGGAAAATGCCAGAAAAAATGATACTGCCAAAGCCCTGACCCAGAAACAGGCAGAGCGTCTGGCCTCCCTTCAGAACGAATCAAGGAGACTGGATCTGGAAGACTGGCAGGAGGAAAAGGCGGCGCTGGAAGCGCTTCTGGCAGCCGACGGGGCAGTATATGCCGGGGATACGGCCTGCGTTTCCAGAGTGGAGCTCGAAAAAGAGAAAAAAACGGACGGCTCAGAGCGCTATCTTTTATCCTGCGGGAGCTATCAGTTTCGGGGAACCTTTGATCGGGAGGAGAACGGAACAGTAAGCGCCGGGGAAGAGATGGAGCTGACCCTGGAAGGGGAGGTGATGCCGATTTCTGCCGCGATTTCTCAGGTGGATTTAATCACGGATCCGGATACCGGAACCGTCACGGCGCCGCTGGAGGTCGGCATGGCCACGCTGGGACAGAAGGCATCCTTTGAGGTAAAACGAAGCAGTGAAATATATGGAAGCGTCATTCCGTCCGGAGCGCTCAGAAGGGATACGGGCGGCTGGTACTGTCTGGCTGCCAGAAAGCAGAAGACCATATTGGGCGAAGAATACCGGGCAGTCCGCGTCGATGTAAAGCTGATCCTCGCAGGCGATACCACAGCGGCAGTCGAGGGGGCGCTGTCAGAGCAGGAACCGGTGATAACCGGAAGTGACCGGGTGGTAGGAGCCGGCGACCGGGTGCGGCTGATGACAGAGCTGATCCCCACAGACTGAGGGAGAAAGAGAAAAAAAGACGGAAAACAGGGAAAAAACGCAGGATAAGAACGAATGAGATAATGAATGAAGCAGCGAACGAGGCAACACGCCAAGCAACGGATTAAAACTGCAGGGTAAAAATAAATGGAACGACGAAACGTATCGCAATGGAAAAAAAGACTTTTTCAGTATTTTCTGGCCGCGGCGGCTGTGATGCTGTCTGTGTTATGGGGAATCTATATCGGGCTGGGCTTTGGCCTTTTCAAACCATGGGCCGGAAAGATTTTAAAACAGCCCCTTTCCGGCCGGGCGGAGAAGGATTTATCCTATCAGAATATAACAATCGAGGAACTCCGTTCCCTGGAAGAGCGGGAGAAGGACGGAACCACCGGGCTTTCGGCCGTGGCTGCTTGGAGAATCGCAGAGGCTAAAACGGTACGGGACGGTACATCGGGAAAGACTGCCGAAACGGGGGTAGTGTTTGTATATGGCCCTCTGGAGCTGGCTTTTCCTTCCAGAGTAATGAGCGGTTCTCTGGGGCAGTATCTGGGAAAGCGGGAGTGTGTCCTGACGGAAACCTTGTCATGGAATTTATTCGGTTCAGTGGATACGCAGGGATGTGAACTGATATACGCGGATACGGCATACCGGGTGGCGGCCGTAGTGGAAAGGAAAGAATCGATTCTGTTTCTGCCCGCCTGGGAAGGTGCGGCCCAGAGGGCCGCATTTGCTTTCCAAAGCGGAGAGCGCCTGGATGAAAAGATGGAGGCGCTTGGTTTTAGCTCAGATTAAAAGCGTTTACACGTCTGGCTCATCCTTTTTTTCTTCCTCCTTTTTTGCGTGGAGGAATGCGAAATGCTTTCGGTCCGGAAGCTGATCTGGATTCCAGGTTCCGTTTTTCTTTTGGCCGCGTCTCTTTTTACCCAGGAACGCCAAAAGCGCGAGGATCAAAGCCAGGGGAACCCATACAGGGCTTGAAGCAGCCAGGCCGATGAAAAGGTTCACGCAAAAATCAGATACACCCTTTAAACTGCGGGAAAAACCGGTTTCAATCCTTTGTCCGACCGTTTCCGGAGCAGTGGGAGTAAATTGATTTACCTCATCAATGGAAAGAGTAACGGTGCTGTAATCCACCTGGTTGTCATAGAGACGAAGCTGGGATTCCATGGATTCCAGCTCATAACGGATATCCGAGAGCCTTTGCTCCAGCATGACGATGGAGTCGAGGCTTTCTGCCTTTTCTAAGAGGGCCCAGATTCGATCCTGCTCAATGGTTAAGGACTTCTTTTTGCTCTCAATATCGCTGTACTGCAGGGTTACGTCCTGTGTATTTTCCGAACGGTGGAGTACATTGGCATGCTCTTCCACAGAATTGAGAAAGCTGTCCAGATGATCTGCCGGAATTCGTGCGGTCAGATAAGCGTTTCGCGGAATCGGTTCATTCAGATGATTGGTCCGCTGACCGCTGACACGGGACTGCTCCACATATCCGCCGAGCTCTGTAATGCGGCTGTTGATCCGAGGCAGCAGGCCGTCAAAATCATCTGTCTCCAGGCTGATATCCACATTTCGGATAAGCTTCCGGCGGTTGGTTGGGACAACGCTTTCTGTGCCTTCCTCCGAAACGGCAGCAAAAGTTTCACTTCCGAATTCGCCGGAATCGTAGGCCGCCCCATCCATTTCCTCATAAGCCAACTGACCGGAGTAGTCATCAGCGGTAAAGAATAAAATAAGAAAACCAACTGCATTTAATCCTGATTCTACACTTCTGCGTTTAAACCACAATGGTGGCAAATTTCAGATGAGTTATCCACATCTCATAAGCATGGTTTAC
>Ga0129308_1000152_pt1 | contig 120239 bp, 123 predicted proteins | sample L827metagenome_FD_94440 | JGI IMG/M metagenome (GOLD analysis project Ga0129308, IMG submission 94440) | Ring-tailed lemur group fecal microbial communities from Wisconsin, USA - L827 metagenome | ecosystem: Host-associated > Mammals > Digestive system > Large intestine > Fecal | place: USA...
CCCAGAAAAAGACTCGGATACATGACCCCAGAACAGGCCATGAAATTCAAAGATCTAGAACACATGAAAAAGGCATTTAACATAAGATAATAATCACTGTCGCATTTACAACTTGAATTCAGGCATCGAATTCATCTCGTGCAGGCTTTTCAGGAAACGGATGCTGAGGCAGGGTAGGCACTCGCATATCCAGACTGATTGTCCCGTTGCCGTTAACCACGGGCCAGGCATTGGTATCCCAGCGCACAGGAGTCAGGTATGTTTCGCGTCCCAACAAATGATGCAGTCCCGATTGTGGACGAAAAGCCAGACAAACCATCCACCACGAACCATCTGCTGCCTCTACCAAATCGGCATGGCCGGTTCCTTGAATGGGATTGAGCTGCGCTTCCATATTGATATGGGTTAATATGGGGTTGGCCGGATTGGAATCATAAGGACCTTCCATGTTTCGACTGCGTGCAATGGTTACTTTATGGCCGTACTCCGTGCCGCCTTCGGAGATAAGCAGGTAATACCACCCGTCTTTTTTATACAGATGAGGCCCCTCGGGATAGCGTCCTCCGGTCCCTCGCCAAATAGCTTTGGAACTGCTAAGCTGCTCACCCGTCATGGGGTTAATTTCGCATAGCATAATGGTGTTGTCGGGGTTGCTGACTAGGTAACACTTCCCGCCTTCAAAGTAGATAGACGGGTCAATGCCGCCTTGTTTAATCCATACCGGGTCCGACCATTCACCGGCAGGATCTTTGGTGTGAACCAGAAAATTGCCTTTGTCGGTCACATTGGTGGTGATCATGTAAAAAGTCCCTTCGTGGTAACGAATGGTAGGTGCGTATATACCGCCTGAAGAACCGGCTTTTTGAAGGTTCAACTGCGACGGACGGGTGAGTACGTTACCCAATTGTTGCCAGTGAATGAGGTCTTTACTGTGAAATAACGGTACCCCCGGAAAATACTCAAAGGTGCTGTTGACCAGATAATAATCGTCACCAACACGGCATACACTGGGGTCGGGATGGAATCCCGGGATAACCGGATTCTGATAACCTTCCTGCGCATGGCAGAAACTTGATAAGTAGAGGAAAGAGAATACGGTAAGTATGATGTTTTTCATCTCGTTATAAAATTAGATAGAAGAATACGTTTTTAATTCAGGCTATAAATTTACGATTTAATTTGCTGAAATGGAAATAATACGATCATAAAATGAACTGTTCACCGACTTTTTTTTATTCTAGGCCAACAAATAAAAATTCTAGGCCTGCGATTTAAATTTGTTGGCCTACATTTTATTTATCATCTATTTTTATCTATCTTTGTTAAGCCATTGTTGCTGAGAATACGTACTGATATAAGATATACCTGCATAAACACGACGAATGCTTCATTTTATATAAGCTCCCAACTCATTGATGGTAAAAGAACCTGCCACCTGTTTTACAGGAGGGGTGTTTTTGGTGTTTTGGATTCAAATTCAAAATACAATATTTATTATTTTATTAATTATTTAAGATTATAATATTTATTTGTGGCCGATGGCATGGCCGCTTTTAAAACAAGGGTGTGTGTGTAAGTTACTGTAAATGAAGTGATTGAGTTGTACGCTGCCTGTTCAACTGCTTATACGGCTTTTGGATGTTTTTGCCGACTGAAAATTTATTACTAAATAACTGTATTATGGAAAAATCACCGTTGGATTCGGTCTTTGTAAAGGGATATATTTTAGTTCCCAAAGCGCTCATGGAAAGTCGTCTGGCCGACAGATCCAAGGTTTGTAGCGAGTTTGAAGCTTTTATGCTTGTTTTGTGCCATGTGAATTACCGCGATGCCACGTTTGATGTGTATGGAACGGATGAACTCTGCAAGCGAGGGGAGTCTTTTCGCAGCATGCAGACTTGGGCCGATATGTTTGGCTGGAGTCGTGCCAAGACGCGTCGCTATTTTGAGAAGCTGGAGAAAATAAATGTAATTATGCTGCTTGCACACAAGAGAACAACGCATATTCGGGTGATTAATTATGATTTGTGGACAGGGGTGCGCAAGGATGCCTACAAGAAGGATCCTAATTATGAAAAGGAATTTCAGGAGTTTTGGGATTATTATCATGAAACGACGCAAATGCGTAAGGTAAACATAGCACGGGCAAAGAAGGAGTGGAGCATGCTCACAGCCGAAGAGCGCAAGCTGGCGTATAAAAACGTGGATAATTATTATTATTACCTAACAAACACGCGTTATTGCAAGCAGGCGGCTTCGTACCTCAAAGATAAAAGCTTTCTGGATGAAGATTGATGAGGCGGGAACGCAAAAGTTGGGGCATGGGCAAAAAAAAGGAGTCACGCCTGACTCCAACCTTTGTTAACCTTAAATCTAATACTATGAAAAACACATTGCAAAGGTACGCACTTTTTTGGTATTTGCAAGTGTTGTGTGCGAAAACATGTGTTTTATAACATGATTTAATATTTTGAACCTTGAAATGTTTAATTATGTAACAGATTTACACAGTTTCCCACTTCTCTTTCATCAGGTCTTCTAGCTTCAATAACTCGTCGCGGTATTGTGCCGCTTCAATGAACTCGAGCTTTTTAGCGGCTTCCTGCATCAGCTTACGTGTCCGGTCAATGGCTTTCTGCATCTGTTCACGGTTCATGTATTGCACTACGGGATCGGCTGCAATGTTAGGCCTTTCGGGTTCAATGTAAGCTTTGGCTCGCTGCGCATCGTTCTCGGTTAGGTTGTCTTTGAATACAGACAGGTTGCGCGCCTTAATGATTTGTTGCGGTGTAATGCCGTTGGCTTCGTTATAGGCCAGCTGTTTTTCGCGTCGTCTGTTGGTCTCGTCAATGGTCAGTTGCATGCTGTCGGTTATCTTGTCGGCATACATAATGACCTTTCCGTTAACGTTTCGGGCGGCACGGCCTGCCGTTTGCGTGAGTGAACGGTGCGAACGAAGGAAACCTTCTTTGTCGGCATCCAGAATAGCAACCAGGGAAACCTCAGGTAAGTCGAGCCCTTCACGGAGTAGGTTGACTCCAATTAGTACATCGTACACACCCTGGCGAAGATCATCCATAATTTTAACGCGCTGCAACGTGTCAACATCACTGTGGATGTAGTTGCAACTTACCTGATTGTTGAGCAGGAATTCGGTAAGCTCCTCGGCCATTCGTTTGGTGAGGGTAGTTACCAACACGCGCTCGTTCTTTTCAATGCGTTGCTGTATCTCTTCCATCAAATCATCAATCTGATTCATGCTGGGACGCACATCGATGATCGGATCTAGTAGTCCGGTGGGACGTATCACTTGTTCAACAACAATTCCTTCGGAGCGGATTAGCTCGTAATCGGCCGGTGTGGCACTCACGTAAATAATCTGTTTGGCAAGTTCCTCAAACTCTTCAAATTTCAGCGGACGGTTGTCGAGTGCGGCAGGAAGTCTGAAACCGTATTCAACCAAATTGGTCTTTCGTGCCCGGTCGCCTCCGTACATGGCTCTGATTTGCGGCACGCTCACGTGGCTTTCATCAATGACCATCAGGAAATCATCGGGGAAAAAGTCGAGCAGACAGTAGGGGCGTGTGTCGGCCTCGCGACCATCAAAATAGCGTGAATAGTTCTCAATGCCCGAGCAGTGTCCCAGCTCCCGAATCATTTCCATGTCATACGTTACACGTTCGTACAACCTTTTGGCTTCGTAGGATCTGCCCATTGATTCGAAATAGGCCACCTGACGTGTCAGGTCGTCTTCAATCATGTGAATGGCCCGTTGTGTGGCCTCCTTGGTTGTCATGAATAGGTTGGCCGGGTATATCTTATATGATTCGAACACTCCTACGGTTATGCCCGAAAGTGGGTCGACTTCCTCAATGGCGTCTACCTCATCGCCCCAGAAAATAATGCGTAGTATGTGATCAGAATAGGCCAGTGCAATGTCAACGGTATCTCCTTTTACGCGGAAGTTACCCCGGTTCAGGTCAATGTCGTTGCGCACATACAGGCTGTCGACCAGTTGGCGCAGAAATACATTACGGTTAACGGCTTTTCCTTTTTCAACATCAATCACGTTGCTATAGAAATCGGCCGGGTTACCCATACCGTAGATGCACGATACGGACGACACAACCAGCACGTCCTGACGTCCTGAAAGAAGGGCGGAAGTAGCGGCAAGTCTCAGTTTATCGATCTCGTCATTGATGGCAAGGTCTTTTTCAATATACGTATCACTGCCCGGCAGGTAAGCCTCAGGCTGATAGTAATCGTAGTAAGATACGTAATACTCAACCGCATTGTTGGGAAAGAAGCTTTTAAACTCGCTGTAAAGCTGTGCGGCCAATGTTTTGTTGTGGCTTAAAATCAATGTGGGTTTATTGATGTTTTTCACCACATTGGCAATGGTGAATGTTTTTCCGGAACCGGTAACACCCAGAAGCGTTTGCGCGGGCACTCCCTGAAGTACACCTTCAGTGAGTTGTGCAATCGCTTCCGGCTGGTCACCGGTAGGTTGGTAAGCTGATGTTAGCTCAAAATTCATTATCCGAGAATCAATTTTAATATGAATAACACAGAAAGGATATACATGGTTGCGGATATCTTTTTGTATTCTCCCGTAAACAGTTTAATGATGACATAACTTAACATACCCAGCACGATACCGTCGGCAATGGAGTAGGTCAGTACCATCATCAGCATGGTAACGAAGGCAGGTAGCGCTTCGGATATGTCACTCAGGTCAATGTTCGGTATGTTTCCAATCATCAATACGCCCACAATGAACAAGGCACCTGTAGTTGCCGCACTTGGAATGAGCAAAAACAGTGGCGCAAAGAACAAGGCAATGATGAAAAGAACGGCTACGGTAAGAGAAGTCAGTCCGGTGCGTCCTCCTTCGCTGATGCCCGATGCACTCTCCACATAAGAACCTACGGTTGATGTTCCGCATACGGCTCCGAAAGTCGTACCGATGGCGTCTGCCAAAAGAGCTTCCTTGATGTGAGGAATCTTACCGTCTTTGTCCATCAATCCGGCTTTGGATGTTACCCCGATCAACGTACCGATGGTGTCAAACAAATCCATGAAAATCAGCACAAAAACAATGATCAGCATATCAACAGAGAATATCTGACTGAAATCGAACTGCATGAAGGTAGGCGCCATGGAGTGCGGCATGGATACGGGTGAGAAGTTATCGGGCAACAAGGTTACTCCCATTGGAATACCGATAGCCGTACAAGCCATGATGCTGTAAAACAGAGCACCTTTCACGTTCTTCTTCATCAGGATACCACTTAGAATGATACCGATAATAGCCAGCACGGCGGCAGGTGTAAACTTACCCAGCATCACGAAAGTTGCTTCGTTTGACACAATGATACCGGCATTCTTTAGTCCGATGAAGGAAATGAACATACCGATACCGGCCGATATAGCGTAACGCAAACTCATGGGAATGCTGTTTACGATGGCCTCACGGATATTGAAAGCAGTAATTAAGATAAAGATGACACCTTCTATGAGGACCGCAGCCAATGCTGTTTGCCAGCTAAGGCCCATACCTTGTACTAAGGTGAAAGCGAAAAAGGCGTTGACTCCCATGGCTGGGGCAAGGGCAACAGGCAATTTGGCCATGATTGCCATGCAGAATGTGGCTACGGCAGATGCCAAAGCGGTGGCGGTGAAGACTGATTCTTTGCTCATTCCTGCCTGCGAAAGAATGTCGGGGTTTACAGCCAAAATGTACGACATCGTTAAAAAGGTAGTAATACCGGCAACAATCTCCGTTCTGATAGTTGTCTGGCCATGATAGCCAAATAAATGGGTAAATTTCATTTTGAGTACTTTTTCTTTAAATGTGTTATAAAATGGATAAAAAAAGCCCTTTGGGCAAAAACAAGTGGCAATATTCGGCAAAAATGTCGAGATATACAAATTGTTTTTCCAAATTAATTCTTTACTTTGCAACATTATCAAACTCAAATACTGATACTACAAACAATTATATACCGAAAAGCATGATTTGGAATGAAAGCATCGAATGCATGGACCGCGAGAATCTTCGTAAGCTCCAGAGCATGAGATTAAAAAAAATCGTTGAACACGTTTATCACAACACGCCTTTCTACAGAAAGAAAATGCAGGAAATGGGAATTACGCCGGATGACATCCATGACATAGATGATCTGGTAAAACTTCCTTTTACAACCAAGACTGATTTAAGAGATAATTATCCGTTTGGCTTGTGTGCGGTGCCCATGAGTCAGATTGTGCGTATTCACGGTTCTTCGGGTACTACCGGCAAGCCTACGGTGGTGGGCTACACGCGGAAAGACCTGGCGGCGTGGACGGAGTGTCTTTCACGCAGCTTTTCTGCTTACGGTGCCGGCAATACGGACATATTTCATATCGCTTACGGTTACGGTTTGTTTACCGGGGGACTGGGTGCTCATTACGGAGCCGAGAATATCGGTGCATCGGTTATTCCCATGTCTAGTGGTAATACAGAAAAACAAATTACGCTGATGCATGATTTTGGCTCGACAGTTTTGTGCTGTACGCCTTCTTACGCTCTTTTTATAGCCGATACGATCAAAGATTCGGGCGTACCCCGTGAAGATTTTAAATTGAAGGTCGGCGTTTTCGGTGCGGAACCGTGGACGGAAAGCATGCGTAAAGAGATTGAAGAGAAGTTGTGTATCAAGGCGTATGATATTTACGGGTTGAGTGAAATTGCCGGACCGGGAGTGGGGTACGAATGCGAATGCCAAAACGGTACGCACCTGAATGAAGATCATTTCTTTCCGGAAATTGTTGACCCCAAAACGTTGCAACCGGTTAACCCGGGTGAAACGGGTGAACTGGTATTTACTCACCTCACCAAAGAGGGAATGCCTTTGCTGAGGTATCGCACTAAAGATTTGACGGCTCTGCATTATGAAAAATGTGCGTGCGGACGAACATTGGTACGCATGGATCGTATTTTGGGCCGAAGTGATGATATGCTTATTATTCGCGGAGTCAATGTATTCCCCACACAAATTGAGTCGGTTATACTTGAAATGCCCGAATTCGAACCGCACTATTTGCTTATTGTTGACCGTGTGAACAATACGGATACAATGGAACTGAAGGTAGAAGCACGCCCTGATTTCTATTCGGATGAAATCAACAAAATGCTGGCGCTGAAGAAGAAACTGACAGCCCGTTTGCAAAGTGTTTTGGGATTGGGAGTCAACGTGAAGATTGTGGAACCCAGAAGCATTGAACGCAGTGTAGGAAAAGCGAAACGTGTTATTGATAATAGAAAACTCTGATAAAACGAAAATAATATGGTAGCAAAACAACTCTCTATTTTTTTAGAGAATAAAGAAGGTAGACTTACCGAGGTTACACGTATACTGGCCGATGAAGGAATTAATCTGTCGGCACTGTGTATTGCTGAGAATGCGGATTTCGGAATCTTAAGAGGAATTGTTTCTGATCCCGATAAAGCTTATAATGCTTTGAAAGCACATCATTTTGCCGTAAGCATTACGGATGTGGTAGGTATCAACTGTCCCAATGTGCCGGGCGCACTGGCTAAAGTGCTTGAATATCTGTCTGAATCAGGGGTGTTTATCGAATATATGTACTCGTTTGCCAACAATGGTTCGGCCAATGTGATTATCCGTCCCAACGATATGCCGGGGTGTATAAGGGTTTTGACGGAGAAGAAAGTCGACCTCCTTGCAGCCAGTGATTTGTATCGACTGTAGTCTGTCTTTTTTTAGTATTAAAAAACATTGATTAATTGATTTATTCGAACCGAATGAGTACCTTTGCACAATTATTTTGTAATTAGAATGAGAAAAAGTGTCGTTACATACATGTTGGCAGCTATGTTGCTCTCTTCATGCGGAGAGTATAACAAGTTGCTGAAGAGCACAGACTACGAGTACAAATACGAAGCAGCCAAGAACTACTTTGCGAAAGGAAAATACAGTAAATCGGCCACGTTGCTGAATGAGTTGATAACCATTCTTAAAGGAACCGATAAGGCGGAAGAGTCTTTGTACATGCTTGGTATGAGTTATTATAATCAAAAAGATTATCAGACTGCTGCTCAGACTTTCATTACGTATTACAACTCTTATCCGCGAGGCACGTTTGCTGAATTGGCACGTTTCCATGCCGGAAAAGGTTTGTGTCTGGATACCCCTGAAGCCCGTCTTGATCAGTCGGGAACTTACAAGGCTATTCAGGAGTTGCAGATGTTTTTGGAGTATTTCCCCAATAGCACCAAGAAGCCGGAGGCACAGAATATGATATTCGAATTGCAGGATAAACTGGTTCAGAAGGAACTTCTTTCTGCCAGGTTGTATTACAATTTGGGTAACTATATGGGTAATAACTTTCTTTCTTGTGTGGTGACTGCACAGAATGCACTCAAGGATTATCCGTACACGCACTACCGCGAAGACCTTTCCATTTTGATTTTGAAGTCAAAATACGAAATGGCTATTTATAGTGTGGAGGAAAAGAAAGGAGAACGTTACAGAGAAACAATTGATGAATATTATGCCTTTGTAAATGAGTTCCCCGAAAGCAAATACCTCAAAGAGGCAGAGAAAATATTCAAGGAATCAAAAGAGATAATTAAAGATTAAATTTAGATAGATTTATGGACTACAAAAAAACAAATGCTCCTTCGTCAACAGTAACCCGTGATATGATGGATTTATGTTCTGATACGGGTAACGTATATGAAACAGTTTCTATCATCGGTAAGCGCGCTAATCAGATCAGTGTTGAGATCAAAGGTGACTTGTCTAAGAAGTTGCAGGAGTTTGCTTCTTACAATGATAACCTCGAAGAGGTGTTCGAAAACAGAGAGCAAATTGAAATTTCACGTTATTACGAGAAATTGCCCAAACCCACGCTGATTGCTGCGCAGGAATATTTGGAAGGCAAGATTTATTATAGAAATCCTTCTAAAGAAAAAGAAAAGTTGCAGTAATACATTGCATGCTAAAATACTATAAGCCAGGTGGTTGAAGTGGGAGAGAAGTCTGTACATTTTACTGCTTGGCTTTTATTATTCTCGTTATAACCCGTACTTATTATTTTAATACCTTACCGATTATGATTCAACGAATTCAAACTGTTTATCTACTTTTGGTTACCGGCTTGCTGATTGCTGCCATGTGTATGCCATTGGGCTATTTTACAGGGGCAGATGCCGTGCAATATACATTGATGCCTGCCGGTGTGAGTGCCAACAACATGTTTCAGTCAACCTGGGGTATCTTGTGTATCCTTATATTAAGCTCGATCATTTCTTTTTTGACCATATTCTTATATAAGAACAGAATGCTTCAAATACGTATGACTGTTTTTTGCAGTGTCTTATTGGTGGGTTTTTACCTGGCTTTCTTGGCTTTTATGTTTATGTTAAAGAGTGATCTGGAAGCTTCGTTCCGCATATCTTGGGCTTTGAGTTTTCCTTTGATAGCGATTATACTTAACTACTTAGCTCTACGTGCTATTGGGCGTGATGAGGTGATGGTGAAAGCTGCCGATCGTTTAAGGTAAGAACCTGATATACATATAGAAACAAAAAATGCGGAAACTTAATTTCCGCATTTTTTGTTGGGTGACCTCCCGGTTTATTTGCTAAGGTCAAATAAGTATGTGATTCGTGCCGACAGGATGCTGTGGGCCGCCCTTGAAAAATCATCCTTTTTAGTTGTTTTATAAAAGTCGGACAGTGCGTAGTAGTACCGGCCTTCCACCAGAAAGTTACCGACACCTGTTCTTATTTCAACGCCTGCACCACCTACTATTCCGTAATCGAACTTGTTATCGGCCATCTTACCGTATTGGTAGCTGGTGCGACTGATGGGACTGAAGTCGGCACTTTTCTTTTCTTTCTCATTAAGCAGGAAACCTATTTGTGGTCCGGCATTGATGAAAAACTGTCCGCCCCTCTCTTTTCCGAATGCTAAGTGCGCCAGAAAAGGTATTTCCAAATAGTTCATTTCACGGCTGTAGGTATCCGTGTTCTCTTCAATCAGCTCGGTCCAGCCTCTTTGCGAATAGTTCAGTTCCATTTGCAGTCCGCAAATCATGGCGAAATATTTCTCGGAAATATATCTCACAGTTAATCCTCCGGTCATGCCATTGGTCGTTTTCTGCTTTATTTTGGGAGTAAAAGATACATTGCTGAAGTTCATTCCACCATTGACCCCTACTGCTATGTTATTGCGCAATTCGCCTATCTGCGCCAAAGCGGGTAGGCTGACGGCTGCAAAGGTGAGTACGATTCCTGTCTTTAGAAACTTTTTAATCATGAATCTTATGCTTTATTTTATTCGAAATCGAGTTTTATTAATTCAAAATCTTTGGTGAAACGAACGAAGAATACTTTCTTGTTCACAAAGCCTCCCCATGTATTCACCCTCTCGAAGCTGAATCCGGTTTGAATGGGAGTAAGCTTCATTTTAGACAGGTTACGTTCCAGTCCGGTGCCATATTCGCTTAACCCTTTCAGGAAGAAGAAACCTGTATCAAATCCCAGCATGCCGTATTTGGGGAATGTGTTGGCCATATCTTTCGAATACCATCTGCGGTAACCGTTATTGAATTTGATGGCGGCCGGCAAAAGGTTGTTTGTGTAAAAGGAAGAGTAGAAATACGTATCAAGCTCAAAGAAACTATCCAGATGGTCTTTGGTGTACGTCTGCCATTCCGGGTAACCAAAGAGGTTGATCACCATCTCCGGACTGTTTCGCACCAGTAATTTCAATTGAGGAAGTAATTTAATTAATGTAAGATTACTGCCCGAAGTGGGTACGAAGATATTTGTTTTTCCCAAACGAAGAGCCGCTTTTAACTCCTCTTGTGAAGCACTGGCTTTCAATACATGCAGGGTAGTTCCCTTTCTTTTCAGTTCTTGTTTGAACCCTTTGATGAATTCTGCTTTTTCACCGTTTCCGTTGGTTGCATCGAGTATAATCACGTTGGCGTTGGGAAACTGACGGTTAAAGTGTTCATATACTTCCGAATACAAATAAGATTGTGGGGTGTTTATTTGATATACCCAAGGATTCTGGAACACCTCGTTGTCTTTCGATGTGAATGGAATAACCAAACGGATTTGGTTCTTTTTGGCAAAGGCAGCCAGCGGATCAATGTGCTCGGCATGCAACGGACCGAAAATGACATCCATCTTTTTCAATTCGCTTTTATCTAGTATAGACTGGATTGAGCTGGTTTCATCACCCGAATCATAGGTGTAAAGGTCAACGGACACGCCTGTTCTTTTTAAACTGTCAACAGCCATAAGAAAACCTTCATAGTACTCAACCATTCTGGCCGATTCGTTTCTTTTGTTCCCGTTGAGCATGAAAGGAAGTATGACTGCAGCTTTGATGGTTGATAACCGTTTGTATGTTTTGGCACTGTTGGCATTGAACAAATCACTGTCGTTCGGTATGGTTGAAGTTCCTCTCTGATCTTCGTTGTTGGAAGCAGCGAAGGGAATGCACAATTCGTCTCCTTTGTTCAAACCTCTGTTCTTTAATTCCGGATTGGCTGCAATTAACTCTTGCGAGCTGATTCCGTACCGCTGACCAATGCTGTAAAGGGTTTCCTTCTTTTTAACCTTGTGAGTTTCCCGGCATCGGGGTTGAGGAGTGGCAGCCACATTGTTTTGTACGGGTTCTTTTACGAAGGAGGTTTCAGCGTTTTTGCTCAGAGGGATGCGAATAACGGTTCCTATGCGAAAGTTTTGTGCGCTTAGTCCCGGGTTGGCATCGCAGATGGCATCTGCCGACATCTGATACATCACGGTAAGGCGGTAAAGAGTTTCTCCGCTTTTAATCGTGTGGAAAATATCTTCTTTCTGATTAGAGGTTTTCTGAGGTATTTTTAAAGTCTGGCCAACGTAGATCTTTTCATCACAGCCCGGGTTTAGAGTAATAATGTCTGCCTTGTTTACTCCATACATGCTGGCAATAGAATAAAGGCTTTGCCCTTTTTCAATGGTATGTAAAAACCAGGAATTTCTTTCTTGTGCTGAAATATGCAGTACACAGGCGTTTAAAACGAATAGCAGAATACTAATCTTTTTTATAAGTCTCATCAGCGGTTATTTTACGTTATAAATAAAATGAAGCGCCATTTGCCAATGGCTATCTAAATGCAAAGGTACTAAAAATGTCATGTATTTGCACAACATAATGAGTTAAGAAAATAATAAAGCATTTTTTAAAACTATTTTTCATCAGGAAGCATTATTTTTGCAGGTATTATATTTTAAGTAGAAAGATGCAAGAAAAAGAATATATAAATGTCTATGGAGCTCGTGTCCATAATCTCAAAAACATTGATGCAGAAATTCCCCGCGACAGTTTGACTGTTATTACCGGATTGAGTGGTAGTGGAAAATCATCTTTGGCGTTCGACACTGTCTTTGCTGAAGGACAACGCCGGTATATTGAAACGTTCTCCGCTTATGCACGTAACTTTTTGGGAAATCTGGAGCGACCGGACGTAGATAAGATAACGGGATTGAGTCCGGTAATCTCTATCGAACAGAAAACCACCAATAAGAACCCTCGTTCTACTGTGGGCACTACCACGGAGATATACGACTACCTTCGTTTGCTGTATGCCAGGGCCGGTGAGGCTTATTCGTATTATTCGGGTGAGCGGATGGTGAAATATACCGAGGAACAGATTACAGATCTGATTCTGAAAGATTATAAAGCCAAGAAAATATACATTCTGGCTCCGTTGGTGCGTACACGAAAAGGACATTACAAAGAACTTTTTGAGCAGATCCGCAAGAAGGGTTACTTATATGTGCGTGTTGACGGTGAAGTGCGTGAAATAACGCACGGTATGAAGCTTGATCGGTATAAGAATCACGACATTGAGGTGGTTATTGATAAGCTGATTGTGGGCGACAAGGACGATAAACGCTTGAAACAGAGCATTGCCACAGCTATGCGTCAAGGTGATGGTTTATTGATGTTGCTTGATCTTCAAAACGAAAACATACGGCATTACAGCAAGCGGTTGATGTGTCCGGTTACCGGGTTGTCTTATAAGGAACCGGCCCCGCACAACTTCTCTTTCAACTCTCCGCAAGGCGCTTGTCCCAAGTGCAAAGGACTGGGGGTTGTGAATCAAATCGATATTGAAAAGGTAATTCCTGATCGGAAACTTTCTATTCATGACGGTGCCATTACCCCGCTTGGTAAGCACAAGAACTCCATGATCTTTTGGCAGATAGCTGCTTTGCTTGAGAAATATGATGCTGATTTAAAAACACCTGTGTCTGAATTGCCCGAGGAGGCAATCGATGAAATTTTGAATGGTTCAGACGACCGCATTAAAATAAAAAGCTCGCTCATTGGCACATCGTCCGACTATTTCACAACTTACGAAGGAGTGGTGAAGTATATCCAGATGCTGCAAGACAAAGACTCGTCGGCTACGGCACAGAAATGGGCGGAACAATTTGCCCGCACAACCGTTTGCCCCGAATGTAAGGGAGCCCGTTTGAACAAGGAAGCCTTGCACTTCCGTGTTCACGATAAGAATATTATGGAGCTTGCTTCAATGGATATATCCGAACTTTACGAGTGGTTAGAACATGTGGAAGATCACTTGGGTGAACAGCAGAAGAGGATAGCCGTTGAAATCTTAAAAGAGATTCGTACCCGCTTGAAATTTTTGCTTGATGTGGGACTGGAGTATTTGTCGCTCAACAGAAGCTCGGTGAGTCTCTCGGGCGGTGAGAGTCAGCGCATTCGTCTGGCCACACAAATTGGTTCGCAACTGGTGAATGTATTGTATATTCTCGATGAACCCAGTATCGGACTTCATCAACGCGATAACCTTCGTTTGATTCGTTCGCTCAAGGAACTGCGGGATATCGGAAATTCGGTTATTGTGGTTGAGCACGACAAAGATATGATGCTGGCTGCCGATTATGTGATTGACATGGGGCCCAAAGCCGGTCGGCTGGGAGGAGAGGTTGTCTTCTCGGGTACACCTCAGAAGATGCTTGAAACAGATACGCTGACATCCAGATACCTCAATGGAAAAGCGCAGATTGAGGTCCCTGCCCAACGAAGAAAAGGAAATGGAAAATCATTGTGGCTCAAAGGAGCACGCGGAAACAATCTCAAAAATGTGACGGTTGAGTTTCCTTTGGGTAAACTGATTTGTGTTACGGGAGTATCGGGAAGTGGCAAGTCGACTTTGATTAATGAAACCTTGCAGCCTATTCTTTCGCAGAAATTCTATCATTCTCTTCAGGATCCGTTGGAATATGAATCGATAGAAGGGTTGGAACACATAGACAAAGTGGTTAATGTGGATCAATCGCCTTTAGGACGTACACCTCGCTCTAATCCGGCTACCTATACCGGTGTGTTTTCAGATATCAGAAACCTGTTTGTCGGTTTACCGGAAGCCAAAATACGTGGTTATAAACCGGGCCGTTTTTCATTTAACGTGTCGGGAGGCCGTTGTGAAGCCTGTTCCGGTAACGGGTATAAAACCATTGAAATGAATTTCCTTCCCGATGTATATGTTCCTTGTGAAGTATGTCATGGCAAACGATACAACAGAGAAACACTGGAGGTTCGTTTCAAAGGAAAATCAATTGCAGATGTGCTTGATATGACCATTAACCGTGCAGTGGAGTTCTTTGAAAATGTGCCTCAGATTTTGAATAAGATCAAGGTGATTCAAGACGTGGGGCTGGGTTACATCAAACTGGGACAATCGTCGACTACCTTATCGGGTGGCGAAAGTCAGCGCGTGAAGTTGGCTACCGAATTATCTAAGCGAGACACCGGAAAGACTGTGTACATACTCGATGAACCTACCACCGGATTACACTTTGAAGACATTCGTGTGCTCATGGGTGTTTTGAATAAACTGGTCGACAAGGGGAATACCGTCATTGTTATTGAGCATAACCTAGATGTGATTAAGATGGCCGACTACATCATCGACATGGGACCCGAAGGCGGAAAAGGCGGTGGAGAACTTTTAAGCTGCGGTACTCCTGAAGAGGTAGCCCGCTGCACCAAAGGATATACGCCTCGTTTTTTGAAAGAAGAACTGGGAATGTAATGAGTTGAAAACATGAAGATAAATAAAACAAATGCGGCGCGTTTGCTTGATAAGGAGAAAGTGAATTACGAACTGATTCCTTATGAAGTTGACGAGAGTGATCTGAGTGCGGTACACGTAGCCGAAAGCTTAGGAGAAGACATCAATCAGGTTTTTAAAACACTGGTATTGCGAGGAGATAAAACGGGACATTTTGTTTGTGTTATTCCCGGTGACGAGGAAGTGAACCTGAAGCTGGCCGCTAAGGTGTCCGGTAATAAGAGCTGTGACATGATTCCAATGAAAGAATTGCTTCCCACCACCGGTTATATACGCGGTGCCTGTTCGCCCGTGGGGATGAAAAAGCATTTTCCCACCTACATTCACCATACATGCATTCACTATCCTTTTATCTATGTAAGTGCGGGCCAGCGCGGATTGCAGATAAAAATCGATCCGAATGAGTTAATAAGACTTGTAAAGGCGGAAGTTTGCACGCTTTTTTAGGAATAATATGCCAAAAAGTATATATTTGCACTAAATATGATATAATTCGTATTTCAGAGAGAATATATTAATTCAAAATTTATAATTTATGATGGACAAACATCCCAAAGGCTTATTATCTGCTGCCCTGGCTAACTTGGGTGAGCGTTTTGGTTTTTATACCATGATGGCAATACTGGTTCTTTTCCTTCAGGCGAAGTTCGGCTTGAATGGCAAAGATGCGGGGCTTATTTACTCAGTTTTTTATTTCTCTATCTACATCCTAGCATTTGTAGGAGGTCTCATAGCTGATAAAACACGCAACTACAAAGGCACGATTCTAACAGGTCTGGTTGTCATGGCAGTCGGTTATTTCATGTTGGCCGTTCCCACACCTACACCAGTTTCTGATAAAACATTGTTTTTGGTTATTACTTGTTTGGGACTGCTGATCATAGCCTTTGGTAACGGATTATTCAAAGGAAACCTTCAGGCTTTGGTAGGGCAGATGTATGACAACCCTACATACTCTAGCATGAGAGATTCAGGCTTTTCGTTGTTCTACATGTTTATCAATATTGGCGCTATTTTTGCTCCTATTGCAGCTGTGGGTATTCGTGGCTGGTGGCTGGATAAGCATGGTTATTCGTACAATGCAGATCTTCCATCTCTTTGTCACGGACATTTAGCCGGAACTTTATCTCCTGAGGCCAGTGATTTGATGACAAAATTATCTGCCGAAGTCTCTGTGAACCCGGTAACTGATATGTCTGTTTTCGCTGCTGATTATCTGAATGTGTTTACTACCGGTTTTCACTATGCATTTGCAATTGCTATTTTAGCTATGTTGTTATCTTTGACTATATATGTTGTTAATAAGAGAACCTTCCCCGATCCTAGCGGTAAGAAAGCACAGCAGAATGATGCCGGTGTGGTTGAGATGGATGCAAAGGAAGTGAAACAACGTATGTATGCACTGTTTGCTGTGTTTGGTGTGGTTATTTTCTTCTGGTTCTCTTTCCACCAGAATGGCTTGACATTGACCTACTTTGCAAAAGAATACACAGATCTCAACCTCTTTGGTATGAGTATTTCAGCTGAACTCTTTCAAACATTGAATCCATTCTTCGTGGTATTCTTAACACCTATTGTTATGGGAGTTTTTGCAGCACAACGCAAACTAGGCAAGGAGCCTTCAACGCCTAAGAAGATTGCCATTGGTATGGGGATTGCGGCTTTGGCCTTTGTTGTCATGGCAGTAGGTTCTTACATGTCAAATCTACCTTTGCATAAAGACATCATTACTTTAGGGTCTTCGTCTGTTAAGGTAACTCCATTCTTATTAATGCTGACCTATCTGATACTTACCGTTGCTGAGTTGTATATCTCTCCGCTAGGTATTTCTTTTGTTTCTAAAGTAGCTCCTCCCAAGTATCAGGGAGTTATGCAAGGTGGATGGTTAGGCGCAACTGCTATTGGTAATCAGCTGTTGTTTATTGGTGCTGTGCTTTACGAATCAATTCCTATTTGGCTTACTTGGACCGTATTTGTGGTTGCATGTAGCCTCTCGATGATAACAATGTTTATCATGCTTAAATGGCTTGAGAGAGTGGCGAAATAAACCACACAAATAAATATAAAGAGTGAGGTCACCTTAATTTTAGGTGGCCTTATTTTTTTCTAAATCCTCATTAATGAGGATTGTCAGTTTAATTGTAACTCTTTAATTTTGCAGCAAAATGATGAAAAGGATGAAAGTATATGCATTTTTAGGAGCTTTGGTGTTTCCTAGCTATCTATTGGCAGCCGTGACGGTGCCCGATTCCACGTCGCGTAAGTCGGTCATGCTGGATGAAGTAGTGGTTACTTCTTATAAAGAAAAAAAGACTTTACGTGAAGTTCCGGCTTCCATATCTTCAATTTCTTTGGGCGATCTGAACAAAAAGAATCTGGTCGATTTTAAGGAACTGAGTTCGTATATTCCCAATCTGTTTTTACCCGATTACGGCTCCAAACTGACTTCTCCTATATACATTCGCGGAATCGGTTCCAAGTTGACTCCTTCGGTAGGGCTTTATGTTGACGGTATTCCTTTCTTTGATAAATCGGTTTTTGATTTTGATATGAATGAAGTGAGTAGGGTGGAAGTGTTAAGGGGGCCTCAAGGTACGCTTTACGGACGAAATACCATGGGAGGAATTATCAATGTATACACCAAAAATCCACTCGATTATCAAGGATTGACATACAAACAGATGGTAGGCAACTACGGGCAGACTCAGTTTTCAGGAAGCTATTACGGCAAACTGTCTGACCGGGTAGGCTATGCCGTTTCGTCTCGCTACAAACACAATGATGGCTTTTTCGTCAACGCGTATACCGGCAGTGAGGCTGATAATCTCAATCAGATATCGACCAAAGGAAAGATTCAATGGAAAACGGAGTCGGGATGGGATGGCGTTTTTTCAGTCAACTATGAATATACGGATCAAGGAGGATATCCTTATGGGTTGCTGGATAACACAACCGGACAGATTGGTGATGTGAATTACAACGCATACAGTTCATACAGGCAAGGGGTGCTTACCAGTGGACTTTCCATGAGTTATTCCTTTGATGATTTTGTGTTGAAATCAGTAACGGGTTATCAAAATCTGGATGACAGGCAGGCCATTGATCAGGATTTTACAGCAGAGGCAAAGGCTTTTGTGATACAAACTCAAAAACAGAATCAGTTTTCACAAGAACTCGAAATGCGCTCTAAAGAAGGCAAGCGTTTTACTTGGTTGAACGGAATTTTCGGCTTTTACCAAACGGGTAAACGCATGGTGTTGTACACTACTCAGAAGGATTATGATGAGCCTTCCTACGGACTGGCTGCCTATCATCAGTCTACCTTGAAGGACTTTTTGCTGAAAAAACTGTCGTTGACAGTGGGTGCACGTTTTGACTATGAGAAAGCCAAACAAGATTACATTGTCTGGAAACTGTCGGCCGATCAGAAAGAACAGACTACCCGATTGAACGATAGCGAAAGCTTTACCCAATTTACCCCTAAGGTTTCTCTTCAATATCAGTTTGACGCATCAAACATGATATATGCAACTACTACCCGCGGTTATAAAACCGGTGGATTTAATATTTCATTCAGCACGGAAGATGAACGTACTTATTCACCAGAATACAGCTGGAATTATGAAGTGGGCGGACGCTTTTCGGCTTTTAACAACAGACTTTATGGCGACTTGGCTTTGTTTTATATTGATTGGAGGAACCAACAAATTTCACATGCTGTTGCCAATAAAACGGGATCTATGTTGACCAATGCCGGCAAATCATATAGCAAAGGAGTGGAACTGTCACTGAATGCTCGTCCGGCAGATCTGTTGAATTTGCAATTCACTTACGGTTATACCGAGGCCAAATTCCGCGAATATCAGTATGGCGATGCTGATTATTCAGGTAATTACATTCCTTATGTGCCGCAACAAACATTGATGTTGGGCGGAGATTATACGTGGAACCTCAGTGCCCGTTATGTGGACCGCTTGATTTTTTCGGCTCAGTACACAGCCACAGGCAGGCATTATTGGAATGACAGCAATGATGTGCGTCAGGGATTCTACGGTATTTTAAATGGAAAGCTGTCTGCCGTGAAAAGAAACCTGACGGTAGATTTATGGATAAAGAATGCTGCATCAAAAGAATATATGGCTTATTTCTTTCAGACTTCGGGAAAATATTTTGCTCAAAAGGGAAAACCTCTTACCTTTGGAACAACAATATCATTTACCCTATAATTGCAACGTTTGATAATGGCCGAAAAACAGTTTAGTAAGCTTTTTACTTTTTTTTCTCTCTATATAGCGCAATCTGTACCGATGAGCCTGTTCAGTACTTTGTTACCGGTATTGATGCGGCAAGATAATTTTTCGCTGACTGCCATCGGTATGCTTCAATTCATAAAATTGCCGTGGATCGTTAAATTCTTATGGGCGCCGCTGGTTGATAGGAAGACTTCGGGACTGAATACGTATAAAAGCTGGATATTCTCGTCGGAAATTGTCTACGCTTTCCTGATTTTGATGCTGGCCTTTCTTGATTTGAAAGCCGATTTTTGGTTGGTGCTAACGTTGATAATCCTTTCGTTTATAGCATCGGGAACACAAGATATTGCCACGGATGCCATGACTGCACTTTCTTTTAATAGAAAGGAAAGGAGCAGGGGCAACAGCATGCAAAGTATGGGGAATTTTACCGGATCACTTCTTGGAGGGGGATTGCTGTTGATCCTCTATAAATATATTGGGTGGACGGCCATGCTGCTGGGCTTGTCGGTCTTTGTACTGTTTATGCTCGTGCCTTTGTTTTACTACAGAGATGCTAACTTTGTGTCGCGCGCGGGCAGGGTGCCCATCGGTATGAAAGATTTGCTTCTGTTTTTTCGCCAGCGTCGCATTGTTCCGCAACTGACTTTTCTTGTTTTATTTAATTCCGGTCTTATTGGAATTCTTTCCATGCTGAAGCCCTGGTTGGTCGATTTGCATTATCCGATGGCGCACATTGGTGTCATGTTTAGTGTGTTCGGCTCTTTGTGTGGCTGCCTGGGTTCGTATTTCAGCGGAAACATCATTCGCAAATGGGGTAGGGGAAAGGCCGCTGTGATTTATGCGAGCTGTGTTTTTGTTACTGCGATTTACTTTGTGATACTTTCCTATTGGGGATTGCTGACCACGTTGAACCTTTGCATCGGTATTTTTTGTTTGTGGGCTACTTACGGATTATCAACCGTATTGGTTTACACTATTGCCATGGATTACGTACGTGTGGGACGAGAAGGTACCGACTTCACTCTTCAGATAGTTGTGCTTCACTTGAGCAGCATGCTGGTTGCTGTGGGTAGTGGTAAACTGGCTGATTTGTCAGGCTACACGGTGTTATTTGTAGCCGAAGCGGCTTTGGCTCTCGCTTCTTTGTTTTATGTATGGTTTTACTTTAAAAAGATATCCGGAAGATGAGTACTGATTTATTAGCTAAATACAATGTACCGACACCCCGGTACACCAGTTATCCGCCGGCCAATTATTTTCACGAACAATTTGGTGCCGAAGATTTCAGGGAGGCTGTTACGGCCTCTAACGAAAAAGACCCCCGGCATATTTCGTTTTATGTACACATCCCTTTTTGTCCGCGTTTGTGTTATTACTGCGGGTGCAACTCGTATGCCATGGAAAAACGCAGCGTGGTGGATGCATACGTGGAGGCACTGAAAACAGAAATAAAAACCATATTACCTTTGCTGGATAAATCGCGTAAGATTGCCCAGATTCATTATGGAGGGGGTACGCCTACAGCTATCCCGTTGCATTACCTTAAAGAGATTAACGAGCTTTTCCTTTCTTCTTTTCGCTGCATAGATGAGCCGGAAATTGCAATAGAATGTCACCCGGGTTATTTGAATGAGAAACATTGGTTGCAATTGGTTGAAGCCGGTTTTAACCGGTGTAGTATAGGCATACAGGATTTTAACGAAGAGGTACTGCGCACTGCTAACCGCAAGGGCTCTCTGTTACCTCCTGCACGTATTTTTGAATTATTGCGTGAACAGGGTGTTTCTATAAATCTTGACTTTATTTATGGTTTGCCGGGACAAACGGCTGCCGGCTTTGAAGAGACAATCAGGCAGGCTGCTTCGTTGAGGCCCGACAGGTTGGTTACCTTTTCTTATGCTCATGTGCCTTGGGTGAATAAAGACATGTTGAAGCTCGAAAAAGCGGGACTGCCGGAAACGGAAGAAAAAAGTAATATGTACAGACGTGCCGCGGCTAGCTTGAGTGAGAGAGGATACGTGCCCGTAGGGCTCGACCACTTTGTGCAGCCGGATGATTCGCTTCACGTGGCCTTACAAAATGGATTGTTACACAGAAACTTTCAGGGGTATTGCACGAGGGCTACCACCGGTCAGGTGTACGCTTTCGGCGTAACAGCCATCAGTCAGCTGGCAGCAGCCTATAGTCAGAACATAAGGGGCGTGCAAGAATATATTGACAAGGCATCGCAAGGTGAACTACCGGTTATGCGCGGATATGTTTTGAATGAAGAGGAACAACTGGCTCGTGAGGTCATAACGACTTTCATGTGCAACAACCGCTTAAACTGGAAGGAGCTGTCGCTGCACATTGGAATGCCTGTAGATGAAATAATGGATAGATTGGCTTTTGATCGTCATAAACTAGAAGAAATTGCCGATGACGGTTTAATTACCTATTCGCCTGAGGAAATAGCCATTACGGAGTCCGGTACTTTATTTATAAGGAATGTGGCGGCTGTTTTTGATCCGTTAATGCGTGGCGGATCTGAGAAATCATTTTCAAAACCTGTCTGATCTGATAAAGAATGTGTATGGATACAAATGTGGATGTGATTGTTGTTGGAGCCGGTATAACGGGACTGGTTACTACTTTCTTGTTGAAGGAGAAAGGGGTAAATGTTTTGCTGATTGAAAAAAACACCAGAGCGGGCGGACAACTGTGTACGGTGAATGATGACGGTTTTCTTTTTGAATCGGGACCTAACACAGGCGTGGTGGCCAATAAAGATGTACTTGATCTTTTCAATCAATTGGGAGATGAGTGTACGTTGCAAACCGCCAGAAAAGAGTCAAAAGTGCGATTGATATGGAAAAACGGACGGTTTTGTCCGCTACCTTCCGGATTGGCTGACGCGGTGACAACCCCCTTGTTTTCATGGCATGATAAGATTCGCATCTTATTTGAACCTTTTCGTCCGAAGGGAAATGATCCTTTCGAGAGTATTGCCTCGTTGACCCGCCGCAGGCTTGGAAAATCCTTTTTAAACTACGCAGTCGATCCTTTTATTTCCGGTATTTATGCCGGTGATCCCGAGACATTGGTCACCCGTTTTGCCATGCCTAAGTTGTACAACCTGGAACATCATTACGGAAGTTTTATTCGTGGGGCTATCAAACGGCATCCGGTGCTTGCGGAAGAAAGAAAGCAAGGAATATCCAAAGAAATATTCTCAGTGAAAGGAGGTTTTAAGAATCTGGTATCAACGCTGGAAACCCGAATTACCCCGAAACACCTCCGCTTAGGTGCCGGAAAGATACAAATTGAACCGGTTGAGAATGGTTGGAAAGTCGTTTTACCGGCTACCGGCGAATCTTATTTTACTCCACGACTGATTAGTACGGTACCCGCTTATGCTTTGCCGGAACTATTTCCCTTCATAGAAGAAAAGGAATTGCATCCGATAACGTCGCTGGTTTATGCTCCCGTAGTTCAGGTTGGCGTTGGGATGTACAATGGTAGTTTAATACCGCAGGCTTTCGGCGGACTGGTTCCTTCTTGCGAACATGAAAAGATATTAGGTGTTTTATTCAACTCATCGTGCTATGACGACCGGGCGCCTCTTGGTGCAGCCTCTCTTTCTTTTTTCATCGGAGGAATGAGACATCCTGAATGGGTGAACTTACCCGAAGAAGAGATGGTTGCTATAGTTACAGATGCGTTGCATCGCATGCTGGGATATCCGTTAGGTACGGCACCCGATAAAATACATATATTTCCGCATCCCAGAGCTATTCCGCAATACCAGGCTGATACGGAACAGCGACTGAATACTGTATGTCAGTTGGAAAAGAAGTATGCCGGATTGGTTTTAGCCGGCAGTCTGCGTGACGGCATCGGTTTGGCCGACCGCATCAAACAGGCAACGCAGCTAGCCTCGCTATAGTTCAATAGCCATGATGTAATCATTCATATAATAACCGTTGCCAATGTGGAAGTCGCCTTCGCGTGCAATTTTCATCCCCATTCGCTCATAAAAGCCAACCGCTTTGTTGTTACGGTTTACATTCAGTTCCATTCTGCATGGTGCCGGATGCACCTTTTTTATGTATTTAATCGCTTCGTGGAAAAGATAGTTACCTGCATGTGCTTTCTGAAAAGCAGGAAGAACATATATTTTTTGCAGATGAAACAGATTTTCCTCCTCTTGCTGTACGGACAGGTATCCACAGGGCTCACATTCTTCATAAGCAATGAAGTATACATGTCCTTCTTCCATTTGTTTGCGAATGTTTTGCGGAGCGTACATCCAATCAAACATATACTCCAACTGTTCCTGAGAAAGTATGTCTTTGTAAGTGGCAGGGAAAACGTTGGCTGCTAACTGATTGATTAACAGGCAGTCGTCCGCTTGTGCTTGTCGTATAGTAAACATATCGTTGAACTTTATTCTTTGATGCGAAAATAAGCATAAATCTTCGAATTGAGACCTTAAATGACTGTTTTATGGTTAATTAAAGTGAAATTATAGTACTTTGTAATACAAGGTACTAATGCAATACATATATTTGCATCGTTTTAAAGAAAGAAGTATGAATGTAGACAATGTGAAATCGCAAATGCGAAAGGGAATGCTGGAATATTGCATTATGTTGCTGCTGCACAAGGAACAGTCGTATGCCTCGGATATTATACAAAGATTAAAAGAAGCGAGGCTGATTGTTGTGGAAGGAACTCTTTATCCTTTGCTCACTCGTTTAAAGAATGATGATTTGTTGAGTTACGAGTGGGTAGAGTCTACACAGGGACCTCCCCGTAAATATTATCAGATAACTGAAAAAGGAGAAGCTTTTTTGAGTGAACTCGAGGCATCGTGGAAGGAGTTAAACGAAACGGTGAATCATTTGGCAAATATATAATCAGATAAAACCCATAAAACAATGAAAAAAACATTGACTGTTAATTTAGGTGGAACCGTTTTTCATATTGACGAAGATGCCTACAGGTTGCTTGACAATTATTTGATGAATTTAAAGCACCACTTTCGCAAACAAGAAGGTGTGGAAGAGATTGTAAACGATATTGAGAATAGAATTTCCGAATTGTTTTCTGAGAAAATAAGCAAGGGACAACAAGTGATAACCTTAATAGATGCTGAAGAGGTGATACATCGTATGGGAAAGCCGGAAGATCTTTCCGATGAGGAACCTTCTAAGCAGGAAGGCTCTTCGGAACATGGCGGTTATCATCATGAAACCTATTCACAGGAGTCGGGCTCGCCTCGCCGACGCTTGTTTCGTAACCCCGACGACAAAGTGGTAGGTGGTGTGCTGGGAGGTATAGCTGCTTATTTAAAGGTGAACGTGAGTGCTCTTCGTTTAATCGTTATTTTGCTTTTGATTTTTGGGGTTGGTACCTTAATTCCGGTTTACATTGTATGCTGGATTGTGATTCCCGAAGCAACTACTGCTGCCGAGAAACTAAGTATGCGGGGCGAAGAGGTTAACATGGAGAATATAGGAAAGACGGTAACCGATGGTTTTGAGAAGATGGCCGATGGAGTCAATTCATACATCAAATCAGAAAAGCCTAAAGACTTTATGACAAGGTTGGTTGACGGAATGGTGCATTTGTTTAGTTTACTTTCAAAAGTCTTTCTGGTTATACTTGCCTTGATATTTAGTCCGGTATTGCTGGTACTCTCATTTGTATTTGTGGGGCTTATCATTGGAGCCATTGCTACTTTAGCCGGTGGCAGTGCCATTATTTATGAATTGCTTCCTTCTCTGGACTGGAATATGATTTCAGCATCTCCGTTAATTGTCATTGTAGCCAGTATTGCCGGAATTATATTGGTTGGAATACCATTGGCCAGTTTGCTTTACGGTATTTTGAGAGTTATATTCAACTGGCAGCCGATGATTCCCGGACTTAAAATAACGTTGCTGATTCTTTGGGTAGTGAGCTTGCTCACAATTATTCTCTGCTTTTCACAGTCCAACTGGGTGTTCCCTTATTACCATGACATCTGGTATGTTACAGGAATTTAATTAGTGTGTCTATTATAGTGTTTTTACTAGAAGAGCCGCTCTCCGGTAAGGGGGAGCGGCTCTTGCCATTATGGGAAAGATCAGTCTTTAAATGATGTATTGTGAACTGATTGATTCGTTGTTGAGCACGCGGCGAATGGTTTCGGCAAACATATCGGCAATGCTTAACTGTTTTACTTTCGTACTATTTTTGCAGTATGGAATGCTGTCGGTGAAAACCATTTCTGTCAGTGCTGAATCTTGTACACGAGTAGAAGCAGGGTCGGACATGACACAATGGCTGGCAATGGCTCTTACTGATTGGGCTCCGGCTTCGAGCATGATGTTGGCTGCCTTGGTAATGGTACCTGCCGTATCAACAATATCGTCAATCAAGACAACATTCTTACCTTCTACATCACCAATAATCTGCATCGTAGCAACCTCATTGGCTTTTACGCGTGACTTGTTGCAAAGAACCAATGGTACTCCCAAGTATTTGGAGAATGTACTTGCTCTTTTTGAACCACCCACATCAGGTGTTGCAATAACAAGATTTTCAAGATTAAGTGATTGAATGTAGGGAAGAAAAACGGCTGAAGCGTAAAGGTGATCAACCGGAATGTTGAAGAAGCCCTGAATTTGATCGGCGTGTAAGTCCATAGTGATCAGGCGGTCAATGCCTGCAACCGATAACAGATCGGCCACTAATTTGGCACCTATGGAAACGCGTGGTTTGTCTTTTCTGTCCTGACGGGCCCAACCGAAGTAGGGAATAACTGCGACTACGTTTTTGGCTGAAGCTCTTTTGGCTGCGTCAATCATCAGCAATAACTCCATCAGGTTATCAGAGTTAGGATAGGTTGATTGTACCAAGAAGACATTGGACCCACGGATTGATTCCTCGTATGAAACTGCAAATTCACCGTCAGCAAAGTGGGTGATGTTCATATTTCCAAGGGTGCAACCAAGGCTAGCGCAGATTTTCTCTGCCAGGTATCTCGAGTTGGTTCCCGAGAAAACCATAAAAGGTGATTTTTCGCTCATTATTGTAATAGTTGAACCTATTGATTAATTTGCACGCAAAGGTATGAATTCTCCGTTCAATCTAAAAGACTTATTGTAGAAAAAATATTTTTTATTTCCGATGCGCTTTATTCTTTCAATCTGTTAAGTTGATAATAAAACTATAAAAAAGAACTGCTTTCTGTAGAAAAAATAGTAGATTTGCTTTCCTGAATACTCATTTATACAGAATGAAACATCGTTTACCTCTTATACTCTTATGTGTGATTAGCGTGTCGTGCTTTTTCTCTTGTATGGGAACTGCACCGACAAAGGAAATAAGGTTGGTTGACTCTTTGAACCGGCAAGCTTATTTTTATCACTACAGAAACCTCGATTCATTGTATAATGTGGCACAAAAAGCTTATCAGTCTGCTCAACTGTATCATTTAGGAAAGGCCGAGGCGTGTAACAACCTAGCTTTCTACTCTTTCATGAAAATGGATTTTGATAAGGCGGAACACTTGAATCAGGAGGTTTACGATTTAACAAAGAATGAGCTCGAATTGCTGATTGCAGACATTGGTCTGATGAAGATTTATCAGCGCACAGCCATGAATAAAGAGTTTTATGACTATCGAAACAGTGCGTTGAAACGCATGAAGCGCATTGATGAAGATAAGAACTTGTTTGTTGACCGACACGAGATAGCGCGCCTGAGGTATGCTTATTCTGAATTCTACATTGTCTCGGCTATTTACTATTATTACCTTCAGCAGCAGCAAGAAGCCTATTATGCCATTAACCAGATTGATCCGCTGACAGATTTAGCGGGTGATAACAACCAGCTTTTATACTATCATTATATAAAAGGAGCGGCCTCTCTGTGTGATGGTGAAACGGCAGAGGTAAGACGCTTGCATGAGTTCGATGAACTATATACTTCCTGGCGACTGGCCGTGAAGGAAAAGAGCATTTATTTTGAAGCGAACGGCATTCAGGGTATGGCTAACCTGATGGCTAATCCGGATAATTACGAATTCTTAAAGAACAGGCGTTTTCATGCGCTCAAGCAGCTGGGGCTACCTGTCGATTCATTGTTACCGTTGAAAATGGCGCAGATTTCTCTCGATAAGTTCCGACGTTACAATGACCTTTACCAAACCGCTGCTGCTTACGTTACCATAGGCCGTTTCCTGAATACGCATAACCGTTATCAGGAAGCGATTGATACCTTGTCGAAAGCACTTGATTGTGTGAATAAGCACCACGAACTTTATTATAACCGGCATCATCAATCGAATCAGCTTGATAAGCTGGAGCCTTTTGTTGACAAGGACACGCTTTACACCGAATTAAGTTGGCTAAGCAAGAAAAAGGTGAAGACTGTGCCCGAATGGATTTCGCGAATCAGGGAACAGTTGAGTGTGAGCTATGCCGGACTGGGAATGAAGATTCCTTCGGATTACAACCGCAATGTGTACCTGGATATATTGGAGTACACACGGCAAGACAAACAGTTTGAAAGTCGTTACGCTTCTCTTGAAAAGGAATCGGCGCAGCTCAATGTGATTATGTTGTTGGTACTGGCGGGATTGTTTCTGGTGGTGGGTTTGTTTGCCATCTTTAATAGCCGTTCGCGGAACAGGAACCTGATGCATCTGGCCCGACTGAAGCTGACACTGGATATTTGCCAAAAAATAACGGCCTCCATCCCTTCCGATGTGACGGATGAAGATGATATTGTTGAAGCCATATCGGAAGCCATTCTGCCCGATTTGCAGGAACTTTTGGGAGCAACATCTATTAAAGTACAACTGAAGGGAGAGGAGGAATCGGCCGAAGAGGAGGCCCATGAAGACCCGTCTCTCATCTGTTCAGCGTTTCCTTTGTATGTCCCCGATAAGGAAGAACCTACCGGAACCGTTACTATTACTACAAAGCACAAACTCAGCAAGGATGAACTCGCTTTGGTTAGCGTCATAACACCTTATATTGCTTGGACGCTGGACAACGGAATTACGTTTATTTCTCTGGGAGAAGAGCAACGCCAATTGGAAAAACAACGGTATGTTTACGAGCAACACATTGCAACCAATAAACGGCAAAACATGATTAAAAAATCGTGTCTGGCCATTGTCAACGGTATAACGCCATACATTGACCGCATCATAAACGAGGTGCATAAACTAACGGAGAAAGGTTTCATGCACGATGCCGAAATCAAAAGAAGAAAGTACGAGTATGTGGATGAGCTGGTGACAACCATTAATGAGTACAATGATATTCTGGCGCTTTGGATCAAACTGAAGCAAGGAAGCCTGAGCTTAAACATCGAGAACTTTGAGCTTGATGAACTTTTCTCCATCGTGGCGAAGGGGCGTAAAACCTTTGAGATGAAAAAGCAGCATTTTGAGGTGCTTCCTACTCGAGTTACCGTGAAGGCAGATAAGGCGCTTACGCTTTTCATGATTAACACACTTACAGAGAATGCCCGAAAATACACACCTCCGGAAGGTAGCATACAAGTGTTTGCCACCATTACCGGAGAGTATGTGGAAATCTCTATAAAGGACAACGGCCGTGGACTTACGGAGGCCGATGTTCAGCGTATACTGGGCGAAAAGGTGTATGACTCTAAAGCCATAGGGATTGATAATGCCTCTTCGGATGTGGAAGAATTAAAACAAAATAAAGGCAGTGGCTTCGGCCTGATGAACTGCAAAGGCATCATTGAAAAATATCGCAAGACCAATGACGTCTTTAAAGTATGTCTGTTTAGCGTTGAGAGTGAGCCGGGCAAAGGTAGCCGATTCTTTTTCCGCCTGCCGTTGGGCATCCGAAAAATAGTGGGGGGTTTACTGCTGTTCTTGTCATCGTTTTCCTTTGTGGCATGCGGTCCCGATAAAGCTCCCGTGAACAAAGTAACTTCCAGGTACCGATTGGAGCGAAAAGTAGAGATTCCGGTACAGCAAGATTACGAAGAGCTGTTGAACGAAGCCTCTCTCTTTGCCGATACAGCTTATTATTGCAACGTCATTGAAGACTATAAATTGGCTTTACAATATGTTGACTCGGCCATGAACCGCTTGAACCGGCATTATGCCAAATATTCCCGTTCCCCACGCCGGTACATCAAGTTGTACGACACCAAATCGCCAGCTGAGATTGAGTGGTGGAATACCTATTTCGATAGCGACTTTCACGTGATACTCGACATTCGAAACGAAGCCTCGGTGTCTTTGCTGGCGCTGAAGCAGTGGAACGAATATACCTATAACAATGCAGCCTACACAGCTTTGTATAAACTGTTGGGCGAAGACCAGTCGCTTGAAGAATATTGTCGTCAGCTAGAACGTTCAACAACCAATAAATACGTAGGTGTTATTCTCTGTTTGTTTTTGCTGGCCTCACTTCTCATCGGCTATTATATCATCTATGTGCGTAAGAGACTCATCAATCGTTTAAACCTGGAGCAAGTACTGGAGATTAACAAAACTGTTTTTGCTGCTTCCTTGTTGCGATCGCAAGAATCTTCGGAAGTGCTGCTTCGTGAGGAAGAAACCCTGAAGGAAATTCCGCAGCGCATTGTGGACGATGCTTTTAGTGCAGTGAATGAACTGATGACTGTCAACGGAATGGGCATTGCGGTATATAATGAAACGGCCCATCGGTTGGAATATGCAGCCAATCCCCGGGTTGAAGAGATTCCTGCCGTGGTGAACCGATGTTTTGAACAACAGGCTGCTTTGCAAGATGAGCAGATCCAAGCTTTGCCGTTAATTGTTGATGTAGGGGGCCAAAGGCAGTGCGTGGGGGTATTGACCTTGCTCATTCAGGAGCCAGAACGTCAAGAGGCCGATTTCGTATTGGTGGAACTCATCGCCCGATACGTGGCCATTGTCGTTTTCAATGCGGTGGTGAAGTTAGCTATGAGGTATCGCGACATTGAGTCGGCACATGAAGAAGCGCGCCGTGCTTCTTGGGAAGACAACCAATTGCACGTGCAAAACATGGTACTCGACAACTGCTTGTCGACCATTAAGCACGAAACCATTTATTACCCCAACAAAATAAAGCAGATCATAGATAAGCTGAACACCCAGACGCTGAATTCGGAAGAAGAAAAAGAAGCAGTTGAGACCATTACCGAACTGATTGATTATTACAAAAGCATCTTCACTATTTTGAGTCAGTGTGCTTCTCGTCAGCTCGAAGAAGTAACGTTTCGGCGTACTACCATTACTGTGGAAGAACTCTTTCAGCATGCCGAGAAGTACTTCCGCAGACTCACGAAAAACCAATCAGTTAAGCTGAAATTGCATACCGAAGTTTTACACGCTCGCGTAACGGGCGACAAACATTTGCTGTGTTTCTTGCTCGAAAACCTCATTGATGAGGCTTTCTCAGTACCCGAAGATGGCATTCTGCACCTGAAAGCTGTGGGCGACGGTGATTACATCCGTTTTCTGTTTACAGACTCAAGGAGAGAAAAGACGGTGGAAGAACTGAATCAACTATTCTATCCTAATCTTCTGCGCATGACCGCTGCCGGTAAGGGAGAACTGGTAGGAACGGAATACCTGGTGTGCAAACAAATAGTGCGTGATCACGATGAGTTTGCCATTCGCCGCGGTTGCCGCATTAATGCCGAACCGTGTGCGGAAGGCGGTTTTACCGTTTATTTCACGATTCCCGGAAAAATAATAAAGTAATTACATCCTAAATAAGACCCGAAAGATGGAAGAGAAAAAGTTTAAAGTGATTATAGTTGAAGATGTCAAACTGGAGTTAAAGGGCACGGAAGAGATTTTTCGTCACGAAATTCTGAATGCCGAAGTAATAGGCACAGCCATGACCGAGAACGAGTTTTGGCCTTTGATAGAGAAACAACAACCCGATATGGTGCTGCTCGACCTCGGACTCGGTGGATCGACTACCATTGGAGTGGATATTTGCCGCAACATCTGCAAACGTTACCCACAGGTTCGCGTGCTCATTTTTACCGGAGAGATACTGAATGAAAAATTGTGGGTGGATGTACTCGATGCAGGAGCCGACGGTATCATTCTTAAAACGGGCGAACTACTTACCAAGACAGACGTGCAAGCTGTTATGGACGGGAAGAAACTCGTTTTCAATTACCCCATACTTGAAAAGATAGTTGATCGTTTCCGGAAATCTGTTTTGAACGACGCCCGTCGTCAGGAGGCTGTTATCAGTTATGATATTGACGAATATGACGAACGCTTCCTCAGACATCTCGCATTGGGCTATACCAAGGAAATGATTGCTTCATTAAAAGGAATGCCCTTTGGTGTGAAGTCACTCGAAAAGCGCCAGAACGATTTAATTTCACGTCTGTTTACAGAAGGTGAAAGAGTAGGAGTGAATGCCACCCGATTAGTTGTTCGTGCTTTAGAACTTCGCATTCTCGATCTTGATAACTTGGAAGCCGATGAAGAGTAGGATTAAAATGCCGCATCCCGCCACAATGTTCTTTCTGATTACATTGGGCATCGTTTTTCTTTCGTGGATATCTGACATCTACGGACTCAGCGTGGTGCACCCGCAAACAAACGAGGTGATTCGCGTGCAGAGCCTGTTAAGTCCTGAAAGTTTACGATGGATGCTGCGCAGCGTTATTCCCAACTTTACCGGATTTGCCCCTCTTGGCTTGGTTATCATTGCCCTGTTTGGCTTGGGAGTGGCACAACATTCAGGCTTCCTGTCGGCTTGCATCCGTTTGGGAATCCGCAAACACCGTCGCCCGCGCCGCATCATCCTTTGGGTTATCTTCCTGGGAATCCTGTCGAATGTGGTGGGCGATGCCGGTTACATCATTCTGCTTCCCATTGCAGCGACCCTTTTTCATTCCGTGGGACTTCACCCGTTGGCGGGTATCATTACTGCTTACGTTTCGGTGGCATGCGGTTACAGCGCCAACTTCATGCTTAGCACGCTCGATCCGCTTGTTGCAGCCACCACACAAGATGCGGCATTGACCGTTGCAGCGTATGGCGGACACGTGGGACCTTTGAGTAATTACTACTTTATGTCCGTTTCTACTTTGTTTATTGCGGGCATTATTTATTACATCACCCAACGAAAATTACTCCCTGAATTGGGAGAGTATCAGGGCGAAGTTCCCGTAGAGAGCTATAAACTGCTGTCTCGCAAAGAGCGCAGAGCGCTGAACATTGCCTTCTTCATTGGTCTGCTGTACATATTGGTTATTCTTTTTGCCACTTTCTCTCCGTGGGGAATACTGCGAAGCGTCAATGGCGGACTGATTCGTTCACCTTTTATCATGGGCATTCTCTTCCTATTGTCTTTCGGTGCCGGACTGATGGGTATGGTTTACGGCTTTGCCTCCGGTAAATATAAAACAGATTCCGATGTGATTCAAGGTCTGGGGCAGCCCATGCAGTTACTGGGTGTGTACCTCGTTATAGCCTTCTTTGCCGCGCAGATGTTTGCTTGTCTGGAATACTCCCGTTTGGATAAATGCATCTCCATTCTCGGGGCCGATTTTCTTTTGTCGCTCAAGGTAGGCGGTTTTGGAGTTCTGCTTCTTTTTATTCTGTTTACGGCAGTGATTAATTTAATCATGGTGTCGGCCACCGCCAAGTGGACGTTTATGGCTTTCATCTTTGTCCCCGTGTTGCAACAGTTGGGCATTGCCCCCGAGTATACCCAGTGCGCTTTTCGTATAGGCGACAGTGCCACCAACGCCATAACGCCTTTCCTTTTTTACATACCGTTGGTGCTTACATACATTCAGCATTACCAGCCTCAGGCAAATTTCGGATTGCTGCTTAAGCATACGTGGGCTTATTCGGTGAGTGTCCTTATTCTGTGGACTTTGTTATTTGTTTTTTGGTACGTAACTGGTTTACCCTTAGGATTATAGCCGTGTTAACGCAGAAAGAGATTAAAAAAAGTGCAGAAAACGTTTTGAGATTCCACAAAAAGCACTACCTTTGCAACCGCAATTAAGGATGGTTCCGTAGCTCAGCTGGATAGAGCAACGCCCTTCTAAGGCGTGGGTCAAGCGTTCGAATCGCTTCGGAATCACGAAAAGCAGTCTTATGGGCTGCTTTTTTTGTGCTGTATATCAGCCACTTACATCAAAATCGCCTGAAAATCAGCGTTTTATGGGATTTGAACGTTTTGTGTTTAGTCACAGCAAATCACATAAAATCACACCAAATATACATCTTTGCATTGCAAATGCATTGCACATCACAAAAAAATGCGTTGCATGAAATACCCAAATTTAAAATTTGTATTTGATCGCCGAAATGTGGCGAGTTTAGAGAGATTAGCTTCTGTATATTTAGAAGTTTCATTTCAGAGAAAAAGAAGAGATGTCCCTACAGGCATTAGATTGTTTTCTAATGAATGGGATGATAAAAAGCACGTAGTTAATCGCATTGATAGTATTGAATTAAATACGCAGCTAGAAACGACGTTAAGCAAGGTTCGAAAGATCATGCTTAAAATGCAAGAAGAAGGTGAGGAGTTCAGCCTTGATAAATTCGATGTCTATTATAAGGGGCTTGACAATAATGGTTCATTCCTTGACTTTATGTTTGATATGATCGCTAAACGGCCGCTAACAGAATCGACAAAAAGGCAACACCTCGTTACGTATAATATGTTAGTTACGTTTGGTAAGATACAATCTTTTAAAGACTTGACTCCAACCATGATAAAAGCCTTCGATGATCATATTCGTACCGATGGAGTAAAGAAGTGTCAAGCTACTATATTTAATATCCACAAGCGTTTAAAGCCGTATGTTCGTGAAGCGTGCGAGCGTGGTTATATAAAAGAGAATCCATACGACAAATTCACAGTTCAAGCCGGAAAAAGCAAAAGCCGGGAATTTCTAAATATGGATGAGATTGAAAAGATACAATCTAAGAGTCTGAATTCGCAAATGGATAGAATACGGGATTTGTTTTTATTCGGCTGTTATACCGGAATGGCTTATTCTGATATTGAGAACTTCAATTATGAGAAGGATGTAGTGAGTAGTGGAGGAAACTATTTTATAGAAGCTCATAGGCAGAAAACGAATACAAGCTTCTATGTAATGCTCTTAGAGCCTGCATTGAAGATTCTTAAAAAGTATAATAATGAGTTGCCTGCAATTTCTCTACAGAGATACAATACTCATTTAAAAACGTTAGGTGCGTTTTGCGGGATAAACAAGACGCTTACGTCTCATCTTGCTAGGCACACATTCGCAACTACTATAACGCTTGCAAATGATGTTCCTTTGGAAGTTGTTTCGCGTATGTTGGGGCATACTAATATCAAAACTACTCAAATATATGCTAAGGTGCTAAATACGTCTATAGAAAGGCATATGAAAGAACTTGGGCAGAAAATGAAGAAGAATAAAAAGAAGGCGCTGAAGCTGGAATAATATAGGCGCTGTTTTTATTTATTCCTCTAAATGGATTGATTCACTTTGCTTTAAGCTTAAACTCCTTCGGGACAAAAATCTAATGGACAGAAAAAGACTCCAACACAAACATTTGTTTATTGTTGGAGTCTAATTTATATTGTATTGTTTTAAACCATTTGCTCTTCTATCTTTTACTTAGGTTAAGAGTAGGCAATGTTATAGGTGATATTCCTGATAAAGCGGTTAAAGATGAAATATAGGCCCTAACGTAAGGGAAAAGGATAGCTGGAGCATTTGTACTTGAAAAACGCATTCTCATTTGTTCGTCTGGAATATTGTCAAATTCAAAAAAACCAATAGCTTTTACTTTTATTGAAAGGGCTTTATTATCATCCTCAATAGATGCAACCAATGTATGGCGATATTCATTACCCTTAGTTATATCTCCAAACGTTTGTTCAAAGTTGATGCTTATTTGTTTGCTAATATCAATCTCTTCTGAGATGGAAATAGAGCAATCCAGTATTTTATAAGCATTAAAGCGAAATTGAGCGGTTTGTTCTGCCATAACTATGCTGCTAATAAATAATCGTTTTCAAAACAATTGTGAGAATTAGTCTCTATCAGACTAAAATTAAGATATAAGTCAGGTTCCGAATAAACAACTGAGGATGAAGAACTTTCGTATATGATATTATGCATATCATTTATTTCATTAGGAGCACTAATCAATAGGTCTTCATTGGGAAAAGTATTCCTGAAGCTTTCCCATAATTCATATTCCATATTCATATATAAATCATCCCTTCTTCTTATTTCTTCTGGAGATACTTCGATAATATGAAAATTGGTTACTTCATCATAAGCATATTTGAAATATATACCGAATATATTTTTCGATATATTGACTAGACTAGAGATAATAAAATCTTTAACTTCCATTTTATATAGAATATTTTTCTATTAATAATTTTTGTAATTCATTAGAATATTTAATTGCTTCATTGGCAGATTTATCTGTAGTTATTTGGCTTGAATAATCTGCTTTTCTTCTAAGCATCTTAAGATATTGGAAAAAGCAACTGTAATCATTGCTGTAAAATCTATTTTTCTTTTTTAAATCCTCATTAACTAAATTAAATATGTAAAAATGTGAGTCTTTACCTTTAGATTCTTTATCTTGTGTGTCGTAAGATATTTTTAAATGATGACACGCAACGTATTTGGAAAGTTGAAAGCCAGAATAATAAGAGCAATGAATTGAGGCTCCAAACATTTTATGCTCAATTAACAAATTTGCAGCATTAATGTTTTCTATAGACTTGGCTTTTATATTAGGCATTTGTTTGTAAAATTTATATTGTTGTGTTGAAACAGCAATGTCAATTCAGAGTGCAAAGATAGAGTTTATTTCTAAGCATGCAACAATAAATAATATTTTTTTATATTAAAATAGAATGCTATGGATATTAAAATTAGCTTAATGCATATATTGATGGTATATAGCTTATTTCTTAATCAATTTCCATAATTTGTTTAGTAAATCGGTTTTCTGGTTTGTCCAGTATATAAGCGCAATAATAGCTATAAGCCAAACAATACCACCCGTCCATATCAGCGCAGCCTTCCACCAACTCAGCTTTTTTTCAATATATATAGCAGCTATTGATTGTGAGATGCTATTTTTTCCTACGTTAATAATTGTATGCGGCAAATAGACTGTATCTAGTTCCGTTTTAGCAGTAGTCATTAAATAACCTAAACTGTCAAGCGAAAATTGTAATCTCATCCTTTTAGTATGCTCTTCATCAAACCATTTTAGTACAACCTTTCCGCTTTTGTCGCACTCCAAAAGCGCTCTTATCTTTGCGCTATCCTCAGGCAAAGCATAAGGAATAAGCTTTTCAATCACAATAGAGTCGTATTTCGTTTCTGTGCTGGAAGTCAATTGTTGTGTTTTGCAAGAAGTAAGCCATATCCCCAAAATTAGGAATATGGCTGTAATATAAATAAGATGCTTCATAATAATTCCCATCCTTTCTCCACGTCTGCCATAACAGCGGGCGTTGCATTCTCGACCTGACTAATTGCAGCCGCAAAAGCACACATAGTCGCTTTGTCTTCAATGTCCGGCACATAGGTAGACGGAACTTGCATTTCTTTGCAAACACGAGATATATAACCCGATGTGTTGTTTTCGCTTTTAGGAGCCCATCTTTCGATAAACTCCGCAATAGTTTGTCGATTGTGTAATTTTCGATAGTTCTGCAACAATTTTATAAGCGCACGATAACCGTATGGCATTGCTTTAAATTGCTTGAATGATTTATCTGTGCTTGGCTGTATCTCTCCAATCCATTTTGTTGTACTAATCCGGATATTACCGGGATTGCAATTCTTTAAACCTCTACTCATTTTTTTACCTCCTTTTCATTCATATAATCGGCCACGGCCTTAACAATTTCTTTTATATCATCCTTATTTGCTATGATTCTTCCGGCTAACTGTCCGGCGTGCTCAAACTGAACTTTATCCTCTGCTTTTTCGTAGATGGATTTGATTTCAATTACACCGATAAAGATTGCTCCGACAGCGGTTAATATTGGAATCATTGGCCACGAGTAACCATAATATGTATCTAAGTACCAAACAACTGCCATGTGAATACAATCCACAAGGGTGACGGCAAATAGCATGTTATAATACTTAGCAATTTTCTCAACTGTCTTTTTAAGCCCGTAACTAGAACACAGCTCTTTACGCTTCTTCGCTTTTCTAAGGCCACTGCATAAGTCAGAACCAATTAAGCCCAACACAGCAATGTATATGCCCAGTAGCATACACAATACAATAATTATTTCATCCACTCCTTTCATTGTTTACTCTTTTACTTCTAATGATGTTTTTATTTCCGAAAGTATTGTATCAAACACTGTAACATGTGGTGCAATATCCGTGTCCTGTGGGAACGAAAACTGTTTGTTACCTGATTCCTGAAACATAAGCCCCGCATATTGCTCAGGATCCGTCTCACTCGCTTTCTTATAGACATTACAATGCAGTCTTAACAGCTTATCACCGTCAGTGCTGTAATTCACTTTGTAGATAAACCCGCCGCTTTCGGCTGAGCCGGTTACTGTGATACTTCTTGATTCTTCTGTAAACATGATCTTTTATTTTTTAAGATTAATAATTTCATTTAAAACAGGACACAAAGCTTCCTGCACAAAAGCAAGAAAGCCCTCTCTCACATACTTATTCAGTATTTCGGCCTGTCCTGCATCAACTTCTACTTCACCATCTTTATAGATGTTACGAGCCAATTCTAATTCTCCCAAATCTGCCGTATTCCGGTAAATTGAATTGCCAAGCTCTTTACTCAAATCGAGGTTACTGTTCTTCCCCTCGATGTCCTTTACTGCAATTTTTCTAAAGTCAATTTTCATAATGTATGAGTTCTATAAATTAATTTTGTCTATTGATAATATATGCCCTATAAGCATCGCTTCTACCTGGCACGCTACCGGTAGAACTTCCGTCGTAAAATAGGCAAAGCTCATAAGAATCGCCCTCGCTTATATCCCAACCTCCGTTATTAACAGCATTGTTCCAGTCTCTTAATTGCGGGTAATTATATCCGGATATACCAGATATGCCGGATGATGATCTGCCGTACAATTTACCTGAGTTCCCTGCTGTATTAATGACTGTCAGTCTGACCGTAAAAGCTCTTGTATATGATATTCCGAGCGTGTCGCACATCGAAGCAAGGGTTGGCAATACAATAGCGCAATTTGAGTAGTTAAAATACACAAGGATAAATTCGGAAGTTAGCGTACCAACAACTGAATACTGATTATTTGCAGCAAAACTATATTCCCTGAAACCATAACCGCTGACAAACCCGTTTAATACACCATTGCCATTGCCAAGGAACGCATAATTCCTATTTCCGTTGTTGGTGCTTCTTATATCAAAAGTGATTCCCACATTCGGCAAATAGTTTGAAGTCGTATCTATAAACTGCCCTAATCGCGTTGTTCCTAAAGTATTATATGTACCGATTATAGCCTGTCTGTTCCCGGCATTGAAACCGATCATACTGGAATAAAGGAACATACCATCACTACCAACATTGTCAGGACTGGCCGATATACCGATACGGTTGCTACCGATTGAGAATCCCCCGACTGTACATCCCTCCGATACCGTAAGTCTGGTTGTGGTAATATCCGTTGCCGCTATCTTAGCTGCCAGCAAAGAACCTGTAATTATTGCGTTAGCATCAATCAAGGATGTTTTGATATAGCCACCCTCTACAATTGTAGAGTCTAACTTAGCTAGAGAAACATTGTCGCAATACGCCATTGCTCCTATATCAGCCGACAGGTTACTAATTGAGCCTAACGCCTGATTGGCGGTTGACTGAGCGGTTGTTATTTTAGTCTGTGCATCACTTGCCAAAGACGAAAAAGTAATTAACCCCGTCAGGGCTATTTTCTTTCCCATCATTGAGATACCGGAAGAATCCATAGTGAACTGACTTTTGATCTCTTCCGTGGTAGGACGTAGTGCAATTGAAGCATCCACATCTTCAGGTGCAGGTGTCCAGTCGGTAGCTTTATTGCCTTCTTCCAGTTTTATATTCCAGAAACTATGAGTGACACCATTCTTGTTTACGTCCAGACGAAGGACAAAGTTGCCGCTTTCCGTTGGAGTAAAAATGGAATTATTAGCGCTTATACCGCGAAAATAAGTGTAGGCTCCATCTTTGAGTAAATAGGCTTGTATCGTATCTGTGCCGGATGTTCCGCCCCATGTACCGTCCGTCTCCATACTGAAAATGTAGGTTTTACCCGCTTCCAGATTGGCATTGATCTTTGGAAGTGCAATGGAGTAATCATCTCTTGTTGCTGTTATTACAAGCTTATTAGTCTGACTTGGTGTATTTAAAAGAAGATTCCTACCGCCTATCTGTATGTCATTAACAGCCGTTGTAATCTGACTTTTCACCGTCAGATTGATCGCATCGGGCGTTATCTTAGCTTCGGCATTCGAAACCCTCGTGCTCAAAGCGCTTAAATCTGTCTTCTCAGCCTTGGCAGATATTAAAGTGGATTGTTGGGTGATCTTAGTCTCAGCATTTCCCACACGAGTACCTAAAGCATTGAAATCCGTTTGCGAAACTTTGGTGTTAATACGATCGGAAAGCTGAGTGAAGTTTGAACTGAATGTGGAATTAGTCACATATTTCTGGGCAGCGTCATTAATAGCATCCTGTTTGGCCTTATCAATAGCAGCCTGAGCATCACTCACGATCTCCCAAGCCGTACCATTCCATTTCTTTAGTTGATTGGGTGTAACCGATGTATCCACCCACAACGTGACACCCGCCACAGGGTTTGACGGTGCTGTCAAACCTGTGGAAAGGTAATCATTGCTATCCAATAGCGTTATTTGTCCGGTGGCTACGTGTCTCATCAGGGTCTGTATGCTTCACAAACAATACTTCCTTTGCCGTCAATCTCATCTCCGGTAACAGTGATATAGTTAGCTGATCCCGTACCGGTAGTACTCTTTGTTCCGGCCGTGCTTCCCGTACCTGAACAAACATAAAGTTTACCTCCGACAAACTCATTCGCTACTATAGAGGCCGCAGGCCAAGGAGCATTCAGGAAAGTCGAGATGCTTGCCGCTCTTAGCGTAAGGTTTGAAACGGTTGTACCTGAGGCAACTTCGTAGAATTTAGGCACTCCGTTCTTATTTACGATCTTAACCATATCTCCGGCCGCAAAAGTGATGGCTGCACCCGAATAGGATATGACTGCTCCGGGGCCCGCTGTGTTGGCTGTGATGTTACGCCCGCCTGCCGATGCGGTTCTGGTCGTGTCTATAAATCCTGCTCTGTTCCCCGGGGCTGCACCGTCGTAAAACATCCACAAGAACTCCCATCCCGCTGTGTCGGCAACGCTCAGTAAAGAGGAACCGCTATAAACCTGTGGATATAAGTTTGTCGAGCCCACACCGTTTTGAAGTTTCTCGCCCGCTGTGGAGATAATCTTTGTGTCGTAAGGATCGGAAACGTCATACACCGTAAAATAGCACTGATAAATTTTGCCGTCACTGTCTTTGGCCTCTGCTCTGAGAACTGCAATATCAGCTACCGCAGACTCACTAACCACCAAGGTATTATAAGACGACCACGCACCGGAAGCCGGAAGGTTTTTACCTATATCCGAAGCCGTTCCTACAGGTGCGGCAGTAGGTGCAGTTGTTTTTAGCCCGTATTTGCCTGTCATAGAATTCACAATCTGAGTTGCACCGTTTGCCTCATAGAATTTATAAGTAACGCCGGAGGTATCTACACCCGCTGCACGCATTAAATCCACGCTGATCACCGCCACATTCTTTACGGCTGTTGGAGACTCCTCTATCACGCTTGTTCCTCTGGGCAGAAGATACACGGCATTGGTTCCCGTCTTGACTACGGAAATGGATATTTGAGCAATGATGTGTGAAACCAGTCCCGTGATAGGGTCGGTGTAATCGCCTTCAAAATAGTAAATCTGTTGAGGAGTGGTGGCCGGGTCCATATTGGTGTTAATCGTATAGGTTTTACCTGATCCGATGGATGTGCTCAGGTCATTCGACCATTTTTTTCCGGTCAGCTGATCCGTCACGTCAGTGGCTTCACTCGTACCGCCGACATAAACTTTGGCGGTCAGAATGTTGTTTGATGTAGCCCAGTTGGGTACTGAGGTGATCGTGCTCTCATCTTTTGAATAAATCTGTTGTACACCGTTTGAGGCGGTGATAAACGCTGTGATAGGTCTGGCATCGTTATTATCTACGATGGTTATCTGACCTGTGGTTACTAAAGCTCCCATAATTTGTAATTTATTGGTTAATAATTAATTAGAACATCGCATGAAAAAACGGCTTTACTGTCAACATCTTCACTGGTGATGTTGATGATGTTTGAGCCGTAAGTTGAATATTTCAGGTTCCAGATAGCATCCTTTTCCGAATTGTTGCTTTTCCTTTTCCATTTAAAACAGGACTGATTGATTGTGTCCGTTATATCTACGTTACCCTTGTAAACCCTCGCTGTGAGTGTTGAATCGATTACGTCATTGCGGAAGGCTGTACCGTTGGAGCTAATCACTTCGGTGTGAATAGCCGCATGTGCGTCCGTATATGACTTACTTTCGGTAATTGCCGAGCTGATTTGTCCCGGTATAACGGAAAGCTCTGTCTTCACAGCGTTCAGCTCATCTTCCACCGATTTACCGTTACGCAAGACAAACAAGCCTTTGAGAAAGACATTCTGAGCATATAGGCCATATCCGTCAGGTTGCAGATCATCCGGAAAATCGGAATCGGTGATACCGTCAAGGCAACCCAGTACCACTTTGGATTTACCTGTCATATCGGTTGAGTTAACACCGTCCAAAACAGAGAAGCGGGGCTTACCGTCTTCGGATGCGGTGAGATACAAAACACCTTGTCGGGCTGTATTGGTTTTGTTGCCCATCTGTACAAGATCATCACCAACGGCAGGAACGGTACCGACCGGAAACTCTGATTTAGGAATGGTTATTGCATCCCCCGATACCGAAACGACACGTACCCAGTAATATTTTGCACCGGAAGGGCTAAATACCTGACAGCGTACCAAGTCATCGGCTACAAAAGTCATATCGCCCTCTATGCCTAAGACATAGTTTGTTGAATCTTCATTTACTGACTTAACCCGACCGTTTGCCGGAGAAACAACTAAACCACCATTGACAGCACGAACTTTTGAAATGATCAGCTCGAAAATAGTCATGGCTTTACGAATGGTCAGGTTATCAAGCTCTAAATTCCAATCACCTGAGATCGCTTTATACAGTTTAAAGCCTTCACCTGTCAATCCGGGGATAAATATTTCGGAGCTTACGTAGTCCCTGATTATCGTGCGGAAAAGCGTGGCAACGTTGGAAACGTTCAGATCGTATGTTTCTGCAAGCTTTTGAACGACTAAATTTAGAGTGGTTGTTTTATCCGATACAGTTACTGTCTTTGCTTCCAATGCTGCAACTGTCGCCTTTATACGTGCTATGAGATTACGTACTTCGGCATCACCGTCTTCACTAATTGATGCGGTGTTGTCGCCAATTACCAAACCTTTTAAGAAAGTAATTACCTCGCTTGCCTTGTCTGCTTTTGTCTTGTTCAGATATGTGGCTTCTATCGTCTTCAAAACTTCCTCAATAGCTCCGTTTACCTCTTCCATAGTACGAAGAGACGAAAAGGTATTGTCATCGGATAATACAGTTTCGTTATCCGTTTGAGCTATTATTCGTTTACGTATTTCTAATAGGGTGCGTAAAGACGAAAGAACGTTGTTTTCTGTGAATATGGAATCTTCTAAAGATTTAACGATTTTGATAATAGAACCAGCATTTTGATTAACAACGGTCGTATTGCCTCCACCGCCTCTCACCACTACGGCTCCAGTCGGGTAATTCTTCGAACGTGGTTGTGCCGGAATTGCCTTTGATTTAATATCTACCATTGTTTTCTATCATCTTACAATTAAACTGTTCCATTTTAAAGTCAAGCTCCCCACCTGTAGTTATGAACTTTCTGTTTGGCATGTGCTTGTCTGAGAGCAACGTAATCGGTGTTATTCGCGCGTCACTCATTAATATTTGGTTTAATTTAATTTTGGTAGCTCCATATTGCCCGATAATTCGCTTTATAAGCTGCTCTTCTGGCCGAATAAGTTGATCGTACAAAGAAGAATATAAATTGTTACTCAGATAATCATCGTTTAGAAGAACTTTTCCGTAACACAGTCCGTCATTGTTATATGAGGATAGTTTGAACTTAATTTCATCCAATTCATTAATATATTCGCCGTTTACTACGTTCTCATAATATCGGTCGTTGCTCTCCGATAATTCATCTTCTAGTCCGTCAATAAGCTTGTAACTCATCTTTAAATCTTTGATGTAGTACCCGATTCCGGCGAAACTGTTTGTGTAGTTCCCCGGCGGTGGAGTCAAAGAATACATGACAAATTTAAGTTCGCCAAGCAACGGCTTTCCTCTAGGTAATTCTACAACATAACCATTTAACCCGTCATACGGCATATTGAGTGTTTTAGTGTTTTCGTTTTGGCCAAAACTTCCACCTGAAACTTCTGACATGGGAAAATTGATATTAAAACGGGCAGTGCTGTCTGATACCCAGCTTACGCCGTTATAATACTTGTTTCCAATTGATAATGAACATTGGCAATATGGCGTACCTTCCCGTTTTTCGGAATCTGTAGATAGATCATCATTTGCGGTAATTTGAATATAACAACTAATTGCGATCGCTCCATTAGCGTATGGAGCTACGGGTAACTGCGATGCAAAAGTTAGTATTTTATCTCTTGACAGGAAATCATGATTCCCGTCTGTTCGCTTCCAACCTCTGCGAACCTGTATTAGCTCCTCCCAATTGTAGTTTGTAATATCCGGATTCCATTGCCCATTTTTTTCCACCATGTTATACACACACCGCTTGATGGGCATAGCCCCAATAATTTCGTCTGGTTTGTTTTTGTATGAAGCTAATTCGCTTTCAGAAATTTCATTTCTATTTTTATTATATTGGAAGAACTTATATACTCCCGGTATATAAAACCTCTTAACAGTCACTTTATTCCCAGAAACTTTGTCTTCTGGATTAGCAAAAGACTTTAGCTTACTGTAATCCTCTGTAGGAAATATATCTCCTACATTATAATTACTTGTTCTTACGGATGCTTTGTTATAACCGCCCAATAAGTCAAGGGTATGGTCAGAACCGCTGAATTGAATCTCTTGAACGGACAGGCTGTTTCCTGATTCCATTGTGAAAGAAGAGAAATCAGGTGTGTATTTGCAATACTTTCCATTGTGGTCTATATCGACAAAATACAATTCGCCCAACCAATCCACACAAGTCCAATTTAGGAACTTACAAATTTCTTCGATGACTTCTTTCAGGTTCATGGCTTTATCGTCTTCATCGAAAAAGTTTTGTTCACTGACTGTCATACTTTCAAGTACATTGGCAAGCTTCTGGTAGTCTTCTACATTCTTAGCATATATGTGCGGAACATACACCGCCGAATAGATACCACGCGATTCCGTGACACATCTTTTGATCAAGTACCATAACGACACAAAACTATAATTATCTTCGGCTTTTTTGTATGAAATATATTCCAGCGTACTCATTGCCGATATACACTGTATTTCAAGTACAAATTTCGTTGAGGTGTAATCTTGCGTGTATAATTCAGGTTTGACAAATCCAGTCCATATAATAACGCCTTCTCTTCTAAAAATAACCCGGTATTGTTGGTACTTAGTCGAGTATAAACTTTGCAAATAATCATTACCTACTATCCGAATCGTAGCAGTGGAGAAGCGGGTAGGAGTGTACAAAAACTCTTCGTCGTCAATCTCAACACTAAAAGGATTCTCTCCATTTCCTGTTAATTCGATAACTTCCCCTTCGTAGCCATCTTTTTGAATTTCTACCAAATAAGTTGTTTCTTTTCTTGATTTAAAGGGTACTGTATATATCACTCCGTAACTCATAGCTTCTTACCTGTTTTATTCATGTAGTTTTTTAATACGAGATATAAATCGGATGTGCGTATTTTCCAATCTCCCGAAACGTCTATACTCCGACTGGACTCGTCTGGACTTATTGATTCTCTTAATGAATTAGAGAGAGTACCGACTTGTATTCTTTGTATTGCGCCATTATTCAATTGCTTGAACAAGTTGGCTTGTTGCGAACCGTTCAATATCATTTCACCGCTATTAAGCAATGCGGGTACTTTGTCCCCTGAAAATGAACCGCCGGGAACAATACCACCATTGGCAAACTTCGGAATGCTTGCCATAGCCGCAACGATAGCCGCTATTCCTGCAACACCCAAAGCGACACCGATAAAAGGAATACCTGCATGTGCCGATATAACTTTTGCGCCTGCATTTTCAAGTTCAGCGGTTGTATTAGCGTTGGTTGTGGCTGTGTCACTCGTTTTGATGCCGATCAAGGCAGCAATTGCGGGGATTGCTTGCCCTATCGTACTGAATAAAGAAGCACCCCATTGAAGAATAGAGGCTGTGTTACCATCAAATGCACCGGAAACATTTCCCATTATGTTACCGATAGCACTTAATGATTCGCCGTACTCTTTGTTCGCGTTAATATCTTCCTTAGTGATGGAAGGTTTTATTTTTTCAAGTTTAGTAATTTTCTTTGAACTACTTTTTACATTGTCACCTAGTCCGGCCTGTTTTAATTCGGGCATATCACGTTTGCCAAATTCAGCTCTGAAATTCAGATTGATTTGCTTGGCTTCAAGCTCTTCTATGACTTTAAACAATTGTTGCCTTAACTCATCCGTTGCAGCTTTATTATATTTCTCTCTCGCCTCTGCTAATTCTTTTGAAATTTCATTCAATGAACCTGCGGGCGATTCTTTAGCCTGTTGAGCGGTTTTGTTTGATGCTCCGCTCTTTGTTTTATACGAACCATTGATTTTAGCATCTGCCATATTGAGTTGAAGCGTGTCGTCGCTAATGGCCGAAAACATCGAATTTGCTTTTGCGTTTAGCTGCATCGCTTTGTTTAACATGGATTCTTCGCTATCATCCATTTCACTAAAGTAGTACATGAATTCTTTATTACGCCCGTCTTGCGTTTTTGACCATGCGTCAAATTCTCTTTTAGCCTTCAAAGATGCTTTGCTGTGTATAAGTAAGCCACTTTCAGGGTCAACATCCATTAATGACGTTGCCTTTTGTTTCCTTGTTTTATATTCAGAACTTCCGGCAACCCATTTGCTACGGTTCGATTCTTTCAACATCCAATCCCATGTAGAGCGGGCAACATTACCTTTAAAGCCTTGCTTTGCAATTGCAGTGTCTAGGGTGGAATACGCTGTCTGTTTATTTGTTCCGGCCAAACCCTTCTGTAGGTTAGTTATTTTTAGCTGATAATCCCGGGCTTTGGCTAATGCATCATTACGCTCTTTATCCGATCGGCTTCTATCCCTTGCAATGTTAGCTTGAATATTCTTTTGAGTGGTGAGGTTATTTATTTCAGCATCAGAAAACAAGCTCTTCGTCGCGAGCTCGTCAAGCGCATCGGCCAAAGTACCAGCCTTGCCGATTACATTTTGTAGATTGTTTATAAAGCCAGAAAAATCACCCATTGCGATAGAAGCAAAAAAAGAGTCGACGCTTGCTTTCATTTGATCTGTCACGCGAACATAAGCGTCCCCAGTTGTTTGCGTGCTATTTATCGTTTTTCCGAATGCTTCCATACCTCCAACCGCTACCCCTATAGCCCCGGCAAATTTAAGAATTCCAGCCCCGGCATTTTTTGCCATTTCAGTTATAGAACTTTGGTAGTTGTTAACGCCCTGTTTGGACTTGGTTAGATTTGCATCAAACCCTTTTGTGTCAAGTAATAACCGTGTTAATATATCTGCCATGATTAATCTTTTAGTGTTGATTCAATCGCTTTCGCTTTTTGCCGTAATCTTTCCATGTCCGCATCGGAAACAATATTTGCCTGAGACTCGCTTTCTTCTTTATCCCACGGAAAACGAAGTATATCTGTTTGTTTGAGCTCTTTTGTGCTATTGGATTGAGCTATGATATAACCTAATATGCGTGCCTGTTCCCATGCTTCGCGGTTGCGCATGGATAAGCCTTCGAGGAAATACCGAATCTCTGCGAAACTCATTTTATCCAGAAAGTAATCAGGTGAAACACCGCCTTCACCCACTACACGCGCATAGAGTTTTCGAATGCTTATTTCCTCTTCTTCTTTTTTTTTACATCTTCTTCTTTAACTTCTTCCTGCTCTTGCCTCTTAATTTCGTTCAAAATGAAATCTTTGAATTCTTCAAATAAAGAAGGCTTATCATCACAGAGTTTTATAAATTCGTTGAAGGGTATTGCAAAGTCTTCGTTGTTTGCAAGTAGTGCCGAATAGAACAAAATGTACTCGTCCAGTAACTTGCCGAACTTAAAAGGATAGCCAGTCAAACCTTCAAAAATGAATAGTATTCTAAGCGTATATTTTAGTTTGTAGGCTGTTTTGTTGATAGTGATCGTTTTCATTATGCTTTGTTTTTAATTAGAAAGAGCGGTTTTTATGCCGCTCTATACTTGATTATTATATTTAACCTTCGGCGGATGTTGGTTTTAGCGGGCCCGCGCCTTCGAAGTTAACTGTATAAGTAGCCTTATCACCATCCGGGGCGTTCAAGTCAAGTGATGTTATGCGCGCTTTGCCCGCATAAGATGAAGCCGGAAGCGTCCAGCCATTATCGGGAATGCCGTTTATGCTCGCATTTGCCGGAATACCAAAATTAATATCCACCAACGCACAAGACACCATTAATGCAAACAGTGTATCATATCCGTTCACGTCCTTATCTGCACTAAAAGCGTTATCACTTGAACCCGACCACGATAGGCTCTTTATGTCTTTGTCCGTCCAAATGCCCGAATCTTTGCTTTGCGTGTCCATCGTTTCGGCTGATACGGTCAATTTGCATGATGTGGCTAATGCTAAGGCTTTGCCGTTGGCGAACAACATCAAATCTTTTCCTAAAACTGTTTTTGCTTTTGACATATACTTTATATTTGAAATGTTAATTACTCTGTTTCCGTCTCAAAAGAGAAGGTAATGCGTTGTATAAAGGTGTCTTCAATAAAATCTTCATCGGCGGATATTACCTTTGCGTCGACAACCGAAAAGCTATTATATTCACCTCCTTTATTTTCCAATGCAGACCGGACTAACTCAATGATTTTAACCGAATCGGCATATTTATCACTTGCCACAATTAATTCTGCCGTTGTGTTATCACCTGTGCTGTATCTGTCTTTGGTATATCCCGGGGTTAATGAGCCTCGTTTATAAATGATAAAAGGGAAAGTAGTCTCATGTGTCGCCACAATAGGGAATATCTTTTCTCCAACTGTAACTTGCAGCTCCTGTGAAGCTGATAATTTTTGTAATATGTGTACGCCTATGGATAAACTCATTTCTTTTTATTTACGACTTTCATTATTGAATTGATAATGTTCTGCTCTAAAGATTTTTCGGCTTCGTTCTTCTTGCTTTCAACTGCGGTTCTAAAGAAGTAAGAAGCGGTTATACTACCTCTGTTCGCTCCTTTATTGGTAGCTCTTTCTTTAGTTCCAAGTTCAAAGAACTTCAAAGTGAACGCCTTCGAGCCTTTTTTGCGCCTGTCAAGTAAATCGACCCGTGCACCGGAAGCATTTCTATAGATGGCTACGTGAACCTCTTTCTTTAAATTTTTCGCTTTTACAACTGCACCCAAATTCCTCTGCGCTTCTTTGCGGATAATAGAGACGGACTTTCTAAGAGCCGATTTGATAGCTTTCTTTGCATCTTTGTCATTCAATTGAGAAAGTATTTCGTTGATACGTATTGTGTCAACGGTTACTTTGTATGAAGCTTGTATACTACTCATTGATTGATTCAGCTTGTATAATGGTTGCTTGTTGTATTCTGTCCCGGTTTATCATGCTAATCTTATATTTCCGGCCTTCATATACGATTCTCATTTTTTCCTGCACTTCTTTGGTGTAGCGAATCATAAACGTGAGAACTTCGGTGTTTATCACCTCGTTGTTGACTTCCTTACGTGAGCCCCAATTGAAGCGAACGTAGGCTCTCTTTTTAAATACTTCCACCCATTGATTAGACAAACCGCCGTATGTGTCGCGTGTGGGCTCATTTTTAAGAAAGGTTATTATGTCTTTTAGTAATCCGGCTTGCATTATTGGTACTTTTTAAATGGTCTGATCAAATAGCTGAGAGTATAGGGGATAACTGAAGGAGTGGCAAAAGAAACAGGCTCCCGATTTGCGTAAAAATTTCCTGCAAGTATTTTAATGGCGTGCTTTAACATAGGGTTAAACTCTCCGTCTTTTACGTACTCTTCAAGTGGGCTCTTTATTGTTGTTTCGATTGATAACATAGCAACTTTTAGTATATCAGTCAAATAAACATCATCATCACTAAAATCTATATTCAAATGCTTTTTTAATTCTTCAACTGTAACGTATTCCATCTTCTTTTATATTAAAAAAGGGATTAGGGCAAATGCCTAACCCCTCTTTGCGATTTTATCCACTTAATGATTAAACTTTTTTCTTTGCTATTGCAAAGGCTTCGGTTCGCGCCACAACAATATCAAAATCGGAGTTCAACACGAAGTTTATGATATTGGCTTTTGATTGTGTGTATGGGTCTACAATCAGATCAATATCACCGAATTGGCCGATTGCGCAATAGGAGAATACGCCAAAACCAATAGAATCAGCGTCCATGTAATTAGTTACTAATACCGGATAACCGTTAATCATATTGTCTTTGCAAATCATTTCGGCAGAACCTTTTTCTTTGGGTGTTGATTTGAGAGCACCATATACGGCCGGGGTACAAACATAGGCTGCTGTTCCGTCTGTCACATCCACACCTTCACTCATAACGGTAGTTTCAAGGGATACGATATTTGCGAAATTCAAAGCGGTTTCATATTCTACATTTGCTTGCTCTTTAACAAAGGGTCCGTTACTAGCACCATCCAATTTTGTCCCCGAAAACATCCATTTATTTAATAGTCTTGCTGAGCCTAAAGAAATTTGTTTGAGTACAATGTCCTGTAATGAATAGTTTGTTTGTTTAATGGCTTTGCGTGATACCGGGATAGATATAGAAACACGTTTGGGAAATGCGGTAATCTTGCCAATGTTCAATTTCGTATCTCCCACGGTTGCATTCTCCCCCTGAATGCTTGCTTCAACTGCTTGCAAGGTTGGGAATATAAGCTCACCAACAAGTCCGCTTTGCATTTTAATGCCCAGTTTGTCGATGATAAGACCCTTTTCGAGCGGTTCAATCACTTCACCAACTGTAACAGGAACCATCGGAGCTACTCCGGCGGCATCGGTAACGGTTGCATCGGCGCGTTCAATTACTTTAATGCCGTTTTCTGTCACCACTCCCGAATAGTCAGCTAATGAACGATGGTTTACAATGTCATCTACCGCTTTGGCAAACAACGCTTTGCCATGAATAGCCTTTTTCCCTGGCATTTCGTTTTCGAGATTCCTTTTTTCAATCTTCACTTGTATAAGCTCCTTTTCATTTTTCAAACTTGTGAATGCGGTTTTTTCGTCATCGGTCAATGATCTTTTTTCGGATTCGGCTTTATCCAAAATGGTTCGCATCTGTTCTTTTAGTTCAGCAACTCTTTCAAATTCTTTTTTCATACTTAAATAAGTTTACGTAAATTATTAATTTGTTCCATGTATTTTGTATCTGCTTTCAGCAAAGAAAACTCTATGTCCTCAATTCCTCGTACTGTCACATCCGTACCGAAATATGCAGGGTCGGATACCAACGATACATCAAATAGAAGGTCAATCTTATGCACTCTTCGAATCAAAAGCCCCCCTTTCTTTTGATAGGATACATTCTTTGTTTCATCTGTCCAGTACGCGAAGGAAGAGCCGAATATGTCTCCCCGGTTAATCATTTCTATAGCGGAATCACCTTCTTGCGTATTGGGAGAATCGAACTTATACCTCATGCCATAATCATCTACGCACAAGCCCAAAGAGCCAACTCCATGATTTGAACGGGCTAATAACCTTTGTTTATTATGTTCTGCCAATGCTTTAATATCGCATGAGCGTATTAACTCCTCTGTTATCGCTCCACTTTCAATTATTTCAATGAATGCGCCCTTTTTCTCCTTATCGTATTGGATGCGCGATTCTTGATTGAATACAGCTCCATATCCCTGAATCGTTCTTCCTGTTAATATTTGGGGAGCTGCTTGCTCTGTAAAACTGCGTATTTCCATGACTTAATAATACTTGTTTTCCTATATGCTTCTTATTTCTCTTTTGGTAGCTCTACTTTTTCGCCTCGAATCTTTGCCGAATTGATAGGAGCCACATTGCAACTTATCATAGCTACGTCTCCGCCTTCAATTGAAGGTAAACCGTTTTTGTGGCGGATGTCATTGGTAGTAAGTACTCCAAGTTCGTGCAAAGCCTTCCAATAGGCCGCTTGCGTGGTGAGGTCGGTTTGATATAGGGCACTTAAATCAAAAGATATTTGATAAATAGCTGCAACGCTATCCGGAATAAGTTTAGCGTTAAATTCAGCCTCTATCTGCTTTAAGATAGGTTGTAACGTGTCGGTTAAAAAAGAAACTTGACTCATTTCAGATGCCTTGTAATTGGTAGCCTGCCCGGCAAATGCTTTGTCCGGGTGAACGCCGTAAAAGCGGCAAATATCCAATACACTAAATTTCTTTGTCTCTAATAGCTCTGCATCTACTGGATTAATAGAAAGTTGTTGAAACTTCAAGTCTTCTGAAATGGCTATGATGTCTTTACCTGAATTTAGCTGAGATTCCACACGGTCGGCAACGGGTGACGTTTGTTCATAGTCAAGCGCATCAAGTCCTGCCATGCCTCCGGACGCACCGTACAAAAGAGCCTTTACCTTTGTTCCGTTTTGGAATGTTTGCAAATTCTGATTATCTGCACTTGCTGCAATACTCAAAACTCTGTGTGCATAAGTAATAGTGCTTACTCCGGTATAGCCTCCATCTAAACTCTTATTGCGTAGGTGTATGATTTGGTCGGCCTCAAAAGTTCCGCTTATGTGGTTAATTGCATCGGAGATTACATAGCGGTTACTTATCTTATCGTAAGCAACCGAATTATTTGAGCACAGAATCAATCCAGACACGTCGCCGAATGAAGTACGGATGAAAATATAAGCATTTCCGCTATTAACCATCTGTATGATTGCATTCTGTATCATGTCGAAAGAGTTTTGTCTGTTGTTTGGGCGGCGTGTCAATATACCGTATAACTCGTTCTTTTCATCTACAGCGAAATAATCGTCTTGCTTCCTCTTTATCTGCAAGGGCAAAGAAGCGATTGTTCCCGATAAGATAGAGACGCAACGATACACCGCTGCCAATTGCATAGCACTATTTGCGCTATATACGTCAATAGGCTGCGATGGTAAATTAGGCAACCTGGCATTTATGGCTTTTCCGGTGGTGGTACTATTAATCGCGTCCAAAGAGCGTTTTTCCGCTTTACCTTTTCGTGAGAAACTAAATAGGCTCATATTGTTATCGTGTTATGTTGTTGAATAAATAAAATGTCATCAGGTTAGTTATTACCCCGTCAATCTTTAGGTTGTGAGTTTTCTTTATAGGTTTTTTATTTTCGTTCCTATCTTCATCTAGTACTGCGTTTGCGAAACAATACCAGTTAATAGGGTTTGGATTGAAGGATACAAGCTTTCTTTTTACAGCCAACTCGAAAGATTCCACGGGACTCGTGAAGGTTCCGTAAGTCTGTTTAACCGGAAATAAAATGTTTTTTGCTCCGGAAGAAGAAAGCATGTTCACGAACTCAGCCGATTTGTATGGGTCGTATCCAATACCTAAGATTTTGAGTGATTTGTTTCGTCTAAGAATATCGGAAACGATAAGTTTATAATCTATCACGTTCCCATCGCATAATATCAAAAAACCTTTTTCCGCCCAACTTTTATAAAGTTCCCGATTGGGATGTTCGGCCAATGCTTCGCGTGGAAAATAGTAATCCGTATGTGAATGAAACGAACGAGACTCAGAGGAATACAAAGTATAGGTGACAGCGGAAAAATCATCGCAAACGGATAGATCGACGGCGGCCATGCACGGCGGTCTATTGGCCAGATTATCTAACTTTACATCTTTAGCAAGGGCTTCGATTTCTTGTGCTTTGAGCCATATTTTATCGCTATTTTGGGCAAAAATATTTAGTAGCTTTGTGCGAAACTCTAATGCATCAGGTGCGCTGAATAATGCTTTTTGGTAGGCATCTGTATAAAAGTCCTCGTAAACCGTTATACCCATGTGGGGTTGAACCTTTCGCCAAGTGGCCGGATCACCTTCTTCATCGTTAACGTCAGGTTCAAATATGTGGGCAAAAATAGAATCGTTTTCAATCTCACCTCGAAGGACTGCTTTATACATTTTCAGCATTTCAACGAACGGGGCAGTTTGCTTGTCGCTCGCTGTTGTTATCACGACGGTTAAAGGGTTGAGCCGTGCGCCCATTGAAGAGGTTAAAACGTTCTTCAATGAAGCGCTATCGGCTTGTGAATATTCGTCTACTATCACCATTGAGGCATTAAGGCCGTCCAATTTATCAGGATTGGAGGCCAAGCACCGGGCGAATGAGGTTTTTCCCTTTATTCGGTTGTATATAATCTCCCGATTGATAGTGAAGCGTTTTAGCTTCGGGTCGAGAGCTTTTAATATGTTTCTTATTTCGTCAAAGCATACTTTTGCTTGATTGTATGAATTGGCGGCAACGTATGTTTGGGCATTCGCATCACCAAATAACAGGTCGTAAATCGAAAGGCTTGCAACACTGGTCGTTTTGCTGAATTTACGCGGAACAAATAAAAGAGCCTCGCGAATAAGGCGTTTGTCTGTCCCGGGCTTGTAAAAACCAACAATGTTAGCGAACTGAAATACTTGTATAGGAGTTAATTTATACCGGGTTTTCCCTTTTGTACCGGAAAATTTTAGTGATTCATAGAATACAACGAACTTCTTAACCTCACCTATACGAAAGTCGTACATGTCAAGCAAGCGAAAGAAACGCCGGATAGCAAGCAACTCATAAAGGTTGTGTGCTTCTGGGTTGTTAATGCAGCTTATAATGTAAGAGTTTAGCCGCTTATCAGCTTTATCGAGCTGATAAGCAAAGACATTAATGGCTTGCAAAGAACTAACCGTGGCTTTCTTTAGCTTTATCAATTCGTCATTTTCCATCTTTCCCCGCTTCGTTAACATCATTAATTAAATCGTTAACCTCGTCGTCTTCGGAAGAGGAAAGTGTTTGCAGAGTTAAGCCAAGTTCGCGCAATTGCTTGCGTGTGGCTTCGAGCGAATCGAACAGAATTTTAAAAGATGGGTGCGCGGTTAGCTTGTCGTTGTTTTCTCGCGATTTCTCTTTTACAAAGGAATGCACGCCTCTCTTAGAAATATCTTTTAATGCTATTTTGAAAGCGAGATACGCCCCGGCGCAAAGCTCAATACACAAATCCAAATCAGTTGAATATGTACCCTGAGTTTCCATTGCGGTGCAAATCCTTTGCTTTATGTCGTCTAAATCGCTCATGTTTTTATATGCTTTTTACACATATAGGAACATGCTATATATTTGGTAGCTCGCTAGTTAGCCCCAAAAAAGACTACCCCCAACACATACCCCCTTATTTTGAAAAAATCTCGCGCATGTACATACTAGGGAGAGTGGGTTTCACTCTTTCCGGCTAGAAATAAAAAAAAACGCCCCCCTCTTTTCTTCTATGTTATAAAAGGTGAGCGGATTTGTTGAATTGATGTAATGTAATGTGTATGTCAAAATGTCATTATAGAAGAATGTGACACGTGGTCATTTGTTAACTGACAATCTGGCAGTGAAAAGTACAATGGAAATGGACTTGTCGTTTGTGGTACGGCCTTTGTTCCTTAAAAAAAGGATATATTATAAAATTTTATAATACTTATTATCAGTGATTTAAATATATATAATATAGTAGAATTTCTTTTCTAATTCTATCCAAAAAAGAAAAGTAGAGTACCTATCTATAAATGGGACAGTTAACTTCTGTTGTTTACGTTTTTAATTTAACTTTATGGTAAGAGTTAAAAATGTTGTAGGATCAGGTCGATTTAATGCTCCTTTTGGTTATAGTTCGTGGTTGGAATATTGGAAGGGACAAACAGGACATAATCCTTATGTGTGTGGAGTATCTTTTTGTTCTGACACCGATCTGGTCGGAGGACACGTACAAAAAGTAGATAGTACAGATAGGAAATATTATATAACTCCTATATGTCGTTCTTGCAATCAACGCACTGATGAATTTGATGTGTGCTGGGATCTTGTACCTGTACCAAGCAATCTCTGATTTATTCGCACTTAATAGTCTTGTTTTAAATCGTGATATGCGAGTTTCTACAAGACTTTTAAAGTAAGAAGTGATTTTCTAAAAGAGGCTGAAGCAAACCAGTCAGGTGTTTGCAGAGTAAATAACGATAACCTGAAACATGTTATCACAAAAAAATAATAATTATGGAAAGATACGCAAATTTGAGAGGTAATTCTCCAATTACTTATTATGAAATTGAGCCACTACGTATTATTGTATGGTTTGGCTCAAAGTCTTATTCTTATAGTTATGCAAGTGCTGGGCGTTCAAATGTAGAAATGATGAAAGAACTTGCTATGGATGGCTCTGGACTTAGTGCATTTATTACGCGAAATGTTCGATTTGATTATGATAAATAATATTTAAATGTTCTATTTATTGTATTTCATTAAATCTCCCTAATAAGTTCGAATACTTTTAGGGGGATTTTTTATCTATAGCACTTGTCCCTAATAGCATAAATCTTACTTTTTTCTTTGGCAAATAAAATATAAAATCCTGTACTTCCGATAATATTATAGTACGCTTCGCACTATACAAAATACTATTGCTATTTATTTTATCAGGTGTCAATGAAACGTTTAGTTTGTTAATTATTTCAAGAACTTCTCTTCAAACCTTTCTGTTGTCCGTTTATTGTTCGCCTGAATAGATTCTTTCGAATGACTAAACGCACGTCGATGTATTTCGGCATGGCACGGATGGCATAAGCTTTGCAGATTGTTAAAGTCAAACATGAGATTCTTCATACCCATTTCATGCGGTACGGATTCGACCGGGGTTCTGTGATGCACTTCGGTTGCAAGCGTACTCATGCCTTTCACTTCACACACTTCACAAATAGGATTGACTTTAAGCTTATCAACTCGAAGCAGCTTCCACCGCTTCGAGTTGATTAATTTAATGTATACGGGATTTCTGCTCATTTTATTTTATATATTTGTCTATTTAATTTTAAACCAATAAATATCATGAAAGATTTGACTGTTATTTTTACCGCGTTAGTTCCTGCTTTTAGTTTTATTAGCACATTGTTGATCACTTATTCAGATAGGCGTCTTATTCATACTGACCCTAATTTGCCATTTGCTAAAATGGTGAACCTCCTGAATAACAAAAATGGAGGTGCAAATATTTCGAATATTATGGCCCATGACAAGCTATATATTCCTCATAATAATAAAATGAAATGCCTATTTTGGTTGGGGATAGCATGTCTCTTTTTATCATTTTTATCCTCATGTGCACTAATTGTTATAACTCTTGTTTATCCAGTCCATTAATAAAATACTTTATTCTCGCACAATCCCCATCGCACCGGGTACTTTTCGTTTCAACCTTATGTTTATAGCTTGCACAGCCCCGGCTAATCTTAGACGGGCATGTTTGCTTATATACTTCTATGGCATGCTGTCTTGTTTCGTCTCGCTGTATCTGAGCTGCTTTTGAAGCAATCATTCTAATCAAACCGCGCGATCTTACCTTTTCCGTTGTCGCCTCTTTAATGTATTTTTCAGCCTTATTCATTGTTTTGCACTTTTAGGTTTATAATTCCATCCGTTTAACTCGTAACATCTTTTACGAATGACTTCTTCATTCAAATTTTGATCTATCTTGTCGGCTGTACCGTCATGATTATCACGATACAGCTTGTAATGACCCATGTGGCGACAATAGTGGTAGTCCGGTTTTTTATGTACTTGCATGTCTTTATTCATATTCATACGTTGAGTTAATTATATAATCTATTCAAAAAGCCAATCATTCAAATTATTTCTAAAGTTCTTCCCATGATTCGCAATCTTCGTTTTCGTCTTTAGTCGGTTTCTTTACTGCAATCCGAATCGCTTTCTCTGTGAATCTGCTTGTCAGGTAACAATCGGCTTCCTCCCAATTGGAGAAGCAGAGATTCGGGTCGGTATAAAGCGACACAATTGTTTCGTTTAGCTTATCCATCGCGCCGAATGCACTGGAATTAATAGTTCCATCCAATAGCGTGAACTTCTTGCTAAGACGTTGATAATTCTCTGTAATGAATCGATCTATGTAAATTCGATTCGTTTCATTCACGGCAAATGTTTTAGCCGGAACGTCATGCAAATAATTTACATTTTTAGGTTTTGTTATTCTTCCCATAATCGTAATTGTCCGTTTATCTCGTCAAGTTTGTACTGAGGTAATTTTCTCTTTGGTTTAACGAAGTCAAATTGTCTGTCCGCTTCGGAAAGATCATAAAACATCTGTTTGATTTCGTCAGGAACAGGCTCTTCCTCTTCGTCGTGTTCCGGGTCGGCAACTCGTAGAAAGCAATGCCACAGGTATTGATTGATTTCGTAGATGCTTTTAAACCCAAATTTCTCTTTGATCAAGTCGGCTCGTTCGTATGCTTCGGTTGAGATTCTCGCAACGACCTTTTTAAAGCCCCGTGGTTGGATTTTCTTTGGCGTCTTCATATCTTCCCTTGTTTTGATGGAAATAATTGTTCTATCGCCTCCGTATCGCCTTCTGCGGCTCTTCTCTTTAGCTCCATGTACCAGCTCCATGAAGTATATCCGTCTGGTATTGGCGAATTGCGGGCTTCAATTTCATCTCTAAGCCGATTCAGTCTAAGCCTTTCGAGTTCTATGTTCCTGTCGCTTCTGAATCGCTTTATCGCCTCACAGAACGCTATCGGGTCGAACGAACCGTAAAATCGGCCATAGATGCCAAGTTTGAACCGGGCAACGAAAAGCATAAATTCCGGAAGCTTCAAAAAACCATAGTGCGATAGAATCAGTTCGGCCAGTTCCTTCCGGGCGTCTTCGTTCAAATCGTTTTTAACCTGCGTGAACAGGTCGATGCTGTTCAGTTGAATGCTGATCCATGAAAGCGCGTTTGTCCGTCCGTATGCTTCCGAAACAAGTTTTATCGTTGGCGCATCGCTTGTGTACACTCGTTCGGTGTTGTTTGGGAGTCTTGTACCCACTTGCGGATTGAACGCTTTGCCCAATTCACAAAAAGTTGAGTACTTCGTCGTCAGACAAGTTATCTGGGCTTTCCTCTGCGTTGTTTGCAATGTCTGCAATGATGTTTCTTGTCTTGTCTGCTTTACTAAGTTTCCGATCTGTTTCATTGAGTTTATTTGTTTTAAACCAGTTTGAAAAATGAAATTTTGCATCTTTGATTGATTTTGAAGTTTCGCCCCTGTTTTGAAGTTCCGCAAAGAAACTTTTTAAGTGAACCGCAAACTTCTGGGGCGTTAAGTGCTTGTTCATACAAAATTGCTCGAGCCAAACTCTTTCGTTCAAAAGCGAATCAAGGCAAACATCCAAGTCGACTTCGGCCTCGTGCGCACATGTATACGTGGGCGTTAGAGGAAGAATATTATTCTTCTCTTTCTTGTATGTTTCCGTTTGCGTATCTGTTTGCGTGTCTATTTGGTTTCCGTCTGTGATACTGTTTGCGTTATCATCTGCATTATTATTTGTATTACTATCTGCGTTACTGTTTGTGATACTATCGCTTTGATATTTATCGTAATTTAAGATTGTAATTATCTGATTTACAGTACCATTCACTACCTTAATTTGGTTTTCGTTTTCTAGTTCATTAAGGAATCGTTTTACTTTCCCTATTGACCACATCCACCGTTTCGATAATTCATCTAAACTTTTGCCAATTTGGCCACGTAATAACGAAACCTTAATTCCGCGCTTTCTATAAGAATTCTCTTTATAACTTGCAATCATTATCAAATCGGCCCATGCTTGACCACGAGAAAACTTCTCGCTCAGCCATAAATCTGAATTCAGCATTTGCCGATGTAGCTTAATCCAACCTTCCATTACTTATTTGTTTTTATAATAATTACACATGCGAATTCCAGTCGATCTATATATTTTATAAATGGAACAAAAACACATAAAATCATTTACTCCATTTGAATTTATACAAGTTCTGCAATTAGCTTTAATGTTAACTTTATTTGCCATTGTTATACCTCCTTTATTTTAATCCCATGTACTTGCAACATGAGTTTGCGCTTGATTATATATTCTTTCGTTTTCATGCCCTTAGAATCCTCTACGATCGTTTCACCGTTTTGGATATATTGAAAATCAGCATAATAGCAAACGGCTCTTTCTAGGAGTTTCTTTTTATGAAGAACCTTTCTTATGCCTTGCACATCGTAGTGCTCGTATTGCGCAGGAATAAGCTCGTATTTAACTTGTTCTTGCAGACATGAGATAATACCCTTCTTTTGGAGCAGCTTTAATTGTTGCGCCCGGTTATATTCTCGAATGGAATCATAACCTTTGTACTTTACATTCTTATACTTTGCCATGCTTTATTAATTGATTTGTGAATAGTGGAGCGAAGCGGAATCGAACCGCTCATTCTACTTTCTGCTTTCTGCTTTGAAAGATGTTCTAACCATTAAACTACGCTCCAATGTGCCGGGACTTTCACCCGGCCGATTTTACTCTTCTTTAGGTGTGTATGGGTAAACGTCCATAATTTCGGTTTCCTTAACCATTTCAAGGCTGTAATCGGCAAGTGTACCCTTCATACTTTCTACTAAGCGATCTTTAGCCTCTTGTAGGGTGTCGGCTTGTACTAGTACATTCGATTTCGTTTTGCGCTCTTTGCCGCTTTTCTCGTCAAGTGTAATAAAGGCAATTCGACATTTAAAGAAGCGATCGCCGGAATCGTGAAAGAATGTTTCGCTATATGCGGCTCGTGTTATGGCGGTTACTGTAAACTCTCCGGATATGAACGGAGTAACTTGTTCGATAATACGGGCTTCTGCTTCTGTGAAACTCAGCGCGTCAACTAAGTAGGGTTCAGTAACTTTTTTAGTTATTCCGTTTTCGCCTAATTTCTCATAACGGACTTTACATTCAAACCATGTGTGCATCATTTTGTCTATTTTTTAAAAGTGAATATTATGTTAGTGTTGTGACGGTCTATTTTGCTTTTTACTAAGCTTTCTTAGGCTCTTTTTGAGCTTGTGTATTTCATTTTGTACAGGAACATTGCCTTTCGATTCAGGTAGCAATGCTTCGATCTCTAACTTTAGCTTTAGCACTTCTTTGGCTGATTCTATACAGTCCGGGAAGTCGCGCCCGCTTCTAAGTGATTCGTCAATTATTTCATTGGATAGCCTAATACGGTCGTATAACTTCTGTATGTTTTCCACATGATCAGCCCGGTGTAATTCAATTATTCTACCATCATTTATATAGCCGTCGTAAATCACATAATAAAGAGTATCTACATCTGGGCGACCGATGAAGTGCCCAAGAAACTGCCAATAGTATTCGTTCTTGTCGTCTATCTCGTTAAGGAATTGAAGCGATTCAATTTTGCCCTGAGACATTGGGCATTTGATTTCGCCCAATGCTATTATTTTGCCATCGAAGCCGTAAACATAGAAGTCCGGGCTGTCTCCAAAACCTTTAAACGGTTCATTGAATACAATATCTTTGAAGTCCGTTGTGCATGATTTGATTTCACTGATCAATTGACTACGTAGCCATTCAATTGCAAGCGATTCGTTTTCATGTCCCCAGTCAAGGGCTTTGCCCGTTGGGCTTTCTCGCATAATTCCGGTTCTTCGTTCATAGCGAACTAAGTACATTTCATCAAATGCGGCTTTGCCAAACGGTGTCCCTTTTCCGGCTTTCATTAAGTCGGGAAGGGTAGAAGCGGTTATTTTGCCGCGGCGCTTCTCTTTCCATTCCATTTCTTTTTGCTCAGGCGATTTCATAATTTATAAGCTCTTTTATTTGGTCTTTGGTGAATCTATATTTGCCTTGTACGGTAGAGAGTTTATACCCGCTTTTCAGAGCGTCAACAATATCCTTCCATACAGTAGAGTTTGTTTCTACGGGAATGAGCTCTTTCTCTTTTGGAATGAATGGCCTGATTCTAAGAGCGTCAACCATTTCACCAAATGCGTTTACTCTCGCTGAACCGATTTGTATTCGCCCGCCGTACCATTGTTCAATAAGTGGCGTTTTAAAAAGCTTCTCCATCGTTTTACAGTTGGTTTTGTTTAGCACCAACGGTTTTACGTTCTCTTCGAAATACAAAATCGTGCATTCCTCTTTTTTGCCCGATGAGTTTGGGACTTCTTTTCTATCTGTCTTTTTGATGGTTAAAACAATGTCTTTCCCTTCGGGCAAACATTGAACTCCCAGATAGTCATAATTGAATAAACTTTTCCAATGTGTCATAATCCTTTTAATTAAAAATTATCATTGTCTTCTGATTGATATAGCGTAGAATGGCATGATTCGCAAACGGTAATCATTTTGGAACTATGTTTCTTTAAATGCACCACTTCAACTTCAATCTCTATTCCTTCGCCGTCTTCTAGTACCTTGCCGCAATCCTCACATCGCACAATATCGGAAGGGCATACGCCAAGGAAAGAGCAACGTCTACAGTTGCCAATACATTCAATTTCCTTGTCTTTCATTTCTTCGATGATTTAATTCGTTACACACTAGTACATAGAGAATCGTTAAAGCAACGATACATAATGCAACTATTAATTTACCTCGTTCTGGTTCGCCCTCGGCCAATACACACGCTATGAACATGGCTATTACGGCAACGGGGCTTTGTTTTAGAGTTAGCATAATGATTTATTTTAAAGTATTCGGTTATCTTATTTACCTAGAAAGCATTTGAGGATTTCATTTTTCGAAAAGAACTTTCTTCCGCCTTTCTTCTTATATGGGATTTCTCCTTTTGAACATCTGTTATAGATTGCGTTCACTTTGACACCAAGCATATCAGCGACCTGTTTAGTTGTGAGTATTTCATCAGAACATTTGTTTATTGCTGCTTCAATAGTGGGAGAGATAGCTTTCGCCAATTGATTTATTTCCGCTAATGTTTTCATATCTGAAAGTTTCTTCTGGTTTTCACTCCGCCGCTTGATAGAGCTTTTTCTCTGATCCTTTCGGGCATTTCCCCCTCTGTGATGTATCTGAGCGCGTTTCTAACTGTTTGTTCGGATACTTCAAAAAGTATTGCTAACTTCTTTACTGAACCTCTTTCTACTAAAATTCTTGCCATATTATTAACTTTTAAAATATAATTCCTAACTTTGTGGAATGTGCTTTGCGTTTTGTTTCGCACAATGTTTTCGTTTTGGTTCTGCAAATATAAACGGTATTCCGTTCATTTAGAAATATAAAACGCAAATAATGAACGGAATATTGCTATTTATACATATTCTAAATAAATAAAATATGGAAAGTTCTATAAATAATAGGATTGAGCAACTCTACAATAGAAGCGGGGAAAGGAGCATTAGGGCGTATGCTATTAAGTTAGGCATTGCCCCTACTACGTTAAACGAGTGCATAAAAGGAGCAGAGCCTAGATTCTCTTTATTAAATGCGATAATAAACGGTGAGCCGTCTATAAATGTGGACTGGTTAATGACAGGTAAAGGTGATATGCTTAAAGACACTAATACAGATATTGAAAATCTGAAAGAAGAATTAGCCATGCTAAAGGGCGAGAATAGAGTGCTTCGGGAACAAATTGGTCTCGGAGAAAAAAAAGAATCAAAGCATAGGAGTGCGTAATAATAGACTTCTTAACGAAAGAAGTTATACGATGAATTTGAATGATTTAAAAGTTTTGTAACTCAATCTCTAAAACTGAATTAATAACTAAAAAAATATATACTATGGGGACATTAAGCGCAAACACGTTATTTCATTTTACGGGAACAAAGGATAATCTTATTAGCATTTTGCAAAATGGATTTTATCCTAGATATCGCTTGGAAAACCCTTTATGTTTAGACGAAAACTCATCAGCATTTCCTATAGTTTGCTTCTGCGATATACCTTTATCGCAAATTCAAAATCATTCAGGCGTATATGGTAAATACGCTTTAGGATTAACAAAAGAATGGAGCAAGAAGATGGGAGTTTGCCCAATATTATATACGAATAGAGGTTCAGTTGTTTATAATAATATAATGGGACTTATTAATATGCTTAATGAGGCTCCCTCAGAGAATAATGAATATAAGAAAAAACTATCACGTCTTTTATATTCTACAATATCGTACATTAAACCTTATGAAGAGAAAGGTCAATTAAATATAAGATATTATGATGAAAGAGAATGGAGGTACTCTATTGGAATTAACAATCAAGATGTATTTAATGATGTATATTTAAGCAAAGAAGATTTTAACGACGCTACAAAAAGAGACGCAGCTAACAATAAGATGATTAAGTACAAACTTGATTTTGAGCCCAAAGATATTAATTACATTATAGTTCCAACGGATAGCGAGGTATTGCAGATTATGGAAGAAGTCAATACAATAAAAGGAAAATTTCCTTATGATGATGTTAAACTGCTCACAACCCGCATCATTTCAATGGAAAGAATTAAAGAAGATTTTTAGTATGGAAAAACATTCATGTATAGGCAAATGGTCATTGGTGCTTGCAATATTTTCATTAATTATTTCAATTATTGCTATTGTATTTAGTTGTATAATTGAGCCCTTTGATGTTAAAATTGAAACTGCAATAGCCGTAGTTACTGCATTAATGGGGATTTGCGCCACTTTTATGGTTGGATGGCAGATATTTAGTAGCATTAATGTGAGTGAGGAACTTAAAAATCTTAAATTGGCTAATGATGAATTTAAGAGGAAAGTCGAGATGCTAGACGGTTTGATTGCGAAGCAAAAAAATGAAATGACCAAAGAGAGAGAAGCGCGCTGTTTAATGAAAAAAGAAATGGATGCAGAATTATGGATAGCCAAAGGTCTTTCATTTGTCGATATGCGATATTTCGCATCTTATGAGTGTTTTGCGGAATCTTTGTATTTGTTTTTAGAAATTCAAAACACTGCAAGAGTAAGCAGTGCAGTGAGGAATATGGTCGTAGCTCTTAATCGTGCAGAAAGAAGTCTTGAACGCATTGAGGTTAAAAAAAGGAATAAGCAAAGATATGATGTGAAAATATTTTCATATAATGGAAATACTAAAGTTAATAGCGAGGATTGGCCAATTAAAAAAATGTCATCAAATCCCAACTTTCAATTAATTAAGGACAAAGTAGAAGAATTGGAAAAGCGCCGTTTGGAATTAAATGAAAGAGTGGAGAAACTGAAACAATAAAGCCCGCTTTGAAACTTGAACTATTCCGCCAATGGCATAATCCGGCATAGGCGTAATAACATTGCTGGATGATTTCAAGTTATAAAATGGTGGCTCGACAAGCATTAAATTGTTTAGGTAGGATAGGGGGAGTTTGATTGTTAGATATAGAATAATTATAAAAAAATGATTCTACTTTTAAAGGTGAGAATCAAATATATGAATCCGATTTGCATTGCAAATGCATTGCATGAAGAGTAATTTGGTTTTGTAACGTATTGATTTATAGACTGTTAGTAAAAACAACGTGAACGCTTCGGAATCACTTTTGTAAAACGCTGATTATCAACTGATTAATCAGCGTTTTTTCTTAGAAACTTTTCTGTTAATAGATTAAAAAAAAGGACTTTTCCCTCACTTTTGAGGCGATTAACTTATCCAAAACTTATCCTTTAATTTTAGTCTATCATGGCAACTCTCAAATTAACAATCTTCAAAGCAAAGGCATTAAAAGACGGACGCCATAAAATTAGAATAGCCGTATGCCACAAACAAGAAACTTGTTACATCGTAACGAGATTCATTATTGATAATCTATCGCAATTTAAAGACGGACAGGTCATAAAGCGCCAAGATGCTTCTTTTATAAATATGAAGCTCCGGAATCTTCTAAATGAGTATCAAGAAAAACTTGATAACATTAAAGGTATATCCATATATGACTGCAAGCAGCTTAGAGAGATACTAGTAAATAGCATTCCATCAGAGCAAACCACAGAGACCTTTCAGGCTGTGGCGAAATCCTACATTGACGAACTGATTGAAGACAAACGAACAAACTACGCAACTCTTATTGAAAGGAACTGCAGGTACTTCACGGAGTTTACCAAAGGAGAATTTCTGTTACGTGAGATAACGCCTGAAACAATCAATAACTATGATAGGTTTCTTAGAAATAAAAAACATCTCGGAGAAACAACCATAGGAATGATGATGTCCCGAACACGCACAATAATTAATTTAGCTGTAAAAAGGCGATTGGTTAAGTATGATGTTTCACCTTTCGCGTATTACTCCATCAAATCCTCACCGGTTCGCATGGTAGATATAACCATAGATAACCTCACTAAGATAAAGAACTCTGAGTTCCAAGAAAAAAGGCTTCAAGTGGCTAGGGATTGTTTTATGCTATCGTTTTATCTGGGTGGAATAAACCTATCTGATTTGCTTGAAGTAGATTTTCGAGGAGCTGATAAGATAGACTATGTAAGAAACAAGGCGGTCAACTTGAAGAGGGGAGAGCAGAAGATTGTAATAGCGGTCCATGAAGAGGCAAAGGTGATCATTAAAAAGTGGGTGAACAAAAATACGGGCAGGTTGGACTTCGGGTATCAACTCTCTTATTCAAACTTCTATCGGTATCTATCACGCAGTTTGAACATTATTGCTGAACGGCTCGACATCAATCAAAAGTTAGTTTATTACTCCGCACGTAAGACTTTTGCTCAGTTTGCTTCGGAACTTGGTATTCCTGACAAAGTAATTGATTACTGTCTGGGGCACTCCGATAAAAGCAAAGGCATTATTCGGTACTACACGCAAGTGAAACTGAAGCAGGCCGAGATAGCTATTAACAGGGTGATTGACTATGTAAATAATCCAGAAAAGTATAAAGACTATATTGAAATGAGAGCCGACATCATGATGATGAAAGGGTAGGATAATAAGCAAATTCAATTGCTTATATAATATGTGGTGAGTATTTACGACAATACCCTAAATAGGCTTGTCTGATTTATAATAACTGAAATCTTAGCTTTGAAGGAAGTTGTTTAAAATTTAAAAAGAGAAGACATCCCTGCGAGGATGTCTTCAACTTAAAACTTCATTCATCTGAACTTTCTAATTTCATTAGAAATAACAATTGACTTATTTTTGATTGCATCTGCAACCGTATTCTTAGTAGCAGAGCTTTCATAGAAATAACTTGCACTATATGAATTTGTTTTTAATTCTATTTTGGGGCTATACCCACTATTTGAAACTTTATTTATTTTTTGTTTTCATAACAATTTATATTTCATGTTGCCAACCTTCCAATGTCCTATTATCATTCAAAGTCATTTGAGGCGGAACTCCTGGAGGAGTAGGGTTCATCTGCTTCTCTAAGACACCGCCACTTATAAAGACATCCGTTCCATTTTCTAATGATTCTATTATTCCTCTCCTAAAAGAATACGGAACTCTATCTAATCCATTAAGTATTATAGCTGGATTAAAAGGAACATCCAATTCTAAATCTTTACTTATATCATCATAATAACCCCCAAAGTTATCAGATATAGAAAAGGAAAATTTGTAAATATGAATAGAACAATTATTTCAATCGAAGTACAAGACCACGGTGGTAAAGAGGCTAATATCATAGTCAGAGGAGAACGGAACAATCAGATTATGTTTGAGGAACAATTTGATTATAAGGACGAAGAAAAGCATTCTCTGAGATTACACTTACTTTCAGAAAGATTTCATCGTAAGTTTCCCCAATTAGGTGATAGTTTAGGAATTATTTGTCTTCGTAAACTCTTCAATGATATTACGATACGGAGTAAGATGAAAGCCAATTCCGATTATAGAACACTTGATAAATAAGAAGTTATGACAAAAGAACAAGCTTGGGACGAATTACATCAGATAGCACAAGAACTGAATTTACCATTCGATAACGATGAAGTTTTAACGCAATGGTGTAGGCGTAATTCATCTGTTATGTCCAAAGATATAATAGATGAGATATTCCCTATCTATACCAGCAAAGGTATTGAATGCAAAAAAGTCAGTGTAATAATTGACGATAACGGTCATGTTACCCACGTAAAAACGGAATATGACGATGATTATAAACCGTTATGAATTCTTTCTGTTTCCAACTCATGCACTTTTGCTGCATCTGTAATGAATGTCAGTTTTGTTAATAGCTCATATGCAGGTGCGCCACTATTAGCAGTCATCTCAGCTTTTAGAGTTGAATCCACGTTATGTATTCGGATGATTTTATAAGCAATATCTTGATTGCTATTTATATAAGCCCATTTACCAACAATATCTTCTATATTCATAAGTTTCAACCATTTGAAGTGCAAAGATACGAATTTTCTCACTATCTTTGCATTGTCTTTCGGGACAAAGTTTTGGAATATAATAAGGAAAGTGCCTTATACTCGTTGAAATCGCCAAATTATCAAGAGGTATATACAAGGCACAGAGGACAGCTCATACTTGTGGGTTGCCCTACTGTGCGTATATACAGGTGTTTGGCGATACCTAACGAGTATGCACAGGGGCAGCCCACTTTCTTTAACAACTAACATTGTTAAATTTCTCCTATGGCTGTCGTGGAGAACTCGTTAAAATTCGCCACTATGGAACTTATTGTAGGTTTCTTTTGTATTCTGTTTGCGTTGGGTATTTCTATTGCCACCGCTGTATTAGCTTCCCGAAAAGGACGTAATTCTGTAAACTGGTTCTTCTTATCTCTATTCTGGGGTATTGTAGGATTGATTGTATTAGCATGTTCCAAGCATTTAGAGCGTGAAAAAGGAGAAAGTGATACACTCGTTAAGGTGCTATGGAGTATCGTGCTTATACCGCTTGTATTATTTGCCGTATTTTTCTACAATCGTACAGTAGAGAAAAGAGAACTCCGAAAGAGTTATCAAATTGAAGAAGTCGCTCCTAAAATAGAGTTTTCCGATAACTATACTGAACGGAAGGTAGATTTGAATGATTATTTCAATTCAATTACTGGTTGGGATGACGAGACGGATTGGAACTATGCAGGACTTGAAGATGAAGAAAGCCAAAAGGCTTTTGACAAAATCCTTAAAAAGAATGGTATATACTGGAGCGACCAAAAACAATGCTGGGTTAAGAAAGTAAAGAAAACCGCAGAGCAAGCTCCCAAGGTCAAATTTAGATGAAGGCAGGAGTTATTTCTTGCCTTTCTTTTTAGGTTTAATATCGTATTTCAGAGCCTTCTGCATGAGAACAGAAAAATCCACTGGAACTTCTGCTTGCTTCTTTAATTCTTTTGCAGGTAGAAGTTCGATAGCCATTGCCTTTTCCATGTCTTCTATTGTTACTTGTTTCTTTTTACTCATTTTGTCAGACTTTGAAAAGTTATACGATAATTTGAATTGCAAAGTAACAAATTAAATCGTGAAACATCATCAAAATCTCTCGTATTATAGCGGAAGCAGAACTCATTAACATATCGTTGAAGGTGTTTCTTGCTTGTATGGTTATATATTCCTGTCAAGCCACGTTTCAGAATACTCCAAAAACCTTCGATATTGTTAGTATAAGCATCTTCATCAACGTATTGTCCGTGACCGTGGTCAATCACGTAATGCTCGTATAACTTGCTAACGGTTTTATATCCGCACCATTCATCAGAGAATAACGTTGCCGTGCGTTTTACAGTTTTGAGAATAGGAACTGTCAATGATTTATAGGAAGTGTCACGGACTACTTTACAAACCACCTTACCGCCACGCTGGAGCATACCCATGACTGGAACTTTATCTTTGAAGCTCCTACCTTGACACTTCTTTACTTTCTTGTTATAGTGCCGATTTTTATTCTTGCCACCTACGAAAGTTTCATCAAGCTCTACTTCTCCCTCAAGTTTCTCTTCCATGACAATACCGAAGCATTCACGAATACGCTGATTCATAAACCACGCAGTTTTATAGGTTACGGATATTCTCTTGGATAATTCGATTGATGAAATACCTTTCTTGCGGGATGTTATTTCATAGATAGCCACGAACCATTTTCTCAACGGCAATTTAGAGCCTTCAAACATAGTTCCTATTCTGACATTGAAGTTCTTGCCCGTATTCTTACAGCGGTACATTCCATCGCCACGGTTATATACTTTGGACGTAGGGTCATAAGGAGAAACAGGAATACCGTTTGCCCAGCGTTGCTGTTCCAGATACTTGATGCAGCTTTCCTCCGTAGGAAATGCTTCCAAAAGGTCATATAAGGAGTTGAATTTACCGATATTCATCTTACCAAAGTTTATAGTTCTTGCTATATATAACTCTGGTGAGAAAAGTTGCTTGGGAAAAACAGTTATCTGTATAGCAAGTATAGATAAAACGTGGTTATGCTATGAACAGATATTACCTAAATATCTTGTGATATACAGCTACCACCGACCATCCGTTCTGAGGGGAGTAGTCGAAATAGCTGTACATGAATTCCAACCTGTACATTATGAGGTATCGAAGTAGTCGTTCATAGCAAACCACGTTTTTCTACCTTATAACAGGTTTAGATGAAAATCAAACGAAAAAGGAGACGAATTTTTCAACAAAATAAAATACCGCCCAAAACTCTTGTTCTGAACGGTATTATTAGCAAAGTTAGTTAGGGTATTGTCGTAAATAATCACCTAATATGTATAGCATTTATCGCTATAGCTTCCTACCTAGTTTATTACTCAGCGATTTTTTTATTTTATTGTTTAAGTATTGCGTAAATAGAATTTTATTTAGTAATTTGCAATAGATTAGAAAAACAATATAACATGTGCGACGTAGAAGAAGTTTCTGGCAATGATCTAAGTTTCGAAGATTTTAAAAACCAAAACGGGATAACCTTTTGGTGGGCTTCTGAATTAATGCTAATGCTTGGATATGATGATATGAAAGTTTTTCATAGAGTTATAGATAAAGCAACCAAAGCGTTTATGTCTTTAGGTATTAACCATTATGAAAATATAATTTATGTAGAACGAGAACTTCAAGATAAAAAGGTCCCAGACTTTAAGTTAACAAGATTTGCCTGTTACATTGTCGCTATGAACTCTGACTCCCGAAAAGTTGAGGTTGCAAGAATTCAAGCATACTTTGCAGAACAGACTCGAAAATTTGAGGTGTATCTACAAGGTAGTGACGATATGGATCGTATTTTATTTAGAGAAGAAATAAAAGAAGGAAATAAAGCTCTTTTCCAAACAGCCCAAAAAGCCGGAGTTGAAGATTTTGCAAAATTCAACAATTCAGGTTATCTTGGCATGTATAATATGATGAACTTTCAATTAGCTAATAAACGAAAATGCGAGAAAGATAAGTTATTGGAATCCATGGGCCGTACCGAGTTAGCTGCAAATTTATTCCGTATAACACAAACCGAGGAGAGAATTAAATCTAGGAAAGTTCAAGGTCAAAAAGCTTTAGAAAAAACCCATTATGACGTTGGGAAAGAAGTAAGAAAAATAGTAATTGAAAATACAGGGAAAACTCCTGAACAGCTTAAACAAGAGAAGGAGATTCCAGATCTAAGGAAAGAATTAAAAGTTGGTTTTAAAGAAATGAAGAAAATAGATAAGCTTAAGAATAATAAAAAATAGACAATGTATACAAGGCGGTTAACCTGAAGAGGGGAGAGCAGAAGATTGTAATAGCGGTCCATGAAGAGGCAAAGGTAATCATTAAAAAGTAGGTTAACAAAAATACGGGCAGGTTGGACTTCGGGTATAAGCTCTCTTACTCAAATTTCTATCGATGCCTCTCACGCAGTTTGAGCATTATTGCCGAACAGCTCGACATCAATCAAAAGCTCGTTTATTACTCCGCACTTAAGACTTTTGCTCAGTTCGCTTCTGAACTTGATATTCCTGACAACGTAATTGATTACTGCCTCGGGCATTCCGACAAAAGCAAAGGTATTATTCGGTACTACACACAAGTGAAACAGAAGCAGGCTGAAATAGCTATAAACAGAGTAATTGATTATGTGAATAATCCAGAAAAGTATAAAGATTATATCGAAATGAGAGCTGATATTATGATGATGAAAGGGTAAAGTGATCTACTCTATTTCTATTGGGAAAAATAAACGGAAAAAGTAGATTAAGTATATCCTTGCGATTTGAATAGCGTTTTCTCCTGTTGTTTTCTTGTGTCTCATAATAATGTTATTTGGTTCGGAGTGTAATGAGAGGAAATTTAGGGAAATGAGAAAAGGATGGAAATTATAAATCGGGACTAAGTATGGGATATTTCAATTGTGTCTTCATACAACAAAATAATATCTGCGTAAAAATTATTTATATTATCTTGAAACTCAAGATATTTAAGCAATATCTCATTGATTATTTTCATATAAATCGCACATTGAATCTCAATCGTATTATCACGTGAATTGGCTTGATTCAGTAATGCTATAAACTTTTCTCTTTCTAGCGAGGATATATCCTTCAAAAGCTCATAACTTATTGATATATTGTCATTTTTGAAAGTTACATTTTCATGAACAAATATATTCCTAATATCATAAACCCATTCAAATGCTTTTAAATAAAAAGAAGAGATTTGTTTCCTTTTATTGGCATCTAAAATATGATCATTGACAAGCTTCTTTGAAAAAGCATTAGATATTTCTTTCAAAAGAAAAAACTCATTAAAAAAACTTCGAAATAACAATTCACTTCTGACAACGGGATTGTTACCCATAGATTTTTTACTATCTCGCATTTTTATTAAATCATCTAAAATCAAATCGATACCCTCTAATATGCGATTCAAGTCACCCAGATAAATAAAGAAAATGGCCCGTATTCTTCCTGAAAAACTAGCTTCAAATATTTGTTCAATCTCTTCCTCCGTAAACTTTAGTCCTCTCGCCTCACTTTGAAGATTTACATTTTTCGCAAAGTCGAGAAAACCAGAGAGAAGTTTTTGAGGAATATTAATACGTGTCATTTCATTCTTGACCATCATTTACGAGTTACATAAAACATCTTGTATCATCCATATAACCTACATTTTTTAAATGCTTCCAAATGATTTCTCCCATTTCTTGGAGCATATCATTCAAAACATTGGCACTCAATTGCCTAGTATGAATAACTAATCTACGGCCATCTTCACTATGATGTGTATAAAACCAATTAGCAGAGGTATAAATCTTCTTGCCTTTTTCATCACCATCATAAGTAACACCGAATATGTCATCAATTTCACGTACATTTTCATCATTCTTTAAATAGCCTGAACATGCCAAAACTACGACTGGGAAATTCTGTATAAATGCCGAATCTTTAAATAATTTTTTCCGAGCATCTAGGCTGACCTTGATCGCATCTGAAGTTCTTTTACTAGGTGAATCATTGATCTCAGTAGTGAAGACACCTTTCAAAAAATCAACATAAAACGGTTGAATCTCTTTATTTTCAACTATATAATCCTTCAATCTCTGATATTTGCTCCATGTGTTTCTCCCCCACTCATTACGAAGAGGGTGTTTTTCATGAACTAGATAATCTAAGTCTTCGCAAGTATTTTTATAGATATGTTCCCCCCAGCATTTAGCATTATTCTTGTAATCATCATCTGCCTCACGCATAGCTGCTTCTTTACCAATAAATAAAATCTTTGCATTAGGATTACCAATTCCTACATAGAGATTTCTTCCATCAGGACGCATACAGGCGTTTACGAAGTCTTTAAATTCTTGAGTGTATTCCATAATTATTTTTTTTTATAAAGTTTAATGAGTGCGTAAAGTTATGGTAAATTATATTATATCAAAACTGTAAGATCAATATTTTTAGAAGAACCGCTAAAATCATATATCTAAAGCGAAAATAGTTTGAGATAAGAATGAGACAGAATGTTGAAAGTTAAATGTTCAGCTTTTAAAAATCAAGTTATACGCTACTCGGCAAAAAAACATCTATATCTCATATTTCGGTAAATGCATTCACAAAGGAGAAAAATTAATTTTTTAAATTACAAGAATTAATATCTAAATTTTGTTTTTAATTTTGATGTAAGTACTTTATTATATTCCTTCTCATATACAATAACGTCATCAATAAATGTTGTATCTCTTTTTCTGTAAATCCATTCAATGTCTTTTCTGTTATACCAGCGATTTATTATGCAAATTGATTGAGATGGTGGGGTCTTTTTCTTAATATTCTCTAGCAATTCAGAATATGTCGATATCATCAATGTTTCAACATCTTCTACGTTTCGTTCAATTAGGTCTTTTGAGCTTCCAAAAGCCCCAATCCAGATATTTAGATCTTGTTCTTCATCATAGAGTGAATAATGTTCATGTCTATCATTTAATCTTTTCGTTATACTATCACTTTTTTTATGTATGCCCAAATATCTGAAAATTTTATTTTTGTGTTGTTTGTATTTGTGTCCACTGAAGAAATAGAAACAAAATAAACGTTTATCAGCTGTGTTTTCATCTTTCTCGTACATCTTTACTTCATCAATATTTTTAAAGGGTCCAACCCATTGGATTGTGAATGTTTTATTAATGTCTTCCATATTGTCTTTTTCTTGCAGTTTCTATATCACTTATTAATATTTTCATGAAAGCAAAAATAAGAAAATGATTCTGGAATAATTATATTACTATATAATTTAACATATTAGTCTACAATAAGAGAAGTTATCAATAATTTCTTATACTTTCATTCACACACTAATGAAATTAATACTACTTTTGCCGGCGTTCTGTTACACATAACACAAAGTATACAACTAATGATATCGAAAATATGAAAACTAAGAAAATAGTACTCTTCGCTTTATTATCCATTCTTGTTACCGGATGCGCCAGTAGTACGATGATAGTTGAAAATCCTGTAAAAGAAAGCATTTCACCTATCGGGATTTTTGTTTGTTCCTCCACTCAAATAATAGATGATAAAGATATTCCGCATCGGGACTTTGTTATACAGAACTCATTCGATACTTTTGAAAAATTGCTAGGATCCAAATATAAAATACTCAACTTGAACAATATTGTGCTGTACGACAAAGTTTTTAAGAAGCCATTTGGAAGCTTTTATATAAACGACAAGAAGATTGGCGAATATGCCAAAGCAAATAATTGCAATACGTATTTAATTGTATATTATGCTGAAACTGAAGTGAATTTCAGTTTCATACTGCCGGATATTGGCTTAAATAAATCCTTTCTAATTACTTATATGGGGAGCTCTAAAAAGGGGAAAAATGGTTTCGTTATGCACTCCAATTGTAGCTTGTATGGCTGGCTGTTTAGAACGGAGGATAGAAAGGTAATTAAGCGTAGTCATTCGGTTCTTGAAGCTTTCGATGATTATGTTGATATAAGGAATACCAAAGAACCTGATATTACAAATTATGCATTGTTTTTGTCTCAAATAACGAATAAGATGTTCTACGGACTAAAATAAAGACTTTTCAATAATTCTATAAATCTATAAAGCAACAACTAACACGATGGAAACAAAGTACATCACATTAAATGCCCAAAATCTGGATGCGGAACACATCTGCTGCGGGTTTTCCGACAAGAAAATAAAGGAAGGTTACGAGAAGAAGAAATCGTGGCTGAAGAATGAAATGGAACATGGATATGTGTTCAGACGATTGGATGAAAAAGCCAAGGTCTTTATTGAGTATGTTCCGGCAGAGAATGCCTGGCTGCCCGTTGAGGCGAAAGGGTATTTAATGATTAATTGCTTTTGGGTATCCGGTCAGTACAAAGGGAAGGGGCATGCAAAAGCTTTGTTGAAATCTGTCGTGGATGATGCTTGTGCGCAGGGTTGCGCCGGACTGGTTACCGTGGTGGGCACCAAAAAACTTCCTTTTATGAGTGACACCAAGTGGCTGTTGAAACAGGGTTTTGAGGTGGTTGAGACTTTACCACACGGTTTTGCTCTTTTGGTTTTGAAGTTAAAGAGTGAGGCTGCGCTTCCTTCTTTCAAGTCGTGCGTGTTGAAAGGGGAGTGTGAAGAAACTAACGGGTTGGTGGTTTATTACTCCAATCGTTGTCCGTTTACAGAATACTATATAAATGATGCTTTGTCGGCATTGGCGCAACAAAACAACGTACCGCTTACGATTATTAAACTGGAAACAAAAGAACAGGCACAGCAGGCGCCTACTCCTGCAACTATTTTTTCGGTGTTTTATAAGGGAAAGTTTCTGACTACGGATATGAGTATTTGTACTGCATCTCGTTTTGCGAAGTTTGCACGCGAATTCTATTAATTATATTTTGATGTATTTTTACTAACAGACTTTATTTATGAGAAAATTATTTTTTATCCTCTCTGTTATTCTATTGGCATCTTGTTCTTCTGATTCGGAAAATCCTGCTATGTTGAGTAACTCAGACATTTCTATTGAAAGGATTGTGTTGAATAACCAGACTTACACCGTAGGTGCTAAGAACTTTATGGTTTCCGATGAGGCACCACTGAGTGTAACGGGTACGTTTTCTTCTTCCAAAAAAGTAGAAGTAGATTATTCATGGGCTAAAACAACCGAGGTATTATCTTCTGTGGCTGTTGAGTGCAAGAATCCTACAGCAACAGTGAATGTGAAAAAGGAAAGTGCCAGTGAACTTTTTAACAAATTTACAGTAACAGTGATCACCACCACACCCGAAGCACAGGTTGTTTACACCATTGCTGCCCTTAAAACTGCTGCACCTGAACAAAAATAGTTCGGCATTGTAACGAATGTTACAGAATAGAGCCTGCTTATACCTGTATATTTGCCATACGAAATCAAATTTTAAAATGATAGATTATGGAAAAAGTAATTTCAACTCAGGTATCAGTAGGCTCTTTGGTAGCCGAAAACTTTGCTGCTGCAGAAGTGTTCTCAAAATACGGTATTGATTTTTGTTGCAACGGTCATGTGTCGCTTGCCGAGGCTTGTGCCGCTAAAGGTGTCAGCGTTGACCAGATATTGAATGAACTCAATCAGGTTGAAGAGGGTGCACGTATTGATTTTGCATCTTGGCCCATCGATTTGCTGATTGATTATGTGCTGAAAATACACCACCGCGGCATTCGCCAGAAAGGTCCGCAAATGAAACAACTGCTCGATAAGGTTGCTTCCGTGCACGGCGATAGTCATCCCGAACTTTATACCATTCAAGAATTATTCGAGGGCTCTCTCATCGATCTGAACATGCACTTGCAAAAGGAAGAGAACGTGCTTTTCCCTTATGTGCTCGAGCTGTTTGAAGCTGCTGAAGCCGGTCAACCTGCCGAGGAAATGCATTGCGGAAGCGTGGCTTATCCCATTGATGCCATGATGGCTGAGCATGATAACGAGGGAGAAAGGTATCGCACCATCGATGGGTTGACGAACCATTATACTGCACCGGCTGATGCGTGTGATAGCTACCGACTAATCTTAAAACAACTTCATGATTTTGAGAAGGCTTTGCACGAGCATATTCATCTGGAAAACAATATCATATTTCCACGTGCCATTGAACTGGAAAAGAAATCGGTTAGATAAGCCGGAGAGCCCACTGCTGGGGTATGGGCAAAAAAAAAGGAGTCACGCCTGACTCCAACCTTTGTTAACCTTAAATCTAATACTATGAAAAACACACTGCAAAGGTACGCACTTTTTCGGTATTTGCAAGTCTCGTGTGCGGAAACAGGTGTTTTATAACATAGATTAATAGTTGTTAGGGAATATATTCTATTTTAGCAACAATCAGCCTTACTATTTCTTCTTTTTCAGCCTTCACAAGTGCCTGGTGGTAATCATTGGGGAAGAAGAGAAAAAAGAAATCGGGCTTGGAATCAACATACTTTATTTTCTTTGCCGTGTAATGAATCACATCGGGCTTATACTCCGTTACGGGTGTGGCATCTTTGGGGTTGATGATGCCGAAACGTTCCGTCCCTTTGGCCACGTATTGCAAATCAATGTACTGGCGGTGCGACTCCACTTTGCTTTTGCTGGCATCTCGCGTTTGACTGTTCGATATTTTAATGTAGCATCTTTTGCCATCAATAGGGTAAGTGCCTTCGGGCATGTTCAATAAGTCGTTTTGTGCCATCCAGCTGAACATCTTATCCCACAGTTCTTTGTTTTTGGCGTACTGAGTGGCAAACTCCACACAGTCGGTTCCTTTGTAGGGGACAGGCGCAAACCCGTTGGCCCATTCTTTTTTCGCACACCAACGTTTGGCTTCTTTCTTGCTGATAGGTTTATTGGCTGCATACAAATTGCTTGTAAGCAGACTGGTGGCTACGGCCATGCTTATGCATAGCAGCTTGCTCTTCCATGTACTTTTCTTCATTTTCAGGTTCTGTTTATTTGGGTTTGATATAAAAAATGCTTCGCCTACAGGTGGGAAGCACTTGTGTTTTGAATGACGCAAAAGTAGAAATAAAATTTGCTCGTTGCAAATCTTTTTGTAGACCCGGGTGTACAGCCATTATACACCCGGGTCTACAAAGCGTGTACATGGGGGTGTACAAACTGTGTACACCCGGGTGGAGACGAGAATGGTTCACCAGCAAAATAAATCGCAGAAGCATGCTAACTAAAGATCCTTTATATAAACAATAAGAGACTGTAAACTTGTAAGGAATTACTGCCAAAAAAGTTGGTGATACTTGGTGATACTTGGTGAGGCTTTTTTTAAGGCAAGTATCACCCGTAAACACTTGTATATCAACTGATTATTGAGTTGGTGATACTTGGTGATACTTTTTTTTATACTTTTTATGAGGAGAACAGCCACACTACAAGGACACAAAGTGCCACTTTAGCTGATTTTATGGTTTCTCTTTCTCGGAAATAAGCAACAGTTTATCACCGACATGCAACTTCAAACTGCCGTTGGGAATAAGGAATTCATTGCCTCGTTTCACAATCATAACCAGCGTGCCTTGTGGTAAATTCATCTCTTTTAAAGTGTCGGCTTGCTCAATCATTTCGGGCGTTACCGTCATGTCCGACAGGCTGCTGTCTATTTCTTCGGGCAGTTCCACGCCAAATTCGTTGCCTGTTTGGGGCAGCGGGGCGGAGAGGTGCAGCAGCCGTGCAAAGAATGAGATGCTGGTGCCTTGCACAACGAGCGAAACTATGGTGATGAAGAAAACGATGTTGAAGATGCTGTTTGAACCTTCCACACCGGCCACAACGGGGTAGGTGGCAAAGATAATGGGAACGGCCCCGCGAAGTCCCACCCAGGAGACAAACAGTTTCGACTTGAAGTTGATTTTCCGGAAAGGCAGCAGACAGAGAAACACGCTGAGCGGACGTCCTATCAGTATCAGGAACACACCAACAAGTATGGCTACAAGGGCTACATTGAGCATTTCATGAGGGTTAACTAGCAGTCCCAGCGTGAGGAACATGATGATTTGAAAGAGCCACGACATGCCGTCCATAAAGGTGGCTATTTCTTTGCGGAACACAATCTTCTTGTTGCCAACCACCATACCGGCAATGTAAACCGCCAGGTAACCGTTGCCATGCAGGCGGTCGGTTATGGTGAAGGTGAAGAACACGCAGCCTAATAGCAGTATGGCGTAAAGCGACTGGTTATCAATGTTTATTTTGTTCAGAAAAAGAACGGTGAGCTTACCCAAAATATATCCTCCGGCACCACCCACGAGGAACTGTACCGCCAGGTTACCGGCAATCTCTCCGGCGTTCATGCTGCCCGATAGTATAATCTGTATAAGCACAATGGTAAGCATGTAGGCCATGGGGTCGTTACTTCCGCTCTCTAACTCGAGCATGGGGCGCAGGTTGTGTTTGAGGTTCATCTTCTGCGACCGCAGAATCGCAAAGACCGAAGCCGAATCTGTTGACGACATGGTTGCGGCGAGCAGCAGGGAGGTGGTCAGCGGAAAACTGATGTTGGTGAAACTCATGCCCGATATAATCCAGATAAACAATCCCGTGAACAAGGCGGTGAGCAGTACGCCTGCCGTTGACAGGACAACGCCCGCACTCATAATCGGTTTGATGTCGGCAATTTTGGTGTCCATACCGCCCGAGAACAGGATGACACTCAGGGCTACCATGCCTATGGCCTGAGCCTGATGTGTGTTGTTGAACTGTAACCCCAGACCGTCACTTCCGAAAAACATTCCTACCAACAGGAATAGCAGCAATGCCGGTACACCGAAACGATACCCTGTTTTCCCTACAACGATACTGATGATTAATAAAACGGATCCTACGAGAAGCATGTTTTCTACTGAAAAGAGCATATAGTGTATGTTTAAACAGATTAATAATTTGAAGTATCGTTGCTAAGGTAGTCATTTTTGAGCAAACGAAAAAATAGTTTTTTATTCCTTTTTATGCCAAATAATTGTTTAATTAGTTAATTGTATTACTTTTGTACTCCCAAAACCTCTTTAATATAAATTATGGAATCAAACAACCTTTCTCCTTTGCGTAAAGGGATCGTGGGAGTGCAGTTTCTTTTTGTGGCTTTTGGGGCTACTGTGCTCGTACCTCTTTTAGTAGGACTAGATCCTTCAACCGCTTTATTTACCGCCGGTATCGGTACGCTTATTTTTCATTTAGTTACCAAGGGGAAAGTCCCCATCTTTTTGGGTAGCAGCTTTGCTTTTATAGCACCCATCATCAAAGCAACGGAACTGTATGGTTTGGCCGGCACTCTTTCGGGGATGGTTGGTGTTGCATTGGTTTACTTCTTAATGAGTGCGCTGGTTAAATGGCAGGGCATTAAGTTTCTGGATCGTTTGTTCCCTCCGGTAGTTATCGGGCCGGTCATCATGCTGATTGGTTTGTCGCTTGCCGGAACGGGTGTGAAGATGGCCAGTGAAAACTGGATATTGGCTTTGGTATCATTGCTGACTGCTGTTGTTGTTTCCGTTAAAGCCAAAGGGTTACTCAAAATCATTCCTATTTTCTGCGGAATCATTGTGGGCTATGTTACAGCTCTAATCTTTTTTGATGTCGATTTAACCGGTATCCGTGATGCCGCCTGGATTGCCGTTCCCGATTTTAAGTTTCCTTCTTTTTCATGGGAACCTATCTTGTTTATGATTCCCGTAGCTGTGGCTCCTGTTATTGAGCACATTGGTGATGTGTATGTAGTGAACACCGTTACCGGAAAAGATTTTGTGAAAGATCCCGGTTTGCACCGTACGTTATTGGGTGACGGATTGGCTTGTTTCGTGGCTGGTTTTCTCGGTGGCCCTCCCGTAACGACCTATTCGGAAGTAACCGGGGCTATGTCGCTGACCAAGGTTACTGACCCCACGGTTATTCGTATCGCTGCGTTTACGGGTATTATTTTCTCGGTTATCGGTAAGGTGAGTGCTTTGCTGAAATCAATTCCGAGTGCTGTATTGGGTGGCATTATGTTGTTGCTGTTTGGTACCATCGCTGCTGCCGGTGTAGCCAATTTAATAAATAGTTGTGTCGACTTTAGTCGCACGCGTAACATCATTATCTTCTCACTGACGCTGACCATCGGTATTGGTGGTGCTGTGTTTACGTGGGGTGATTTCTCATTCTCGGGCATCGGACTGGCTGCCGTGGTGGGTGTGGTGCTGCATTTATTGCTTCCGCACGAAGAACAGAAATAGTTTCGAAGAAGATAGATTCTTTCCAACCGGATATACAGAAGAGGGGTGCATCACGAAACATGCACCCCTCTCTGCTGTTTACACTAGGGTAAACTATGCTGAACCTATTGCTTCTTTTCTTTAGCTAAGGAATTTAGCGATGTCTGCATCTGCTGTGCTGATGCCGCCAATTCCGAAGTTCTCAACCAATACTTTGGCTACGTTAGGTGAAAGGAATGCGGGCAGAGTAGGACCGAGGTGTATTTTCTTCACACCCAGGTAAAGCAATGCCAACAAGACGATAACCGCTTTTTGTTCGTACCACGCAATGTTGTACACAATGGGCAGGTCGTTGATGTCGTCCAATCCGAACACTTCTTTCAGCTTCAGGGCGATTACTGCCAATGAGTAGCTGTCGTTGCACTGACCGGCGTCAAGTACGCGTGGAATTCCGTTGATGTCGCCCAGAGGCAGTTTGTTATAACGATACTTCGCGCAACCGGCTGTCAGAATAACGGTGTCTTTAGGTAGTTTCTCAGCAAACTCGGTGTAGTAGCTGCGGCTCTTCATGCGTCCGTCGCAACCTGCCATCACAAAGAACTTGCTGATAGCTCCGCTCTTCACTGCGTCAACAACCTTGTCGGCCAAGGCCAATACCTGTGCATGAGCAAACCCGCCTACGATGGTGCCGCTTTCAATTTCTACCGGTGGCTGGCAACGTTTAGCATGCTCAATGATGACAGAGAAATCTTTGGGCTGACCATCTTTACGCTCTGCAATGTGAATGGCTCCGTCGAGGCCCGATGCACCTGTTGTGTAGATGCGGTCTTTGTAAGTAGCCTTTGAGGTAGGAGGTACGATGCAGTTGGTTGTAAAGAGGATAGGGCCGTTGAAGCTTTCAAATTCTTCTTTTTGTTTCCACCAGGCGTTACCGTAGTTACCGGCCAGGTGTTTGTATTTCTTCAGATGCGGATAGTAGTGAGCAGGAAGCATTTCGCTGTGCGTGTAAACGTCAATGCCGGTGCCTTCTGTTTGTTGCAATAGTTCTTCCAGGTCTTTCAGGTCGTGACCGCTAATCAGGATACCGGGGTTGTTTCTTACTCCGATGTTTACTTCTGATAGTTCCGGATTACCGAAGTGACCGGTGTTGGCTGCATCGAGCTGTGCCATAGCTGCCACACCCACTTTACCTGTTTCTAGTGTCAGGGCAATAAGGTCTTCTACTGAAATATCGTTGCGCGTAATTTCAGCCAATGCATGTTGCATGAAGCTGTATATTTCAGGATCTTTTGAATCGAGGTTATAAGCATGTTCCACGTAAGCAGCCATTCCTTTGATTCCGTAATGAACCAATTCTTTCAGTGAGCGGATGTCTTCGTTTTCGTTACGTAATACACCTACGGTTTTTGATTTGGCTTCGAATTCGGCTTCCGAACCGTTCCAGGTACATTCGTCGGGTGCGTTGGCTATAGTCACTTGTTGTGCCAAACGGTTTCTCAGTTCCAATCCGCTTTTAATCTTGGCAATGATAGCAGCATTGTCAAAGTTAGCGTTGGTGATAGTTGTAAACAGTCCGTCGAACACAAACTTGTCGGCTTCGGCAGATGCTTTTCCTTCTTTGCGAAGTTCCTGATTGTAAACTGCAACCCCTCTGACCACGAAGAGAAGAAGATCTTGCATATTGGCTACTTCGGGAGTTTTACCACATACTCCGCTGATTGTACAGCCTATTCCTTTTGAGGCTTCCTGACATTGATAACAGAACATACTCATAATTATTACGTATTAAGTGATTATTAAATTCGTTTACTTTTAATTTGTATGGCAAAGGTACGGCAATCAATGTACCTAATTCTGTAACCAATGTTACAAGCTCTGTTTTTTTTCTATCGGATAAGAATTTTCAGCTTTTCCTTATTCAGAATCGTTATCTGTTTCCGGTCGGCTTTAATCAATCCGTCGTCTTGCATGTGCGACACTTCCCGTGCCAGTGACGGACGGGAAATACCGAAGTAATCGGCCAGTTCCTGCTGTGATCGATCTAATAGTATCTGGCTTCCCTGAGTGGCCGACAGTCGCAGAAAGTAAGAAGCCAGCTTTTGACGAATGGTTTTGAATGACATGAAGAAGAGTTTTTCCGACAGCGTTTGTGCGTAATTGGCCGACATATTCATGTAGTTTTCCAGAAACGCTTCGTTGCGTGCAAAGAGTTTGATGACGCTCTCTTTGGGAATGATGATTACTTCGGTGTTTTCATTGGCCGTTACCTCAACCGGAAAACGGTTGGCTGCACCGAAAAGGAACAGTGGTGCCAATGCTCTGGGAGAGGCTATATCTTCTATTTTAACGATACGTCCCGATTCGTCAATCATTTCACCTCTCACGCTTCCTTTGGTTAGTATGATCAGTTTATTGCACACGTCACCTTGGTGCGCCAGAATCTCACCTTTAGTATAGTTCTTAACTTTATACGTCAGCCCTTCAAAGTTTTTCCGTAACTCACCGGCCGATACATTTCGGAACAGCGGGTTAGGCAGTAGTTGTTCAATCATATTATCTAACTATTATATCCATACAAACAACACAGCATTTACATTTGTTTGCAGAAATCTCCTTCTTTCAATTAAAATAGCTGTAACTTCACTCCGAACGACAAACTAAGATAATCTCGGGGTTTTAGATAACTGTTACCGACAGCACTCGCTATATATAAATCACTGGCGCTAAGTTCATAGAAGAAAGTGACTTCTTTGGCGGAATGCCTCTGTTGCGGATTGATATTAATGGTAAATCGCTGTCCCAAATAGGCATGAAAGCGTACTTTAGTTGAAAAACCGTAATACCCGTTGGGGTAACGTTCCGGCTCCTCTGCCCAAAACTCATCACCGAAAATGGTGTTCATGTACAGTCCGCATGCCAGTGGTTCTATGGATAGTTTGTCGTTGACAGACCAGCTCCACGGCATGTAGTTTTGTTTCAGCGTCATGGTCATCTTGGCTCTTTTCGACGAATTTTTAGGTAAGAAACCCAAGTATACATCCGTTTCCCATTGATTCCTTTTGCCATAATCCCATCCGGTTCCTACGGAAACGGCTCCCATATTACCTGCATATTGCAGTTTCAGGTGAGTGGGTATCAGGTTTTCCCAATGCTTGCGGTAGCGATGAATCCGTTTGTCATATTTGGTTTCTTGTGCTTGCAAGTTAGATGTTGCAACCGTTAATCCGCTCAACAATAACAGGTTAAAAATAAACCACTTCATATTCATATCCTTCGGGATTAATGGTGAATACTAAATAACTGCGATGGTTCATGCTGTCACTTCCGTAGTACATGATGCCGTCTTCAAATATGGCTTCTGCCGTGAGGTGATGCTCATGTGCAGCCGTGCAAAACTGTATGCCGGGTGCTTCCTTTACGTACCGATGAAATACTTTCGCCACATTGTTGTTGAACTCATGGATTAACGGACGCACGTGCATGGAGAAAACTGTTTTACTGTATTCATCCTTCCGGTCAGCTAGTGCGTTCTCAATGAAATCGAAGTCGGGCACCGGGTGCGAATAATCATACTCAATAGCATTGGTGTTGAGGCAGACAAACTTTACGTTACCGGCAATGAATGAAAAGTTGTCTTCACCAAACACTTTGGTGTAAACCTCTTCACCGGTTCCCAGCACATCGTGATTGCCGATGATAACTACGTATGGGAATTTGAGACCGTTCAGGATGTCACGTTGCCACAAAAACTCCTTGGTTATACCAAAGTCACTGACGTCGCCACCATGAATGACAAAGTCAATATCGTTTCGACGGTTAATGTGTTTCACGAATTGTTCCGTCTCGTCATACCACCGTTGCGAATCACCCATAACTGCAAACTTTATGGTTGTTTTTCCTTTGCAGTTGGATTCTATTTTGGCCATGTTCTTAGCGTTGATACCCGTTTCGCCCGATATGTCTACGTCGTAAGGATGATAGTCAATTAAGTCACAGCCGTACATGAATAGCAGGGAGAAGAGGGATAGGAGAAAAGTCTTATTCTTCTTCATATAAATTGTTTTATAAAACGAAATGCAAAGATAAAGTTTACATTTCTATTGAAACAATTACCTTAATGGAAAGTTTGTTCTGTGAATCCTTTTAAATGGTCTGAATGGGATAGTTTCTTGAAATAGATGATCAAACAGATTACGGCTGTGAAAAAGGCGAAGAAGTCGGATGCCGGCATGCTTGCCCACACACCGGTAACGCCATATTGTCTGGGTAATATAAGTAAGAAAGGAAGCAGGTAAACCAATTGCCGGGATAATGAAAGGAAAATGCTGACTTTTGCCTTGCCGATGCTTTGAAAGAAATTGGAAATAACAATCTGGCAGCCCACAAAGGGGAAAAGCATGATGGTGATGCGGATGCCTTCTGATGCCATACCTATCAATTCGCTGCTGTTGGTGAACATGGCCGAAACTGCGTGTGGAAAGAGTTCGCAGATCAGAAATCCGGTAGTGGTAATAGATACCCCACTTATAATTCCCAAACGAAGTGCCTGCTTTACCCGTTTCATGTTTTTGGCACCGAAGTTATAACCGATAATAGGTTGCAGTCCCATGGTAAGTCCCATAACTGTCATCACAAAAACAGTCATCAGCCGGTTGATAATGCCATAGGCACCTATGGCCATGTCGCCGCCGTGCTTCTGTAAACTCACGTTGATAACAATAACAATGGCACAGGTGCACAGATTCATGAGGAAAGGCGCCATGCCGATGGAGAATATCCGTCCCACAATACCTAAATCAACCTTCCAGAAGTTGCGGGTGAGATGCACATAACTTTGCGAACAGGTGAAATGCTTCAGTACCCAAACCATCCCGATTGATTGTGCTATGACGGTTGCTGTTGCCGCTCCCTGAATGCCCCATTTAAAATAGAATATAAAGATAGGAGCCAGGATAATATTTCCCAAAACAGTTACCATCGATGTAAGCATGGCTTTCTTGGGATAGCCTGTGGCACGCATTACGTTATTGAGCCCAATCATTATATAAGAAATAGGCGTACCTATTAAGATAACTTTCATGAAATCCCGGGCATAGGGCAGGGTTATTTCACTGGCACCGAAGAAAAGAAGAATATCATCCAGAAAAATATAAGCCATACTTCCGAAGGCTACTGCATTGATGATACAAAGCATCAGCGTATTACCCAGAATATGGGTAGCTCCGTTCATATCTTTTCTTCCCAAACTGATGGATGAAAGAGCAGCACCGCCTCCGGCAACCAGCGTGCAGAAGGCCATAACCAGGTTCATAAACGGAAAAGTGATGGCTAAACCCGATATGGCCATTGGTCCCACTCCATGTCCTATGAATATGCTGTCAATGATATGATAGATAGAAGTTACTGTCATACCAATAATAGCCGGAATAGAGTATTGAAGCAGTAGTTTACCTATGCTTTCTGTACCAAGTGTATGTGGGTTGTTGTTTTGCGCCATGCGTTTTCTTTTACGTTTTTTTAAGTTGCCAAAGGTAGCAAATATTTGTCTCATCCAATGATTATTCGGAACTTTGCGCCTCACATAACCGGATAATTTTATATTTTTTTAGATTCTAATGGTAAATAATATGGATAGAAATACAATAATAGCTGCTTTGTTTGATTTTGATGGAGTGATTATGGATACCGAAGGGCAGTACACCATCTTCTGGGATGAGCAAGGCTACCAATACTTGGGTGAGAAAGATTTTGGTCGCAGAATCAAAGGGCAAACGCTGACTCAGATATACGACAATCATTTTGCCGGCATGACCGATGTGCAACAGCAAATCCGTATTGATCTGGATACGTTTGAGGCGAATATGCAGTTCAATTACATCCCCGGTGTGGAAGCTTTCTTGGATGATTTAAAAGCCAACGGAGTTAAAATAGCCGTTGTGACCAGCTCCAACGAAAAGAAAATGGCGAATGTGTATAAGGCTCATCCCCGGTTAACCGAAAGATTCGACCGCATTATCACGGCCGACATGTTTACCGAATCCAAACCCAACCCCGAATGTTTCTTGCTAGGCATGAAGCTGTTTGAGGCTGTTCCCGCCCATACGTTTGTGTTCGAAGATTCTTTTCACGGACTGCAGGCAGGCATGTCGTCGGGGGCAACGGTTATCGGACTGGCAACCACCAATCCGCGTGAAGCGATTGCCGGCAAATGCCATCATGTGCTCAGCGATTTCACAGGAATAAACTTCCAAATGCTATGTTCATATTCCAATCATAACCAATAACGGAAATTTTTCTGTTATTTATGTTTAAAGGCTGAACAAGCTCTTTAGCGAGGTGTTTTTTTTGTATTATTTGATAATAAATACCAAATGGATACAATAAAGATACCTCGTACCTCTCAAAAGAGAGTGGTTATAATAGGAGGCGGTTTTGCCGGTCTGGCTCTGGCCGATAAGCTTTGTGGCGATCATTTTCAGGTAGTGTTGGTCGACAGGCACAATTACCACCAGTTTCAGCCCCTGTTATATCAGGTTGCTTCGGCAGGATTAGAACCCAGTTCCATTTCCTTTCCTTTCAGAAAGAACTTCAGTAAGAAGAAAAACTTCTATTTCCGTATGGCGGCAGTCACCCGAATTGTGAGTGACCAAAACTATATTGAAACACCCATAGGAACTTTGTCTTATGACTATCTGGTCATTGCGGCGGGCACTACCACCAACTTCTTTGGTAACGAAAACATTCGCAAGGCAGCCCTGCCCATGAAGAGTGTGGAAGAAGCCCTCACCCTGCGAAATACACTTCTCTATAATTTGGAGAGAGCGCTCGATTGCACCGATGCAGATCAGAAGCAAGCCCTGCTCAACATTGTGATTGTGGGCGGTGGAGCTACGGGTGTGGAAATAGCCGGAGCCCTTTCCGAGATGAAGCGTTACATCATCCCCAAAGATTATCCCGATTTGGCCGATCACGAAGTGAATATTTACCTCATCGAAGGATCTTCCCGTTTGCTGAATGTCATGTCTGAGGAGGCATCGGCTCATGTCTATAAATTCCTCACGGAGATGGAAGTAAATATCATCACTGAGATACATGTTACCGATTATGTAGATGGTAAGGTGATTATGAGCGACGGGCAAACCATTGCTACGAATACGCTGATCTGGGTGAGCGGCGTTACAGCTGAACGTTTTGAGGGCATAGCGGACGACTGTCTGGCTCGTGCCGGTAGACTGATTGTGAATGAATTCAATCAGTTGAAAGGCCACAGCAATCTCTTTGCCATTGGTGACATCTGTATGCAAACCGAGCCCGACTTCCCCAATGGCTATCCGCAAGTGGCGCCTGTGGCTATTCAGCAAGGCGAACTGTTGGCCAAGAACTTGATGCAGATGGAGAAGGGTGGTGCACTGACTCCTTTTAAGTACAAGGACAAAGGATCATTGGCAACTGTTGGTCGCAACAAAGCTGTGGCCGATATTAAAAAGATAAAGCTTCAGGGATTTGTGGCCTGGGCGGTTTGGTTGTTGGTGCATTTGCGTTCCATCTTGGGAGTAAAGAACAAATTGATGGTATTAATCAATTGGATATGGAATTATGTGATGTACGATCAATCTCTTCGTTTTATATTCCGTTCCCGTCCAAAAGGTGATTGATGGAAGAGATTTCCTGTCATAGGGGTTTTCGCACAGAATACCCTTTCATGAATAACCTTTCCGGGCAGAGACCAAAATATAGAGAAATATTTCTTCGTTCCACCCGAAAGCTATAACTTTGCAGCCAATTTTTAATTATTAATTTCAAATATTATGGCTGGTTATATTTCAGACGATACCCGCAAAGTGACAACTCATCGCCTCATTGAGATGAAAGAAAGAGGCGAAAAGATATCGATGCTAACAGCATACGACTACACAATGGCCAAGATAGTTGATGGCGCCGGAATGGATGTGATCCTCGTAGGCGATTCAGCTTCCAATGTGATGGCCGGTAATGTAACGACTTTACCTATTACGCTAGATCAGATGATCTATCACGGTAAATCGGTTGTTCGTGCGGTGAATAGAGCGATGGTAGTGGTCGACATGCCGTTTGGTTCTTATCAGGGAAACTCCAAAGAGGGATTGGCTTCTGCTATCAGAATCATGAAAGAGAGCCATGCCGATGCTTTGAAATTGGAGGGCGGAGAAGAAATCATCGAAACCGTTAAGCGAATTTTATGTGCTGGAATACCCATCATGGGACACCTCGGACTCATGCCTCAATCCATCAACAAGTACGGCACTTACACCGTGCGTGCCAAAGATGAGGCTGAAGCTGAAAAGCTACTTAGCGATGCCCATTTGTTGGAAGAAGCAGGTTGCTTTGCCCTGGTGCTCGAAAAGATTCCGGCCTCACTAGCCGAACGTGTAGCCAAAGAGCTTACCATTCCGGTGATCGGTATTGGTGCCGGAGGCAAGGTCGACGGTCAGGTACTGGTTGTTCAGGACATGCTGGGTATGAGTAAAGGCTTCAGTCCGCGCTTCTTGCGCAGATATGCCGATTTGCATACCATCATGACCGATGCGATTCAACAATATGTAACAGACGTAAAAGATTCCGATTTCCCAAATGAGAAAGAGCAATACTAGCGGACTGCTTTCTTCGAGCTATCTGCAAATTTGTTTAGGTAATTTTTTGTTGTTTATTTCCCGCTACATGTTACTTCCCATGTTACCTGTGGTCATGGCGGGACGCTTGGGTGTTTCACTCGCTTTTACAGGTAGCATATTTGTGCTGCTTACGGCGGGAATGTTTCTGGCAGGTCCGTTCTACAGTTACCTGATGGATACGTATAAGCGTAAATACATTTGCTTGTTATCGTTTGCCATCATGCTGTTGGTTAACGCTGCTTGCTTGTTTGTGCAAACTCCCGTAGAGTTTATGTTGCTGTGTCTTATTCACGGAATATCATTCGGGTTGGCTACCACAACCAGCATTACCTTGGCAATAGACCTTACCAATCCGGGTAAGCGAAGTGCCAGTAATGTGGTTTTCGGGTGGACTTCCCGCTTTGGCATGATGATGGGAGTTGCTGCCGGCATTGCCGTTTTCATGTACCGCGGATTTGATGAAGTGGTTTATCTGTCGGCTGCGGTAGGAGGAGTGGGCATTTTGCTGATTAACATGCTGTATGTGCCTTTCCGTGCACCTATCGGTTCGAAGTTGTGCACAACAGACCGCTTTTTACTGGGACGCGGATGGATACCCATGCTTAACATGATTCTCATTGCACTGATTCCCAGTGTGCTGATCACGTTGATACCCGATACGTATAAATGCGTGGTTCTGATGGGATATAGCATTCCGTTCTTTGCCGTGGTCGGAACCGGTTTTTTCATCTCGGCTGTATTCCTGAAACTGCTTTTCAAGGAAGACAACTTCCTCGGACAGATTATCAGCGGACTGGTTGTGATGATCCTGGCCACAGCATTGCTGGCTTTCCCCGTTGCAGAGTTAACCACTGCTCCCGGCGCTGTTTTGCTGGGTATCGGTATGGGTTTGGTTACCCCCGAGTTTCTGCTTATGTTTGTGAAACTGTCACAACATTGTCAGCGCGGCACTGCCAATACCATGCATCTATTGTCGTGGGAAACCGGCATCTCCATCGGTATAGCCATTGCCTGCTACACAACGGCACAGATACCCGAATCACTTCCGGTACTTTACCGTTTCTGTCTGGCCATGGCCGTGTTATCACTTATCTTCTTCCTGCTGGTAACATACCCTTATTTCAAGAAGAAACGATTCAGGTGATTATTACCCGATTCAACCATAAAAGAATGGCTGCCTATCACCCGATAAGCAGCCATTTCTGTATAGCAAAAGTTTGCTCAGTGCTATTTAAAATTGAAAGAAGTTCTTGGCGTTGTTGTAGCTGATGTCTTCAATCATCTGGTTCACCCTTTCAATCTCAGCGTAAGGAATCTCACCGTTCTCAACATCGCGACCTACCAGGTTACACAATGTTCTACGGAAATATTCGTGGCGAGGATAAGAAAGGAATGAGCGAGAGTCGGTAAGCATACCTACGAAGCGGCTTAGCAGACCCAGTACCGACAGAGAATTCATTTGTTTCTCCATACCGTCTTTCTGATCGAGGAACCACCATCCCGAACCGAATTGAATCTTTCCGGCTACCGTTCCGTCCTGGAAGTTACCCAACATAGTAGCAATAACCTCGTTGGCAGAAGGGTTCAGGTTGTACAAAATCGTTTTAGTTAGTTTACCTCTGCTGTTCAGCTTATCGAGATACTTAGCCATTGCTTTGGCAGTAGTAAATTCACCGATCGAATCGAAACCGGTATCCGGTCCCAGCAATTTGAACATCTTGGTGTTGTTGTTACGAATGGCACCGTAGTGGAACTGTTGTGTCCATCCCTTATCAGCATCCATTTCGCCGAATACAATCAGCATAGCCGATTTGAATTTCAGAATCTCTTCCTTGGTCAGTTCGCTGCCGCCGTACACCTTGTTGAAAATAGCTTTGATCTCAGCATCCGTATAATCTTCAGCATAGAACTCCTCAATACCGTGATCAGACAATTTACAGCCCTGCTCGGCGAAGAAGTCGTGACGTTTGTGCAATGCAGCAATCATGTCGTCGAAGTTCGAGATGGTTACCCCGCTTACCTCAGACAATTTCTCCATGTACGCTTTGAAATCAGCAGGCACCTCAACCGCCATTGCCTTGTCGGGTCTCCAGGTAGGAAGCATTTTCACTTCGAAACCACTCTCGCGAGTCTGAATGTGATACTCCAGAGAATCGATGGGATCATCGGTTGTGCAAACCGCTTCAACGTTGTAGCGACGCATCATGCCACGAGCCGAATACTCCGGTTTAGCCAGCTTCTCGTTACACTCATCAAAGATTTCACGTGCTGTTTTCGGATTCAAAATCTTATCAATACCGAAAGCTGTTTTCAGCTCCAGGTGAGTCCAGTGATACAACGGGTTTCTCATGGTGTAAGGCACTGTCTCCGCCCATTTCTCAAATTTTTCCCAGTCGGTTGTGTCCGTTCCTGTGCAATAGCGCTCATCAATACCGTTGGTACGCATGGCACGCCATTTATAATGGTCGCCTCCAAGCCATATCTCCGTTAATGATTTGAACTTATGATCATCCGCAACCATTTTAGGAATAAGGTGACAGTGATAATCAATGATCGGCATTTTAGCAGCATGCCCGTGATACAATTTCTGTGCCGTTTCTGTTTGCAGCAAGAAATTCTCATCCATGAAATTCTTCATTTTATTGCGCTTTAAAAGTATATAATTGTTACTTAATTAGTATCCGCCGGTATTACATTGGTAATAAGCCAAATAGGTCTTTTAGACCTTTTACTTTTATTAACCGTTATCGAACACAAAAATAGAAGTTTTACTTGGCAAACCAAAATTATTCGTATATTTGCGGGAAAATTTATAATATTTAAACGCTTTGCGTATTTGCCCTTCAAAGAACAAATATGCGAAAAAAATCTTATACTGACCTTAATACGAGGCGTAAAAACACATGGATAAGAAGAATTACACCATTAAAGACATTGCACGTATGGCCGGAGTTTCTGCCGGAACAGTTGACCGTGTGATGCATAACAGAGGCGAAGTTTCTGAGGCCACTTTGAAAAAAGTGCAGAAAGTTTTGAAAGAGATTGATTACCATCCCAATATGTTTGCTATTGGTTTGGCAGCCAAAAAAAGGTATCAGATAGCCTGTTTGATCCCCGCCCATCAGGAAGGAGATTATTGGCATTCCGTTGCCCAAGGCATTGAAAAAGCAGCCATCGAACTGCGTCCGTTTAATGTAAGTGTGGAATTCATTTACTATGTGCATGCCCATGAATCATCTTATAGCAAGGGTTGTGACGCCTTGCGAAACATGGAGATTGATGCCGCACTGATAGCGCCTAATTTCGAGAAAGAAACGACAGAGCTTGCAGCTGTTTTGCAAACGCGCAAGGTACCCTACATCTTTGTTGATTTAAACATAGAAGGTGCCCGTGCGTTGAAATACATCGGGCAAGACTCACACATGAGCGGGTACATAGCTGCCAAATTGCTGATGCAGAGCTATCGGGAAGGACAGAAACTGGTTCTTTTCTTAGTGAATGGAAAAGACAATCCCGCCGAGATACAGATGATTCGCCGCATGGAGGGTTTCATGCAGTACATCAACGAAAGTTTTCCGCAAGTAAGAGTGCTTGAATTCGTTTTGAACAAAGACAATACAACCACAGATTACGAAGCCCTCGAAAACTTTTTCAAGAATCATCCGGATGCAGAGCTGGGCATTGTGTTTAACTCCAGAGTTTACCAGGTAGGTAATTTCCTGCGCGAAAGCGGTCGGAAGATGGAAGCCCTGATTGGTTATGACTTGCTGGATAAGAACACAGACCTCATGAAAGCGGGCTATGTGAAATACCTCATCGGGCAGCGTCCCGGCTTGCAGGGATATCGCGGAATCAGAGCTTTGTGTGAGTACGTAGTGTTCAAGCAAAACGTCTTATCTGCGAGGTTTATGCCCATTGATATTCTGATGAAAGAGAATATCGATTATTATTTTGAATTTGATTAAAATACTGATTATAAATATTTTATAAATTGCAATTAGAATGAAAGCTTTAAACAAAGAAACAGCCGTGAAAGTACAGCGTCCCGAACGCATCATTCAGTTTGGCGAAGGTAACTTCCTTCGTGCGTTTGTTGACTGGATCGTTTACAACATGAATGAAAAAACCGACTTTAACAGCAGCGTTGTAGTCGTACAGCCTATTGACAAAGGTATGGTTGACATGTTGAATGCGCAGGACAATCTGTACCACGTGAATCTTCAGGGACTTGATAAAGGTGAGGTGGTTAACAACCTTACCATGATTGACGTTATCAGTCGTTCACTCAACCCATATTCTCAGAACGCTGAGTTCATGAAACTGGCCGAACAACCTGAAATGCGTTTCGTTATTTCAAATACAACAGAGGCAGGTATCGCTTTCGATCCTTCTTGCAAGCTCGATGATGCTCCTGCATCTTCTTATCCGGGCAAGCTAACTCAGTTGCTATACCATCGTTTCAAGACCTTCAATGGCGACAAGAGCAAGGGACTTATCATCTTCCCATGCGAGTTGATCTTCCTTAACGGTCACAAACTGAAAGAAACCATCTACCAGTACATTGAACTTTGGAACCTCGGTGCCGAATTCAAAACATGGTTTGAAGAAGCTTGCGGTGTTTATGCAACGTTGGTTGACCGTATCGTACCGGGCTTCCCCCGCAAAGACATCGATGCTATCAAAGAAAAACTTCAGTATGATGACAACTTGGTAGTACAAGCAGAGATCTTCCACTTGTGGGTTATCGAAGCTCCTCAGGAAGTTTCTAAAGAATTCCCTGCTGATAAAGCCGGTTTGAACGTATTGTTCGTACCTTCTGAAGCTCCTTACCACGAACGTAAGGTAACCTTGCTTAACGGCCCTCACACCGTGTTGTCACCCGTTGCATACCTTTCAGGGGTAAACATTGTGCGTGATGCGTGCAACCACGAAGTGGTAGGACAGTACATCAACAAAGTGATGTTCGATGAGTTGATGGAAACATTGAACTTGCCGAAAGACGAGTTGAATCAGTTTGCAAAAGATGTATTGGAACGCTTCAACAACCCGTTTGTTGACCACGCCGTAACAAGCATCATGCTGAACTCATTCCCCAAATACGAAACACGTGACCTTCCCGGTTTGAAAACATACCTCGAACGTAAGGGTGAATTGCCTAAAGGCCTTGTATTGGGATTGGCAGCTATCATCACTTACTACAAAGGCGGTGTTCGTGCCGACGGTGCTGCCATTGTTCCCAATGACGCTCCTGAAATCATGGACTTGCTTACTCAACTTTGGGCAAGCGGCTGTACACAGACCGTAGCCGAAGGCGTGCTGGGAGCTGAGTTCATCTGGGGTGAGAACCTGAACAACGTTCCGGGGCTGACTGCTGCTATCAAAGCCAACCTGGATTCAATTCAGGCAAACGGTATGCTTGAAACAGTAAAGAGCATTCTCTAATTCCTGAGAAATAAGCATAATGAAAAGGGCTGCATTCTTAACGAGTGCAGCCCTTTTTCCCTCTCTAATACTAAGTGTGCTTATTAATTATGTAGATAACATTTATTTTCCGGCTTTCAGAATAATCGATGTAGCTCCCAGCGTCATGATAGCGCCATCTTCAATGCGCACCCTGTCTTTATCTCCCAGAACCTCATTGTGCAGGAACGTACCTGTCAGGCTCGGCGCATCTCTGAGCGTATAAACCAGTTTCCCCGCCTTATTTCGTTTCACGTTGATGATGCAATGGCGTCTGTCCATACTCATGTCTCCCGTTTCAATAGGAGTGTTGATTACCGTGCCTACACAGCGACGACCTATTACATTATCACCTTCCGCAAGCGGTATTACCTGTTTGAATCCAAACACATTGGCAATTACCACAATGCTTCCAAAACCTTCGTCGGTTAATTCCTCACTGAGGTCTTCCTCTTTGCGTACCGCCTTTACTTTACTTTTGCCCAAGCGTATGCTGAACTGCTTGCCGCAATGTTCACACACAAACACCAAAGATTGCCCTTCGGTATATTTTGTTTCATCAAAAGACAGGTAATTCTCACATTTGGGACAAAGAACTCTTTTCATTCTTAAACTTTTAGTTGTATCTTCTTACTTATTGGCAGGAGTCAGCACCCATGCAGTGGCAAACTCATCGTTTTGCCTAACCTGAGACAGCTTTTTGCCTGCCTCTTCACGGTTACCGTAGCTATCAATGCTCACACGAATCACGCTGCTGCCTTTCAGCACCCGAGCATTTTTGTATCCTTTAGCCTTTAGTTTTTCGGCAAGAGACTCGGCATCTTTTTGTCCGATGCTGCTTGCTATAATGATGTGATAATCAGAAGAATTAGCTTTTATTTCCTGAACTTCAGCTTTAGCCTTAACCGCTGCTGTTTCCGTTTCCTTGGTAACCTTAGGTACGGCAGGAACCGTTACCTCTTTCACCGTTTTAGGCTTCACTGCTTTGGAAACCGTTTTGTGTGCTGTTGAGCCTGCTGCTGCCTTACCGGTAACCACCTTTTCAGTGTTGCCCACCAACGCAGTGGTAACCGATTGTTTTTCTATGCTGGCAAACAGCTCCGACGGCATCAGCTGAGCGTAGTTCTCGTTTCTGATTTCCGTGTTTTCAACAGGAACAGAAAGCATGAAGAACATCACGATGGCGGCTGCCACAGCTGCTGCATGACGCACAAAAGTACGGTTGATGCTGATGTTATACGTATTCTTATCGGCCGAAGTGTTATAGCTGACCACCGGTTTGCGGTCGGCCACCTTGCTTTTCTGCTTCAGCGGAGTAATAGATACGGCATCCAAGCCATATAAAGACGGAGTTGTAATCTTATTGTTGAAAGGAGTGAACTCATACGTGCCGTGAATGGTGAAATGCAGTTCGCCTACATTGGGCAAGTCCGCGCGACCCTCTTCGTGCAGCGTTGAAATCAGTTCTTGAATCTCCTTGTCAATTATCCGTTGCGCATCAGAGAAATTGGTATCGTGCACAGCCATGTATGACTGCACCAACAATCCGTCATTCATTTTGAGTTGCGGATTGAAGCCGATGTTCCGGGTAGGGGGCAGGTAGATGCACTCTTCCTCCACCCATTGGGCAGATGCATAGTGCGCCACAAAGCCGCCGAATCCGGGAATGATTACACAATCATTCTCCAATAGTAATGTCTCTATGTGCTGTGATAATTCTTTCATAAGTGCAAAATTAGTGTTTTTTTTGAGATATGCATCATAATTCCCCTTGTTTGTTATTAACAAGTTATGAACGCACCGAAATGTACAAGCCCTGTTCTTTCCGATTCAGAAAATTTGTGTACTTTTGCCTCTCGAAATAATCCGATCAACAAACATTCAAACCAAAAATGAATTATATTCAAACAGAGATTGACGGTGTTTGGCTCATTGAACCTACCGTTTACGGTGATCAGCGCGGCTACTTCATGGAGTCGTTCAAGCAACAAGAGTTTGAGCAGCACATCGGCCGGGTAAACTTTCTGCAAGACAACGAGTCGAAGTCGGTTTTCGGCGTGTTGCGCGGATTGCATTACCAGCAGGGCGAATACAGTCAGGCCAAGCTGGTGCGCGTCATCAAAGGCACCGTGCTCGATGTGGCGGTGGATCTCCGCACCGCATCGCCCACATTCGGCAAGCACATCAGCGTGGAACTCAGTGAAGACAACAAACGTCAGCTATTTATTCCCCGCGGATTTGCGCACGGATTTCTGGTGCTCAGTGATGAAGCTATTTTTACTTATAAGGTTGATAATTATTACACACCTCAGGCCGAAGCTACAATTATGTACAGCGACCCTCAGTTAAAGATCGACTGGTCCGTTGATCCCAGTGTACTTATTGTATCGGACAAAGATAAATGCGGAACTCTTTTTGCTGAGGTTGCAACAAAATCGTTGTTTTGATTGTTTTTTATTCATAAAATTGCTACATAAATAGATGCAGAATTAGTAATTTTGCACAAAACAAACATATGGAAAAGAGTATTGCTTCATTCATATTCGTGCTGTTGTTTTTCTCCTGTAAGGGCGGCGGTACCAAAGACTCTTCTGCTATGCAGGAAGACACGCTGGCCAAATCACAACTACAAGGTATATGGGTTGACGATGACAGTGACATGCCGCTGATGAAGATCAAGGGCGACACCATTTATTATTCAGATCCTCAGAACTCGCCTGTCTATTTCAAAGTACAGAACGATACCCTGCATACGTACGGCAATGAAGTAACGCATTACCACATTGATAAGTTGGGACAATACGTCTTCTGGCTTCACTCCTTATCTGACGAGGTTGTTAAGCTGCACCGTTCGGAAGATGCCGATGACAGTCTGGCGTTCAGTGCCGGTGGTGTGGAAGTGATTCCTACGTACCGTGAACGTGTGGAGCGTGACAGCGTGGTGAATTACGACGGCAAGAGATACCGTGCTTACGTGTACATCAACCCCTCGAAAGTCAAAGTCGTAAAAACATCCTATAACGAAGACGGCATGAGCATTGACAACATCTATTATGATAACGTGATGCACATTTGCGTATACGAAGGCCGCAAGAGCCTGTACGCCAGTGACATCACCAAGCAAATGCTCAGTCCGTACGTCTCCGCCGACTTCTTGTCTAAATCCCTTTTCTCTGACATGCAGTTCATTGGTGTGGGGGCTTCGGGCTTTCACTACCAGGCTTCTGTGTGCATTCCCGAAAGCTTTGTTTGCAACATCGTTGATTTGTATGTGAGCTTCAAAGGAAAGCTGACGATGAAGGCGGCGAAGTAATAGAGGGTATAGCAAATCATGATGAAAAAGGTTGAAAAACTATAGGTATCCCTTTTTGTATAGTGAAGAATTAATTTAATGTTATCTTTAAAATTTCTTCCTTAATATTCGTATTGCATTGACAATGGCAAGTAATGCTACACCTACATCGGCAAACACAGCTTCCCACATTGTAGCTACACCGCCAGCACCTAATATCAAAACAATACCTTTAACTACAAATGCTAATGTGATGTTTTGCCAAACAATTTTTTTCGTCTGTTTCCCAATTTTAATTGCAACTGCTATTTTGCTGGGCTTATCGTCTTGAATGACTACATCCGCAGTTTCTATAGTAGCATCGCTACCCAATCCGCCCATTGCAATGCCTACATCACTTAATGCAACCACTGGTGCATCATTGATACCATCTCCTACAAAGGCCACAGTTTCATTCTTATCTTTAATTTCTTTAATCTTATTAACTTTATCTTCTGGTAGCAAATCACCGAAAGCATTGTCTATGCCCAACTTCTCTGAGACTAATCTAACCACAGATGTTTTATCCCCGCTTAACATTGTTGTTTTTACATTGAGTCTTTTTAATTTGTTAATGGCTATTTGAGAGTCTTCTTTTATACTATCAGCAATGGTTAAATACCCCACAAATCTTTTATCATAAGCAACTGCTATAACAGTGTAGAAAATATCATCGGGTTGCATGTTGTAAGTTATAGAAAATTTATCCATCAATTTAAAATTTCCAACCAATAATTCTTTCCCATCTACGTTTGCTTTTAGCCCGTATCCCGCTATCTCCTCAATGTCTAGTAATGGAAGATTGCTATTGACAGTGCCAACAAAGTTTTGAATGGCAGTTGCAATAGGGTGATTCGTGTGGCTTTCTAAAGCATTTACCATTTGTAATATTTCCTCTTGATTAAATGCGCTGTCAAGAACAATATCTTGTACTTTGAATACCCCCTCGGTCATAGTACCGGTTTTATCCATTACTACATGCTTTATAGAAGCTAATGTGTCCAAGAAATTACTTCCCTTAAATAAAATTCCGTTACGGCTTGCTGCGCCAATACCACCGAAATACCCCAACGGTATTGAAATAACCAATGCACAAGGACAGGAAATCACGAGGAATACGAGTGCTCTATATAGCCAAGTCTCAAACTGATAGTTACTGTTTAAAAAATAAGGAAGAAAGCATATAGCAGTAGCTGCAAAGACAACTATAGGTGTATATACCTTTGCAAACTTTCGGATAAATAGTTCCGTTGGAGCTTTTTTAGAAGTGGCATTCTGTACCAACTCTAATATTCGGCTCAATTTACTTTCTTTATAGCTTGTTGTTACTTTTACATCGACAACCCTGTTGATGTTTATCATACCTGCTAAAACGGAATCTCCTTTCAACTTTGCGTCAGGGGTGCTTTCTCCTGTCAATGCAGCAGTGTTAAAGGTAGCTGATTCTGATAAAAGAATCCCATCTAAACCAACCTTTTCTCCCGGTTTCAATCGTATGATTTCGTCTATTTCTACAGTCTCAGCTTTGACAGTTTTAAGCAAATTGTTTCGTATAACAGTTACCTCATCGGGTCTTTGATCAAGTAATGACTTGATGCTTTTCTTGGCTTTCTTTACAGCCAATGTTTGAAAAACTTCACCTATTGCATAGAATAGCATTACGGTAACGCCTTCAGGATATTCGCCAATGGCAAAAGCCCCAATAGTAGCGACTCCCATTAAAAAAAACTCCGAGAAAATATTTCCTTTACTGATATTTACAACAGCATCTTTTAAAACAGGTAGGCCAACCGGTGTATAAGCAATCACATACCAAATTATTCTGATCCAACCAGTGAACCATTCACCCGAAGAATAACTATCTAGATAAAGCGCGGTGAGTAGAAAGATTAGCGATAGGATAATGGGCCATAATATTTTGAGAGCACTAATTTTTTCACCGCTATGATCATGCTCGTCATTATTACTATGCCCATCTTTTTCCCTGTGGCTTCCAGTTAAATGCTTTGTTGCTGTTTTAGCATCTATCTTATCTTCCGATGCACAACACATTATTATGCTTTGCGCATGGTTATTGTTTTTATGATTTTGTGACATCATTGTTGAGTGTAAATTATTTGTATTATTTGATAATGAAACAGGTATATCCCATACGGCAGCTAGGCTTACAAATAATGCACCTGAGAAACAATGTTTGTTTTTACATCTTAGGCGATTGATACCAGCAAAAAGTAGAGAATATACCTGTTTTATTTCAGAGATAAGTTATCAGAATGTTTAAGTCAAACTTTCTTATTTTATCAATAATCTAGCATACACTTACAACTCAAAAGCTGAAAGTTCTGCAAAGGCCTTTTGATAATCGCGTTCAGCTTCTAGCATTTGATTAACTGTGTTGTAGTACAATCCCATTTCAAGAATATAGTCCAAAAGAGATATTTCACCTGCATCTAATGCTTTCTTTAGCAAATCTGTATTATTGACTGTTGCTAAGGATTGGCGATATTTATCGGCTGTCATTTTCAATCCTGCGGTGCGGCTATATAGAATCTGAAGTTTACTATATAAACTTTGCCTCGTGTCATATTCACGAGATTGGGCTGCAATTACTGAAGACTTGGCTTGTTTGATTCGATTCTTGTTTTCCCACAGAGGAACTGAAATACCAAACGCAACCCCTTGATACTTTTGTCCAACCACTTTTTCACTCATATATCCGGCTGAAAATGTAGGTAAATTCATGGCTTTACTCAATGAAACCTGTTTTCTACTTGCTTCAATTTCCTGCCTGGCGTATGCCACTGCCGGATTTTTTTCTGTTGTTTGCGCAAACCAATCGTCAAAACTCACGGGAAGTGAGATATTATGGTATTGAGATTCTTCTAGTACAACATCTGTTCCTCCGTTTAATCTCTTGAGTTGCGTTAGTAGAGTTTCCCGTTCAACATTAATTCGAGCTATTTCTCCCTGAACAGTTGATAGATTGAGTTGAACTTTGTTGTACTCTAACTTGTTGGTATCTCCCCATTTTACACGCGATTTGTAGCCTTCTGCTATCATTTCTGCATGTTTCATGCGCACATCAAGTTCTTGTTTAAGAGCATTATAGTAAATCAGTTCGATGCAATATTGTTTTGCTTCCAACAGAATATTTATTCTGTCTGACTGATATTGTAGTTCAACCAAGTTGTTTTGAACGTTTGCCACTTTATTCTTCATTCCTATTATGGTAGGAATGTCAAAACTTTGCTTTACACTAATATCAGTACGGTTGCCTATGTTTCCGGGCTTTCCCCATAGGTAATTATATTCAACTTCAGGGTTACTTAAGTATATTCCTGTTTTGTTTTCTATCTTTTGTGCATCAGCGGTTTTTCGAAGTGCTTTCAGAGTTGAGTTATTCTCTTCTATGCTCGTGAGTACCGTGTTGATGCTCTTTTGAGCAAATATAGGTACACTTACCCATATTGCTAATATCATTATTATTGTTACTTTCATATTTATTGGTATTTATTCTTAAACTTCATCGTTTTTTATCACTTCTGTCACGATTTTCTTGTTAGTTAAGATATACATAATTGGAATGATAAAACCATTTAAAAATGTTGATGTCAGTAATCCGCCAAGTATAACTTTTGCCATGGGGCTTTGAATCTCGTTACCGGGCAAATCTCCTCCTAATGCTAACGGTATTAGAGCAAGTCCTGAACTGAGTGCGGTCATCAATATTGGGTTTAAGCGATCCAGTGAGCCATGTATAACGCTATCCATTGCTGACATCCCTACGTTCTGTAAGTCATTATAATGAGAGATTAACAGCATACCGTTACGCGTTGCAATTCCGAATAAAGATATGAATCCGATAATGGCCGGAATACTGATAACACCTCCAGTAAAGAAGACAGTAAAGACACCACCTATAAGAGCTAACGGAAGATTTAGCAATATAACTGTGGATTGAGTCACGCTTCGGAACTGGGCGAACAATAATAAGAATATGACCATAATAGAGAATACAGAAGTGACAAGTAGGATGCGTGAAGCTGCCTGCTCACTTTCAAATTGCCCACCATATTCAATGTGGTATCCTTCGGGTAACTTCACCTCCGTATTGATTTTATCTTGAATGTCGTTCACAACACTTCGTAAATCTCGTCCGGCCACATTGGCTGAAATGACAATTTTTCGCGCCACATTCTCCCTGTTGATGGTGTTTGGTCCTGTAGATGATGTTATATTAGCTATGTAGTTGAACGGTATTTTCTGACCTCCGGCATCTACAATTAGATTGCGGATACGTTCGGAAGTTTCGCGGCTATCTTCATTGACTTTAAGTGTCAGATCAAATGATTTATTGCCTTCATATACCTGTGATACAACTTCTCCTGCTAGCATTATGTTGACAATCTCACCGAATTCAGGCGGTGTGATACCGTACTTGGCTAACATCTCTCTTTTGGGTTCTATCTTTAGTTGCGGACGTTCTACTTGCTGTTCAACATTGAGGTCGGCAATACCTTTTACATTCTGTATCGATGCTTTTATCTGATTTCCCAATGTAAACATTTTGTTTAGGTCTGTTCCGAATAGTTTGATAGCTATATTGGCTCTTGTACCAGACAGCATAGCGTCTATACGGTGTGAAATAGGTTGTCCTATTTCGATATTTACGCCAGATAAAACTTTTAGCTTTGTTCGTATTTCTGCGAGAACCTCATCTTTAGAGCGTTCCTTCAACACAAAAGGTGCTTCTATCTCTGATACATTTACCCCCAAAGCATGTTCGTCAAGTTCGGCGCGTCCTGTTTTACGCCCAACAGTCTGTATTTCAGGCACAGAAAGCAATATGTTTTCTGCAATGCGTCCCATTTTATCTGATTCTTCCAGCGAAATACCCGGAAGCGTGCTGATATTTATAGTAAATGAGCCTTCGTTAAAAGGTGGAAGGAAGCTACGACCCAATGTGAAAAAGATAACAATGGTAACGGTCAAAAGTGCGCCGGTTCCTCCGAGTACCCATTTGCGATTGCTAAGTGTCCATTTCAGTGCCTTTTCGTACGCATTCTTTAGTTTTCGCACTACATACGGCTCTTTTTCAGGCTTGTCATCCTTTTTTTGTTTACCTAACAGATAGCTAGATAGTACTGGCGTCAGCGTTAATGCCACTACTGTAGAGGCAACAAGTGCAACAATAAATGAAATACCTAGTGGAGCTAGCATACGCCCTTCCATTCCTGAAAGAAAGAATAAAGGAATAAAGCTGGCAATAATGATGAGTGTTGAATTAAGAATAGGCATACGAACTTCTTTTGATGCCTCAAACACCACTGTCATTACCGTTTTTTGCTCTTCTATTGGTTTCTGCCTGTTTTCACGCAATCTCTTGAAAACATTTTCTACATCCACAATGGCATCATCTACCAGCGAACCAATAGCAATAGCCATACCGCCTAAACTCATTGTATTAATGGTTAGCCCCATTAGTTTAAGTGCTAAAATAGATGCAACCAATGAGAGAGGAATTGTTACTAACGAGATAACAGTTGTCCGAACATTCATTAGAAATATAAAGAGTACAATGACAACAAATATACCGCCTTCATACAGTGATTTTTGAACGTTTCCAATTGAATTATTAATAAACCTGGCCTGTCTGAAAATATCTGTAGACAGTTTTACGTCTGCCGGAAATGTCTTTTGTAATTCGGCTAACGATTTATCTAACTTATCAGTCAGTTCTATAGTGCTTGTAGATGGTTGCTTGGTTACTGTTATCAGTACGGCCGCTTTTCCTTTCTCAGAGGCAATGCCTAATTTAGGTGCTTTGTTCCCAATTTTAACTTCCGCTATATTTTCCAACATTACAGGTGCATTATCGATCTTTTTTATGACCGTTTTGCCTAAAGCAGCTACATTATTTGTTGAAAGTACACCACGTATGATATATTCGTTACCGTATTCATATAATACTCCTCCAGAAGCATTCTGATTCATTTCGGTTACCACCTTTATTACTTCATCCAGGGCAATGCTATAATGTTTCATTTTGTCAGGATTCAGTAAGACTTGATATTCTTTAATATCCCCCCCCATTACAGTAACTTGGGCTACCCCGCCGGTAGATAGTAATCGAGGGCGTATATTCCAATCGGCCAATGTTCGTAAATCCTGCAATGAGGTAGTATCGGCGGTCAATCCAATAATCATTAGCTCACCTAAGATAGATGATTGAGGTCCTAATGTCGGATTTCCTACATTAGATGGTAGAGCGTCTTTGACTACTGCCAACTTCTCGGAAACGATTTGACGTGCACGATAAATATCTGTTCCCCAATTGAACTCAACCCATACAATTGAAAATCCGGTGGTTGATGAGGATCTCACACGGCGCACATCTGTTGCACCGTTTACAGCAGTTTCTACGGGGAAGGTCACCAAACGTTCTACTTCTTCGGGCGCCATGCCTTTGGCTTCGGTCATTATGACTACGGTAGGGGCATTCAAATCCGGAAATACATCGACTTCCATATTGGAAGCTGTATAAATTCCCGCCATCATAAGTAGCAGGGATGTAACTAAAACAACCATTCGGTTGTTTAGTGAGAATTTTATTATTTTATTTAACATAACAGTTCGTCTTTAGTAATTAATGACTATGTCCTTCGGGCATTACAGATGAAACGGCAGCTAGTTTTACTTGGTATACCCCTTTGACTACTGCTTTATCTCCGGCTTTTAGTCCTGAAAGTACTTGTACTCTGTCTCCATTACTTTGACCCAGGTTTACTTCTTGTTTTTTATAACCTTCTTCGTCTAGTTGCAGGTACACAAAGTTTAGGCCTTGCTCTTCTGTTACTGCTGATGTTGGTACTGAGATTATATTAGCTTGAGGCTTTGAGAGTAAATATACAGAAACAAACGAACCGGGGATAAAATCTCCTATATTATCAAATTCAAATGTCACCGGAATATAGAATGATTGTCCTCCCGAAGCCCTACCAAAAGAGAGTAATCTTCCGTTTAGATCCGATAGTTTGTAAACTGCATTATCATAAGCTGTTTGAAAATTTGCACTACTTATACTATTAAGACTCTTGAAATAGTTCTCAGATACTTCAGCGCGCAGTTGCAATCGGCGATTTTGTGAAACTGTTGCGATAGGCTGTCCAACTGATACATATTCTCCTTGGCTAACTAAGCGCTTTTTAATGTATCCGTTGATGGGTGAAGTTACTTTTACTCCATTCTTTGTCATACTTGCTGATTGCGCCTCGTATACTGTTTTGGCAGTTTCATACCGCAGGCGTACTTGCTCAAATTCTTTGGCAGAAATAATCTGTGTTTTTACGAGTCCTTCTGCACGTTGGTATTCCTTCTTTGCAGTTTCATAAGCAATTTGAGCTTTTGCTGCCGGATCACCCTCTAGCAAATTTTTAGCTGATATTGTAACAATGGCTTCCCCTGTTCGTATAGCTGCACCATCTGAAATTGATGGATTGGTAAAGGATACAATTCCGTTTGAAGTGGCTACAATGGTTGCTTCATCACCTTGTGCCGACAATATTTGCCCACTTGTTTTAATTACATAAGAGAAAGTGCCGGGGGTAACCGTTTCTGTTTTTAAACCTACCGCTTCGGCTTGTTTCTTTGTAAAAGAAATTTCCTCACTATGCCCTCCTTCGTGGTCGTGTCCATCGCCTTCAGAATGGTCGTGTCCATCGCCTTCTGCATGTTCGTGAGATTCTTTACTCGCTTGATTTTTATTGTTGGAACTACAGCCTGAAGCAATCATTGCTGCTACAATAAATAAACTTGTGATGTACGTTTTCATCTTTTTATTTTTATAATTTAATAGATAAGGAAAAACCGCCTTTTTGTCCGTTATAGTAAGGATAAAAAGCTATTTTATTCCTGTTTTTATGATTTTTTGAAAATGCTTTATCAACGGAAGGATATATCCAATAGGCTAGTTTGGTGCATAATATTCCCAGTCCGGCTCCAAAGGCCACATCGCCTACCCAATGCTTGTTATTGTATACCCTGAATACACCTGTTCCTGCGGCAATTGTATATCCCGCTATGCCGTACCAAACAGAAACGTTCTTGTATTCCTGCCATAGAAATTCGGCTCCCATAAAAGCTATTGCCGTATGTCCCGAAGGAAATGAGTTAGAAGCTGATTTATCGGGTCGTTCTTTTCTTACGGTGTATTTTATGCTATTTATGCTAATAGCGGCGAATAGGGAAGACAATCCTAATATAATACTCCTGTCTCTGAGATTGTTTTTCCCTTTTATTCCTGCTAAATTTAGCGCATAAACACTTGCTGCCGGGATGTATTGAGTTATGTTGTCAATCTGAAATCGTTCAGGTTTATGAACTATAACTTCGTGCCCTATAGCATAGTTGAGCATTCGCCGCTTGATTGATACTGCTGTTTCTACTGTGCCGTATAACATAAGGGTTGCCGGAATGAACAACTGATTATACGAAAATTTTAGTGTATCAGGCGTTTTTATGCTATCACCTTCTGTTTCACTTTGATTCCCATTATTTGTATGAGCCATTGTGATGCGAGAACATATAAGCATGATGCAAATTATGCAAGTGCACTTTTTTTCTAGATACATTGCTAACCGTTGTTTTTCGGTTTTCATACAACAGAGAACCGAATTATAAATAAAGATATTTATATGCCTATCTGTATATCCAATAAAGCATATTTGGATATACAAAGGTTATTATCCTAATTCTGAATTAGGATATTAGGCTAATTAAGCAAGTATGTGGGGTGGGGCACGCAAACCATGAAATTGGCTTGCTTCTGCGGAGGTATAGAATGATACATTATTCCCCCATTCAGGTTGCGAACTTGAACTAACCTCCGGATAAAGCAGGAAGTCTACACCGAGGTAAAGAATAGGGAAGATATGGAAGTGTTGAGGGTTATCGCAGGAGTGAACCTTGCATTTTATCCCGTCATCTGTTTTCCGAATGGCAAAAGCTGATTCAAGAGAGCATGACCTGCTGTGACTTTTATCATTATGTGTATGCCCGGTAAGCTTGTCACTGATAGCAGAATCTTGTTCACATTTCTCTTTTATTATACAAACGCCCCCATTATGATGATGATGCGGTACAATTGTTAACACTAAAAACATTAGAGTTGCCAGTGTTAAGAAAAATATGTTAGCTCCTTTTTTCACTAAAAGATATATTTTGTGCCAAAGATGGTGATTTATATCTAAAATTCAAAATAAATTAGTTGTTTTTATCTAATTAATACTTGTTTTTTGTTTCTTTTTAGTATTTGGAATAACGGCATAATTCCTCTAGTGATAATAACAATGCTTTGGCGAAGCACGATCTCCTAATGCAAGTGAACTTTCATAATCATCTATTTTAAATAAGACCGGTTAGACAGCGAATTAATTTTTCTGCTATATTTGTGACAGATTAAAAAAGTAACAAAAGCATTTTCAGGCCAAAGTAACTTTCGATGCCGGCTGGTACGTTAGCATCCGTTTGGAAGGCAATGAAAATGCTCCTTTATTTCTCTCTTTCCAAGGAAGCTATAACGAAGAAGAAAAGGCAAGCTTCACTGGAGGGGTTACTCTCAACCTAATGGTGGAAGATGTCGATGCTTGCTACAACCAGATTAAGCCAAGCGGAGTGCAGTTTATTGAAGAGATTGCCGACCATGAATGGGGCGACAGAGCTTTCAGACTATATGATCCGATAGGGAATGTGCTCTATGTTTATTCCGAACGTGAGCTCGATGAAAAATATAAAAGCGCGGTAAAAGAATAAAAACAAGTAAGAGGATATTTGAAATGAAATTTATATTGCGAAAATTCAAAGAGTCCGATTTAGCAAGCTTGGTGAAATATGCCAATAACTATAACATTGCCAAGTTTCTAACCAATATGTTTCCACATCCCTATACAGAAGAAAATGGCAAGGACTATTTATCACTGGCAATAAACCATCCCGGTATTTTTGCCATTGATGTTGACGGAGAGGTGGTTGGCTCTATCGGTCTGTTCCCGCAGACTGATATTCATCAAAAGAGTGCCGAACTAGGCTATTGGTTGGCAGAACCCTTCTGGGGTAATGGCATAGTACCCCAAGCGATAGGCGAAATAGTGGAGTATGGCTTTAAAACCTTTGATATTGTGCGCATATACGCACGTCCGTTCTCAACCAATCGAGCCTCGCAGCGGGTATTGGAGAAAGCCGGCTTCACATGCGAGGCGCGACATAAAAAGGCTTTGTACAAAAACGGTGAGTTTATGGACGAGCTGGTTTATGTGACGTTTAAAGATGAGTATTAAGAAGTGAGCTTTGATGGACTGTATACATAATTTATATTTTAAACAAAATTAAATTTTTGCAAATTTAATATAAAAGGTGACCTTAGATGACTTAGATATTAGTATTTCTGAAAAGAATAAGTCTATCTTTACTAAAGATAACTCAATAGAAATGAAGTATTTCCTATCCATATCATTATTGCTGCTTGTGATGCATTTGACAGTGCACCCCATCTTGTCGCTTCATTTCTGCTCGGGCAAGCTTGCTTCTACTGAGTTTTTTAGTGTACAAGAAAATGATGATTGCTGCGGAAACAGTTCTTCGCAAGAACAAGATACTACAGGTAAGGGGCAACACTTGGTTAAAGAAAAATGCTGCAATACCTCTGTACTTAGATTATCGGGTGATGAATTTGAACATATAAGTGATGCAAATTATTCGCATACCTTAAAACCTGTGTTGTTTCTTTCTGTCAGAACCATTGTGTCACTTTTACTTTCTTATGATTTAGTATCTTCTCTAAATAGTTATGCCCCTCCGGAGCAATTATTCACTACGGGCAGGGAACTTCTAGCTCGCATCTGTATTCTTGTTATTTGATTCACACTAACTCCTTTATGAATAAAGGAGGAATTATAGTGCAGTATTTGCAAACATAATATTGCACTGGAATGTTATATGTGAAAATAGTTAACCATACTAGCCGCATATATTCCGATCATAGTAGAATGCCTGTCTACTTTGATCATTGTAAATCAAATAAAAACACATATATGTTGAATAAAATTATCAAATTTTTCTTAGATAATCGTCTGGTGACAATACTTTTGTTGCTGGTATTGGTTGTCGGGGGCCTGGCTACTGCCCCTTTTAATTGGCATGGAGGCTTGATCCCGCGTGATCCGATTGCTGTGGATGCTATTCCTGATATAGGCGACAACCAACAAATTGTAGCCACCGAATGGATGGGACGCTCGCCTAAAGATATTCAGGAACAAATTACTTATCCACTTACTACATCATTGCTCGGTATTCCAGGAGTTAGAACTATTCGTAGTACTTCGATGTTTGGGATGTCATTCATCTACGTTGTTTTCGAGGATAATATTGAGTTTTATTGGAGTCGATCGCGGATACTTGAAAAACTCAATTCGCTTCCTGCCGGAACACTGCCTCAAGGTGTACAACCTACGCTAGGACCCGATGCTACAGCATTGGGCCAGATATTTTGGTACACGCTTGAAGGTCGCGATTCTAAGACTGGTAAACCTACAGGAGGTTGGGACCCGGATGAATTGCGCACAATACAAGATTTCTATGTGAAGTACTCTCTCTCTACAGCACGTGGAGTTTCAGAAGTAGCCTCTATCGGAGGTTTCGTTAAAGAATATCAGGTAGAACTGAGCCCAAATGCAATGCGCTCCTTCGGTGTTTCAATTATGGACGTAATGAGTGCTATACAGAAGAGTAATATTGATATTGGGGCTGAGACCGTAGAAATAAACCGGGTGGAATATCTTATTCGCGGACTTGGGTATATCAAGAATATTAAAGATCTTGAAGAGGCTGTAATCGTGGCACGTAATGGCGTTCCGGTGCGTATTAAAGATGTGGCATTTGTTACCACGGGGCCTGCACCTCGTCGAGGCGGTTTGGATAAAGAAGGAGTCGAAGCGGTTGGTGCCGTTGTTGTAGCTCGTTTTGGTTCTAATCCGCTGGAAGTGATAGATAATGTTAAAGCTAAAATAAAAGAAATAGAGCCTGGGTTACCGCAAAAAAAATTGGCAGACGGTACTGTGTCTAAAGTGACAGTTGTACCTTTCTATGATCGTACAGGAATCATTAAAGAAACTATTGGAACTCTTGAAAGCGCTCTTTCACATGAAATATTGATTGTGATTATCGTCATTATTGTACTGGTTTTCAATTTACGGGCATCTATTATTATTTCTAGCTTACTACCCATTGCAGTATTGGCTACCTTTATGATGATGAAGTTGACAGGGATTAGTGCTAATATCGTTGCTTTGTCGGGCATTGCCATTGCTATTGGAGTCGTGGCAGATGTAGGTGTGGTTTTTGTAGAAAGCATTATACGATATAAAGAAATGCCTGAAAATAAACACATACAAGGGGATAAACTTCTGTTGAAAATGATTTACGCTTCTGTGAGCGAAGTCTCTGTACCTATAGCCACCGCAATGATAACTACCATTGTTAGTTTTATTCCGGTTTTCGTAATGCAAGGTCAGGAAGGTAAACTTTTCTCACCTCTTGCATATACTAAGACCTATGTATTGGGATTTGCCTTTTTGATTGGTATTGTTATCTTACCTACAATAGCCTATTTGGTGTTTGCTGTGAAAATTCATTCAGCTAAGATGCGCCAGATCGGTAACTGGTTATTGGTCGTTGCAGGTGTCATATTGGCAATCTGGTTTGGTAATATCATTGCTCTTGGATTAACGGTTATAGGAGTTAACAACCTGACATCACATTTGTGGAAAAATATACAAATGAATACATATATAAATTTAGCAATTACCTTACTTATAGCTGTCCACTTCTTGGCTGATGAATGGTTACCTTTGGGTCCCGAGCGCGGATTCTTCCTTAACATTCTTTTTGTGGCATTGGCAGTAGGTGCGGTGCTGGCGGTGTTATGGGTGCTGGTAATTTATTATGAACGTATTCTGCGTTGGAGTTTATCACATCGAATGATATTCTTGCTGATACCATTTTCCACTATTGTTTTTGGTGTTACCATTTGGTTGGGATTCGATCGGACATTTGGGTTCCTCTCATTCGGCTCGCAAAAAATCCGTGCTTCTGCTGTTTGGCAGTCAGCAGTGAAGCGATTTCCTGGTGTGGGACAGGAATTTATGCCTACACTTAATGAAGGAACTTTCTTGCTTATGCCTACCAGTATGCCTTACACGGGTGTTGAGCAGAACCTAGAATTGATTGGTACGCTCGATAAACGTATTTCTCATATTCCTGAAGTTGAACAAACAGTTGGTAAGTGGGGACGTGTAAATTCTGCTCTTGATCCTGCTCCAATACAAATGTATGAAAACACGATCAACTATCGTTCCGAATATGCTTTAAATGAGGACGGAAAGCGAGGTCGATTCAAAGTAGACAAGGATGGAGCATTCGTTTTAAAAAACGGTAGTCTTTATCAGCCTGCCAATGGATTTCGACGTGTACCGGTTGACAGTTTGATACGGGATAGCAAAGGTGATTATCTTCGCCAATGGAGGCCTGAGATACGTAGCACCAATGATATTTGGCAACAAATTGTTAATGCCAGTCACTTGCCCGGGCTCACTTCCTCGCCTAAACTTCAACCTATTGAGGCTCGATTGGTAATGCTCTCTACAGGTATGCGTGCTCCAATGGGTATTAAAATTTACGGACCCGATCTTGAAGCAATCGAAACTGCAGGCAAAGATATTGAGCAGGCTTTGAAAAGTATTTCTTCCATTGTACCCTCATCGGTATTCTACGACCGTGCGGTAGGTGCTCCCTATATTGAGATAGAACTCAATAGGCAAAATATGGCACGTTATGGCATTACGATTGCCGACTTGCAGGAGGTCATATCGGCAGCAGTTGGAGGCATGCCGCTTACTACTACAGTAGAAGGCAGAGAACGTTACCCGGTACGGTTACGCTATCCGCGCGAACTTCGGAGTAACCCTGATGAACTGACTAAATTGTTGGTAGTCACATCAACAGGCGTACAGATACCGTTGGGTGAGGTAGCCGAGATACATTATTCAAAAGGAGCACAAATGATTCAGAGTGAGAATACATTTTTGATGGGTTATGTTATTTTTGATAAGTTGCAAGGACGCGCTGAAGTCGACGTGGTGAAGGATGCGCAACAAATACTGGCTCAAAAAATACAAAATGGCACATTGCTGCTTCCTAAGGGGGTAAGTTATCAATTTGCCGGTAATTATGAGCAACAAGAACGGGCTACACAGCGGTTAATGTTGATCATTCCCTTGGTATTATTGTTAGTGCTGCTTATTCTTTACTTTCAGTTCCGTACGTTGACGGCTTCCATCATTCATTTCTCCGGAGTCTTTGTCGCCTTTTCCGGTGGTTTCATCATGTTGTGGCTTTACGGACAGGATTGGTTTATGAACTTCTCATTTTCCGGAGTGAACATGCGTGAACTGTTTCAAATGCATTCTATTAATCTAAGTGTAGCTGTATGGGTCGGATTTATAGCTCTCTTTGGTGTAGCCACAGATGATGGAGTACTGATGGGATCATACATTCACGACGTATTTCTTAAGCGTAATCCGCAAACGAAAGAAGATATTCGCGAGGCAGTAATTTACGCCGGGCTCAAACGTGTCCGTCCGGCAGCCATGACTACTGCCACCACGCTCATTGCCTTGTTGCCGGTGCTTACCTCAACAGGGAAAGGTGCCGAGATTATGGTGCCTATGGCTATTCCTACCTTTGGCGGTATGCTTATTCAGTCAATGACAATGTTCGTAGTTCCCGTATTTCAATGCATGTGGCGCGAGCGGGTCATCCGGAGAGAATTTAAAAAGAATGTAGAACCTCAAAACGAAGAAACAAATGAAGCGTAGTATCCTCTTTATGTTATTCATAATATACATAGCGGCAGAGAAGCAAGTATTTGCTCAGGCTGATTCGCTGATGCACTACTTAACGGTGGCAGCGGAGAATAATCCAGCTTTGCGGGTAGAATTTCTCAATTATCGGGCTAGTCTCGAAAAGATACCTCAGGCAGGAGCTATCCCCGACCCGCAACTAGAGATGGGTTTCTTTTTGAAACCCATGGAAATTATAGACGGTAAGCAAGTGGCTGATTTTAAATTGATGCAGATGTTTCCCTGGTTCGGTACTCGACGTGCAGCACGAAGTGAGATGGCTGAAATGGCACGTATGTCTTACGAGCAGTTTCGTCAAAAAAGAGAAAATCTGTTCTTTGATGTGAAAAGTGCCTGGTGGGGATTGCAAAATTTACAGCAACAATTGACGAATATAGGCGAGAACAAAGTGTTGCTTACGTCTTTGAAAACCCTTGCTTTGCAACGATTTGCATCCCCGTTGACCCAGGGTGTAAGCAACAGTGGAGGAGCCGCACGGAATATGTCAGCAACCACATCGCTCCCTCCGGCTGGAGGAATGAGTAGTGAAATGGGAGGCATGGCTACTACCGGTGCAACAGGTGTCATGGCAAATCCATCGTCGTCAGGCGCACAAACATCATCGGGTATGGGAAAAATGCCGGGAAGCAGTGGTATGACTGCCGGTTCTCAGGGTGGCATGTCTAATGTGCTTCGTATCGATATGGAACTGAATGAACTTCTCAATGAAGAGCAGGCAATATTGTCTCAAATAACGTCTGCAACAGCAAAGTTCAACACACTGCTGAATCGTTCGGCAGATGAAGTGATTGTACTTCCCGATACAATTACACAACTTGCATTTTCCGTTGATAACAGTTCTATGCTCGAAGCAATTCGCCGTCAGAATCCCATGTTAAGTATGGCTACAGCCGAAGCTGCTGCTTACGAGGCCAAGCTGCGCATGGATAAGCGCATGGGGTTACCCATGATAGGTATTGGTTTACAGTATTCCGTTATCAGCAAGCGCATGGCTATGGGAATTCCTACCACAGATATGAATGGCAAAGACATGCTGATGCCTATGCTTTCGCTCACTATCCCTTTGTATCGTAATAAATATCGGGCACAACAGAACGAAAGTCGGCTGATGCGTGAGGCGGCAGCAGATAAATACCAAAGCGCACTCAATGATCTTACAGCAGAATACCTTTCCGTTCGTGAGCAGTTGGCCAATGCACAGCGCAAGATAACTCTCTACGAGCAACAGCGACAATTGGCACTTGTTACTTACCAATTGGCTGTGAATGAGTTTGCCGCCGGAATTGGCTCCATCGCCAATGTACTCGATGTTGAACGTCAGTTACTCGACTATAAACTTAAACGCAGTGAGGCAGTTGCTACCTATAACACGGTCATAGCAATGATAGAGAATTTATTGTCGGATACTCAAACAGAATAAAAAGATGAAAAAAAATATGAAACTTTTCAAGAACAGAACAATACAAGCCATTCTGCTCGTTTTGGCAGGGTTATTTGTCGGCTGGATAATTTTCGGTACTTCGGAAGTTCCGAGCAGTAGTAAAGCAGAGCACAACCATATTGCTGATGCAAAGAAGCAGCTATGGACCTGCTCCATGCATCCTCAGATACGTAAGGAGGAGCCGGGTAAATGCCCCATTTGTGGTATGGACCTGATACCGTTACGCTCTGGAGGAGGTTCGAGTGACATTCCGGAAGGAGCCATGCAGATGTCCGAAGAAGCTACTGCATTGGCAAATATACAGACTTCTGTAGTCAACCGTAAAAACCCCGTTAAAGAAATGTTACTTTATGGAGTAATTGCTCCCGATGAACGTAGTCTGCAATCGCAGGCCGCTCATGTGTCAGGTCGTATTGAGCGACTCTATGTTGACTTTACAGGTGAAACTGTTCAGCGAGGACAAACGTTAGCTTCTGTTTATTCACCCGAACTTTTTGCTGCGCAACAAGAGTTGCTCGAAGCTTTGAAGATGACGCCCGCCCAACCACAACTGGTGGCAGCCGCACGTGATAAATTGAAATTGTGGAAGCTAACTGATGCGCAAATAGCCACTATTCAATCGAGAGGTATTGTTTCTTCTACCGTAGATATAAAAGCAAATACCAGCGGAATTGTTACCGCCAAACGAGTGAGCGAAGGTGATTACGTTCCTCAAGGTGGTGTACTGTTTGATGTGGCGAATCTGTCTAAAGTATGGGCTATGTTTGAAGCCTACGAAGCCGATCTTGCTTTTCTGCGTAAGGGTGATAAACTGAGTTTTACGTTGCAAGCAATACCCGGTAAAACGTTCAACGGCATTATTTCTTTCATTGACCCCATTTTGGATAAAACCACCCGTACGGCTAAAATCCGCGTGGAAGTCTCGAATCCCGATTTACGCATAAAGCCTGAGATGTATGCCACAGCCAAAGTTAATGCCCGTTTGCAGCAATACAATAATCAGATTGTGATTCCGCAAAGTGCAGTTTTATGGACGGGTAAACGATCTATTGTTTATGTAGCTCTTTCCGGTTATGACACACCTGTTTATCAACTCAGGGAGGTAGAACTTGGTCCCTCGTTAGGAGATTCTTATGTTGTATTGAGTGGACTTAATGACGGTGAAACCATCGTTACTAACGGAGCCTTTGCCATTGATGCGTCGGCACAACTTGAAGGCAAACGTAGCATGATGAATGACAGCTCAACACATGTCATGACCGGACATGAAGGACATCAGATGCAATCGGCGAAAGCCTCTTCAACCCATGCCATGCTTGGCGTGCAGGGCAACTGTGACATGTGTAAAGAGCGCATTGAGAAAGCAGCGTTGGGAGTCAAAGGTGTGTCGTCTGCCATGTGGGATGCTACAGCAAAGAAACTTCATTTAGACTTCAATGCTTCGGTAACCAACCTGCCGGTCATCAGCAAAGCGATAGCCAAGGTAGGCCATGATACCGAGAAAGACAAAGCTTCGCAAAAGGTGTACGATGCCTTGCCCGAATGTTGTAAATACAGAACCAAATAATATTAATAATTTAAAAATTACAAATTATGAAGAAAGTATTTTTGATGTTAACTATTGTTGCCTTCTCTTCAGTGGTTGTTAATGCACAATCCCATGTTGGCCATCATGCCACCACTACACAAAAGGCTAAAACCTCTTCAACCCATGCCATGCTTGGTGTGCAGGGCAACTGTGACATGTGTAAAGCACGTATTGAGAAAGCGGCGTTGGGAGTCAAAGGTGTGTCGTCTGCCATGTGGGAGGCCAAGGATCAGAAGCTTCATGTGAATTATAATGCTTCGGTAACCAACCTGTCGGCTATCAGTAAAGCAATAGCTAAGGTAGGCCATGATACCGAGAAGGACAAGGCTATACCAGAGGTTTATAAAGCCTTACCCGGATGTTGTAAATACAAGAATTAAGAAAGATATCGCAGCTGCCGGCGGAAAAAAAGCCGGCAGCTGCGATTAAAATATACAGGACATTAAAGACTTTGCTATATTTGTGAAATATTAAAAACCAACTATGAGAATATCCGAAATGAAATTTATATTGCGAAAATTCAAAGAGTCGGATTTAGCAAGCTTGGTGAAATATGCCAATAACTATAACATTGCCAAGTTTCTAACCAATATGTTTCCACATCCCTATACAGAAGAAAATGGCAAGGACTATTTATCACTGGCAATAAATCATCCCGGTATTTTTGCGATTGATGTTGACGGAGAGGTGGTTGGCTCTATCGGTCTGTTCCCGCAGACTGATATTCATCAAAAGAGTGCCGAACTAGGCTATTGGCTGGCAGAACCCTTTTGGGGAAATGGCATAGTCCCCCAAGCGATAGGCGAAATAGTGGAGTATGGCTTTAAAACCTTTGATATTGTGCGCATATACGCACGTCCGTTCTCAACGAACCGAGCCTCTCAGCGGGTATTGGAGAAAGCCGGCTTCACATGCGAGGCGCGACATAAAAAGGCTTTGTACAAGAACGGTGAGTTTATGGACGAGTTGGTTTATGTGATGTTTAAAGATGAGTGTTAAGAAGTGAAGATTTATGGGCTGTACAAGAGTTATATCTCTTAATGTAATGGTCGTTAACTTAATGACCATTACATTAATATTGTAATGAAATTCTATAATAGAATTTAGGAATTTGAGTTTCTGAAGAATAAGCAGCTTATAAGTATTGATTATAAGCACAAATGCACTCAAATTATGAAGCTTATTTTTGGACATAAATATCAGCTATAATTTGCTGTTAGTGGTTATAGCTGATATATTTTTATTCAGGGAGTTGTATTGGTTATTTATTATTGTCGTTAGCCATATCAAAGTTATTAAGGGAATTATTTAACTTCTTGATTGTTTTACTTATATATCATATTACCCATACTGAGCTATATGCATACTGAGCTAATTGTTTTGTTCTATCTGCTATATCTGCTTCATTGAATTCTGCTTTATTTTCATAGTCTGATATGGTTACCGACACCTTTTCAATTACTTAATTTAAAAACGGTAAATTTGCACGAAGAAAAAAGACGTTCAATATGGATAAGCAAACATGGGGAAGCAAGTTGAAAGAATTGCGTTCCATCATCAGAAAAGAATTATTTATTGACGAAGCGAAAACATTGGCACTCCAGTTGCATGAAATGGTTTACACATCAGAAATGTCTGGTACCAACCAGCGTACCTTTGAAGACGAGTTATGGGAAGATCTAAGTGAGGAAACAGCACGAAAAGCCGTCAATACAAAAGGGCGAACGGTAGTGTACGGCATTTGGCACGCCACCCGCATAGAAGATATCACCATGAATCTACTTGTTGCTGCCGATGATCAGATCTTTGAGAAGGAGAATTGGGCTGCCCGAATAAACGCATCGGTGAAGCATACAGGCAACTCACTTGATAAAAAAAGAGATACTTCGTTTCTCGGAACGTATTGACATCAATGAGCTGCGTGTCTACAGAATGGCGGTTGCGCGACAGAGCGAAAATATTATTCGTCGTTTAAAACCGGAGGATATGAAACGCGACGTACATCAGGCAAATCTCCAGCGGATATTAAACGAACAGGCTGTTGACGATGTGCCGTCGGCCAACTGGCTGATTGATTTTTGGGGCAAGAAAGATGTGGCGGGCATCATACTCATGCCCTGCCTGAGACATCGATTGGTCCATCTCAATGAGTCAATGGAGGCAAAGAGGCGTAAGAAATAGGTTCGTGCGATTTATACAAACCGCATATTTCGTTTCACTTCATCGACATTCTCCACATCGGTTAGCAGTTCAAGTAATTTAAAGGCCACGTCGATAGCGGTTGCCGGTCCGGTAGAGGTAATGATGTTATGGTCAACCACCAATGGGCGTAAGGCAGAGCCATCGTTCAACGCAATTTCTTTTCGAAGCACAAACTATTTGGGAAATCTTTATACTGACCGTAGTTCTCTATTCTTTCGTATCCGCATCGGGTGTAAAGTCCTATGGCTTCCGGCTGTCCGGATCCTGTTTCAAGTACAGCTTTTGAGTAGCCCAGCTCCTTCGCCCATGCTTCCAGCTCGCCCAGTACCTGTTTTGAAATCTTCCGTCCCCTGTAATCAGGTGTGACGAACATGCGTTTCATTTCAACCGTGTCACTGTCATACTCTTTGAAACAGCCACACCCCACAGGCTTGTCTTCGTCGAAGGCTACAATTACAGTGGCTATGGAATCAACCTTGTTGAACTTGTCATATTCTGATTGCTCCCTTTGGTATCGCTTATTTAAGTCATTATCGAGCTGAGCTATCAAATGGTTGAAGTCTTTGTTTTCACCTTGAGTCCGTTTTGTCGTTATTACATTCATCTATTCATAGATTATAGTTATATGCGATAAAGATACTTCTTTTTCCCGTTGTTTTCTACCAAATTTTTCTCCTTAATTTCCTCCCCAACAATTAAAAATCCTACGCCAACTTTTTAAAATCCTAGGCGTAGAAATAAAAATCGCAGGCGAACAATAAAATATTTATGGTAATTATATAACACATAAATAACGCATTATATATATGATGTGTAAAATAATTGTTTTTTTATAAAATATCAGTATTGCAATATTTTTCTTAATAAAATAAATTGAATTTATAGCTATTGTGTCAATTATTATATTTAAGTTTGCATTAATAAAAAGGAAAAGAATTATTGTTAATTTATAAAATGTCGTGCACGACTCTAAGAAAAACGGACTCTAAAACTATTTCAGACCGTCCATCTGTTAAGCTTCAAAAAGCATCTCACCCATATCTCAAAAACGCCCTGATTGCCATCAGCGATTGGCGGTACATTGATTC
>Ga0129308_1000154_pt1 | contig 118777 bp, 129 predicted proteins | sample L827metagenome_FD_94440 | JGI IMG/M metagenome (GOLD analysis project Ga0129308, IMG submission 94440) | Ring-tailed lemur group fecal microbial communities from Wisconsin, USA - L827 metagenome | ecosystem: Host-associated > Mammals > Digestive system > Large intestine > Fecal | place: USA...
AGGCTCATCGTACTTTTCTCTATGATTGACTTTGAGTTTGCCGACAGGGCAGCTGATAGGTATTTGTGCGGTCTGTTTCCTTAAATCCCGAAAGCTGTCATAGCTGCTATCAAAGAAGCAGTGCCATATCCGAGGCGGTGCAGGAAGGACTGTTACAAAAATGTAAAATATTTTTAAAAAACTGCTTGCATGATTTGAAAACATCATGTATACTATCAATTGCTGTGGCATGATAGCGATGAAGCGTGAGGTTGCTGCTTTGCCGAGAGGCACTGCAGGTTTTCCGTGGAGCGAATGTCAAGATGGTCGGTTATAGCCGAACCTAAGAACCTGACGGCAAGTCACTGTACAAACATACGTCTGTGAAATACAGAAACACGTGTGTTAAGAATGTTTTCCGAAATGCGAGACGGTTCGCAGTTTTTGCGTGAGGGAACAGGACACACACGGAAGAGTGTACAGTCACCGCTTGTCGTACTTAATCAATTTAAAAGTGCGAAAAGGAGGCGACTTTTTTTATGGCAAGTCAAGTAATGAGAATCACACTCAAGGCTTATGATCATCAGTTGGTTGATGCATCTGCCAAAAAAATCATCGAAACAGTCAAGAAGAACGGATCACAGGTAAGCGGACCGGTACCCCTTCCTACTAAGAAGGAAGTTGTTACTATTTTAAGAGCGGTTCACAAGTACAAAGATTCCAGAGAGCAGTTCGAACAGAGAACTCACAAGAGACTGATCGATATCATCACACCCACACCCAAGACAGTTGATGCTCTGCAGAGACTGGAAATGCCTGCCGGTGTGTACATTGATATCAAGATGAAAAACAAGTAAAAACACTTGCAACAAATTATTTAACCCCTACACTAGAATGGCCCGATAGGGGCCCGCTGTAGAAACAAATGGAGGTAAAGAAATGAAAAAGGCTATTTTAGCTACCAAAGTCGGAATGACTCAAATCTTCAATGAAGACGGAACACTGGTTCCCGTAACTGTACTTCAGGCCGGACCCTGCGTAGTAACACAGGTTAAGACGGTAGAGAACGACGGCTACAGTGCAGTACAGGTTGGCTTTGTTGATAAGAAGGAAAGAATTGTCAACAAGGACAAGAGCGGAAAGAAAGAAATCGTTCACAGACATGGCGTTAACAAGGCCATGAAGGGACACTTTGACAAAGCAGGCGTTTCCTGCAAGAGATTTGTCAGAGAGTTCAAGCTGGAAGGCGCAGAGGAATATACGCTTGGAAGCGAGATCAAAGCTGACGTATTTGCAGCCGGCGACAAGATTGACGCATCCGCTATTTCCAAGGGAAAAGGCTTCCAGGGCGCTATTAAGAGACATGGTCAGCACAGAGGTCCTATGGCTCATGGTTCTAAGTTCCATCGTCATCAGGGTTCCAATGGTGCCTGCTCCTCACCCAGCCGTGTATTCAAGGGAAAAGGAATGCCCGGTCACATGGGTTGCGTAAAGGTAACCGTACAGAACCTGGAAGTTGTAAGAGTTGATGCTGAGAACAACCTGCTTCTTGTTAAGGGTGCAGTACCCGGACCTAAGAAAGCACTGGTTACTATCAAAGAATCAGTTAAAACCATGGCTTAAGCCAAAGAGATGAAAGGAGGACCATTCAGATGGCAAACGTATCTGTTTATAATATGGAAGGCAAGGAAGTTGGCACAATCGAATTAAACGATGCGGTATTTGGTGTTACAGTCAATGAACATCTGGTACACATGGCAGTTGTGCAGCAGCTTGCTAATAATCGTCAGGGAACACAGAAAGCAAAAACACGTTCTGAGGTTTCCGGCGGCGGAAGAAAACCTTGGAGACAGAAAGGAACCGGTCATGCAAGACAGGGTTCAACAAGAGCTCCCCAGTGGACAGGAGGCGGTGTTGTATTCGCTCCCGTACCGAGAGATTATTCTTTTAAGCTCAACAAGAAGGAAAAGAGAGCAGCTCTTAAGTCCGCTCTTACAAGCAGAGTTCAGGACGGCAAGCTTATCGTAGTAGACGAGCTGAAATTTGAAGAAATCAAGACTAAGAAGTTCAAAGCTGTTATGGACAACTTAAAGGTCAGCAAGGCACTGGTTGTACTGGCTGACAACGATCAGAAGGTTGTTATGTCAGCAAGAAACATTCCTACTGTTAAGACAACAATGGTTAATACAATCAATGTTTACGATATCCTTAAGGGCGACACACTGGTGCTCACCAAGGATGCAGTAGCCAAGATCGAGGAGGTGTATGCATAATGGCAGCAATTCAGTATTATGACGTAATCCTTAAGCCGGTTATTACTGAGAAGAGTATGGCTGGCATGGCTGAAAAGAAATATACATTTCTTGTTCATCCCGAAGCAAATAAGACCATGATCAAGGAAGCTGTTGAAAAAATGTTTGACGGCGCTAAGGTTAAGAAGGTCAACACCATGAATTTAGACGGCAAGAGCAAGAGACGCGGAGCTACCGTTGGCAAGACAGCTAAGACGAAAAAGGCAATGGTATGGCTCACAGAGGACAGCAAGGATATTGAAATTTTTGCAGGTCTCTAAATGAGTTTCGTCTAAGAGAAAGCGCAGAGCGCTTTTCGACAAATAAACTATGCACAGGAAAAGTGCGATAATAAATGTAGAACTTGAAAGGAGAAAGAGTCATGGGAATTAAGACATATAACCCATATACACCTTCCAGAAGAAATATGACCGGTTCTGACTTTTCAGAAATCACAAAGACAACACCTGAAAAGTCACTTGTAGTTTCCTTGAAGAAAAATGCTGGTCGTAATAATCAGGGTAAAATCACAGTAAGACACCGCGGAGGCGGTTCCAAGAGAAAATACAGAATCGTAGACTTCAAGAGAAATAAAGAAGGCGTTCCGGCAACAGTTATCGGAATTGAATACGATCCTAACAGAACAGCAAATATTGCGCTGATCTGCTATGCAGACGGTGAGAAGGCATATATCCTTGCTCCCGAAGGCCTGACAGACGGCATGAAGGTCATGAACGGACCTGAAGCTGAAGTAAGAGTAGGTAACTGCCTGCCTTTATCAGCAATCCCTGTTGGTACTCAGGTACACAACATTGAATTATATCCCGGAAAGGGCGGCCAGCTGGTACGTTCCGCCGGAAACAGCGCACAGCTCATGGCAAAGGAAGGAAAGTATGCAACACTTCGTCTTCCCTCCGGAGAAATGAGAATGGTACCCATCAACTGCAGAGCAACTGTTGGTGTAGTTGGTAACGTTGATCACAGCCTGATCAAGATCGGTAAAGCAGGACGTAAGCGTCATATGGGTATTCGTCCTACAGTACGCGGTTCCGTTATGAACCCTAACGACCATCCTCATGGTGGTGGTGAAGGTAAGACCGGTATCGGACGTCCCGGTCCTTGTACACCTTGGGGCAAGCCCGCTCTTGGTCTTAAGACCCGTAAGAAGAGCAAAGCTTCTAACAAGCTGATTGTAAGAAGAAGAGACGGCAAGGCCATCAAATAATTAAGGAGGAGAGAAGAAAATGGCTAGATCACTGAAAAAAGGACCTTTTGCAGATGCAAGTTTGCTTAAAAAAGTAGATGCAATGAATGCAGCAGGACAGAAGCAGGTTATTAAGACCTGGTCCCGTCGTTCTACAATCTTCCCCTCTTTTGTGGGACACACATTTGCAGTGCATGACGGAAGAAAGCATGTGCCTGTATATGTGACTGAAGATATGGTAGGACATAAGCTGGGCGAGTTCGTAGCGACCAGAACTTATAGAGGACACGGTAAAGACGAGAAGAAGTCTAAAGTAAGATAGGAGGTTTCATCATGGCAAAAGGACATAGATCCCAAATTAAGAGAGAGAGAAATGCGCAGAAAGATACAAGACCTTCAGCTAAGTTATCTTACGCAAGAGTGTCTGTTCAGAAAGCATGTTTCGTATTAGATGCCATCAGAGGCAAGGATGTGGAAGCTGCCCTTGGTATTCTGGAGTACAACCCCAGATATGCTTCCAGCATTATCAAGAAGTTATTGGAGTCTGCACGTGCAAATGCTGAATATTTGTACAGCCAGGATCCCACAAAGTATCCAAATCCGGAGCACCTTTACATTGCGGAATGCTACGCAGATAAGGGCCCTACAATGAAGAGAGTAAGACCTAGAGCACAGGGAAGAGCTTACAGAATCGAAAAGAGAACAAGTCATATCACTATTGTGCTTGATGAAAGATAGGAAAGGAGCAAAGTAATTTTATGGGACAGAAAGTTAATCCTCATGGCTTAAGAGTCGGTATTATTAAGGATTGGGATTCTAAGTGGTACGCAGAAGACGAGTTTTCTGATTTTCTTGTAGAAGACTACAACATCAGAAAATTCCTTAAGAAGAAATTATATAGTGCCGGAGTTTCCAAGATTGAGATCGAGAGAGCTTCCGACAGAGTTAAGGTTATCATTTACACGGCAAAGCCCGGTGTAGTTATCGGTAAGGGCGGTGCTGAAATTGAAGTAACCAAGAAAGAGCTTTCCCAAATGACAGGAAAGAAAGTATTAGTAGATATCAAAGAGATCAAGAGACCTGATAAGGATGCACAGCTGGTTGCAGAAAACATTGCTCAGCAGCTTGAAAATCGTGTTTCCTTCAGACGTGCCATGAAGTCCTGCATGGGCAGAACCATGAAGGCAGGTGCACAGGGTATCAAGACTTCCGTTTCCGGACGTCTGGGCGGTGCAGATATGGCTCGTACAGAGTTTTACAGCGAAGGTACTATTCCCCTTCAGACTCTTCGTGCAGACATCGAGTATGGTTTTGCAGAGGCTGATACCACTTACGGAAAAGTAGGTGTTAAGGTATGGATTTACAAGGGTGAAGTACTTCCTACAAAGAAGAACGAAGAAAAGACTGTGCAGGAAGGGAGCGATAAATAATGTTAATGCCTAAAAGAGTTAAACGTCGTAAACAGTTCCGTGGCACCATGAGAGGAAAAGCAACCCGTGGCAACACAATTACTTACGGTGATTACGGTATTGTTGCATTAGAACCATGTTGGATCAAATCAAACCAGATCGAAGCTGCCCGTGTTGCTATGACTCGTTATATCAAGCGTGGTGGTAAGGTATGGATTAAGATTTTCCCTGATAAACCAGTAACAGCTAAACCCGCAGAAACACGTATGGGTTCCGGTAAAGGTACTCTTGAGTACTGGGTAGCAGTAGTTAAGCCCGGACGTGTAATGTTTGAAATTGCAGGAGTTCCCGAAGAAATCGCGAAAGAAGCTTTACGTCTTGCGACTCATAAGCTTCCTTGCAAGTGCAAGATTGTTTCTAAGGCAGACTTGGAAGGTGGTGCATCAAATGAAAACTAACAAGTATGTAGAAGAATTACAGGCAAAATCAGCCGCAGCGCTGGCTGAGGATTTAGTAGCAGCAAAGAAAGAACTTTTCAATTTGAGATTCCAGAACGCAACAAATCAGCTGGATAATACTGCAAGAATTAAAGAAGTAAGAAGAAACATTGCAAGAATTCAGACAGTTATTACCAAGAAGCAGAAAGAGGCTTAAGGGACTGTAGGAAGCTGCCCGAAGGTGGCAGATGGGTTGCAGGAATGTCAAAGAAAGGAGACTAATCATCGTGGAAAGAAATTTAAGAAAAACACGTACCGGTAAAGTTATCAGTGATAAAATGGATAAGACAATCGTTGTTGCAATTGAAGAGCATGTTAAGCACCCCCTTTACAAGAAGGTTGTTAAGAATACCTACAAGCTGAAAGCTCATGATGAGAACAATGAGTGCCATATTGGTGATACCGTTAAAGTGATGGAAACAAGACCTTTGTCCAAAGATAAAAGATGGAGACTTGTTGAGATCGTTGAAAGAGCAAAATAGTATTTTGGAAGGAGAATTAGCATGATTCAACAGGAAAGCAGACTGAAAGTCGCTGACAATACAGGTGCAAAAGAAATCCTTTGCATCAGAGTTATGGGTGGATCCACAAGAAGATATGCAAATATCGGCGATGTGATCGTTGCTACGGTTAAAGATGCAACACCAGGCGGCGTTGTAAAAAAAGGTGATGTTGTAAAGGCTGTAGTTGTTCGTTCCGTTAAGGGCGCACGTCGCAAAGATGGTTCTTATATTAAATTCGATGAAAATGCTGCTGTTATTATCAAAGATGACAAGACTCCCAGAGGGACACGTATTTTTGGACCGGTAGCAAGAGAGCTTCGTGAAAAACAGTTTATGAAAATTGTTTCCCTGGCTCCGGAAGTATTATAGGAGGTGCTCGGCATGGCAACTTTAAAGATCAAAAAGGGCGATACCGTTAAGGTAATTGCCGGAAAAGATAAAGGAACTGAAGGAAAGGTAATTTCCGTAGACGCCAAGAACCACAAGGTAGTAGTTGAGGGTGTTGGAATGGTTACAAAGCATACAAAGCCTTCGGCAGCTAACCAGAACGGCGGAATTGTTCAGAAGGAAGCTCCCATTGATTTGTCAAACGTAATGTATGTTCACAAGGGTCAGCCGACAAGAGTTGGCTTTAAGATGGAAAACGACAAGAAGGTACGTTTTGCAAAGTCAACAGGCGATGTGATTGATTAATCTGGGAAAGGAGAACTGAGAGCGTGAGCAGACTTAAAACTATGTATAATGACGAGATCGTAGATGCTATGATCAAGAAGTTTGGATATAAGAATATCATGGAAGTACCGAAGCTCGACAAGGTTGTTATCAACATGGGCGTTGGCGAAGCGAAGGACAATGCAAAGGTATTGGAATCCGCAGTCAAGGATCTTGAGACAATCACAGGTCAGAAGGCAGTACTTACCAAAGCTAAAAAGTCCGTTGCTAACTTCAAAATCAGAGAAGGTATGGCAATCGGCTGCAAGGTTACCCTTCGAGGTGAGAAGATGTATGATTTTGTTGACCGCCTTGTAAATCTTGCATTACCTCGTGTACGTGACTTCAGAGGTGTAAATCCTAATGCGTTTGATGGCAGAGGTAACTATTCACTGGGTATCAAGGAACAGCTTATCTTCCCTGAAATTGAATACGATAAGGTAGACAAGGTAAGAGGAATGGATGTTATCTTTGTTACAACAGCTAAGACAGATGAAGAAGCACGTGAATTGTTAAGATTATTCAACATGCCATTTGCGAAATAGGAGGAGGTAAATTCATGGCTAAAACATCAATGAAGATTAAACAGCAGCGTAAACCTAAATTCTCTACAAGAGAATATACCCGTTGCAGAGTTTGTGGACGTCCACATTCTGTTCTTAGAAAATACGGAATTTGCAGAATTTGCTTCCGTGAATTAGCCTACAAGGGTCAGATCCCCGGCGTGAAGAAAGCAAGTTGGTAGAAGCGCTTCGGCGGACTGAAGCTTTGAGATAGTGCATCGAAGAATATAGGAGGAAATAAAATGACAATGAGTGATCCTATTGCAGATATGCTTACAAGAATCCGTAACGCAAATACTGCAAAACATGATACAGTAGACGTTCCCTCTTCCAAGATGAAGCTGGCTATTGCAGACATACTTCTGGAGGAAGGATACATTAAGAAATATGATCTGATCGAGGAAGGAAATTTCAAGACAATCCGTATCACCTTAAAGTATGGTGCAGACAGAAACGAGAAGATCATCAGCGGATTAAAGAGAATTTCCAAGCCCGGTCTTCGTATTTATGCCGGTAAGGAAGATCTGCCCAGAGTACTTGGCGGACTTGGTATTGCTATCATTTCCACAAACCAGGGCGTTGTAACTGATAAGAAGGCAAGAGAACTTCAGGTAGGCGGAGAAGTATTAGCTTACGTTTGGTAGGCGCATATGCGGCTTTAGAGTTTGCAACCATTAAGTTGTAGTAAATAATTATAGGAGGTACGGGCATGTCACGTATAGGAAGAATGCCAATCGCAATCCCGGCAGGCGTTACTGTTGAGGTTGCAGAAAATAATAAAGTGACTGTAAAAGGTCCTAAGGGAACACTGGAAAGAGTGCTTCCGGCAGAAATGGAAATCAAGGTAGAGGGAGCAGAGGTTACTGTTTCCAGACCTAATGATTTAAAGAAAATGAAATCTTTACATGGTCTTACAAGAACACTGATCCACAACATGGTAGTTGGTGTTACAGATGGCTATGAGAAGAAACTGGAAGTAAATGGTGTTGGTTACAGAGCAGCCAAATCCGGCAAAAAGTTAACCTTATCTTTAGGATATTCTCACCCTGTTGAGATGATTGACCCTGAAGGTATTGAAACAGTACTGGATGGTCAGAACATCATCATTGTAAAGGGTATTGATAAAGAAAAAGTTGGCCAATTCGCAGCTGAAATCAGAGACAAGAGAAGACCTGAGCCTTACAAGGGTAAGGGTATCAAGTATGCTGATGAAACAATCAGACGTAAAGTTGGTAAGACTGGTAAGAAATAGATAAGGAGAGTGTAAAGATGGTTAGTAAAGAATCAAGACAAAAAGTTCGTGTTAAAAAGCACATGAAAATACGTAACCGCTTCAGTGGCACAGCCGAGAGACCTCGCCTTGCAGTGTTCAGAAGCAATAATCATATGTATGCTCAAATTATTGACGATACAGTTGGAAACACCTTAGTTGCAGCTTCCACCGTTGAGAAGGAAGTTAAGGCTGAGCTTGAAAAAACCAATAACGTTGATGCAGCAGCATACCTTGGAACAGTCATTGCTAAGAGAGCAATTGAAAAGGGTATTGATACCGTTGTTTTTGACAGAGGCGGCTTTATATACCAGGGTAAGATCGCAGCGTTAGCTGATGCGGCCAGAGAAGCTGGCCTGAAATTCTAGGAAAGGAAGACACAGAATATGAAGAATATCATAGATGTAAGCCAGTTAGAGTTAACTGATAAGGTCGTTGCAATCAAGCGTGTAACCAAGACTGTAAAGGGTGGCCGTAATATGAGATTCACTGCACTTGTTGTTGTAGGTGACGGCAACGGTCATGTTGGTGCAGGACTTGGTAAGGCTGTAGAAATTCCCGAAGCAATCCGCAAGGGAAAAGAAGATGCTATGAAGCATATCGTAAGCATCGCTCTTGATGAGAATAAGTCAATTACACATGACTTTATCGGAAAATACGGTTCCGCAAATGTTCTTTTAAAGAAAGCTCCCGAAGGTACAGGTATTATCGCCGGTGGTCCTGCTCGTATCGTATGCGAGCTTGCAGGTATTAAGAATATCCGTACAAAGTCTCTGGGATCAAATAATAAGCAGAATGTTGTTCTTGCTACAATTACAGGTTTAAGCGAGCTTAAGACACCTGAAGAGGTAGCCAGAAGACGTGGTAAATCTGTTGAGGAAATCATGGCATAGGAGGGAATGAAAGATGGCAGAACAGAAAATGTTGAAAATCACTTTAGTAAAATCTCCTATCGGTGCAGTTCCCAAGCATAAAGCTACTGTAGAATCCATGGGACTTAGAAAGCTGAACAAGACGATTACATTGCCTGACAATGCGGCTACAAGAGGTCAGATTCAGCAGATCAGACATTTAGTAAAAGTTGAAGAAGTTTAATAGATAAGGAGGTGTCAACAAAATGGAATTATCAAATTTAAGACCTGCGGAAGGGTCAAAGCATAGTGATAATTTTAGAAGAGGTCGTGGACACGGTTCAGGAAACGGCAAGACAGCCGGCAAGGGCCATAAGGGTCAGAAGGCTCGTTCAGGAGCACCCAGACCGGGCTTTGAAGGTGGTCAGATGCCTTTATACAGAAGAATTCCCAAGAGAGGCTTTACATGCCCCAGCTCAAAGGAAATCGTAGGTATTAATTTAGGAGTACTGAATGATAGATTTGAAGACGGTGCGGTAGTTGATGTTGAAGCATTAATCGAAAGCGGCATTGTTAAGAATCCCAAAGATGGCGTTAAGATCCTCGGAAACGGAGAAATTACCAAAAAGCTTACAGTAAAGGCAAATGCTTTCAGTGCATCCGCAAAAGAAAAAATTGAAGCTGTTGGTGGAACTGCAGAGGTGATGTAATATGCTTACAACCTTGAAAAACGCATTTAAAATTAAAGAAATAAGAAATAAACTTTTGTTTACATTCGGCATGCTTGTTGTGATCCGTCTTGGATCACAGCTGCCCGTGCCCGGTGTTAGAGTTGATCAATTTGCTAGTTGGTTTAATCAGAAGATCGGTGATGAATTCAGTTTCTTTAATGCTTTTACAGGTGGATCATTTGAGAGAATGTCTATCTTGGCGTTGAATATTACACCTTATATTACGTCCTCTATTATTATGCAGCTTCTTACAATTGCAATTCCCAAGTTAGAGGAAATGCAGAAGGAAGGCGAGGACGGAAGGAAGAAAATCGCTTCTATTACCCGCTATGTTACAGTAGCTCTTGCTCTGATTGAGTCAACAGCTATGGCTATTGCATTCTGGAATGGAAATCTCATGAATGACAAGAAGATTTTGAATGCGATTACTGTAGTTGCGGCGCTTACGGCAGGAAGTGCGTTCCTGATGTGGGTAGGTGAGCGTATTACCGAGAAAGGTGTTGGAAACGGTATTTCAATAGTACTGGTAATCAACATTATTTCAAGAATTCCTCAGGATATCGGTCTTTTGTTTGAACAGTTTGTTTTCGGCAAGGCTATTGCAGTAGGCGCTGTTGCCGCATTGGTTATCTTAGCGATTATTGTTGCAATGGTGGTTATGGTAATTATCTTAAACGACGGAACACGTAAGATCCCTGTTCAATATGCAAAGAAGGTACAGGGAAGAAAAATGGTAGGCGGTCAAACCTCCTCCATTCCTTTAAAGGTAAATACAGCCGGCGTTATCCCCATTATTTTTGCATCCTCTCTGATGCAGCTGCCTATTGTAATCTGCAGCTTCTTTAATTATCAGGGAACAGGTGTATGGGGACATATCCTGAAGGGCTTAAATTCCAGCTACTGGTGCAAGCCCAGTGAACCTGTATATTCCATCGGGCTTTTGGTGTATGTGGTACTGGTAATTTTCTTTGCCTACTTCTATACATCCATTACCTTTAATCCGCTGGAAATATCAGAAAACATGAAAAAGCAGGGAGGCTTTATCCCCGGTATCAGACCCGGTAAGCCGACCAGCGAATATCTGACAAAAATCCTGAACTACATCATCTTTATTGGTGCGGTAGGGCTTACCATTGTATGTGTGGTACCGTTCTTATTTAATGGTATATTTGGTGCACAGGTATCCTTTGGTGGAACCAGTCTGATCATTATCGTCAGCGTTGTGCTTGAAACCATGAAGCAGATCGAGTCTCAGATGCTGGTGCGCAATTACAAGGGTTTTTTGAATGATTAAATGATTTAAATACAATTAGAGGTTAAAGGAAACAAAGGCGTAAAGCATAATGTAGTGCTTTGGTTTCCTTTGCCTCTATCTTGCGTTCTGGAATAGAGAAATAGAAGAGAAAGAGGCAGAAAATGAAAATAATTATGTTAGGTGCACCTGGCGCCGGAAAAGGAACACAGGCCAAAATGATTGCAGAGAAATACGGTGTTCCGCATGTTTCCACAGGTGATATTTTCAGAGCAAATATCAAGAACGGCACAGAGCTTGGTATGGAGGCTAAAAAGTATATGGATCAGGGACTTCTGGTTCCCGATGAGCTTACCGTAAGGATACTTCTTGACAGGGTGGCACAGGACGACTGTGAGAATGGTTATGTTCTGGACGGCTTCCCGAGAACGATTCCTCAGGCCGAGGTGCTTGAAGGAGCACTCTCAGAGAGAGGCGATAAGATTGATTATGCAATCAATGTTGATGTTCCTGATGAGAATATTGTCAGAAGAATGGGTGGCAGACGTGCGTGTCTTTCCTGTGGCGCTACCTACCACATAGAGCATATCCCGCCCAAGCAGGAAGGAATTTGTGATGCCTGCGGTAAAGAGCTGGTTCTTCGTGATGATGATAAGCCGGAGACAGTTAAGAACCGTTTGGATGTTTATCATAAGCAGACCCAGCCACTGATTGATTTTTATGAGGCAAAGGGAATCCTTAGAAGCGTTGACGGAACGGTTCCCATGGAGGATGTGTTTGCGGCAATCGCTGCAATATTAGGTTAACAAGTGAGGACTTTAAATGGCCGTAACAATTAAGTCGGAACGTGAAATAGAATTAATGCGTGAATCCTGCAAAATACTTGCAGAGGTTCACGCAAAGCTTGGCGAAGAGGTAATGCCCGGCATTTCCACCGGGGAGATTAATGCGTTGGGAGAGCAGTTGATACGCAGCTATGATTGTGTACCTAACTTCCTGAATTATAATGGATATCCGGCCTCCATCTGCGTTTCTGTCAATGATGAGGTGGTACATGGCATTCCATCCAATGACAGAATACTAAATGAAGGTGATATTGTCAGTCTGGATGCAGGATTGATTTACAAAGGATATCATTCTGATGCGGCAAGAACCTATCCGGTAGGAAAAGTCAGCGATGAAGCCGCACAGCTTATAGCAGTTACCAGACAAAGCTTTTTCGAGGGAATTAAATATGCGCGTGAAGGCTGCCATCTTCATGATATATCCAATGCGATTGATGGCTATTGCAGCAGGTTCGGTTATGGCGTAGTAAGAGATCTGGTAGGACACGGAATAGGAACCAGTCTTCATGAGGACCCGCAAATACCGAATTTCAGGCAATGGCGTCGGGGAGTACGATTAAGAGCTGGTATGACTCTTGCCATTGAACCCATGATCAATATGGGAAGCTGGCAGGTGGCATGGCTTGATGACGACTGGACGGTGGTTACACAGGACGGATTCCTGTCGGCACATTATGAAAATACGGTGCTGATCACCAAGGGAGAGCCTGAGATACTTACATTACTGCCCGGTATGGATTGACGAGGAAAAGGCAGGTATGAAAATGATTGGAATGTTTGCCGTATCGAAGGCCGGACACGATAAGGGAAAGATGTATGTCATAATCGGCGAGGAGAATGATATACTTTATCTGGCAGATGGGAAAACCAGAGGACTCGAAAAGCCTAAAAAGAAAAAGAAAAAGCATTTGCAGATAGTAAGCAGTGAGCTTGATCCGGTTATTGTGGGGAAGCTTACTCAAAAACAGACTATATATAATGAAGAAATAAAACGTGCCATTAAGATCAGGACAAATAAGGAGGTAACAGATGTCAAAGGCTGACGTAATTGAGATTGAAGGAACCGTAGTTGAAAAGCTTCCCAATACCATGTTCCAGGTTGAACTGGAGAATGGTCACAGGGTACTGGCGCATATCAGCGGAAAGTTAAGACAGAATTTTATTCGTATTCTTCCCGGCGATAAGGTGACCTTGGAGTTATCACCCTATGATTTGAGCAAGGGAAGGATTATTTGGAGAGATAAATAGAAAGACGAAAAATCTAAGAAACAAAACGAATATAAATGTAAGAATTGTCTTGCATTTGTAGATATACCATGCTATAATGTAAAACGGTCTTTTTTGAAAGGAGGTTTAACATGAAGGTTAGATCATCAGTAAAACCGATTTGCGAGAAATGCAAAATCATCAAGAGAAAAGGACGTATCAGAGTTATCTGTGAGAATCCGAAGCACAAGCAAAGACAAGGATAATCCACTGCGTTAATACTACGAAGGCTGCTTATGCAGCACAGATAGAAGCAGGAGGGTTCTTGTCCAATTAGTATGAAAGCGGCTGCAGTGCAGCATATAGCTGTACTGATTTCTATATAATTGTACGACGGAGCCTTAGTGATTACTTCTTGGTTCGCGGAATATGTATCCGCGTAAGATCGGAAACGTCCGGTTGGGCACAGGCTGCCCCAATCAATTAGTATCAGCACATGAGAATGTGCGAAAGGAAAATGGAGGAAACGTAAATGGCTCGTATTGCAGGTGTTGACTTACCGAGAGAAAAACGTGTTGAAATTGGTTTAACTTATGTTTATGGAATTGGAAGAGTAAGCGCTAACAAGATCCTTGAGAAGGCAAAAGTTAATCCTGATACTCGTGTAAGAGAGTTGACCGACGAAGAAGTTAAGAGAATCAGCGAAGTGATTGATGCTGAGTACATGGTAGAAGGTGACTTACGTAGAGAAGTTGCCATGAATATCAAAAGACTTCAGGAAATTGGATGCTATAGAGGTATCCGTCACAGAAAGGGACTTCCGGTGCGTGGACAGAAGACCAAAACCAACGCAAGAACCAGAAAAGGTCCCAAGAGAACTGTTGCAAACAAGAAGAAATAAAGTTTATCAGCAGTTATATGTTACTCACAAATATTTTATTGAGAAAGTAGGTTAGTTTAAATGGCAGCAAAAAAAGTTACAAAAAAAGTGACAAAAAAACGTGTCAAGAAAAACGTTGAACATGGACAGGCACATATTCAGTCTTCATTTAACAATACTATTGTTACATTGACTGACAATGAAGGTAATGCTCTTAGCTGGGCAAGTGCCGGTGGTCTTGGATTTAGAGGTTCAAGGAAATCTACTCCCTATGCAGCTCAGATGGCAGCAGAGACAGCTACCAAGGCTGCTCTGGTACATGGATTAAAGACAGTTGACGTTATGGTAAAGGGACCCGGTTCAGGTCGTGAGGCAGCTATTCGTGCTCTCTCCGCATGCGGACTTGAGGTAACCAGCATCAGAGACGTGACTCCTGTTCCTCATAATGGATGTCGTCCGCCCAAGCGTCGTCGAGTTTAGTTTTTGAATATTAATAGTAACCCAAAAGTTGGAAGAAGGCGCTAAAGCGCTGTAAACAATAGTTTCAGGAGGAAAATTGAAATGGCAGTAAACAGAGTTCCGGTATTAAAGAGATGCAGATCCCTTGGTCTTGATCCTGTATTTTTAGGATATGACAAGAAATCCAACAGAACAAATGCAAGAGCAGGTAAGAAGGTAAGTGAGTATGGCCTTCAGCTTAGAGAAAAGCAGAAAGCAAAATTTATCTACGGCGTACTTGAGAAGCCTTTCAGAAACTACTATGAAAGAGCTGACAGAATGAAGGGTATGACAGGTGAAAACCTGATGGTCCTTTTGGAGAGCAGACTTGACAGTGTAGTTTTCAGAATGGGATTTGCAAGAACCAGAAGAGAAGCAAGACAGATCGTTGATCACAAGCACATTCTGGTAAATGGAAAGCAGGTAAACATTCCTTCTTATTTGATTAAGGCAGGGGATGTTATTGAGGTCAGAGAAAAATCCAAGTCCTTACAGAGATACAAGGATATCCTTGAAGTAACAGATGGAAGATTGGTTCCTGAGTGGCTGGATGTAGATCAGGAAGCATTTAAGGGAACAGTTAAGAACCTTCCTACAAGAGAAATGATTGATGTTCCTGTAAATGAGATGCTTATCGTCGAGTTGTATTCCAAATAAAACTATGAAAAGAAGTCCCGGGCAGCTTTGGATATGCTGCCTAAGGGCATTTTCTACAAAGTTTTTCCGGTGGACAAAATCAGAATTTGGAATATGTGGAATAGTATTTTAAATGTTCGTAAAGGAGGGTATTAGCAGTGTTTGATTTTGAAAGACCAAATATTGAGGTGGCAGAAATCTCTGAGGATAAAAAATACGGCAGATTTGTTGTAGAACCTTTGGAAAGAGGTTATGGTATTACACTCGGTAATTCACTTAGAAGAATTATGCTCTCTTCACTTCCTGGTGCTGCTGTGAGCCAGGTTAAGATAGAAGGTGTGCTTCATGAGTTCAGTTCCATCGAAGGTGTTAAGGAAGATGTAACAGAAATCATTATGAACATTAAAAGCCTTGCTATTAGAAATAACAGCGATACTAACGAGCCTAAGACCGCATACATTGAGTATGAAGGTGAGGGTATAGTGAAGGCATCTGACATTCAGTGCGATCAGGATATTGAGATTTTAAATCCTGATATCACAATCGCAACCTTAAGCGGCAAGAATACTAAGCTTTATATGGAATTAACGATTACCAGAGGAAGAGGCTATGTGAGTGCCGATAAGAATAAGAGTGAGGATCTGCCGATTGGAGTGATTGCGATTGACTCCATCTATACACCGGTTGAAAGAGTCAACGTAACAGTAGAAAATACCCGTGTTGGTCAGATTACGGATTTTGATAAGCTGACTTTGGATGTATATACTAATGGAACATTAGTGCCTGATGAAGCTGTCAGTCTGGCTGCAAAAGTACTTAGCGAGCATTTAAGTCTTTTCATCGATCTGTCTGAAAATGCTAAGACCGCAGAGGTTATGGTAGAGAAGGAAGAGGATGAGAAGGAAAAGGTTCTGGAAATGAGCATTGACGAATTAGAGCTTTCTGTTCGTTCGTACAACTGCTTAAAGAGAGCCGGTATTAATACTGTTGAAGAGTTAACAAATAAAACTTCCGAGGATATGATGAAGGTTCGTAATCTGGGACGTAAATCACTTGAAGAAGTTTTAGCTAAGTTAAAAGAGTTAGGATTGCAGCTTAATCCCAGTGATGAAGCTTAATCCTGTGGAGTAATTTCGTGAAGCATTGTTGCGGTAAGACCAAGGAGCGCGCAATATGTTCTCATAAATGGAAACTGTTTTGTAAAAACAGTATGTAACTGCATTCGGTAAGTAAGTCCAAAGAGCATGGCCGGATGTACCATGACGGGCATAGCCCATTGAGAAAAGAAGAAAGTATCTTTGAAAGAGAAAGCTTCTTTAGAAAGGAGCCAAAAATGGCAAAATACAGAAAATTAGGAAGAACATCAAGTCAGAGAAAGGCGCTGCTTAGAAGTCAGGTAACAAGCCTTCTTTACAAGGGAAAGATTATCACCACACAGGCAAGAGCAAAGGAAGTTCAGAAAATTGCAGAGGGCTTAATTGCACTTGCTGTAAAGGAAAAGGATAATTATGAGACAGTAAAGGTTTCCGCTAAGGTTCCTGTTAAGGATAAGGACGGAAAGAGAGTAAAGGAGGTTATCGATGGTAAGAAGGTAACCAAATTTGAAACTGTTGAGAAGGAAATTAAGAAGGATATGCCTTCAAGACTTCATGCAAGACATCAGATGCTGAAGGTTCTCTATCCGGTGACTGAGGTTCCTACTGCAAAGGCAGGAAGAAAGAAAGGCACTAAGGAAGTAGATCTGGTTGCAAAGCTGTTTGATGAGTACGGAACCAAGTATGCAAGCCGTAACGGTGGTTATACAAGAATCATTAAGATTGGCCAGCGTAAGGGTGACGGTGCCTTAGAGGTAGTTCTTGAGTTAGTTTAATATGTAATTGTAAAAGCTTCATGAGTTTCATGGAGCTTTTATTTTGTACATATTTTAGGTAAATAAATTAAGAAATACAGTTTTTTATGGACAATTAACATTAAGGTGCTATAATATTATTAAATTAATTATACATTTTTTACAAAAGGGGTAGGAAGATGAAGATTCAATCAAAAATTTTATTGTTAGTGCTTTTTCCTTTGATTTGTCTGGGAATTGTGACAGTTATTATTGGCAATGTCAGAATTAGCGAAGTCGTAACAGGCAGTATTGAAAATGGATTACGGGGATGTGCTGTGTCTGTAAGAGATGCCTTACATTATGCGGCAGAGGGAGATTATCAGGTTGACGGTGATAAGCTGTATAAGGGCGATTTTGATATCAGTGAAGCAGAAGAAATTGCAGATGCCCTTAAAGAGGCTGCAGATACTGATGTTACCGTTTTTTACGGTGATACAAGATATATGACATCCGTGGTAGATGCTCAGGGAAATCGTGTGGTAGGTACGCAGGCCGGGGCAGCTATTGTAGATGCGGTTATCAATAATGGGCAGGAGTTCTTTTCAGATGATGTAAATGTAGAAGGTATGGCATATTATGGGTATTACATTCCTTTGTATGATGAGACCTCCGGTCAGGCAGTGGGAATGATTTTTGCCGGCATGCCGCAGAAGGATGCAAAAGCGCAGATAACTAAAATTATTTCTCTGATTGCCGGAATTATGTGTGTATTAATTATTACCTGCTCCATAACAGGAGTTGTGGTTGTAAGGCGTATTATCAAGGCGCTTCATCAGGGAACAGATGCACTGGAGAAGGTTGCCGAGGGTAACCTGAAGGTAGAGATAGATGAGAGAAACCTGAAGCGTAAGGATGAGATCGGGAATATTTGTCGTGCAATCAATATGTTGAAGGCTGAGCTACTGGAAATTATCACCAATGTCAAAAACCAGAGCAGTGCATTAAGGGATAATTCTGCGGCCTTAAGAGATAAAACAGAAACGAGTTCCGATCATATTGTTCAGGTTGAGCGTGCGGTAGAGGAAATTGCACAGGGCGCAGGAAATCAGGCAGAAGAGACTCAGAATGCTACAGAAAACATTATTGTTATGGGCAACATGATCGAGGAAACCGCAAATGAAATTGATGTGCTTAATGAGAACGCTAAGCATATTAAGGAGCTGGGACAGACAGCAGCAGGTACACTGCAGAATTTACAGCAGATCAATCAGAAGACAAAGGAATCTATTGATGTGATCTACGAGCAGACGAATACGACCAACACCTCTGCACAGAAAATTAAAGAAGCAACTGCACTGATTACCGATATTGCTGAAGAGACCAATCTGTTATCATTAAATGCCTCCATTGAAGCCGCAAGAGCCGGAGAGCAGGGCAGAGGCTTTGCAGTAGTTGCCTCTCAGATCCAGAAGCTGGCAGAGCAGTCCAACGAGTCGGCAAGACAGATTGAACAGATTATCAATCTTTTGCTCAGTGATTCAGAGAAGGCTGTAGAAACCATGGAAGAGGTAAAGGAGATCATGGAAAGCCAAAGCGAGAATGTGCTTAAGACTGACGAGCAGGTAAATCAGGTTCTCGGCCAGGTGGATGAATCCATTGAAGCAATCGGAAGAGTTGCAGAAAAAACCAATAAGATTAATGAAGCCAGAGTCAATGTTACCGATACGGTACAAAATCTTACTGCGGTTGCAGAGGAAAATGCAGCCAGCACACAGGAGTCAGCGGCTTCCGTTAACCAGGTCAGCGAGATTATTCATGAGATTGCTGATAATGCAAAGATTCTTAAAGAAATTGCAGAGCAAATGGACAAGAGTATGGAGAAATTTGAAATATAGCAAAATTAGTACATACGGAGTATAGTAATGGACAAAATTTATCAGGCAGTAAAAGGACTTTTAAAAGCATTTGTTAATTTGTTTGCAGCTGTAATTGATCTTATTGCAGGAGTGTTTGATGGTTTGGCCGGGATTTTGGGCAAGCTAAGGCCCAGAGCATCGCAAAGGCTGAATGAAATCAGTGAGAAGGGCTTTGAAGGCGGGAATGCAGATGCGGACAGCTGTTTCCACAGAATCAGAAAAAGTGCAGTTTTCTCCGGCAATGAAGAAGAGCTGGTGGATATGATCAGAAAGGAACTTCAGGAGAAGGTTACAAGCAAGGAGCGGTATTTTTACTTATATGCCAAGGCAGGAGAGAATGGAAATGCTGTTTACTGTGTTATACTTGCAATTTTGGCATTTGCCCTTTTTGCATCTACCATGCTTTACAGCGTGGGCAGTGTAAGCAGTACGAGAATTTTGGCCGCAGTAATTATGGCAGTCTTAAGTATTATAGCTTGTGTGGCGATTGCAAAGTATCGGAAGAAAATTATGCGAAATCGCATTGTGAAGATCATTCTTGAGGAGGAGTTTAAGGATCGGGAATGGTGCAAGATTCATCCTATCACGGAAGTGAGCAGGGAAGAGAATAATACCGCTAAAAAGGAACTGGTTCAGCGAGCTGAAAATTTATGAAGCAGTTAAATGAGGATGTCTCAGATTGAGACATCCTTTTTATGTAATTGGTAAGTGCCATATCCGGGACGGCGCAGGAAGGATGAACTGTTACGAGGGTTGCGCTTTTTTGATAATAAAATGTTGTAAAATTTCGTTCTATATGATATGATATATAAAAACATATCTTTCTGTTTTTCATTCGAGTTATTCTAAGCTCAATTCTTATTGTTCAAGAAATCTATGCTTTATTCCCATTAATTAGAGCAGGGTTTCTTAAATAAATATAAGGATCTCCTGCATATGGAAAGGAGGTTCCTTATGAACCAAAAGACTATTGATATTCTTTACCAAGGTAAAAGTGTAAGACTGGATGTGTATGTGGAGGATAATAAAAACATCATTTACAACGCCGAGATGCAGAACAGGGAAATGGATAACAATACGGAACAGTTGCCCAAGCGCAGCAGATATTATCAGGGAATGATAGACTTAAATCTGATAGAGAAGGGAATGCTTTATGAGGCATTAAACAACAGTTACGTTATTTTCATTTGTACTTTTGATCCCTTTGGTTTGGATAGATACCAGTATACCTTTCAAAATATCTGCATAGAGGAAAAGGAATTACTATTAAATGATGAAGCAATTAAAGTTTTCTTCAATACAAAGGGAAACATGAAAGATGCACCGGAGGAACTGAGAAAGCTTTTACAGTATATAGAAACAAAACAGCCTGATAATGAGCTTACAAGAAAGCTTGATGCAGAAGTGGAACGCGCAAAGAAAAGCGAGACGTGGAGGCGGGAATATATGAAAGAAATTGTAGATCGCATGGATATAAAGCAAGCAGGAGTACAAGAAGGCATAAAGCAGGGCGAACAGCGCATGAACAGACTAATTGTTCTGTTAACAGAGCAAAATCGTACAGAGGACCTCGTCAAGGCTGCAAAGAATGAGGCATATCAGAAACAGTTGTTTGAAGAATTTGGCATATAAATGATTAGCGGCATCTAAGCAAAGTGCTTAGGTGCCGTTTTTATAGGTGAGTGAAATCTCAAGGGCGTTTAACATCGGATAAGCCACATAAATAATCAAGACTGACATGGTAATATTGCGCCAGTTTAATCAGATGGCGTATTGGCATTTCATTGGCACCCCGCTCATAGCGGGCATACATGGTTTGTGAAGTACCAAGATAATCGGCAATTTCCTGCTGGGTCTTGTCTGAATCCTCTCTTAAATTTCTGATACGTGTAATATAATCCATCTATATAACCTGTAAACATTTATCGTGAACTTGTTCTGATAATATTGTTAGTCTATCATAGTAAAGATATTTACTATTGACATTAGTAAATATCTTTACTAAAATGTTTTTGATATATACAAATGAGAAAGGACATTTTTATGTTTAAAGAACGTATTTGTAAGGTATGGAGCCAGCTTAAATTCAGAGGATGTAAGGTAAATGTTTTTTCAATATCATCCTTAGTGATATGTTTATTTTTTTATCTCTTCTTTGCTGTTTATGATGGGGCAATTATCTGCGTTGATTCTCCAAGTTATATTGGAATGTATCTGTCAAGGGAACCTCTGTATCCCATTTTTCTGGCAATATTGCGTTCGGCTTTTGCATCAATGGGTGATTTCTATTTAACAATAGCAGTATTAATACAAAGTGTATTAGCGGCTTTAGCGACATGGAGTCTTGTTAATTTTCTTAAGAAGGAATTAAAAGTCTCAATCATTGTTTCATATTTCATGATGTTACTGCCCTTGCTCACCTCATTGCTTTGTCGTTTTGCGGCCAAGCGGTCCTCTATGTATTCTAATAGCATTTTGACGGAAGGTTTGACGTGTTCTTTGTTTTTGCTATTTTTTCGCTATTTACTGGAATATTGTTTTCACCGCACTATGAAAGGATTGGTTTTGGCAAATTTTCTTGCATTTATTCTTGTGTCTTTGCGCAAACAGATGTATTTTGCGGTAGTACTCCTGGCGGTTAGCATTATTGCCATTTATTTTAAGAGCAGTGTAAAAAAGGGTATTTTTACATGTTTAATTTGTCTATGTAGTATATTGCCTGCTAATTTAGCTCTGGATTACGGATACAATTACTATGTGCATGGTTTGTTGGGAACGCATTCTAGTGATAATAGATTTCTTGCGACTATGATTTTTTATACGGCTGAAGAAGAGGATGCAGATTATATTGAAGACAGAGGATTAAGCGAATTGTTTAAAAGCATATATGTGATTTGTGAAGAAAACGGATATACCGGACATGATTTGGACAAAGGGTGGTATGATCGGGTTGAGCATTTTGGAAATAATTATGACCGCATACAAATAGATACAATGTGGCCGATGATACAAGAGTATGTTCATGAAAATTACCATGGTAATGCTATGACATTGGAAAAAAAGGTTGATGAACTGACGAATAAAATTATTGTGGATGTTTTTCCTGCGGTTTGGTTTAAGCTTTTATCAATATTTATGGATAATTTTTGGTCAGGGTTTGTCATGACAGTTGCACAATTGCGGGTAAGCTTAGTATTTTATACTGCAATCATTTATCTTGCCTATTTTGTTTTATTAGTAAGAAATATAAAGCGAGACGGTTTCAGCAAATTATCAGTTTTGGGAATAGTGACAATGTTGTCTGTTGTTATTAATGTAGTAATTGTTTCGGCAGTAATCTTTTGTCAGGTAAGATATATGATTTATAATATGCCACTTTTCTATATTAGCGGCTTGTTGTTGCTTGAACATAATGTTGCTACAATGTTTTCTGAAAATGCTGGTAATCCTTGCAGGAATTCCAGTCGCCGCCCCAGGTGAATCCGTGCTCCTTAAAAAGCTTATAGCACAAATCGTTTTCATCGATTTTGTAAGGGAAATTCTGGGAGCGGTCAGCATAGATTTCGCTACCCTTAGGAGAAATATAGTCTTCGCCGCTTCCGTATTTATCAAAAACAATATAAGGGTTGTAGAAGGGGTTAATGTCAATGGCGCAGCCCAGCGCATGCTTGGAAAGGCTGTCTGTTCCGTCCACTACCCGGTAATTAAAGCAGGAGGTGTTATTGTCTTCCATGGAAGCGGTATCATCTCCGTTATATTCTTCAATCAGTCTGATCTTTTCGATCTGATATTCGTTTTCATATAATTCATAAAAAATCTCTATGAAATCCTGCGCAATGCCTTTGTTGCAAATCAATTCTCCGGTTTGTACTTCCCCGTTAAAATCATAATATAACACATTCATATAACACAGATCGTCATAGGATATGGCAAGCTCCTCCTGGTCTGCAATTACATTTACTGCCTGAATGGAAAGGGCAGGAACGATACTTTCGGATACGGGGTAAGAGATGCCGGTAATCTTGGCGACTACGGCATCTGTCAGGGGCTGATAAAAAAAGCCGTCCTGATAGTGGGTACTGTCTGCTGTTTCTACCTCCGTCGGGAGAAAGTCGGGCACTGCATCAGAATTACTGCTTTCCAAAGAAGGGGAAGGCAGCGCAGTCTCTGAGGAGGGCGAGGGGGATGGCTCTTGAGTGGATGAAGGGCTTGGGGACTCCGTTTTCGCAGGAGTGGCATAAGCAATTTCAGGATTTTTGTCCGCATATTCGGCTAAGGTTTCGCCTTTTGAGAGAACCCTTACAATTGCGGAGCACATTAGTATTAGTAAAATAAGAAGACCTGCCGGTTTTAACCATTTATCCATTGAAATCATTCCTTTCGGAGAATAGTAAATTGCAGTTCAGCCCGCTCCCAAAGAAGCAGTTCAGCCCGCTCCCAAAGAAGCAGTTCAGCCCGCGCCATTCGCAAAATCGCGCCTGCGGCGCTTTCCGCTGCTGCGCAGCTATTTTTGCTCATAAGAAGGCGCTCATCTCATGCAGTTATCAGCTCTCAAAAATGTGCAAGCACATTTTGTAAGAGCTATTAACTGCATGGCTGAACTGGTATATAGAAATGATACGATAAATCACAATCTATTGCAAATAAAAACAATATCTAGTACAATAAGGAGCAGGCATGAATTGTAAACCTGTTTTAAATATGAGGTAAACAAATGGGAATCATTAAGACAAAGGATTTGGTTTTTGAATATATCCGAAGAGATGAGGAAGGAAATGTTGAAGGAATCAGCAGAGCTGTGGATGAGGTCAACATTGATGTTGAGAAGGGGGATTTTGTGGCTATTTTGGGACACAATGGTTCCGGCAAGTCAACCCTTGCCAAGCATATCAACGCCATTCTTTATCCGACGGAAGGAACGGTTTGGGTGGATGGAAAGGATACCGCCAGGGAAGAGCTTCTATGGGAAATCAGGCAGGAAGCGGGTATGGTATTTCAGAATCCCGATAATCAGATCATCGGACAGGTAGTAGAGGAGGATGTAGGCTTTGGCCCGGAAAATCTGGGCGTACCCACCAAGGAGATTTGGGAGCGCATCGAGGAAAGCCTTAAGGCAGTGGGAATGTATGAATTTCGAAAGCATTCTCCCAATAAGCTTTCGGGCGGGCAAAAGCAGCGCGTGTCCATAGCAGGAGTAATTGCCATGCATCCAAAATGTATCATATTGGATGAACCTACCGCCATGCTGGATCCCAACGGACGCAAGGAAGTGATCCGGGCAGTGCGGGCGCTGAATGATGTGGAAGGAATTACCGTTATATTAATTACCCATTATATGGAAGAAATTATTCATGCCAATAAGGTGTTTGTGATGGATAAGGGCAGAATTGCCATGGAGGGAACACCAAGAGAGATATTCAGTCAGGTGGAGAAGCTGAAAGAGCTTAGGCTGGATGTGCCCCAGGTTACATTGCTTGCCCATGAATTGCGAAAAAGCGGATTGAATATTCCCGAGGGAATATTAACCACGCAGGAGCTTGTAAAGGCATTGGGGCTGTGAGTGTTACAAAACCGGCAGACAGGCACGGTAAGGTGAGGATGGAGAAATGTCAATCATTTTGGATCATGTAAGTCATATATATGAGGAAGGGACCGCGATGGAATATGCAGCCCTAAAGGATATTAATCTGGTGATACCGGACGGGCAGTTTATCGGTCTGATCGGTCATACCGGATCAGGTAAGTCAACATTGGTGCAGCACTTAAATGGGCTGCTTGCTCCTACCAAGGGAAATATTTATTATAACGGTGCGGATATTCATGACAGCAGTTATAATAAGAAGGAATTAAGAAGTAAGGTGGGACTGGTATTCCAGTATCCGGAGCATCAGCTGTTTGAAATTGATGTGTTTTCAGATGTATGCTTTGGCCCTAAAAATCTGGGTCTTGATAAAAAGGAAACAGAGCTTCGGGCTTATGCGGCATTGAAGCAAGTGGGGCTTGAGGATGAATATTTTTATCAGTCTCCTTTTGACCTTTCCGGCGGACAAAAAAGAAGGGTAGCTATTGCAGGTGTTCTGGCTATGAAGCCGGAGGTTTTGATTTTGGATGAGCCGACAGCCGGACTTGATCCCAAGGGAAGAGACGAAATACTGGATCAGGTGGCCAAGCTAAGGGAAGAGACGGGAATGACGGTAATTCTTGTTTCCCACAGCATGGAGGATGTGGCCAAGTATGTGGATCGGATCATTGTTATGAACAAGGGTGAGGTAATGTTTGACAATGAGCCGAAAGAGGTTTTCAGACATTATAAGGAGCTTGAGCAGGTAGGTCTGGCAGCTCCCCAGGTAACCTATATTATGCAGGAGCTTAAGGCAGCGGGACTTGCTGTTGATACGGACATTACCAATATTGAGGAGGCAAAGGCAGCAATTATACAGGCTTTGAAGCTGCAGAGGTAGCAGGATGTTAAGAGATATTACACTGGGACAATATTATCAGACAGATTCGGTTATACACAGGCTTGACCCAAGGGTAAAGCTTGTGACGACATTGTGCTATATTATATCCCTTTTTATTGTTGATAATTGGATAGGATATGTGATCGCAGGAGTTTTCCTTTTAATGGTGATAAAGCTCTCCAAAGTGCCATTTAAATTTATGGTAAGAGGAATGAAGTCTATTGTGTTCCTGTTGCTTTTTGCGGCGGTGTTTAATCTGTTTTTGACGCCCGGAGAAGTAGTGGTGGAATTTTGGAAGCTTCATATTACCAAGGAGGGAATTAGGCTGGCATCCCAAATGGCGGTAAGGCTGGTATTTTTAATCATGGGTTCCTCCGTTATGACCCTTACCACTACTCCCAATAATCTGACGGATGCCTTGGAAAAGCTGCTTGGACCGTTAAAGGTGTTTAAGGTACCGGTTCATGAAATTGCAATGATGATGTCCATTGCGCTTCGTTTCATTCCTATTTTGCTGGAGGAGACGGACAAGATCATGAAAGCACAGATTGCCAGAGGAGCGGACTTCGAGAGCGGAAATTTGATCAAGAAGGTTAAAAGTATGGTGCCGCTGTTGGTGCCGCTGTTTATTTCAGCATTCCGGCGGGCTAATGATCTGGCAATGGCAATGGAAGCAAGATGCTATCGGGGAGGAGAGCATCGAACCAAGATGAAACCTCTTATTTATAAGAAGAGAGACGGACTTGCCTATGGCGTTGTGGTTTGCTATTTGGCGGTCTGTATCGTGTTCGGCAAGGTGCTTTGGTAGACTTTTTGGAGGAAATAGGAGATTTATTTTGAAAAGAGTTATGCTGGTAGTTGCCTATGACGGAACCGCCTACCACGGATGGCAGGTTCAGCCGGGGGCGCCTACGATTGAAGGCGAATTAAACAGAGCGTTAAGCGGGCTGCTTGATGAAGAGATACAGGTAATTGGCGCCAGCAGGACCGATTCGGGCGTACATGCTTTAGGTAATGTGGCGGTATTTGATACCAATACCAGAATTCCGGCAGAAAAAATGTCTTATGCTCTGAACCAGAGGCTGCCGGAGGATATCAGGATTCAAAGCTCAGTGGAAGTGCCGGGGGATTTTCATCCCAGACACTGTGAAAGCCGAAAGACCTATGAGTATAGAATTTTGAACAGAGAATTTCCTCTTCCCACAAAAAGCAGATATTCATACTTCACATATGTGCATCTTAATCCTGGAAAAATGCAGGAGGCTGCCGGATATCTGGTTGGAGAGCATGATTTCAAGAGCTTTTGTGCCACAGCGGCGGTGGTAGAGAGCACCGTTAGAACGATTTATGAGCTTTCGGTGGAAAAGACAGGGGAGGAGATTGTTATTCGCATTTGCGGAAACGGTTTTCTTTATAATATGGTAAGAATTATTGCAGGTACTTTGATGGAAGTCGGGAGAGGAAGCCGCAGGCCGGAAGAGATAAGAGATATTTTGGAGGCAAAAGACAGAACGGCGGCAGGTCCTACGGCACCGGCATGCGGTCTGACGCTTATGAAGTATGAGCTTCAAGGATTTTGTTTTAGTAATCAAAAGAATGAGCTGTAAAAATGAAAAATGTGGTTGACACGCGTGGAAGCGTATAATATAATTATTCAATGTGGCGACGTTTGGTAACGCTTTGTCGGATGAGGTCTTAAAATGTGATTTTGACTGTAAGAACTCATCATTCCCTGGATAGAGCGTTATATATAGATGCTTTTAGCATATCGGAAAGAACCGGCGGCCCGGACATCCGGCGGGGATGGATGATAAGCAAAGGAACAAATCGAAGATTAGGAAAGGCATGGTGAATTAAATGAAAACATTTATGGCTAGTCCTGCTACCATCGAAAGAAAATGGTATGTAGTAGATGCTGCAGATATGACACTGGGACGTTTAGCTTCTGAAGTAGCTAAGGTTTTAAGAGGAAAAAATAAGGCGATCTTTACACCTCATATTGATACAGGTGATTATGTGATCGTTGTAAATGCAGACAAGGTTAAAGTTACAGGCAAGAAGCTTGATCAGAAGATTTATTATCATCACTCTGATTATGTAGGTGGTATGAAGGAAGCTACCTTACGTGAGATGATGGCAAAGAAGCCTGAGAAGGTAGTAGAGCTTGCTGTTAAGGGCATGCTTCCCAAGGGACCCTTAGGAAGACAGATGTACACCAAACTTCATGTATATGCAGGTCCTGAGCATCAGCATGCAGCTCAGAAGCCCGAAGTATTGACATTTTAAGGGACTGAAAGGAGAAGAATAAGATGGCTAAGTCAGCAAGATTTTACGGAACCGGTAGAAGAAAAAAATCAATTGCCAGAGTATATTTAGTACCCGGTAAAGGAGATATTACAATTAACAAGAGATCCATTGATGAATATTTTGGATTAGAGACACTTAAGGTTATCGTTCGTCAGCCTCTTGCAGCAACTGATACAGTTGATAAGTATGATGTGCTTGTAAATGTCCGCGGCGGCGGTTACACAGGCCAGGCCGGTGCAATCAGACACGGTATCGCAAGAGCTCTGCTTCAGGTAGATGCAGACTACAGACCGGTTCTCAAGAAAGCCGGATATTTAACAAGAGACCCTCGTATGAAAGAAAGAAAGAAATATGGTCTCAAAGCCGCAAGAAGAGCACCCCAGTTCTCCAAGAGATAATCAATTTTCCCTTCGAGACAATAAGAAAGTTATTAAACCCCTTGAAAGTACGATGCTTTCAAGGGGTTTTTGTGTTAAACGATTTGCAGAAAACACATTGGTTATTGTGAAAGTGTATTGGTAACTGACAAATGGTTTAGAGCAAACGTGATAATCCTATGATTGCTATTTTCCTTTAATATGGTTTAAAGTAGAAAAATGTCTTTAATTGTCATAATTAATACTGTATAATAGTAAAAAAGTCAAAGAGGAAATTTTATGAAATTATTAAAAACAAGTGATGAATTAATATCACATATGAAAATAAAGGGAATAAAATTTGATATAGTAAAGGAGGAAGATGCTAAAAAATTTCTTCAAAATAATAATTACTATATGAAGCTGGCTTCCTATAGAGAGAATTATGACAAACGCAAAAGTAATGGTGAGTACATAAATCTTGACTTTGCTTATTTGCAGGAATTGTCAACAATTGATATGCACCTGCGATATTTGATATTGCAAATGTGCCTTGATGTTGAACATGCCCTTAAAACCAGGTTGTTAAAAGATATAGAGGATAATCCGAAAGAAGATGGTTATGATATTATAAGAAGATTTATTACAGAATATGAGAGAAGCTGTCAAAATATACAGAAACATAAGTCCAGTGAATATTGCAGAGAACTGATAGAAAAGTACTATCCATATTTTCCGGCATGGGTATTTGTAGAGTTAATATCTTTTGGGGATATGGTTAAGCTATATGAATATTATACTAAAAGATATCCGAGCCGTCTAAAAGATAGTGAGTTGTTATATTCTATTAGAGATTTAAGAAATGCGGCAGCGCATAGTAATTGTTTAATAAATAAATTGCAGAAGGGAACAAATAAACCATCGGTGAAGATTGTAAAATTTGTTTCAAACATAGATGGAATAGGAGAGTCTATGAGAAAGAATAAGCTGAGTAATAAATTTTTATATGATTTTATTACGTTGCTTTATGTTTATAATGAATTTATTTATTCAGACATTGTAAAAGAGAGACGGTTTAAGCAGCTTCAGGAATTTGTAGACGGGCGTGTAATAAAGAATAAGCATTTTTTTGCTAAAAATGAATGCATAAAAACGGCATATTCATTTGGGAAAAAAGTCGTTGACTATATGAATGAAACGTGTTAAAATAAATGCACGATTAAAAAAGCAAATTTTTGTAGGGAATGGGTTTTACTCGTTCCCGATTTTTTTTACTATGAAGCAGATAGGATATTCAGAAGATATTATCGGAAACAAACACGTAACTGACAAAATGTAAGAGAACAGCTTAAGATCAAAGGTTTAAGTTTCATTTTTTGCACGGGAAAAATAAGTAAAATTTTGCTTAAGATTGCACCGCCTATAATGCCGGCGCAGTATTTTATTGGGAATTTGTTGGAAAGGATGTTCATAAGCAGACTTCGATAGAGAAGAAGCATTGAAACTAAAAAAATGTATTTAAAATGCCGATAATATAAATAAGATTACAAAGCAGTCAAGAAACGGATTTCGCATTTTTTATCAAGGAGGACAAGGAAATGGCAGTGAATCTTTATCAAAACTACAGTCAGTTTTACAAGGGAACAGAGCCTATCCAAAGCTACGGTCATAGTGAGAACGGGAAGGATACTCTGGTCAAATATGAGTTTAATACCACAGATGCAGCAGGTAATAAGCTCATGGATCAAATGACAAGGGAAGAAACGTTACAGGTAATGAACGATATCCGTTCACAGTATGGAGACAATGTCATTGTAGAGTTTTCAGGTGACGGTATGGCAGCGCTGGTAGAGGGACAAAAGGGCAGCATAATGCCGGAACCTACAGCGGAGCAGCAGGCCGAGAAGGCAGAGAAGGATGCGGCGTTTTTGAATGAAATCGTTCAGAACGAGCATATAGAAGTGGCTAAGGAGCATATTACGGGGCGGATTGATTATAACAGGATTATGCATGAGAAGTCTCCCGAAACTGCCGCTCAAATGGATGGGTATCTACATGAATTTGGTAGTACAAAGGATAAAAGCTATTTACAAAAAGCTGCAAAGACAGCACTTAACTGGTTTAAAGAAAATTACGTCAAACATAGGGAATGGTTTGAAGCAAATAAGAGCAATCAGGCAGCCTCAGCGGATGGAGCTGATGAGATTAAATTAAGCGACAAGGCTCAAAAATTATTGGAGGAATTATCAAAGAAATACGGCAATATGGATTTCTTTGTTGCAAATTTTGGAAGCGGCGCAGATGCAAAAGCGATCATGGCGAAAGGCACGAAGGATTTTTCCGTTTTGTTTACACCGGAAGAACTGGAGAAAATGGCTTCCGATGAAAAGTATAAAGAGGAATGCATGCGCAGGATAGACGATGCGGTGCGTATGTCAGAGCGGATCAATGAGCAGTTTGGTTTTACTGCGGCATCTGAAAACGTACCTGAAGGAGGAGTCTGTGCACGATTTGGCATATCCTTTAACAAGGACGGTTCCGTTACCTATTTTGCGGAATTGGAAAAGGTATCCGAAAAGCAGAGGGAGCGTATTGAACGGACAAGGGAGAAGCGCACCGAGGAAAAGAAAGAAGCAGAGAAAAAGGAAAGGAAGGAAAGCAGGAAGATTACGATAGAGGCATCCTCCGAGGAAGAACTGATTAAAAAGCTTAGAGCCGTGAATTGGAATGCTGCGGCGGGAAACAGTGAGGAAAGCGGCAGAAGGTTTGATTATAGCGTTTAAGAAAAATGGTTCTGTTAAACAAGCGATTTGATATTGACAAATAAATATGAGAGTTGTATTATTGTATACAACATAAACAATTTGATTAGACGAGGACGTCCTGTAATATGCAGGACGTCTTTTTGAGTTCACAGGAAAGTTTTTGTGGCTGCTTGCAAGGAGGGATTTATGATGTATGATTTGGATTTGTTGGAACACACGGATACGGTCAATGAACTGCTGGCCCGCTATGGTGTGAAATTTGGTATTTATAAGAATAATACCTTTAAGGAGCAGCTGTTTCCTTTTGACGCCATTCCCAGAATCATTGAAAGGGATGAATTTGACTATCTGGAAAGAGGACTGAAGCAGCGGGTAGTGGCGCTTAATCTGTTTCTTAAGGATATTTACAGTAAGAAAAGGATCGTAAAGGATCATGTGGTGCCGGAGGACTTTATTTTTGCCTCCAGCGGTTATATGGCGGAATGTGAAGGGGTTTGTCCGGTAAAGGGTATTTATTCGCATATATCGGGCATCGATCTGGTGCAGGGAAAGGATAAGCGCTGGTATATATTGGAAGATAACCTTCGGGTGCCGTCAGGTGCCTCTTATCCCATGATTGCCAGAGAGCTGTGCAGAAGAAGCAGCCCGCTGACCTTCCAGAATAACAGGCTGGAGGATAACAGAAATTATGCGAAGCTTCTCAGGCGGACGCTGGATAATGTAAATGTAGGCGGTCATACGGTGATCCTTACGCCGGGCAGATATAATGCAGCATATTTCGAGCATTCATATCTGGCAGAGAAGACAGGAGCGCATCTGGTGAACGGTTCCGAACTTCGGGTGAAGGATGATAAGCTGTATTATGAGAGTTACAATGGCAAGCTGGAGAGGGTAGGTGCTGTTTACCGCAGAATTTCCGACGAGTACCTTGATCCCATGAATTTTAATCCGGAGTCGGTTATCGGTATTCCTCATATTTATGATGTGTACCGTAAGGGAAATGTGGCGCTCTTAAATGCACCCGGAAACGGGGTGGCGGATGACAAGGGAATATATTACTTTGTGCCTAAGATGATCAAATACTATCTGGGTGAGGAACCAATCTTAAGCAATGCGCCCACCTATCTGCCCTTTTATGAGGAAGATATGAAGTATGTGTTGGAGAATTTTGATAAGCTGGTGCTTAAGGATGTGGCGGAAGCAGGCGGTTACGGTGTGGTATTCGGCAGCAGCATGAGCAGACAGCAGAAGGAAGATTTTATTGAGCTTTTGAAGGCGGAGCCCAGAAGGTTTATTGCCCAGGAGGTCATTGACTTTTTGGATATTGATATTCTGGAGGGAAATGAGACTCTTCCCAGAAAGGCGGATCTGCGAGCCTTCGTGCTGATGGCGGATGAGCCGTTGGTGTGGAAGAGCGGGCTGACCAGATTTTCAAGAAACCCGGATTCCTTTATTGTTAATTCATCACAGGGAGGAGGATTTAAAGATACATGGGTATTATCTCAGTAGAGCAAACGGATAGGCTGCTGTGGCTTGGAAGATATTCGGAGAGAGTGTATACTACTCTGCGGTTATATTACAACAGCTTTGATATGATGATTGATGAAATTACGGACAGCTATGCTGAATTCTGTAAGATGATAGATATTCCCGATATTTACGGCTCCAAGGAAGTATTTAAGGAGAAGTATCCTTTTGATGAGGAAAATCCTGATTCTATATTAAGTAATTTGAACCGGGCATATGATAATGCCATTGTTCTTCGGGAAGAGATAGGGTCGGAGGCGCTTTCTTACATACAGCTGGCTATTTATGATATGAACCGGGCCAAAATCAGCCGGGCACCTTTGATTGAGATGCAGAGGGTGATTGATAATATTCTTGCCTTCTGGGGAATTGTGGATGACAGTATTGACTCAGAGCAGGTTCGAAATATTATTAAAACCGGAAAGCGTATAGAGAGAATTGATCTGTATGCCCGGCTTGGCATGGCGAGAAAAGAGTTGGTGAGGGAAATTGACCGTCTGGTACCACGTATCGAGCGGAGCGGAATGGAATACCGCAAGGATAAGATCGGAGCCTTAAAAGAGCTTGTAACCCAGCCTGAAATCAATTATTATAGGATTGTGTATGAGGTAGAAACAATCTTATAAAAGGAGCAGGTAAGGTGAAAAGCTTACACTTCGATTATTACATGGAATTGGAATATTCCCAGCCCGTAAGAAAGTGCCATTTTACGATCAAATGTATTCCCCGGGATACGTGCAGGCAGAAGATAGAGAGGATCAGCGTAGATGTGATTCCCCACAGCAGCATGGCGGAAGGATGTGATTCTTTCGGAAACAAGCAGCTTTTTGGCTGCGTGGAGGAGGAACATCAGCGTTTTCTATATCATATTAAAGGAGTAGTAAGAACCGGGCTTGCTGATTGTGAGCCGGTGGAGAATGGGAATATTCTGGGGATTTACCGCTATCCTCACGGACTGACGGTGCCGGGAGAGGGACTTAAGGAATATCTTGAGAAGCTTAAGGTGGAGAACGGGTTGTCTGATTATGAGAAAGGCGTTTTTCTGATGCACAGCCTGTATCGGGATTTTTCCTATGAAAAAAATGTAACTGGCGTGACGACAACGGCGGAGCAGGCATGGCAGCTTGGCAGGGGAGTCTGTCAGGATTATGCACATATATTGGTTACTCTTTGCCGTATGGAAGGGATTCCGGCCAGGTATGTGACGGGCATGCTGATTGCTGAGGGCTACAGTCATGCATGGGTGGAGATCATGTGCGATCATAAATGGTATGGGCTTGATCCCACCAACGATTTGATTGTAGATGATGCACATATTCGAATCGGCGTGGGCAGAGATGCAGCGGACTGCTTGATTAACCGTGGTATTATGATGGGTGGAGGGAAGCAGACCCAGAGGATCAGAGTGATTGTGGAGGAGAAATATGATTAAAACAGTGGCATCTGTGGGGCTTCCCGTAGATGAGGTATTGGAGATTAAGAAGAACCGTATCAAACCGGATACAAAGATAGAGGGTAAAAAGAAAAGGATCAGTATAGTAACGGGAATACATGGAGACGAACTGGAGGGTCAGTTCGTCTGTTTTGAGATCATCAGGCGTATCCGTGAGGAGAAGGACAAGCTGACGGGAATCGTGGACATTTATCCTGCCATGAATCCGCTGGGGATTGATTCGATTACCAGAGGAATTCCGGGCTTTGATCTGGATATGAACCGGCTTTTCCCAGGAAACGGTGACGGAGACATGACAGAGTATCTTGCCTCGCAGATCGTGAAGGATGTAGAGGGTTCCGATGCCTGCATCGACATTCATGCCAGTAATATTTATCTGACGGAAATCCCTCAGATCAGGATTAATGAGCAGCATAAGGAGCAATTGATACCGCTGGCAATGAAAACCAATGTGGACTTTATCTGGGTACATGGCGCAAGCACGGTTTTAGAGTCCACCTTTGCACACAGCTTAAACAGCAGAGGTGTTCCCACGTTGGTGGTGGAAATGGGAGTAGGTATGCGGATTACGAAAGCCTACTGTAATCAGCTGGTGGACGGGATCTTTAATCTGATGCGGGAAATGGGCATTTGGCAGGGGGAGACGATCACGCCCAGAAAACCGATTATCTCCCAGAACCCGGATGATGTAAGCTACTTAAATGCCAGCGTATCAGGAATATTTGTTCCCAATGTAAAGCACTGGGAGCATTTGAAGAAGGGCGATCAGATCGGAAGTATTATTGATCCTCTGCGCGGGGAGGTACTGGATCAAATTCTTTCTCCTGTGGACGGCATTCTTTTCACCATCAGGGAATACCCCGTTGTGGACGAAGGATCACTGATGGGCAGGCTGTTAAGGGACGAAGCACTGAAAGTATAACAAATACTGTTTTGATGCCGGATCTGTTGGCATCAGGAAGGTTTATCTAGATGAAAAAGAAAATTATTTATGAAATTAAAGCTTTATACCGGGACAATTTTCGTATCACGGGCTATGAGTTCGGCAGTGGAAAAAAGTCGGTCTGCGTCGTGGGAAGTATCCGGGGAAATGAAATCCAGCAGCTTTATACCTGTTCCCAGCTGGTGAAAAGACTGAAAAAGCTGGAGGAGGAAGGAAAGCTCGTTAAGGGACATAAGATTCTGGTAATTCCGTCCATTAACCCCTATTCCATGAATATTAAGAAGCGTTTCTGGTCTACGGATAATACGGATATCAACCGCATGTTTCCGGGGTATAATCTTGGCGAAACTACGCAGAGGATTGCGGCAGGGGTATTTGAGGTGATTAAGGACTATCAATACGGCATGCAGTTTGCCTCCTTCTATATGCCGGGGAATTTTACGCCCCATATCAGGATGATGAAGGCCGGATATGAGAATGTGGAGCTGGCTAAGGAGTTTGGAATGCCTTATGTGGTTCTTCGGAATACCAGACCCTATGATACCACTACCTTAAACTATAACTGGCAGATATGGGAGACCAATGCTTTTAGTATCTATACCACTACCACTGCCGAGGTGGACAAGGAAAGCGCAGGTACGGCCATCAGAAGTATTTTGAACTTCCTTTCCAAGGAAGGTATCGTGGATTATTGCGGGCATGAGGGGTATATTTCCAGAGTGGTGGAGGACACCGATATGGTGCCGGTTAGAACCAGGGTGGCAGGTATCTTTGAAAGTGAGGTAAAGGTGGGGGATGAGGTCTTAAAAGGACAGCTTCTTGCAAGGGTCATCGATCCTTATGAGGGAGAGGTGTCGGAGACACTGATAGCGCCCATAGACGGAATTGTATTTTTTCAGCATAATGATCCGTTGACTTATGCAGACACAGCGGTCTTTAAACTAATGAAAGGCAGGTAAAATTACCTGCCTTCCATCATGTAATCCATTAAAAGCTTAATATCTTCGGGATCGGAAGCGATTAGCTCCATTTCATTGATAAATGTATTGTCTGTAAAGAGCTTACTGATTGCAAGATACTTGGTCAGTTCGGATTTCAGGTTTAAGCGGTCCCCCTGCTTGGAAACTAATTCCACGCTTCCTTTGCACTGTTTGATCACGTCAAGAAATTTCTCAGCATTTTCAATGTTATACAGTTTCATTTTTCCTCCATTCTACCGCTATAGCGGTAACATGTCTTATACTGCTTCATCATTCGTTACTATTTTATCAATCTTATACGGCGGTTGCAATATTAATCCTGCTTAAATTTTTAGTTTTTAAAAAGAAAAAGTATAAATGTTACACAGAAAAAGCCTGTAAATCGGGAATTCATCATATCCAGAGGCGTTTTCGATAGGCACTGGGGCTTAAACCCATATGGGAATGAAACACTCTGCTGAAATAGAGCATGTCCTGATAGCCTAGCTGAAGGCTGATTTCATTAACGGGCAATAGGGTAGAGCGAAGCAGCTTACATGCCAGATTCATTTTCTGCTGGGTGTGATATTCCTGAATGGTCATTCCGGTTGCCTTTTTGAAACAGGCGGCCATATGCTTGTAGCTTAGATGAAAGTGTTTCTCTAAGACTGAGGAGTGAAAGGGTTCCTGCACATGCTCTCCCAGAAATCGGCATATTTGATCGGGCAGGTTGTCCTTTTGGGGAAGCAGGGAGCCGGAACAAAAGGCGCATTCCGTAAGAAGCTGGAAAAGTCCAGCATTTAAATTCCAACGCCGTAGCGGGTCAGTGGAATTCATGTAATTAATAAACCGGGAAATCATTTTTGCAGCCTGAGAGCTTTCGGGAACATAGGAATGCTTAGGCAGGGTCAGCGTGTATGTCGTGTCATTTGGCACATGGCCCTGATTGCCCGGTTCGTTTATGATTGCAAAGGGCCGGCAGCAGGAGGCAGGCGGAAAGGTGCGGAAATGAATGTAGTACCAGGAGGTGCCTTGGGGAATGGGAGTCTTGCCATAATGATGGACACCGCTTTTTAAAAAGAACAGCTCTTCCTTTTGGATGATGTAATCCTGTTCTTCCTCCGTTACGCAGATATAGCCGTCTGTTACATAAATCAAAACATTGAAATCTACAATGCGGTTGGCGTGCACAAAGGGATTGGAGGCAACCTCATAGGCGCCGGAGATAACTGCCGGAAGGGAGCAGGTATCTATAATAATTTCATTCATCGGAAAATTCTCCATATTTATCAGAATAAATTCTATTTCTAATAGTATTTATAAGGATTATAATACATGTAATATGAAAAAGGAAGCAATGCTTATATTTAAAAATTGAGAAAAAAGCATGCGGGAAATAGAAAAGAAAGAGGTGCGCTATGAAAACACACAGGCAAATAAATGTAAAGAGCTTTGAGAGCAGGGAAGGCTTTATTTATCGTTATCAGAAGCTGATTAAGGATGTGGTTATCCCCTATCAGTATGCGGTTTTGCATGATCAGGTAGAGGGTGTAGAGAAGAGTCATGTGGTGGCTAATTTTGAGAACGCTGCCAGAGCGGTTAGGGGAGAGGACGTAAGAGATGGATTTTACGGAATGGTGTTTCAGGACAGTGATGCCGCTAAGTGGATTGAGGCGGCGGCATACAGCCTTGCCACATTTCCTGACCCGGAGTTGGAAAATAAGGCAGATGAGCTGATTGATAAGATTGCCGCAGCGCAGGATGAGGATGGATACTTAAATACCTATTTTACCATTAAGGATAAGGAAAAGCGCTGGACTAACCTGCTTGAGGGGCATGAGCTTTACTGTGCGGGACATATGATGGAGGCGGCGGTTGCCTATTATGAGACCACCGGAAAGGATAAGCTTCTTAAGGTTATGCAGAAAAATGCGGCGCATATTTACCACCATTTTGTGACGGAAGGACATGAAGGCTATCCGGGGCATCCGGAGGTGGAGCTGGCGCTTATGAAGCTGTACCGTGCTACGGGAGATCAGAAATGTCTGGAGCTTGCAAAGCATTTTATTGACGTGCGTGGTGTCAATAGGGATTTTTATAAACAGGAGGTGGAAAAGAGAGACTGGAAGGTTTGGGGAAATGACGCCTCGGATTATGATTATCAGCAGTCCGGTAAGCCGGTGCGGGAGCAGTCTGATGCCACGGGGCATAGCGTGCGCGCGGTTTACTTATATACCGGAATGGCGGATTTGGCGTCGGAAACAGAGGATCAGGAGCTCTTGGACGCCTGTAAAAAGCTGTTTGAAAGTATTACGGATAGAAGAATGTATGTAACAGGCGGAATCGGTTCAACGGTTTTGGGAGAAGCCTTTACGGTGGATTATAACCTGCCCAATGATACTGCTTATGCGGAAACCTGTGCTTCTATCGGTTTAATGTTTTTTGCATCCAGAATGCTGGAGATGGAAGCCGATTCTAAATATGGAGATGTGATGGAGCGTGCCTTTTATAATACGGTTCTGGCGGGAATGCAGCTGGACGGAAAGAAGTTCTTTTATGTCAATCCTTTGGAGGTGATTCCCGGAGTGTCAGGAGTGGCAGTGACTCATAAGCATGATCTTCCGGTGCGGCCAGGCTGGTACACCTGTGCGTGCTGCCCGCCCAATGTGGCAAGATGCATTGCCTCTATCGGAAAATATGCCTATGGTGAAAATGAGACCACGGCTTATATCCATTTGTTTGCGGAGGGAAAGATTTCCTTTGAAAGCGGTTTGGTGTTGGAGTGTGAAACGGGTTATCCATATGAGTTTAAGGTGGTATATCGTGCTATAGAGGGAAGCGGCAGAGTGGCAATAAGAAGGCCGGACTGGAGCAGCAAATTCGGTATTTGTATCAACGGTGTGCAGGTACAAGCGCAATGTGAGAAGGGCTACTGGTATTTGGATCATGTGAAACAGGGAGATGTGATAGAGATTTCTCTGGATGACCGGGTAAAGAAAATCTATGCATCAGCCAGGGTTGCCAGCGACAGCGGCTGCGCGGCACTGCAGAGAGGGCCCTTGGTATACTGCGTGGAGGGTGTGGATAATGATGGGGATGTGCTTGCCCTGTCCTATGCGGAAATGGGCGCTGCCATAGCGGGAGAATATGATTCGATGCTGCTGGGTGGAGCTGTTATGCTTATGGTTGATGGCTATAGAAGTCAAAAAAGCACATCACTTTACACATATGAGAAGTTGAAAGCCGATCCGTGTGTAATTAGGGCAGTGCCCTATTACACCTGGGGAAATCGAGGGTTAGGAGAAATGAGGGTATGGCTGCCGGAGAAATAATAAAGGCCGCTGCTTTGGAAACAAATAGAGTCTGAACCGCAAAAAACAGAAGAAAAAATATACAGGTATACTTAACATTATTTGCATTTTCTGCTAAAATATTTGTTATGCATATAGCAATACGAAAGGGGAAGATGAACATGAATGTAGTAGACAAGGAACAGGAACGCCTTGCAGAGGAAGGAACATCTGAAGGAAAAAAGAAAAAGCTGTTGGGGGCTATAGCGCCTCTTTTGATAGCAGCAGTGTGTGTGCTTCTTTACTTTATACTGCCGGATTTTACAATCGGCGGCGGGAAGGCTTATGTGGTCACTCTTGGAAATGTGGAGGTGATACCCGGCACAACTACGGTGCAGGAGCTTGCAGATGCAGGGTATGATTTTTCCGATTTATCGGGAGCAAGCAGTAAATGGGATGAGGATGGCAGTCTTCATATGCTTTATCCTAATGTCTATGATTTGTCCGGTGAGGCGGAAGCCAATACGCTGTACATATCCATTGTGCTGGTTAAAGATCAGGAACAGGCGGCCAGGGTCAGCATTGTCAACATGAAGTCGAAAGCAGTACCTATTTCGGAATGTATCATTTCCGACATTTCTGTGGAGAAAGGTGATTATGAAGCAGATAAAGCTTCTTTAATAGGAATCCCCTTTGACCAGTTGTCCGAGGAGTTTTTGACCGGGGAGGCAGGAAAGCCTGAGAGTACGCCGGATTACAGTGATGATGTTACATGGGAAAAGGGTAAGTATGGCATGGGACTCGTATTTGATGAAAGTGGAGCAGTGGAAAGCTTTAGCTCCGACTATAATGTACATTAATTATAAGCAGGTGCCGATACTGATGTGATTGGAAAGAGAGAAACAGGATGGATAACGGATATTCAAAGTGGCTGGAAAAGGAAAAAGCATGGATTGATGAGGCTGAAAAGAAGGTCAAGAAACAGGCTCTGATAGGAATGCCGATTGTGGTATTAGTGTGCGTGGTTTTACTGGGAGCCATAGGGCTGCTCTCAGGCGGCGGTGTGGATGGAATGCTCCAAAATGCGCTGATCGGACTTATTGTTGGAATTGTGTGCATTCCCTTGTTTTATTTGCTTATGATGTCTTCTTTTCCGGCAAAGCGTTTTATGAAGGCGATGAAAGCGGAAATTGAAAATACTCTTTCACCTGCAGAACTGGAAAGTTTTGCAGAGCAGATGAATGATGAAGCGACGCTTCGGAGCTTTTCATGGATTAATGAGAGCAAGACGGAAGAGAGGGTGCGTATTTCCAAGGATTATGCATTGAAAACCTCATCCGCAGGAACTGCTGTGCTTGTTCAGCTTCGCCAGGTAGGGCAGATAGAGACTGATGTGCAGGAGTACACGGTTACTACAAGGGGCGGCGGTTTTAAGATGAGCCAGACAACTACCGTTTATCCCATGCAGTTCTTTTATAAGAAAGCCAATGCTGAAAAGAAGAGACGATATGACAAGGTCTTTGGTTTTGACAGCAGGCAGAGGCGTGACCAGGTGTTGGCGTGCATTCATGAGGCTGCGGATTAGTTTGGGAAGCTTTTTAAGATGATGCAACAGACCGAGAAATGGCATTTGAGGATCATTTCTCGGTCTGTTTTATTGTATCAAGTAACCGGAGGTTGCGAAAAGGAACTTTTTAATTGGGTATAGTTTGGGGTGTGTCTTGGGCAGTAACAGACGTAAAGGTATCTAACATCGCGTGAAAACGCATGCCATTCCCTTCTGTTGCTTCTAAGAAATATCGCAGTACTATATGGTATGTTCCTTCTCCGTCCATCTGATAAAAATAGTGTTCTTCCTGCGCTGAATCCCAAGCAGTGCCTTCGGACACATGAAAATACAATCTTTCTATTTCTGTATCATGTGAAATAGCTGAAACAGAATCCCATTTTCCAGCCTCTTGTCCTGCACACATTTGTTTCCTGATTGCCTGGGCTGCTTCCTCCCATGATATGTCTGTCATTTCTTGAATTTCCATCTCACATATTAATTCTGAATTTTCATCCACTCCAATGGGACGGATATAAAAGCTTTCGTTTTCTTCCACCGTATAATATCGTTCTGTATCAACATAAATCGCAAAGCCGGGAGCTTCATTTTCCGGTTCCTTTACTTGTCCTATATGTTCTACTTCCTCAACCAATCCCTCCGGTGCAACTGCAATGTCTTTTGGAGGAAATAGATTATTGACCACAATCTGGATATCTTCAATTTCAGACATCATTTTCTGATATGTGTCTTCCTGCTCTTGATTTGCGGGGTCATATTGCACATCACTGGCATAATGAAGAATATAGGTCTTATTGTTTGCTGCAAGAAGATAGCGATACGGGGTAAAATCAAGTCCGTTTTCGATAAACTGTTCCTCTGTCATAGCTTCCTCGTAACAGACAATGGTAAACAGGACACCTCCATCTAATATTTCCATTCCGTCACTGACAGCTTCTTTAATCTGTGGATTATAAACAACATAGTTTGCCCCATTCTTTTCTACGGAATATTGCCCTTTCCAGCTGTCGGGCAAAATCAGCGTAAGGTCAATTCCTTCCAGTTCCAAAGTTTCCTGCTCTGCAGGCACTTCTATGATGACCTCTCTGGCAAAGACCATTGCACCTGCACCAAAGCTCGACACCATAAGAAGCAAAGCCGCTGCAATTGTTAAAAGTTGTCTAATCCTTCTCTGCCGGCGTTGTGCCGCATAATTAGGAATGTTTTCTGCCTGTTGCACAAGCCTGTCGTCAATATTTCCGATATGTTCTGAGAGCTGTTTTTTATTCAAATTTCAATCCCCTCACTTTCTAAGCGTTTTCTTAGCTTTTGGCGCATTTCAAATAACATGGATTTCACTTTACTCTGCGTAAAACCTGTGCTTTCACAAATGCTTTTGATAGAGTCAAAATACCAATAGCGCCTAATAAAAATATTTCTTTTTTCCTCACTCAGCTGCCAAAGAAATTTATCAATCGTGGTTTCTATATGTCTTTTTTCAATTTCCGATTCAACGTGGTCTGTTCCTGATACACAATCGCCTAATTCTTCTAACGAGTAAACCGCAGAAGGATTTCTTTTTGCCGCAGAAATATATTCATATCTTTTCAATGCCAGATTTCTTGCAATTCTACTGACAAATGCTGAAAACCTGTTCGGACGCTCATTGGGAATGGCATTCCAAACAGCAAAATAGGTGTCATTTACGCACTCTTCGCAATCTTCATGGCTTGAAAGAATATTTTTGGCAATATGAGTGCATAGCCCGCCGTATTTTAGAGATGTTTCCTGAATTGCTTCTTCTTTTCGCTGCCAATATAATTCTATGATTCTGTTATCGTCCACATAAGTTTCCCCCACTGTATTGTTGTGAAAGCTGCTTTCACTATATAAGTACGGTTTTTCCACCATAGGTTGTAAACATTTTCAAATATTTGTAAAAATCGTGCCGCATGAGTATTGAGCGAATGCATGGCAGTATCTTTTATGTGTAAACATCTTTAGGCAGGGCAGCAGTCTTGCGCTTGTATGCGGCAGGGGTAGTGCCGGTAACAAGCTTAAATTTTTTAATAAAATAGCTGATATTTTCAAAACCTGTCTGCAGAGCTGCCTGAGTTACATTGATATCGCCAGATGCCAAAAGCACACAGGCTTTTTCAATGCGGTAATGGGTAAGAAAATCCACAAATCCTCTGCCGAAATGCCGGGTAAAATAGGCGCTGAAGTAGTTTGAGGACATACACAGATAAGCAGAGATGCTGCGGATACTGATGGGTTCTGCATAATGCTCCTGAATATATAAAAGGATTCTCCGGCAGGTATCCAGTTCCCGTGAGGGACGAAGCTTCCTTGTGAGAAGATTGTTTTGGGATAAAAGTCCGATGATCTCGTAGAGATAAGCTTTGGTCAAAAGCTGGTAGCTTTCCTCATGTCTTTCGTTGGAAGAAATGATTTGTCTGATCAGGTCGCGGACAGATGCATAGCAGGCAGCGGTTTGAGACAGAGTAGGCGGAAAGCATAGCTCCTGCCGGAAAAGGGGTTCTAAGATGGAGGTTTGTGTAATATCCTCCTTGGAAAACTGCAGAGAACCCATCGGGAAAACATAGGCATAGTAAACCAGCTTGGAAGTCAGGCTGGTAAATTGATGAAGCTGCTTTGCGTTAATAAAGGCAATATCCCCTTCATCTAGAAGGTAATTGACTCCGTCCAGCAAAAGTGCAACCTGTCCCTCCATAACCAGAATAATTTCCGTTTCATCATGCCAATGATAGGGAACGAAAATATTACAGTTGTCTGTGGTCATTTCGTAATGCTGAAAGGGAAAAAGGAGGTCTCCCCGGGTTGTATTTTCGTATAATTTTTCTCGTGTCAGTGCATCTGCCATATTTCTGTCTCCCTGCTTTTGGTATAGAGGTTTAAAAATCTAAGAATAGTGTTATTTTTTGCTAAAATAATGCAAGAATATTATAAAAGAATTGTAGTATTATCGTATCATAAAGAGTATAACAGACTCATGTACGGACGGCAAACAAAATCAGGAGAGAAAAGGAGAACAGAAATGAAAAATAATATGGCTAAATGGCTGGATAATGCAATTTTTTATGAAATTTATCCGCAGTCCTTTCAGGATACTAACGCAGATGGGATTGGAGATTTTCAGGGAATTATTTCCAGACTGGATTATATTAAGGATTTAGGCTGTAACGCCCTGTGGATTAATCCCTGCTTTGTGTCACCCTTTGGGGATGCGGGATATGATGTAGCAGATTATTATACCATTGCCCCCAGATACGGAACCAATGAGGATGCCAGGCAGCTTTTTGAGGAAGTGCACAAGCGTGGTATGCATATTTTACTTGATTTGGTTCCGGGGCATACCTCTGTGGAGCATAAATGGTTTAAAGAGTCCATGAAGGCGGAGAAAAACGAGTTCACGGACAGATATGTATGGACGGACAGCATCTGGGAGGCGCCTGAGGATATGGCAAGCATCAGAGGCGTTTCCGACAGAGACGGTTCCTGTGCGGTGAATTTCTTTTCCATGCAACCTGCTTTAAATTACGGTTATTACAGGATTGATAAGTCATGGCAGCAGCCGGTGGATGCCCCGGGGCCTGTGGCTACGCTGGAGGCGCTGAAGGATATTATGCGGTTTTGGCTGAATATGGGATGTGATGGTTTCCGCGTGGACATGGCGGGCTCTCTGGTAAAAAATGATGAGGATGGTAAGGGAACTATTGAGCTTTGGAAAAAGATAAGAAAGTTTTTGGATGAGGAATTTCCCGATGCGGCTATGGTGTCCGAGTGGGGAGAGCCTGATAAGTCCCTGCAGGGCGGTTTCCATATGGACTTTTTGCTGCACTTTGGTCCTTCTCATTATAATGATTTGTTCCGGTGCGAGGAGCCTTACTTTTCAGGAAGGGGCAAAGGCGATATTTCGCAGTTTGTAGAGAAATATTTGGAAAATTATGAGAAGTCCGAAAAGAAAGGGCTTATGTGTATTCCCTCCGGTAATCACGATATGGACAGACTGGCGAGAACTTTAAGTCAGGAGGAAATGAAGGTTGCATTTGCCTTTCTTCTTTCCATGCCCGGAGCGCCTTTTATCTATTACGGAGACGAGATTGGAATGCGCTATGTGGAAAATTTAACCTCTGTGGAGGGCGGCTACAACAGAACCGGTTCCCGCAGCCCCATGCAATGGGATGACGGTGTGAACGCAGGCTTTAGTACTGCTTCTAAGGAGAAGCTGTACATCAGACAGGATGAGAGCAGTGACCGTCCCAACGTCAAAAGGCAGATGGAGGAAAAGGATTCTCTTTATCATGAGATTAAGAAGCTGATCCGGTTAAGACAGGAGCATAAGGCTTTGCAGAGTAAGGGCGAAATTGAGTTTGTCTACGCAAAAAAGAATGCGTATCCCTTTGCTTATGTAAGAAGCTGTGAGGAGGAGAAAATTCTGGTTGTAATCAATCCTTCTGACAGAGAAGAAAGCTTTGAATATGATGTAAATGCGGGACAGACGATCTACATGCTGGGAGGAGAAATTAAGCTGGAAACCGGCAGGGTAGTGATACCGGGCGGCTCGGCAGGGTTTGTGGTATTATAAGATTTGATGCCCTAATTGGCATAAGGAATAAAAAAAGAGGGACGATGAATGTTATGATTATATCTTACATCGTTCCTCTTGTTTTTTAGTTATTTTGGGATATCCAGTATTTTTCCAGTTTTTCTTCTGCCTGTTCGTCAGGGAGAGAGAATTGGGCTTTCAGATGGGTGAGAGTATCGGTTTTGGAAGCATTTAATGCCTGACAGGTTTGAATCAGGGCCTTAATTCCACGTTCCACACCTGCGGCTTCACCGTCCTCGTACCCTTCCTCCCGGGTCTGACGGATGAGTTTCTCACGTTCTTTTTCGTAGTTCAGACTTATGCATGGCTCTTTGCTATTGCAATCCCAATACTTATCAAGTTGGCTTTGTGCTTCTGTTTCGGAAAGTGAGAACTGTTTTTGTAACCGTACGACAGTGTTTTCTTTAGATAAATTTAAATCCTGACAGGTTTGAACCAGAGCCTTAATTCCACGTTCCACACCTGCAGCTTCACCGTCCTCGAACCCTTCCTCCCGGGTCTGACGCATATGCTTTTCTTCATCATATTCGTAAATACTCATTTTCTTCGCCTCCGCTCTGTTTCTGCTGAGAAATTCCGAAAGGATTCCTTCCCGGATACATTCCGCAATGGCTTTTTCCACGGCATCCTCCAGTCTCATGGTTTCCGTATAATTGCGTACTCTGTTGGTGTACGCAGAGTAATCACTTAAAGTCCGGCATGCATCCAAAAGCTCTTTGTTATAGCCCGGGTTAATATTCAGCACCGTAGCCCGAAGCTCTAATGACGGTTCCCGATCCTCTATGCTGTAGGCAGCGGAGAGTTTAAGCTCCTGCCGTTCCGGGCAATCGTCCCGTCCGTTATAGAAGACAATAAATCTCGGTGTAGGAATCTTTACCGGTTTGGCTCCGTACAGGTTGGTGTCTCTGGTCATATTGGAATATAAGTCGGATACATAAAAGAGACATCGGAGAGGGAGATTAGGGCTGTGGGTGGACTGGTGCTCATACAGAGATAACCGGGAATCAATAATAAAGGAAATATCATTTTTCATGGACATATAAATGGCATTGTCCAGTGTGTTGATTTCAAGCTGTTCCGGATCTGTATAGCCTGTTTTATTTATGGCATTATAGAGAGCCAGCAGTTCCTTTTTGTTGTTGAAGACCATTTCAAATATACGTGCTTTGTAGGTACGGTTCGCAGTTATTTCCATTTCTGCCATTCAAAGACCTCCTTTGGTTGGTGAGTGAGGGCTTTGACACATCCTGCTCATGTGGAAATCCCTCTGCTTTTATTGGGTGATCAAGCATTGAGATTTCTACATAAAAAGATTTTCAGATGAGTTAGATGTGTTTCATATGATAAAAATAGAAATATAATGCTTTGAAAAAAGTATAGCATATGTTTGGTATTGCGTCAACACATAGATGAATAAACTTAATAAAGCAGAGCTGTGACAAATAATTTACCGTCAGGTCTTTGATCCTTAAAAACCTTCTATAATCTCCGCCAGATTGTATGTAATCGTCTCACCATCAGCATACTGAATCATAAGCCGTTGTTCATCTTCCCCGGCCTGATTTTCCAATGAAATTTCCGTAGAAAGGGCTGCACTCTGCAATTTGTGGCATTTAATCAGACATAATTCCCCGTCCACCACATACAGATGACCCTCATAAGCATTAGGAATTACCTCTCCGTTCTCATCCTGCTGCGGCTTTTCAGCATAATAGAGATGATATGGAAGACCTGTAATGCTGCTTGTGACTGTTTCTTCCCAAATTAGTTCATCATGATAAAGACCCCAGGGATTTCCATCTCCACCATACTCATATGGTGAGGTATAATCGGCTAATATATGTTCTTCGTTGCCCTCATAGCATTTAATCTGATACTGCATTTCTTGTGTTTCGTCCGCATTTGTTAGGGGAAAATACTCCAGGCTTTTGATCAGAGAGAAGTCAGTCTCGTTTTCCCACTGGTATGTGAATTCACTTCCGGCTAATGCGGAATTATGATAATGCATATAAAGTCTGCGGTTTTCCTGATCTATAGAGTACATTCCGTAATAGGACAGCTCATCTGAACATTTAACAAACTGCTCTTTGGAGGGACTCCACAAATAATGTGCTGCCGTTCCGCCGTTTGCGCCGTAGTAAAATCTGACTGTCAGGTCCAAATAGCCGTCAGCGTTAAAATCTTCAAGATAAATCGGATGTCCGTCATATTCCAGACAGCTGGTTTGAAACACCTGAAATGGTGTATTTTCTCCTTTGCGATACACCTCCACATCAAGTGTTTCTCCATATTCCAGTGTCCCAAAGAGCTCATATTCCACCGGTTGGGCATCCGCCGGTGGTGCCAGCTTAAAAAGAAAGGTCTCACCGGTTCCAATATCACATTCCAAAGAAAAAATACGATCAGGGAAATTTTGCCAGAGAATACTGTTTTCATCTTTTTCCCAGGTATATTCTTCGCGGTAAATGTATCCGGTATCCCAGAAGAATGTCCATGCCAAATTGGAATGCGGGGTATTAACGCCCTTGCCGATCAGCTCATAAGCCTGTCCGGTATATGTGAAATAAATATATGCCACATCATTTTCCATTATATAATAGGCTTCGTTTCCGTCATTCTCGTCTTTGGGCGGGTATACATAGTAATACGTCATATCAGGATGCTTACTTAAAAAATAATCGCGCTGTTCTTCTGCTGTCTCAAAGTCAGGAAGTACCTCTGATTTGCACATAGATACTTCTTCTATACTTTCTTCTGGCCATTCCCCGGTCTGGACTTTGAGAGTAAATCCATCGCTGTTGTGCTGATGGGAAAGGATCTTTTTGTTAACCAGGTTTGCTTCTATGAAATCATAATAAAATGTTACACGGTATCCGGGTTCCTCAGAAAATTCGTTGTTATAGAGCATAAAGAGCATAATGTTTTCGGACACGACCTGTCCATCCGGCTGCAGGCCGCTTGTGCCAAAAAGATTGTATAAATAAGCATTCCACTGATCCATAGGCATGTTTCCTGTTAATTCGTATGCTGTTTCCTGCCGGCCCAGATACAGATAATGAATACCATTGTCCAGTTCTATTCGGGCAAAGCCGTCTAAAGAGGATTCACCGTCTATGGAACAACTGATTGCGGCTTCGGGATATAGCTCACAAAGATACTCCAGATGTTGATGTAAATAACTAAAAAAATCCGTTTCGGAAATGTTATGCGCATTTACTGTTACATCAATGTTTAATTCTGCATTTCGTGCGGTTATTTCTTCCAGAAAAAGATCTCTGGATTCCTGTCTGGTTTTCCGTGCGGAAAAGCCGGCAATACAAGCCAGCGATAATATGAGAATACCGATGCAAAGCAGTAGAATGATAAGTTTTCTTTTCATGCAATGAATGCCATCCTTTTATTTTCCAAATATGGGAACTTATATTTTGAAATAATCATAGCAAAAGCGAATATTTAAGTAAAGTATAAGTCTTCGATGTTCAAGGGAAAAAGGATGGAAATTTGCTATGAATTAATATATAATTTAGACGACTGTCTGAGGTATATACAGCGTGAAGTGTAAGCAGGAGAAGGTCAAGAAAACTCGGACTTAAAAAAGAAAACCGCTATTGCAAAATAATTGAATGGATAAAAATGGTAAGAGGTGTGAAAAATGCAGTCTGATAATAATCGAAAAATATGGATGCAGATTCTGTTTGCTTGTATTTTACTGGCATTTATTGTTGTCATATTTTTTATCTTTACGAAGGAAAATAATGAGCGTATTATCCGTCAAAATGAAAGCTATGTGGAGGATGCCACGGTTCAGGTGGCAGAATGGATTGATGACACTTTGGCAAGTGCACAAAGTAGTATTAATACCATGGCGTATCTGTATGGAAATTCTTTGGAAACACCGGAGGTAGATGCAAAAGCATTGGAGGATATGGCTGCAAATTCGGTTTTTGAGTATGTGGAATTCGTAGATAAAAACGGGATAAATCTTACATTTGAGGGTAAGAAAGCAGATGTTTCAGACCGTGAATATTATATAGAAGGAATGAAAGGAAACTCCGGTACATTTATGACTCTTCACTCCAGAATTACCGGTGAAACATTGGTGAGTTTCTATACACCTTTGCGTTATAAGGGGGAAATTATCGGAGTACTAAACGGAATATACCGGGAAGAGGGAATGCAGAGAATTCTTGCTACTGAATTTTTTGGTATACAGGCCAAAACATATCTTTGTACGGGAGATGGAACGGTTATTTCCAGCGTTGGTGATGATAAAGCCCCTGAAAACATACTTGAGGCATTGCCGGGAACCATAAAGGTATCCGAGGAATCTCTTAAAGATATTCGGCAGGCATTTGAAAATCATGAATCCTGTGGTTTCAGGTATGGAGGCGCACAGGGGACAGGGAATGCATACCTTACGGGAATTTCCCAGAATGACTGGATGGTTATGCAGACATTTCCGTCCTCGGTTACAAATAACATGATAGTCAATGCCAATGCTGCCGGAATACAGATGGAGGCCTGTCTGATTTTGGCATTCAGTATATATATACTTGGTTTGCTTCTTTTAAATTGGAAGCAAAGAAAGCTGCTGATGTCACAAAAGCAGGAAATGTCCCGTATTGTTGATGGAGTGACCAATTTATTTACCCGGTTTGTTGTTGTGGATCTGAAGAATGATACCTATGAATATCTTAAGGGCCGGGAGAAGAGAGGTCTGGCAAAAGGAAAATATTCGGATTTAGTGAACTATTTCTCACCTCAGTATATTGCAGAAGACGGTATGGAGGATATGCCAACTGTCATAGCAAAGGATTATATTCAGATGCATATGGATGAGAATACTCCTTATCTGCAATTCGAGTACCGGGTTCAGCGGGAGACAGAGCGTTGGGAAAATATATCGATTTTAAGTCTGAAGCGGGAAAATGGTGTTCCAACCATTATTTTACATGCCATTCAGGATGTGACGGATTTGAAAAGGGAGGAACTTAGAAACCGGACGGCGTTAAAAGAAGCGTTTCAGGCAGCAGAGGCAGCAAATCATGCCAAGAGTGATTTCCTGTCCAGGATGTCCCACGATATCCGTACTCCTATGAATGCAATTATGGGTATGACTACCGTAGCGGCTATGAATATTGATGATAAGGAAAGGCTTAAAGACTGTCTGAATAAGATTACCCTCTCCAGTCGTCATCTGCTGGCACTGATCAATGATGTGTTAGACATGTCTAAAATTGAGAGTGGAAAGGTAACATTGTCCGAAGAAGAATTTGATATGGCAAAGATGGTGGAAAATCTGCTTGCAATTATCCATCCGCAGATTCAGGAAAAGAATCAGCAGTTCAAAGTAAACATCTCCAATATTACTCATGAAGATGTGATCGGCGATCCGTTGCATTTGCAGCAGGTGTTTGTGAACATTATGGGTAACGCTGTGAAGTTTACGCCGGAGGGAGGCACGATCTCCTTCGGTATTTGTGAAAAACCATCCCGTATACAGGGAAGCGGATGTTACGAATTTATTTTTGAAGATACCGGTATAGGTATGAAGGAGGAGTTTGTAGAAACGATCTTTGAACCCTTTTCCCGTGAGGATAGTGCCAATAACCGGAATATTGAAGGAACAGGACTTGGAATGTCCATTGCGAATAACATTGTCCGGATGATGAATGGAAACATTCAGGTAGAGAGTACCCTTGGCGTGGGGTCTAAATTTACCGTAGAGGTATATCTGAAATTACAGAACGCGAAAACGGAAGAAGTAGAAGGTCTTAAGGGTTTAAGGGTACTGGTGGCAGATGACGAGCCGGATGCCTGTGAAAATGCCTGCGAGATTTTGAACAGTATTGGCATGGCTGCTGATGGTGTATTAAGTGGAGATGAGGCAATCCGGAAGTTCTCAGAAGCACATGAAAATGCAGAGGACTATGCTGTAGTGATTCTGGACTGGAAGATGCCCGAAAAAAGTGGTGTGGAAACGACAAGAGAGATACGAAAGCAGTTAGGATACGATGTTCCGGTTATTATTCTTTCTGCCTATGACTGGTCCTCGATTGAACAGGAAGCAAGAGAAGCCGGTGTCAATGCCTTTATTGCCAAACCGTTATTTAAGTCACGCTTAGTCTATGTGCTGAAAAATCTGATTGAAAAGCAGGAAGGAGAAGAAACATCGGACATTGATGAGCTGGGGCAAAAGGATTACAGTGGCAAAAAGGTTCTTTTAGTAGAAGATAATGATCTGAATTTGGAAATTGCCGAGACATTGCTGGGGTTTATCGGGATCGCAGTAGAAGCGGCAAGGGACGGGCAGCAGGCGGTGGATATGCTGTTAGAAAAGCCGGCAAATTACTTTGATTTGGTTTTTATGGATATTCAAATGCCTAACAAGAACGGTTATGAGGCGACCAAGGAAATCAGGGCGTCTGCCAGAGAGGACTTAAAAATCATACCGATTGTTGCCATGAGTGCGGATGCATTTTCGGATGACATTCAAAGAGCCTTATCGGTAGGAATGAATGATCATGTTGCAAAACCGATTGAAGTGTCAAAATTGTCGGCAGCGATAGAAAAGTGGATCAAATAATAAGACCGTGAAGGAGTATGATATCCAGGTTGCTGGAGTAAATTAGAAAATGCTATATTCACAGGTGAATTTGTTTAAAAAAGTAGTATTGACAAATTTTTTGACGTGGTATATAGTTCATGTAAACAGGAACTTCCATATTGTAAGAATTTTGCTTCAGAGGAAAAGAAAATGAGCAATTCTTTAAAGTTTACTAAAATGCACGGTGCCGGTAATGATTTTATTATTATTAACAACGTGGAAGAAAAAAGACCTATAGAAGGATACGGGCAGATTGCTAAAGAAGTATGCCGCAGGAAATTTTCTGTCGGTGCCGATGGAATGATTGTGGTAGACAAATCTGACAATGCGGATTTTAAAATGTATTTTTACAATGCAGACGGGTCTATGGGCGAGATGTGTGGAAATGGAGCCCGGTGCATAGCCAGATATGGTTATGAACATGGCTTTTCAGGTGAAATACAACGGTTTGAAACGACAGCAGGGATTATTACCGGTTGGCGGATTGACCAAAATACATATCGAATTCAGTTGAATTCACCGTCTGTTGAAAAGGAAGATTTGGAAATCGAAATTGACGGCATTACATATACGGTAGATTATGCAGAATTGGGAGATCCGGGAATTCCTCATGTGGCGATCCAATATGATCGGCTTTCCAGTGCGGATGATGATGAAATTCGTCAGTTGGGAAGAAAAATCAGATATCATCAAGGGTTCCCTAAAGGTGCAAATGTAAATTTCTATTCAATGATTGACGATAAGACTGTGAAAGAAAAAACCTATGAACGTGGTGTGGAGGATTTAACCTTAGCCTGCGGAACCGGGTCCGGAACAGTAGCATATATGTTGGTAAAGAAAAAGAGAGCAGCAGGTAACAGAGTGTGTGTCAAAACGCCGGGCGGAGATTTACATTTGGAGATTGTGAATGGAAATCAGATATTTTTAGAGGGTGCAACCTGCAACGTAGCAGAGGGAATGATTGAGTTATCCCATTAGATAATAATAAATACATTTTGTGAGCGAAGAAGCTTTTATCAATGATAGAGGCTTCTTTTTATTTTACTAAATGAAAGGAACAACATTATGGTTGAATATTTAGGAAAACGACTTTTTCAGGGGATTTTGTTAGTGATTGCTTCGTCTATTCTGATTTTTTCCTTGTTGTATCTGATGCCGGGGAATCCTATTGACAGTATAGTCGGGGAACAGGTTTCCGAAGAGAGGAAGGCGGAGTATATGGTGGAGTATGGATTGGATAAGCCTGTTCATATCCAATACATTAACTGGGTAAAAAAAGCGCTTCACGGAGACTTTGGGATTTCCCTGAAAACAAAGCAACAGGTTACGGTTGTCCTCGGTACAAGAATTCCCATAACGTTAAAAATATGCGGAATAGCAATGTTGGTACAATTGATTGTGTCGGTTCCCATAGGGCTTATCATGGCCTACAAAAAGGATTCCTGGTTTGATAAGGCAATTATGGGATTGACCATGATCTTTAACGGAATGCCTTCCTTCTGGGTAGCCATTTTGTTAATGTATGTGTTTGGCGTTAAATTGAAGCTTCTGCCGGTTACAGGGTTTTCCTCCTGGAAAAATTATATCTTGCCTATCACTGCAATGGCACTGGGAGGATGTGCATCTACCATAAGGCTGACCAGAAGTGAAGTGCTGAATGTGATACATGAAAAATACATTGCAACGGCCTATGCAAAGGGATTGAGCAAACGAAGAATCATGGTGGCACATGTACTTCGAAATGCATTGATTTTGATTTCTGTTATGTCATTTCTCTCACTCCCCTGGATTATTGCAGGAAGTGTGGTTGTTGAGAACATATTTGGCTTCCCGGGAGTTGGAGTATTGCTGACGAACTCAATTATTAATCAGGATTTTCCTGTGGTGCAGGCAATTATTTTGATTATTGCTGTTTTGACGGTTATTGCAAACTTACTGGCAGATATTATTACTGCAATTTTGGATCCCAGAATTAAGGTCTCCATGAGCAGTATTGATGACTAAGAGAGGAAATGCATATGCAAAGTGTAATGAAAAAAACAATCTCAGACGTGCTTAGAAACAAAACCTTTATGGTGGGGTTTGCCATGATTTTATTTTTAGTTATTGTGGCTGTTTTTCAAGATTTCATTATTCCATACGGTTGCAATGACGGTAATATGTCGGCCAGACTTCAGGCACCTAGCAGTGATTATTTGTTTGGTACGGATGACTATGGAAGGGATTTGTTTACAAGAATCATCTGTGGGGTGCGGTTGGCATTGAAGGCAGCCGTGCTCGGAACGGTAATCGAACTCTTTTTGGGAGTGGTTGTTGGTTTACTTGCAGGCTATTATGGCGGGATTGTGGATCAGGTACTGATGTTTATAGCGGATTTGATCTGGTCTCTGCCCACAATCGTAGTGGCTATGGCGATTGTGATGCTGCTTGGAAAAAGCCTGGATAATGTGGTAATTTCCCTTGCATTAGCCGGATGGCCCAAGTACGCCAGAATTGTGAGAACAAAAACCATGGGAATTAAAAAGATGCCCTTTGTGGAGACGGGAATTGCCTTTGGTGAAAAGAAACCGGCTATTTTGTTCTTGTATATCCTGCCCAATATTATTCCATCCATTTTTGTTATGGCTTCTATTTCCATGCCGGGCATTATTACTTCAACGGCAACACTCAGCTTTCTGGGAATGGGTTCCCAGCCGCCATCGCCCGATTGGGGGCTTACCATTTCGGCCAGTGCCAGCGTAATTACCAGAGCACCATGGATGGCAATTTATCCGGGACTTGCACTTCTTTTTGCGGTATTTGGATTTAGCTTCCTGGGTGAGGGATTACGGGATATGTTTGATCCTAACTTGAAAATTGATTAGTTGATCCATTTGAAATAAAGGACAGTACATCACGGAAAGGAATGGCATGGAAGATCATATTTTGGAAATCAAAAATCTAAAAATTAAATATAAGCTAAAGAGCGGTTACCTTTACGCTGTTAAGGATGTCAGCTTTAATGTGAAAAAGGGAGAAATGGTGGCTGTTGTAGGAGAGAGCGGCTGCGGTAAGTCAACGATTGCCAATGCGATTATGCAGCTTCCTGTTGACGGAGAAATTATTGAAGGCGAGATACTGGTAAACGGACGCGACCTAAACCGGCTTTCGGAAAAGGAAATGGAATCGGTTCGAGGGAAAGAGATCGGTATGATATTCCAAAATCCCTTAGATTCCTTAAACCCGGTATACAAGACCCGAAGTCAGATTACAGAGGCGCTTAAGCTTGACCATATTGGGAAGAAGGAGGCAGATGCAATAGTGGAGAAATTGTTTTCCAGCGTCAGAATGCCTGATCCCCGAACCTGTATGAACAGTTATCCCCACGAACTGTCGGGAGGGATGCGGCAGCGTGTTATGATCGCCATGATGATTGCAAGAAATCCCCAATTTCTTATTGCGGATGAGCCGACCACAGCCCTGGATGTTACGGTAGAGACCCAAATCATGGATATTTTAAACGATATGAAAAAGACCAGAAACACATCTATATTGTTGATCACTCATAACTTTGGACTGGTAGCGGAATCGGCGGACAGAATTGTGGTTATGTATGCCGGACAGGTTGTGGAGCAGGGTACCGTATATGAAATATTTGATAACCCAGTGCATCCGTATACGCACATGCTGATGAAGGCATTGCCCAGAAAGACCAAAAAAGAGGGAAGGCTGGTTACCATTGACGGAGCGGTTCCCAAGATCAAGGAGGATGTTCCGGGATGTCATTTTGCAAACAGATGTCCCTTTGCCAGAGAAAAATGCTTTTGTGAGACTCCGGATGTCCAGTTGATATCCGGTGAGCATAGCTTTAGATGTCACATACAGAAGGAGGAGTTGCAATGGGAAAAGAATTAATTCATCTGCATGGGGTAAATAAGTATTTTACGCCTTCTTCCGGACTGTTTGAAAAAAAGACAACCGTAAAAGCGGTTGATGATGTTGAAATGACTATATATGAGGGCGAAATTATGGGTCTTGTAGGTGAGTCCGGCAGCGGTAAGACCACTCTGGCCAGGCTGATACTGGGCTTGACCAAGCCTACAAGTAATTCTGTTATCATCGATGGACATGATATTGCGTTGTTAAAAAAGAAGGAAGCCAGGAAGATCAGCAAGGATATAGCAGTAGTTTTTCAGGATCCGGCGTCTAATCTGAATCCCAGGGCAACGGTGGAAAAGTCTATTATGAGGCCTATGCTGATACACGGCATGTCCCGCAGGGAGGCAAGAGAGCGGGCTGTACAGGTGATGGAGATGGTGAAAATGGATCCCGATTATCTGAACAGCTATCCCAATCAATTATCGGGAGGGCAGCAGCAGCGAATCGCAATTGCCAGAGCACTTTCCCTAAAGCCTAAAATAATGATTTTAGATGAGCCTACCAGTGCATTGGATATTTCCGTACAGGCGCAGGTTCTTAATTTATTACTGGATCTGCAGGAAAAATACAATTTAACGTATCTTCTTATATCTCATGATATCAATGTTATTCGTTATGTTTGTGACAGGGTAGCGGTTATGTATTTGGGAAAGCTTGTGGAAATCGGTGATGTAAACAAAGTAACTAATGAGCCGCTGCATCCATATACAAGAGGATTGATGAGTTCCGTTCCGGTAATTGATCCATACAGCAGAACCAAGGAGCGGCAGTTAATGGTTGGAGACATTATGGCTGGGCATGTTACCGGTGAGGGATGCAAGTTCAGAGACAGATGTCCCTATGGAAATGAGATATGTGAAATGGTTACCCCGAAAATGAAAAAAATATGTGAGGATTATTATGTTGCCTGCCATCGTGTGGCAAATAATAATAGATAAACAAGACGAGAGGAGAAAAATTATGAAGAAAAAAATTTGTGCAGTATTATTGGTAATAGCTCAGGTAGCTGCTCTGTTGTCCGGATGTGGGAAGACGGAAACCACCCAGCCGGAAACAACACAGACTGAAAACAGCACCGCAAGTGAAGAGCAGACGACTGATGATACTGCAACCGAAGGAAATGACGGTGAGGTAAGAGATTGCCTGAATGTTGGTGTGATTGAGGAGGATTGGGTCGGAACAGACTTGATTCAGTCGGATACCTTTTATGATATTCAGATGCTTATAGCTGAACCGTTGTTCTTGTTTGATAAAGAGACAGGAGACCTGAAGGGATGTTTAGCATCTGATCCGGTATTTAGTGATGACGGAAAAACGATGACATTTGAAATTCCTGAGGGCTTATATTTTCCTTCCGGTGCATCTCTTGATGCGGAGGATGTGAAAGCATCCTTGGAATGGGGAAAAGCAGAAGGAAGCATGAAGGATATCTATGCGCTGATCAATGATATTCAGATTGACGGAAACAAGGTTACAGTGAGCATGGACAGCTATTCCACTCCCTTAATGATCCTGCTGGTTTCCCCTTTCTTCTGTGTAATTGATTCGGAGCAGCTGGCATCCATGACAAAGGAAGAGCTGCTTTGGGGGGCACAGCCCTTTGGCCCCTATTATGTAACAGATTATGTGGAAGGCGGATATGTTGCCTTAGCGCGCAATGAAAGCTATTCTACAAACAACTACTATGTGGAGAATAAGGGACTTTCTAATATTCCGAAGGTTGTGATCAATTTTGTACAGGATGAGTATAACGCAATCGCAGGACTTACTACCGGTGAATTTGATCTTGTTATTAATTTATCTGCAGATGGCGCAAATGAAGCGGAAACAATGGAAAATGTTGAGGTATCCAGTGCGCTGCCTCCAATGGTTCGTAACTTACAGTTTAATTGTACAAGCGAGGAATTATCTGATGAAAATGTCAGACTTGCAATTGCGCTTTTGATTGACAGAGACAATATTGTTGAAGCGTTTGGCGGCGCTGCAGAACCGGCATATTCTTACATTACGGAAAATGTATTGTTCCACACAGATGAAACAGATGAATACTTTAAAACCAACTATGCAAATAACGCCGAAAAGGCTATGGAGCTTTTGAAGGAAGCTGGTTATGAAGATACGGACGGGGACGGATATCTGGATAAGAACGGAAAGGTACTTGAACTTGATTTTGCTACCGCAACAGGCAAAAACGAGACAGCAGCAATTGCCATTCAGATGCAGCTTGAAAGTGCAGGTATTAAAACCAATCTGATGTCCTCTACAAGCAGCGATACAAACCAGAAAATGGTTGACAAGGACTATGATATAGCAATCTGTAATTACTGGTGGTCAGAGCCCTCCAAGTTCCTTCAGAGCTGTTTTAAGGACCATGGAAACTTTGATGAGACAGAGTACATGGCAATGTGTGAGGAAATCGGCAGCCTGACAGATAATGAAGCAAGATTTGAACTGGTAGATTCAACACAGAGATACTTAATGGATACGTTATCGGTTATTCCGCTTTATACAACAACCTATATCAAGGCCTATAAGAGTGATCTGTCAGATATTAAATTTATTACAGACGGAATGTTCATTAATGATTGTAAATAACTAATATTAGTGGCAAAGGACATATATCTATATGTCCTTTTGCCCTTGATAGAAAAGGGAGGTAATGAAAAGCATGAAAGTATTTATCAGTGCAGACATAGAAGGTGTAGCGACAACCACTTTATGGGATGAGACAAGAACGCAAACCAATCCTGCTCAGGCGGGCCCTCATGCAAAACAAATGACGGCAGAGGTTTTGGCGGCGTGCAACGGTGCGATTGCAGCAGGGGCAGACTATATTTTGGTGCGGGATGCTCATGGAAGCGCTACCAATATCGATATTACACAGCTGCCGGAGTGTGTTGAGGTTGTAAGGAACTGGACAGGCAGTCCTTACGGTATGGTAGAAGGTGTTGACAGCAGCTTTGATGCGGCAATGTATGTGGGATATCATGCGGCAGCAGGAAGAGACGGCACGCCGCTTTCTCATACCTGTACGCTAAGCACCGTCTGGATCAAATTGAACGGTGTAAAGATGAGTGAATTTACAATGTACAGCTTGTACGTGAATTCTCTTGGCGTTCCCAGCGTTTTCTTATCAGGAGATAAGACCATCGTGGAGGATTCAAAGGATATGCACCCGCTGTTAAAAACGGTAACAACCAAATCAGGATATGGTGGAATGACCATTAACAGAAATCCTGGGCTTGTCTGCAAGGAGATTGAGGCTGTTGCAGAGCAGGCGTTGAAACAGGAGAATTTAAAGGATGGCTGTATTGCAATGCCGGAGCACTATGTTTTGCAGGTTTGCTATAAAGAACACAAAATGGCTACGGCAAATTCCTTCTTTCCGGGATTTAAGAAAATAGACGACAATATAATTGAGATGGAAACTGACAACCTGACGGATATTTTGGTTGCCACGAAATTTATCCTTTAAAAACAGGAAAGGAATTAGAGAGACTTATGATATTTCCGCCAAAACTAAAACCGGGCGATACCATCGGGCTTGTTGCGCCAGCTTCGCCGGTGCCTTCAGATGCAATTGATAAATGCGTTTTACTGCTGCAAAATATGGGATACCGCGTAAAGGAAGGCGCCAATTGCCGAAAAGTATATCACGGTTACCTTGCAGGAACAGATCAAGAGCGTGCTCGGGATATGAATGACATGTTTGCCGACGAAGAGGTGAAGGCTATTTTCTGCCTGAGAGGAGGAAATGGCAGCGTTCGGATTATGGATATGCTTGACTATCAAATGATAAAACAGAATCCGAAAATATTTGTGGGTTATTCCGATATTACAAACCTGTTAGTGGCATTTAACAAGTTATGCGGATTTATTACCTATCACGGGCCAATGGTCTATTCCAATATGCTGGAGCATTATGATCCCTATACAAAGGCTTGTTTTGAAGCGGTTTTAAATATGGAGGAAGCCTATACGTTTCAGAATCCGGAAGGGAGGAATATCAGGACTCTGGTGCCCGGAACAGCCAGAGGTCAGCTGACAGGAGGAAATCTGTCCCTTCTGATTAACATGCTGGGAACCGATTGGGCTCCTGATTTTCACAATAAAATACTGTTTATTGAAGATATTTATGAAAATATTCCCAATATTGACCGAATGATCTGTCAGATGAAGTGTCTGGGAATTTTTGATCAGATTGCCGGATTGATTATTGGCGATTTCAGTGAATGTGAAAATGAATATGATTCCGGTTTTCTCATAGATGAATATATTAATTCCCAGTTTGCCGATATGAAGGTTCCGGTTATATATAATGTGGGCGTCGGACATTGTTATCCTACGGGGAGTCTGATTATGGGATGTGATTGTCAGCTTGATGCAGATCGTGGTGAGATCAAATTATTTTCCTAAAAAGAGGGATTGTTGAGATGAACAAGAAAGCAGCATTTATAAAGGATGAGTATATTCAGGCGGCAAAAGAATTACATAAAGATAATATGGTAGTGGATACTCATTTGGATTTAGCCGCTGAAGTTTTTTTCCGCAGGCTTGCCGGAGAAAAGGATATTATAAGAAACCATTTTTTAGATAATTGGAAATATGCCGGAATCAATTTGATCGTGTCGTCTGTTTTTACAGAGACAGAGCTATTGCCGACTATGGGTTTGGTTAATGCAATGGATCAGATAGCGGCTCTTTACGAAGAAGCAGACAGGATGAGTGATGAACTGATGATTGTAAAGAGTAAAGCGGATTTACGGAGGCTGAAAGATGATCACAAGATAGGCATTATTATTTATATGGAAGGATTGGACTGTATAGGAGATCATGTTTTGCTGATGAGGGCCTTGTATGAGATGGGAGTAAGGGGCGCTTCCCTGACATGGAGCCGACCCAATATGCTGGCCACAGGAAGCGGAAGATCCTCCGATAAAGTGAATCCGAAGGGAAATCTCACCAAAGCGGGAAAAGAAGTGATCCGTTATATGGAAGAGCATCATATGTTTGTGGATGTCAGTCATATGAATGATGATGGATTTTATGATATTGCAGAGTGTGCGACAAAGCCCTTTATTGCCACGCATTCCAATGCAAGAGGAGTTCACTATGCGCATAGAAATCTATCTGATGACCAGATGAAAATTTTAAAGCAGGCCGGTGGAATTATGGGACTGAATAATCTTGGATGCTTTGTCGGCGTAGATAATGAGACAGCAACAGAGGAGGAATGCTTTGTCGGTCTTTGTAAACAGGTGGAGTATGAGGTTCAGAAAATCGGTTCTGAGCATGTAGGGTATGGATTTGATCTTTGCGATTCCTATTATTTATCGCTGCCTGCATTTGCAAACAAACACTTTGTCAAGGAGGATTGCTTGGCTTCTCATGCGCAGATGATTGATTTGACGGCAATGCTGCTGCAAAGAGGAATGAGCAGTGAGGATATGGTCAATATTATCGGAGGTAATTTTTACCGGTATTTTATGGACATACTGCCTGAGGAATAAGGAGTGGCGTTGGAAAACAAAGTATTGTGGTCAGTACAGGAGGAAAAGGCATGAGATTATGCGGTGGATATACAAATTACGGACAGGACATCGGTATTTTAATGATGGACACAGTATTTCCGCGGATTGTGGGTGATATTGGAAATGCAAACACATTTGATATCCATGTGCGTTATAGGACGGTGCGCAACCTCCCAACTACAGGTATTACGGAAGAAAATTTTGAAAAATTAATGATAACCCCGTTTTTGGAGGCTGCAAAGCATTTGGAGGAGGAAGGCTGCAAAGCAATTACCACCAGCTGCAGCTTTTTGGCAGGATTTCAAAGACAGCTTGCGGATGCGGTGCACATTCCGGTGTTTACAACTCCCATGCTGCTTGTGCCTATGATCCACACCATGCTGAATAAGAATCTGGAAATAGGAATTTTTACGGAGAAGGCGGAGGTGTTGTCCGAGGAATTTTTCAGGCAGGCAGGATTTTCCACCAAAGATATTCCGGTTTGTGTTTCCGGAATGCCGGAGGATTCCGAATTTGCCAGATTGTTTATAGGAAATCACATGCAGGAAGATTTAAATATTTTGGAAGATTGTATATCTGAAATGACGGAAAAACACATGAAGGAGCATCCGAAGACAGGGGCTATTGTCTTGGAATGCGCAAATTTTTCTCCCTTTTCGGGAATTATCCAGAAAATTGCAGGTGTTCCGGTGTTTGGTATGAATCAGCTGTTAGAATATATTCATGCGTGTGTGAATGTGCCTGATTATATCAGAAGGTAAGGGGAGAGGAGAAATGCGTATGGCAAAGATTCTTATTACAGAGCCTGTAAATGAAAAGGGGATAGGATACCTGAAAAAACAGGGATATGAAGTGGTTATGGGGTCCGGGCCTTCGGAGGAGACCTTGCTTAAGGAAGCTAAGGGCTGTGACGGAGTTCTGACCCGCAACGGTAAATTCACAGAGCGAGTACTGCGGGAGTGTCAGGATACGCTGAAGGTGGTGTCTATGCATGGAGTTGGGGTTGACGGTATCGATGTAGATGCCGCAACAAAATTGGGAATCCAAATTACCAATGCTGCCAAGTCCAATCAGTCTTCCGTAGCTGAATATGCAATCGGACTAATCTTAATGCTTGCTAAGAGATCCATTGATTACAACAACGGAACAAAGCAGGGAAACATGCATGAAGCACGCAAGCTTTACGGAAGTGATGTAAGAGGAAAGAGGCTGGGCATCATTGGAATGGGAAATATTGGTACGCAGGTGGCGAAAATTGCACATGACGGCCTTGCTATGGATGTAATCGCATACAGCAGGCATGTTGATGGGCATAAGCAGGAGGATTTTTATCTTTTGACTGCCGATATGGATGAGGTTTTTCGTGAAGCGGATTTTCTTTCTTTACATTTACCGGGGTCTAAATCCACACATCACTTAATAGGGAAAGAACAGCTTTCTCTTATGAAGGAGAGCGCTTTTTTGATTAATACAGGACGCGGCGAGGTTATTGTAGAGGAAGATTTGATACAGATTTTGAAGGAGAAAAAAATACAGGGGGCGGCACTGGATGTCTTTGAGGGAAATCTGCCAGAGGCTGATAATCCTTTGCTTTCTATGGAGAATGTGATTGTTACGCCGCATACGGCGGCTTTTACCACGGAGGCCCTGGAGAGAATGTCTTATCAGGCAGCGCTTGGCATTGTAGAAACCCTGGAGGGAAGACCGGTTACCTATCCTGTAAACAAAATTCACGATACGTTTGTGGAAAATAAATATATTTCTTCCATCATGAATGTATATAAATATGAATTTGGAATCAGCTAGAAGCAGGAGATGAAGGTACAGATATGAAAGTAGTGATTGCAGCCCATCGCAGGGATGAGACGGAAATTTTTAATAAGGTGAACGAAAAATTCGGGTTTGAATTGGAGTTTTGCAGCGATAAAATATCTGATGCCAATCGTGAAATGGCAGCCCAATGTGAGGCCTTGGCCGTGAATGCCGCATGTAAGATAAATGCTGACATGGCGGCTTATTTAAAAGAGGCAGGAGTAAAATATCTTCTTACCCGTACCGCCGGAGTGGATCATATTGATATGAAGGCGGTGGGACAGCTGGGAATCCGTGTGGCCAATGTGCCTGCCTACTCTCCAAATGCGATTTCAGAGCATACGGTGATGATGATTTTGGCCATTCTCCGAAAACTGAAGATACAGCTGCAAAGGGTTAAGGATCAGTATTTTTTGATTCAAGGTCTGCGGGGAAAAGAACTGCGGATGATGACGGTTGGTGTTATTGGAGCGGGAAGAATTGGTGCGTCTACTATTCGCAATCTAAGTGGGTTTGGCTGCAAAATATTTGCTTATGACACCTTTCATAGGGAAGATGTAAAGCAATATGCACAATATGTTACAAAGGAAGAACTGTTGCGACAGGCCGATATTGTGGTACTGCATTGTCCGTTAATACCGGAAAATGAGGGCATGATTTGTGCGGATACTATTTCGGTTATGAAGGACGGTGCAATCCTTGTAAATACGGCACGAGGAGGACTTGTTGATACGAAGGCCGTTTATGAGGCGTTAATTTCCGGAAAGCTGTCCGGCTTTGCAATGGATGTATATGAACAGGAGAGCTTGACACAGCGCAAGGATTTAAGGGGGAAAGAACTGCCTGATCCGCTGCTGGCTTCACTGCTTTCCATGGACAATGTTCTTTTTACTTCTCATACAGCCTTTTATACGGATGAGGCGATTGAGAATATCGTTGATATCACATTAACTAATCTGCATGAATTTGTGGATACAGGTAATTGCAAAAATGAGGTCAAGGCATGAATAAAGAGAAATTTAAAACAAACCGTCTGGAAAATGTGGCTATGTCATCCATACGTGTCATTTCCGACAGGGCAAAACAGCTGGCAGCAGAGGGCAGGGATGTGGTGATGTTTTCCATGGGAGAACCGAATTTTCATACGCCTGACCCTATAAAGGAAGCCACAAAGAGGGCCATTGACAACAATTTTACCCATTATACATCAAACCGGGGAGGTCTCAGGCTGCGTCAGGAGATTTCCAAAAAGCTAAAAGCGGATATCGGTGTGAGCTATAGCCCTGAGGATGAGATCATTATAACAAGCAGCGGAGCGGAGGCCATCAATAATGCATTGTTTGCATTTATCAATGCCGGAGACGAGGTGATTGTGTTTACACCTGCATTTGTAAGCTATGGTTGCCTGATTCATATGTGCGGCGGAGTGCTTGTTCCGGTATACCTTAAACCGGAGCAAGGTTTTCAGATTGATATAGAAGAATTAAAAAGTAAGATTTCATCGAAAACGAAGATGATTATTATGAATAATCCAAGTAATCCTACAGGTGCGGTTATGTCAAAGGAGATTTTGAAGGAAATTAGCAGGATTGCTGTTGAAAATGATATTTTAGTGTTTTCCGATGAAATATATAACAATCTGATTTATGGAGATGAAAAATATACGTCAATAGCATCATTTCCGGGAATGAGAGAGCGTTGTATTGTGATGAACGGTTTCTCAAAGACATATGCTATGACCGGGTGGAGAGTGGGATATCTGGCATTCCCCGAATGGATGGGAGACCAGCTGATACGCGTACATCAATATTCCACAACAACAGGTGTTACCTTTATTCAGGAGGGACTTGCAGATGCCATGAATCTGCCGGAAACAATGGTTGCCGTGGAGAAAATGCGCCAGGAATTTGATGCAAGGCGGAAATTGGTGATGGAGCTGCTGGATGACATACCTTCTCTTGGATATGTGGAGCCTAAAGGGGCATTTTATATTATGATAGATGTTTCCAAAACAGGGATGGATGGAGAAACCTTTGCCAAAAAGGTTTTGGAGGAGGCATACATTGCTTTCGTGCCTGCCGGGGCATTTGGAGACGGAAACGAAAATTTCGTCAGAATGTCTTATGCAGCTTCCAGAGAAAGCATTGAAAAGGCACTAATGCGATTAAAGGAGTATCTGGCCAGTTAGCAGCGTGTTTCTGTAAAAAATCAAAAAGACTTGGGGATGAAGGGGATGCAGCAAATCATTGAATTGCAGATGATTATATTCGTCATTATGCTGGTGGGATTTATTCTGACCAAAATGAATGTGATAAAACCGGCAGGCAGAAAGTGCCTGACGGATCTGCTAATCGACATCATTCTTCCGTGCAATATTATCTGTTCATTTATGATCAAAATGAACAGTGAAATCATACAGGCTACAGTGAAGGTGCTTCTCATAGCGCTGGGGATTCAGGTGATATGCTATTTCTTAGGGAAGGTGCTTTATCCGTTTGCAAAAGAGTCACAAAAAAGTGTGTTAAAGTATGCAACTATGTGTTCCAATGCAGGGTTTATGGGGAATCCGATTATAGAGGGAATTTACGGCCCGCAGGGGCTGTTATTTGCCTCCGTATACTTGATTCCGCTGCGCTTTTTCATGTGGTCTGCGGGACTATCCTGTTTTACCAGAACGAATTTAAAGGATACGGTGAAAAAGCTGGCCATTCATCCCTGCATTATTGCCGTCTGGATTGGTTTTTTCCTCATGTTTACTCAGGTGGAAATGCCGGCTTTTTTGTATCAGATTTTGAAATATTTCAGCAGCTGCACGCTTCCGATTTCTATTTTAGTGATCGGTTCTATTATGGCAGGAATTCAGGTAAAAACGATTGTGACGAAACTGACCCTGTATTTTTGTGGTATACGGTTATTATTGATTCCGGTGATCACATTGGTTATCTGCCGGGTATTGGGACTGGAGGAGCTGGTTACTGAGGTTTGTGTTGTTCTTGCAGGAATGCCGGCTGGCAGTACAACCGCAATTTTGGCAGATAAATACGGGCAGGATGCGGAATATGCATCGAAGTGTGTATTTATCAGTACCTTGTTATCGTTAGTGACAATTCCGCTGCTTAAATTTATGATGTCAGTATTTTAGAGATATATCTTGACAGCTTCTTTCTGATAAGTTATATTCATACCAGTATGAGAGAAAGAGAGGGTGTTTATGTTAAGCGTGGTAGAAGTGGAGAAATCAAACAACTAAACAGTTGTAGGGAATGACTGTATGCAGTGCATGCTATAGTTATGTCCTTTTATCTGCCTTACGAAATGCTTATCATATACTTCTTTCTTATTTTTATACGAGATTAAAAAAAGGAATCTTAAAGCATAGCCGTCTGGGACTATGCTTTTTATGTATTGTAAATCAGCCGCGGAAGTACTGAGCCTTTAAGCAGGGCAGATACTTGTGCGGCTGATTTTTATTGCAGAGGAGGCTAAAAATGAGTGAAAAATATTTTTATGAAACATCTTCAGCTAAGATGCTGGAATTTGACAAGGTAATAGAACAGCTTAAGGAGCTTGCCTGTACGGAAAAGGCAAAGGAGCAGATAAGAGCGCTTACCCCCAGCCTATCGGAAACAGAGGTGAAGGCCAATCTTCGCAACACTACAGAGGCTAAAATAATGCTGGAAAAGTGCGGTACGCCGCCTATTACTGCACTGGAGGGAATAGCGCAGCTTATAGAAATTGCAAGTAAGGGAGGCTGCCTGACACCGGAGCAATTGGAAACAATCGGTATGATGCTGACTGCGGTGCGAAGGCTTAAAGACTATTTGAACAGAGGAAAGAGCTTGGAAATCGGTCTGCCCTATTACGAGGAAAATCTTGACTCTTTAGATGAGATCGGCAGGGAAATAAATGACAAGATAAGAGGCGGCAGGGTAGATGACTATGCCTCCAGGCTGCTCAAATCCTTACGGGAAGGAATAGACCGTTTGGAGAGCAGAATGCGGGAAAAGGCTGACAGTGTAATGCGGGCCAATAAGGAGTGCATGTCTGACAGCTTCAGTACTACCAGAAACGGGCGTATCTGCATTCCCGTCAAAAAGGAATATAAGTTCCGAATAAGCGGCACTGTGATCGACAAATCCTCCACAGGAAACACGCTTTTTATTGAGCCGACGGCGGTTGCAAAGCTTTATGAGGAACTTCAGGAACTGCGGATTGACGAGGAGAACGAGGAGAGAAGAATACTTTATACCTTAACCGCTATGCTCTCTGACAAGGAAGAGATTATATGCAGGAACAATTCAACCATTGAAAAGCTTGATTTTCTTTTTGCAAAGGGAAAGCTCAGCCTTGCCATGGAGGGGATAATGCCTGAAATATGTCGGGAGAGGCATATAAAGCTGGTGGGCGGCAGACATCCGCTGATGGATAAAAGAATAAATGTGCCTCTTGATTTTGAAATGGGAGGAAAAGTAAAAGGGGTGATCATCACAGGCCCCAATACGGGCGGAAAGACGGTGGCGATCAAGACCGTGGCATTAAACTGTCTGATGGCTCAGTGTGGTCTTCATGTGACCTGCAGGGAAGCGGAAATCAGTTTGAATAATCAAATACTGTGCGATATCGGAGACGGCCAAAATCTGGCGGAGAACCTTTCTACCTTTTCTGCACATATTACCAACGTGCTTAGCATTCTACGAAAGGCGGATGAGGAAAGTCTGGTTATCATGGATGAGCTGGGCTCGGGAACAGACCCGGCGGAAGGGATGGGAATTGCCATAGCCATTTTGCAGGAACTGAAAAAATGCGGCGCCCTGTATCTGGTTACCACTCATTATCCTGAGGTGAAAAATTACGGAGAGCGGGAAGAGGGCGTAATGAATGCCAGAATGACCTTTGACAGAGAAAGCCTAAAGCCCTTATATCAGCTTGTAATCGGGGAAGCAGGAGAAAGCTGTGCCCTGTATATTGCCAGGAAATTGGGTATGCCGGAAGGAATGCTAAGAAGGGCCGCAAGAGCCGCTTATGGGGACAGAGCTTCATTGGAGACAGCAGGAGATGCAGAGCTGCATAAGGAAAAGACTGATCATATCCGCAGGCAAAAGAAATCCGGAAATGGCAGCAAGCTGACGGAAAAATTCAGTATCGGAGACAGTGTAATGATTTACCCAGACAAGAAAATAGGAATAGTCTGTGAGCCGGTAAATGAAAAGGGCGTGCTGCGCATTCAGCTTCCGGATAAGAAAATTTATATTAACCACAAAAGGGTAAAGCTTCATGTAAAAGCAGATCAGCTTTATCCTGAAGATTATGATTTTTCTATTATTTTTGACACGGTGGAAAACCGGAAAATGCGGCATCAGATGGAACGAAAGTATGTGGAGAATGGGATCGTTGAATATGAAGAATAGGAGCCTCTTCATACTTATATCATATGAATAAAACGATTATAGATCAATCGAAAATGATGGATAGTGCCGGCTTTTATAAATCCTTATACAACAAATAATAATCGGATTCCATATTACTTTGCAGATTCCGATACCAATGCTGGGCGTCATCCAGTGCCTTATTGTATACGATTGGCGCCAGCTGCTCCACAAACAGATCAAGGAGCTGCTGTTGCTCTATGATGCCGATTTCATCACCACGGACGTCAAGGTAAAAGGCTTTTATTTCATCCGTAATCTTCTTTTTTTGTTCGTCCGTAAGCTGTATTACGGAGGTTAAGCTTTTTCTTTGCATGAGTACTTCCTCCCGTTTATGTATAATTGTGCTTCTTAATTATACATTATAAAGCAAAATCCGCATATGAAAAAGGGGTCATTTGTGAAGCTTCAAAAATAGTGGTGATCTAGGCTGATATGGAGGCTGTGCCTAAATCGTGGGAATAGAAATGTGCGTAAAGTAAATATTTACTCTACGCACATTTTTTGGTATTTGTTCTTTATAAAAAAGTCTTTAATTAGGCCTTTCTTTTTTTACTGGTGGAACAGAAGAAATATGGTAAGGAGAATAATACAATGCCTCCGAACATATTTCCCAAAATAACAGGGATCAGGTTGCTGACATAGCCGCCCCAGTTTACCACCTCACTGGTTGATGCATAAGGGGAGAGAACGCCCATTGCCAATAAGGTCATATTGGCAATACTGTGCTCTAAGCCGATACCGATGAAAGCAAATAATCCCCACCAAATCATAATCAGCTTTGCCGCCTCTGAACTCAGCTTCTGCCCACACCACACAGCAACGCAGACACAAACATTGCAAAGTGCACCGCGGAAAAACAGCTGTATAAAAGAGGGAGTTATTTTGTTAGCGCTCATGGTTACAACAAAGGTGCCAAACTGTTCATTATTCAATAGGCCGCTTAATCTCATAATTGATGCTACCACCAGAGAGCCTGCTAAGTTGCCGAATAGATTGATGATCCATACATGGCATGCCTCTAACCATGTAATCTTTTTGCTCATGGCTCCTATTCCCAGCAGCATATTATTTCCGGTAAATAAATCGCTGCCGCATAAGATACACATAGACAAGGCCAGTCCAAAGCTTGCACCCATAACCAGCTTGGTAAACCCGGCAGTATATTCGTTACCGCTTACTTGTGCGCCTAGGGTAAAAATCAAAGCAATACCGATACCGATATATGCACCTGCAAACATAGAATAAACAAAGCAACGCCAAAAACTGCTTTTTGCATAGTCTGCTTTTACTCTGGCAACATTGGAAATTTTTTCAATTACCGCAGTTTCCATTACTGCACCTCCTTATTTTTTTTAGGAAATTTTACCAGGGGTATTGGCCCTGTTTGCTGTAAGGAAGAAGCTTGCCGTTCCACGTAATGATGACCCTGTCACCGTGAGGATCTTTTTCGATATTAACATCAATCCCGAAATCAATAGCACTCATAATAGCATTGCCGCCTTTTTCGTGGATAATTTCTTTAATTGCCGGTCCGTAGGTATCCAATACTTCATGTAAGCGGTATAATACCGGGTCAGTATTGCCTTTATAAGGATGCTCGTTTAAACACATGGTAATTTCTTTATCAATTCCAAGAACCTCTGCTAATTTCTCACAATACTCAGCCGGTACATATTGCTGACCTTTAATAGCGCTTGTCAGCCAAACTTTATTAACGCCTATTTTTTCGGCGATCTCTTCATAGGTGAGACCGCTAGCTTTTTTGGCGCTTTCGATTGCGTCTAATTCGTCCGCAAATTTTACCCGCTCTAAATAGTCAAAATTGTTCATTGGTGTCATGCTCATAATATTTTCCTCCTGAAGTGTGTTTTGTGAGTTCCTTTTTTCTGCAGAAAAAAGCGAAGGAACTATAGGTAGCTCCTTCGCTTGAAAAGAAGTGTAGATCATTTTGGATGTTTTGTCAACTTGTAATTTGAAAAATTTAATTGATGTAATTTGAAAAATTTAATCGATGTGTGGGAAGAAGACTGAAATGTTACGGCGGCAGCAGAATATGATGGTTGTGCGAGGTTTGACGATATGTTAGACTAAAAAAGAAGTAAATATAGTGATGCATATGCTAAAAATGGAGGGATTTCCCACCATAGAAGGAAAGAGATAAAGAAACGAAAGCAATAATAGAGGAACGGAATACAACATGAAACGTGAGATTGATTTAAAAGAAATTTCAGACGGCAGGTTTTATTCTGCTAATGATATGGTAAAAATAGGTTGCAATGACTGTCAGGGCTGTTCGGAGTGCTGCCGGATGGTGGGGGATACCATTTTATTGGATCCCTATGATATTTACCAATTGGAAAATGCTCTGAAAATAAATTTTGAGGAGCTGATGGCAGAGCGGATTGAACTTCGGGTGGTAGACGGTCTGATTCAGCCCCATCTGAAAATGAGACCGGATGGATTGGGATGCACCTTTTTAAGTAAAGAGGGGCGATGTACAATTCACAATTCCAGACCGGGATTTTGCAGGATGTTTCCCATGGGAAGAATTTATCAGGAAGATGGATTTAAGTATTTTTTGCAGGTTCATGAGTGTCCTTATCCCAATAAAACCAAGATTAAGCTGCGCAAGTGGCTGGGAATATCGTCTCTTGAACGGTATGAAGAATATGTCAGAAAATGGCACGGGCTGACCCGGCAGGCAGCAGACATAGTAGAAAACACAGAAAATCAGGAGATTGTTAAGAAGCTGAATATGTATCTATTGACCATGTTTTATGTAAACCAATATGACGGGGAAGCAGACTTTTATGCCCAGTTCTATCAAAGATTGGAGCAGGCAGAGCCGGTGGTGGCTGCTTATGAATAAAGTTTGTGAATTATTGTTCCTTAGCGGTATGGTCCTGCTTTTGGTTACAGGGTGTGGGGCCCCAATTGCTGAAGACATTGTTGACCAACATAGTCTGACAACTCCGCAGGAGAATGGTTCACTGCACAAAAACGACAGCGGTGTCACAATAGCTGGACTGGAGGAGCAGGGACAACAAACGGATTCCCTGTATCAACAATCGGTGCTTTTAGACTACGACTTTCATATGCCGGAGCTTAGTCTTTCTAAGGAAGAGGCAGCAGTACAGATTGGCAGCTGGTATGTGGAGGAATATGATGCTTTTCAATATGAACTGGCGAAGCGTACCTTACAGGCGGACAGTGATTGCCTGTTAAGGCTGGCAGATTCAGATGAAGAGCAAAGAGGCTGGGGCGTCCCCGGCTGCTATTCTGTAAGTTATGCGGCATACGAGAACGACAACAATGTCAGTTTTCTTAAGACGGAATATCAATATTACAGCGGCGGAGCTCATGGAATCACTACCTATACAGGAAAGACTTTTGACAGACAAACCGGAAAAGCGCTTACCTTAGATGATTTTCTTAAGGGACAGGAAAACGGCAGGTTACTGCTTGCTGAGTACTTCATTGAGCAGCTGAATGGGGAAGAACTGTGGGAAAGCTATGGGGACACCATTGCATACAAGCTTGTTTTTAATCCTCAGTTTTATGTGGAGAATGATGCACTGATTTTTCTTTTTGACCAGTATGAACTGGCCAGCTATGCGCAGGGCCCCTTCTTTTTAGAGGTGCCTGTGGAAGTAATAAAGAATTTAGGGAATGCTGTTGCGGATAAGAATGCAGTGGAGCAGATGGCAGATAGGATGAAAACGCCTGATGCTGTCAATCACTACATGGTGGAGGTACCCTCAGGAGAGTCTGCAGTCATTGATTTAGACGGAGACGGGAAGGCGGAAGAAATATTATATCCCGCAAAGGCTTCCGGTGAAAAATCAGCTGTAACTATGGATACTTCCGTGATGATAGATGGCAGGGAGTTTGGTCTCACCATGGATGAAAATATCGTTGAGGAATTTATTGCGGTGGTGGATATTGACAGCGGGGATGGAAAATATGAATTGGCAGTTTGTGCCAAAGGCTCCAGCGATGACTATGTAACAGCCTTTTTCCGGTATGAAAACGGAAAATTGCAGGAAATCGGAAGAATAGGCTGTCTTCTTGACCGAAAGCATATGAATAGCGGGAATATTTATCTTACAGGTGACGGAGTGATTTATGGAGAAAGAATACTGCTTATGCTGGAACTGCGCAGTGTAAATGCCCGTTGGGAGTTGGACGGGCAGACCGACAGTTTAGTGCTTTGTGAGAAGGAGTTTTATGATTTTTTCCTTGATGATTGGATGGAACCTGCGGTGACGTCGGAGGGAAGAAGAGAGCATTCCTATCAATTAACAGGCAGTATCCTTGTTTATGATGAGCCTGACCGGACATCGGTTCACCGAATTCTTACGGAGAAAGATGCTGTTATTATTCAGTTTCCTGCTACCGATGGAAAGAATTGGGTTGAGATAGAGCTTTTGATTGAGGAAGAAATCAGATGCGGCTGGCTGTATGTTGAGGACGGGTATTATATAGAGATCAGTGATAATGAATTTGAATTTTGCTCCGATGTGATCATGGGGCTCCGGGGGGCGGGCTGAGTACCGGATCATTGGCGCAGGGTTGTTTGAAATCAGACGGTGCAGTATGCTATATGCGAAAGGAAAAGGTGAATATGAAAGAACTGGAAACATCAAAGCTGTTTCACTCTATTACAGAGGCAGAACTGGAGCGAATATTGAAATGTTCCAAAGCCAGAATAAAAAAATATCCCGAGGGAAGCTATATTTTTGAGCAGGGCGGCAAGCCTTCCAAGTTGTTTCTTCTTCTGGAGGGACAGGTGCAGATCTGCAAGGATTTCACTTCCGGTAAGCGGGATGTGCTTTATATGGTAGAAGAGGGAAATGTATTTGGGGAAATCTTTTTGTTTGGAGACAGGAGGCATTACTGGTATGATGCGGTAGCGTCGGCGGAGGTGTCGGTACTGGAAATGCCATGGGATTTCTTTTATCACTTTTGCTCCAATGCCTGCGATCATCATAAGCAGCTGACCCAGAATATGCTGGAAATTTTGTCGGAGAACAATCTTAAGATTACCAGAAAGCTTCATATTGTCAGTACATCATCCCTGCGGGAGCGAATAGCGATCTGGCTGATTGATTCCGTAGATGATAAGGACTGTGTGGAACTTCACATGAACCGGGAGCAATTAGCGGACTTTCTGGGTGTGGCAAGGCCATCCCTGTCAAGAGAGTTGATGAAAATGCAGCGGGACGGGCTTATTAAGGTTGAGAAAAAGAGCATCAAAGTGTGTGACCGGGAAGCGGTGGAGATGCTTTACGGGTAGTAGTTTTTAATAAGGATTAGGGTATTTGTAAATGGCCGAAGGGAAAAATAAGATGAGTATAGAAAATATATTTAATCAGGTAGAAAAAAATATAGATAATCTGGTGATAAACAATGCTGATTGGACTTCGAGTGCGACTCAGGAACAACTTAAAGCTGCAAGGGAAGGAAATCTTACATTGCAATTCTTTACCCGTGATGTTCCCAGAGAATGGCTAAAAGATATCAACGGCAAAAAAGTTCTTTGCCTGGCAGGTGCAGGTGGGTTACAAGCACCTCTTCTTGCATGTGCAGGAGCTGAGGTTACGGTTATAGATATTTCAAATAAGATGTTGAATAAGGATAGAGAGATTGCAAAGAACGAAAATTTGAATATTGAAATTGTCAAGGGAAATATGTGTGATTTATCCATGTTTGACGATGGTGTTTTTGATTATATCATTAATCCACCTTCATTAATGTATGTTCCGGAATTGAGTGTTGTCTTTAAAGAATGTTATCGAGTATTAGCTGAGGATGGTGTATTTATTATGATGGCACCGAATCCAATTAACTATGTCTGTGACTATATTGAAGATGAAAACGGTGGTTATTATAAAGCAGTTCACAGAATGCCTTTTTGCTCTAAGGATTATGATGATTCGAATTGGATTGAGTATGGACATACAATGGAAGAATATTTAGGGGGAATGATAGAGTGTGGTTTTGTAATTAATGGATATGTAGAGTGCCAGATGGATGATATTACAGAATTGCAGTTTATGACCAGGGCAATAAAAAATCAGAGAAATGTATTAAAATAAATACATAAAAAATAAAATCCGTAACCAATGTTACGGATTTTATTTTTTGAAAACCGTATGATTAGATCAAAGAAAAGAAAACATATTCATTATAAATGAAAACTATAAGGTGAAAGGAGAAATTATTATGACAAACTCAGCACAGGTTGATAACTTAGTAAATCTTTTGGACGGATACGCAGGAAAGGGCGGACATCATCTGAATGTTAATGTTTTGAACAGAGATACGCTTTTAGATGCACAGAAAAATCCTGAGAAGTATCCTCAGCTTACCATTCGTGTTTCCGGCTATGCAGTAAACTTCATTAAGCTTACACCGGAACAGCAGGCGGATGTTATTTCCAGAACCTTCCATGAAGCTATGTAATCAGGCACTTGAGAAGACGGAAGAAGTAGTTCCCTATAATAAAGTTTCATTTTTGAAAAATCCGGCATGGTCGTGAAATATCGGCTATGCCGTTTTTCGTTTGTGGTGAGCTTTTGCCTTGTACCATATAAATATTGGTGTTAAAATAAAACCTGTATTAGTAAAGTTTTGCTGCCCATTGTGGAGAACGCAATGATCTCGACTAAGGAGGTGCAGGGAATTGGGAAAGTCCGGTCCTCAAATTAAAGATGTAAATCAATTGGAGTTTGTTATATTTTGTATAGAAAATGTTGCTGCAAAATTAGGAGTGGAAACCGAGAGGTTATATGAGGCATTAGCAGAAAAAAGCAATATTTTAAGAGATTATATTGTGCCGGAATATGAAATTTTGCATACACAAAGCAAGGAGTATATTGTGGAGGATATTATTGATTTTATGCATGAAAGGGGTGTGGAAGTTTGATTCTATATCATGGTTCATACTTAGAGATTGCTGAGCCGGATTTGACACATTCCAGACTCAACGTGGATTTTGGTAAGGGATTTTATACAACACCTATTTATGAACAGGCGGTAAAATGGTGCGAAAAATTTAAACGCCGTGGTAAAAACGGTATTATTTCCTGCTATGAATTTGATGAAACTGCATATAATCAATTGAAGATTATAAATTTTGAAACATATTCCGAGGAATGGCTTGATTTCGTCCTCTCTTGTCGCAGCGGGAAGGATATATCGGACTATGACATTGTGATTGGCGGCGTGGCTAATGACAAAGTGTTTAATACTGTTGAGCTTTATTTTGACAATTTGATTGACAAAAGGGAAGCTGTCAAACGACTGCGTTATGAAAAGCCCAATTTGCAAGTTTGCTTACGCTCAGAGGCTGCTTTGAGTAAATATTTGCATTTTGAAGGGAGTAAACAAATATGAAAGCAAATCCGGTTTTGTTACAAAAGAAGTACGCTCGTATTATTGAACAGCTGGCCCAAAATATAAACATTTCTTTGGATGATGCTTTGGATTTCTTTTATCATTCGGAAGTGTATGGGTTAATTAGCGAGGGTGTATCTGATATGCATTGCATGAGCGATGCCTATTTGGCGAAGGAACTTGAAATGGAATATCGAACCCGATTAGAGCGGACAAATTAATATGTTTTCCCAAGTGAGCTGTTAACACAGCTCTTTTTTTATGCTGCAAATGCTGTGATCGCTTTTTACAATTTGTTGCTTTTTTTCCGCTCGCCCTATGATAAGATAAAAGAGTTATATCACAAAACGGGGGGATATCAGGTGAAAACAAAAATTTTAGTCATTGAGGACGACTGCGCTATTTCAGAGCTGATCTGCATGAATCTGGAAGCGGCAGGCTATGAGACAGTGGCAATCAGGGACGGAAGCAAAGCAGAGGAATTTTTAAAGGGAAATGACGCGGAGCAGATTGCGCTGGCTCTGGTGGATGTCATGCTGCCGGGAAAGGACGGCTTTGCCCTGATGGATGATCTGCAAAGGACGCAGATACCGGTAATTTATCTTACCGCCAAGGATGATGTGATTTCCAAGGTGCATGGGCTGAAATCAGGGGCAGAGGATTATATCGTCAAGCCCTTTGAGGTGCTTGAGCTTTTAGTCCGCATGGAAAAGGTGTTAAAGCGCACCGGGCGGAGCAGGCAGCAGATACAGATTAAAAATGTGGTAATTAACCTGAAGGAGCACAGCGTCACCAAGGACGGGGCAGAGGTGGCATTAAAGCCTATGGAATACGAACTTTTGGTAACGCTGGCAGAAAGCAAAAACGTAGCTTTTTCCAGAGAAGAGCTGCTTAACAGGATTTGGGGCTGTGATTATATGGGAGAGACCAGAACCGTGGACGTACATATCGGCCAGCTCCGCAAAAAGCTGGATTTTCATGATGTGATCAGAACAATTTCCAAGACAGGATACCGATTGGAGGATTTTTCGTAGATGAAACTGTGGAAAAAATTATCACTGGCTGCGGTGACGCTTTTGCTTCTGGCCATGCTGACATCGGGTGTGGCGGTAATCTATTATTCGGTAGAGTACAATCAGGAGAAAACCATAGAAAATTATGAGCAGCAGCTAAAATACACGGCGTATTCTATGGGGAAAGAGTTGGAAACGGGACTGCAGGCCGGATACAGTGAGACTACCATGAATTCTTACGTGGATTTTCTCGTAAAAAAATTCGGAGCTGCCAATTATATTTTGCTGAAGGACGGCAGGGAGATATGCAATCTGACACCCTACAAGCTGGCTCATCCAGAGGATGAAAGATGGAGGGAGGAAGAGCCATACAGCATTATTCAAAACAGCGAAAAGCAGTATATTCTGATTACCGGGCAGCGGATTTCGGTTGGTGTAAGTGAGGATTACAGCTTGATGCTGGTTCGGGATATTTCAGGATTTTATGAAGATATCAGAAGACAGGCGCTTTACAGTCTGATGATTTACCTGTGTGCCGCCTTTGCAGTGGTGATTTTGATTTTCCTGATTACCCGAAAGCTTCTTTCGCCCCTTCGGGAGCTGGAGCGGGCGGCTTCCGATATCAGTAACGGAAATTTAAAGAGAAGGGCAGATGTGCATACCCGTGACGAGGTGGGAAGGGTCGGAAAGGCCTTTAATATTATGGCGGAGCAGATCGAGGAGCAGGTCAGGTCTCTGGAACAGGAATCGGAGCGCAGAAGACAGCTTCTGGGCAGCCTTACTCATGAGCTGAAAACCCCCATGACCTCCATAATCGGATATTCTGATACCCTTCTGAATGTCAATCTAAAGAAGGAACAGCAGCAACGGGCGCTTTATCATATTAAGGAGCAGTGCGCCCGACTGGAACGCTTGGGAAGCAAGCTGATGAGTCTGATGGGCTTATATGACAATGACAGTATCTGCATAGAAGAAGTTTCCATGGAGGAGCTTTTCCGGCAGGTGGCACAGCTGGAGGAGCATCCTCTCATGCAAAAGGGCATAAAGCTGGAATATTCCTGTGCAATGGGGAAGAGGCAGGTTGACCGTGATTTGTTTGAAAGTCTGTTGATCAACCTGATTGACAACAGCGCTAAGGCAAGCAGGGAAGGAGACACCGTTTATCTTATAGGGGAGGATGACAGAATTGTTGTGAAGGATCACGGATGCGGTATCCCCAAGGAGGAGATTGACCGGGTGACAGAGGCCTTCTACATGGTGGATAAGGCCAGAAGCCGGAAGGCGGGGGGCTGTGGCTTGGGACTGGCCTTGTGCAGTCAAATTGCCCGGCTGCATGGTGCCCGCCTTGTGATTGAAAGCGAGCTTGGAAAGGGCACAAATGTGTGGGTGATCTTTGAAGAGCCTTAAGTGCGGCTGTATTTTGTGTGTGATGACCCGTTTTGCAAAATGTTTACAATTTGCTGAAGACCTTTTACAGCAAAGAAAGGTATGCTTTCGGTAACAAAAGAAAGCAGCACAGCAGACTGTGCGGAAAGAGGTTGTGATATGAAAGGGAGAAAATTGGTAACATGCTGCCTGATGGCGGCAATGCTTGTAGGTACAGTGACAGGCTGCGGCGACAGTGTGCAGACGGATGAGCAGATTGTAGTTCCCAAGGATGAGGGCAGTGATGAGAATGTAAGCCAGGAACAGGATCCGCAGACGGATGAGGGGCAAAATGACCGGGAACAGTCACAGGATGCAGACAGTGAAGGTAAGGGGGCTATTGCGGAGCAGGTGCAGGCACCGGAGCATTTTACTGCAGAGATGTCAGGGGAACATATTCATGTAAAGGCGGATGCGGAGGTCATTATTCCCAATGCGGAGGGGTTTAAGACCTATAAGGTAACCGGCAGGGTATTTGACCAGGGTGATTATGCATCGGTGAGCAAGGTGCTGCTTGGCGGAGAGGAATTGTGGGAGAGAGACTACGATGCAATGGCCGGATCGAATGGTTTTACAAGATCCGAGATTGAACAAAGAATCGAGAAAATAAAGGAGCAGGCTGAGGATGGCGGTAAGATCTATGAGAAGGAAGCAAAGGGCAGAACCTATGATGAGGCTATAGCCGCATGGGAGGCACTTTTGGAGACAGCCCCCGAGGAGCCTGTTCTTGTGGAGGTTCCTGCAATAGTGGTGGATCCGGAGAGCAAAGAAGCGCAGGAGAAGGGAGAAGCTTACCTTTTCGGCTATGTGACTCTGGGGGGAGAGGATTATTATGTTTCCCTTGATAACGGATATCAGAGTGACTGGATGTATGTAAATTTCCGTATCCAAAAGAGACATAATGGGTATTATGGCATGTGTTCCTATAATGATCTTACGGATGGGGAGAAACAGGATATCAATTTTTCCGTGGAAGAAATAAAGGAAAAGGCCAAGGGACAGATGGAGGCAATGGGTTTTACCGATTTCGTGGATGCAGGGGAAGAGTACCTGGTGCTTCATGACAGTGAGAATGATCAGGAGACCACAACTGATGGAGTGGGATATGCAATTCATTTTGCCCGTGAGCTGGATGGAATACCGGTAACTTATACGCAGAAAGACGGAGGAGAATGGGAAAAAGATTCTATTGCATGGAATTATGAAAAGATAGAATTGGTCTATGATGCAGATGGTCTGATCCAATTTGAGTGGAGTAATCCTTATGTAGTGGAAAAAACATCGGATGAATATCTTTTCCTTCTTCCGTTTTCTGAAATTCAAACTGTTTTTGAAAATATGATGATTAAAAAGTACGAGGATTATCACCAAAAGACCTTTGGGGATCAAAGCAATGATGTGATTGATATTGAAATTAACGAAGTGCGTCTTGGCTATATGCGTATCAGGGAAGCGGGGGATGCAACGGAAGGGACTATGGTTCCGGTGTGGGATTTCTTCGGAACTCAAACGTATCAGTATGAAGATGGTCAGGCTTATACCGAGGATATTGCCTATAACAGCCTGTTTACCATCAATGCACTGGACGGAACCATTATTGACAGAGGCTTGGGATACTAGGAGATAAAAAATATGTATGGCGGGGGAAAAAGAGCGGTATGCATATCGGCATCCAACAGGATGGACAACGGGGAGCAATATATTTCTCATGCCATTTGCGGAAGGATACAGGAGATGCTTGCGGATGAAAATGTATGCTGCCACATGATTGATATTGGGGAGTTCGATTTAAAGCCCTGCACAGGATGCGGACAATGTGTGAAAAGCGGAAAATGCATGACGGATAGAGATTTTAACAGGATTTATGAAAGTGTCAGCAGGGCCAATTGGTGTTTTATCGTATCCTCCCGCTATGCGCCAATACCGGCAGAGCTGTGTATCCTTTTGGGAAAAATGAAACAGATTCATGTTATTCTTCCGGGGAAGACCGGCAATGTGCTTGCTTTGGAGGGGAAGCTGGCAGGAATTATCTCCTATGGCGGCATGGATGGCTGGGAGCTGGAAAGCTGCAAGGCCATGGTCAATGATACCGTTGCCAATGTGCTTTCTGCGCTGCAAATGAGAGTGGTGCCCTTTAATTCCAAGTGGGATACCGGAATAGCTCTTCCGGTGAACCGCGAAGGAAAGGAAAAGGAGGAGCCCTGCCTTGCAAAGAACGAAGCAGATGCAGCGGAGGAAAGGCTTAGAAATTATGTTGAGGTAATCGTTCAGACCTCCAAAACTCTGTATGCGCTGAGATGAGAAACTGAATGGGAAATCTAAAATCTTATTATGATGCGCTGTTTGTTTGGAATTAGAAATTGACAAATTGGTTAATCTACATTATGATTACAATGTAATTGGCAAAGACGAAGACCAGTAGTATGAATTATCGCTTACAGAGAGCCGGGATGGTGGGAAGCCGGCAGAATGAATTCATATGAATAACAGCTTTATCAGCCGAAATCGAACATGGTGAAGGGACTGCTTTGGCAGTAAATCAGGTGGCACCGCGGATTTTCCAGATTATATGTCTTTAAGACTGCGTTTGGTATGTTCGTCCTGAATTGATTTTTAATCAATTCGGGACTTTTTTAATATACAGGACAGATCATTGTGAAAAAGAAAGGAAAGGAAGAACATGGAATTATCAACATTGTATCGTGAACGGACTTTAAATCAGGTTTCCGAAGGTGATATCGGAAAGGAAATGAAGGTTGCAGGCTGGGTGGAAAACATCAGAGATCACGGCGGCGTATCCTTCATTGATTTGCGTGATATGTACGGCCAGCTGCAGATAGTTATGAGAGATACTGCTTTGCTGAAAGGGATTAATAAGGAAGACTGCGTCAGCATCAGCGGCAAGATCGAAAAGAGAGATGAGGAGACCTACAATCCCAAGATTCCTACCGGAACCATTGAACTGGAGGCTCACAAGATTGAAATTCTCGGTAAGGTATATCGTCAGCTTCCCTTTGAGGTAGCTACCTCAAAGGAAATCAGGGAGGATCTTCGTCTGAAATATCGTTTCTTAGATCTTCGGAACCGTAAGGTTATGGACAATATGATCTTCCGTTCCAATGTCATTAAGTTCTTGAGAGAAAAAATGACGGAAATGGGATTTATGGAAGTGCAGACCCCTATTTTGTGTGCATCTTCCCCGGAAGGCGCAAGAGACTACATTGTTCCTTCCAGACATTATAAAGGCAAATTTTACGCACTGCCCCAGGCACCTCAGCAGTACAAACAGCTGCTTATGGTATCCGGCGTGGATAAGTATTTTCAGATTGCTCCCTGCTTCCGTGATGAGGATGCAAGAGCGGACCGCTCCCCCGGTGAGTTTTACCAGCTCGACTTTGAGATGAGCTTTGCAACCCAGGAGGATGTGTTCCGTGTGGGGGAAGAGGTGCTTACCGCAACCTTTGAGAAGTTTGCACCGGAAGGATTTGAGGTGACTAAGGCACCTTATCCGGTAATCAGCTACAAGCAGGCTATGCTGGAGTTTGGTTCCGATAAGCCGGATCTGCGCAACCCGCTTAGAATTATTGATTTATCGGAGTTCTTTAATAAATGTACCTTTAAGCCTTTCCAGAATAAGACGGTAAGGGCAATCAAGATTCACGGCCACCAATCCAAGGGCTTCCATGAGAAGATGTTGAAGTTTGCAACCGAGATCGGTATGGGCGGTTTGGGATATTTGGAGGTTCAAGAGGATTTATCCTACAAAGGCCCCATTGACAAGTTTATTCCCGATGATCTGAAAGCTGAAATGAGAGAGCTTGCAGGATTGGAAAAGGAAGATACCATCTTCTTTATCGCCGATAAGGAAGAGCGGGCAGCTCTTTTTGCCGGACAGATCAGAAATGAATTGGGAAAGCGTCTTGATATCTGCGAGAAAAATGCATATCGTTTCTGCTTTGTAAATGACTTTCCTATGTTTGAGAAGGATGAGGAGACGCATAAGATTGGATTTACCCATAATCCATTCTCCATGCCTCAGGGCGGACTGGAAGCGTTAAATACTAAGGATCCTCTGGAAATTCTGGCATATCAGTATGACATTGTGTGCAATGGTGTGGAGCTGTCCTCAGGTGCAGTTCGAAACCATAATCTGGACATTATGGTAAAAGCATTTGAGATTGCCGGCTATGATGAGGAAGTGCTGAAGCAGAAGTTCGGAGCGCTTTACAATGCCTTCCAGTTTGGAGCACCCCCGCATGCGGGAATGGCTCCCGGCGTGGACCGTATGATTATGCTTCTTCGCAACGAGGAAAATATCAGAGAGATCATTGCATTTCCTATGAGCGGAACTGCTCAGGATTTAATGTGTGGTGCACCCAATGAGGTGACCGAGCAGCAGCTTAGAGAGGTTCATATTAAGGTAAGACAGTAAGTCTTTCCGGGCTTTTATGGAATATTGACAGTGCGCATAAAGGCTTTCCCCGGCATTTGCGTTGGGGAAGGCCTTTTTGGACCGCGGCAGAGAATTTGTATCATTGTGTGGGGAAATATTGGAAGTGCAGCATATTTCATCATATTTTCGGGTGGAGAAAATCAGACAATGGACGAACAGAAGATATTCTGCGTGCGATTGATGACGAAGAATATCAAAAGCGGCTGCTTCGGGAATATGATTTATAATCATGCAAGGAGTTAACATGATCATCAACACAGGCAGCAGGACGGATATTCCTGCATATTATAGTGAGTGGTTTTACAACCGTATAAAGGAAGGTTATGTATTAGCCAGAAATCCATATTATCCTGAGCAGGTCAACAAATACAGACTTGACCCTGAGGTGGTGGATGCTATTTGCTTTTGTACCAAAAACCCGGAACCGATGCTGAAAAGACTGGACGAGCTTAAGGACTTTAAACAGCTTTGGTTTGTTACAATCACACCCTATGGCAAGGAAATTGAACCGGGTGTTCCTGAGAAGGATGCGGTAATTGCCTCCTTCAAGAAGCTTTCCGATATGGTAGGAGTGAAAGCCATTAGCTGGAGATATGATCCGATTTTTATAACACAAAGGTATTCTCTGGACTTTCATATCAGAAGCTTTGAACGGATGGCGGAGAGCTTACAGGGATATGTGGACAACTGCGTAATCAGTTTTATAGATCTGTATGAGAAGACAAAAAGGAATTTCCCGGAAGCCAGAAATGTTTGCAGGGAAGAACGGGAGATTATAGGCAGGGAGTTTGCAGAAATTGGCAAGAGGTACGGAATTGCCATACGCTCCTGCTGTGAGGGCACAGAGCTTGAAAAGTATGGGGTGGATATATCAGGGTGTATGACCAAGGCTGTAGTGGAAAGAGCTATAGGCAGCAATTTATGTATTCCTAAAGGTAAAAGACCTGCAAGGGAAAGCTGTAATTGCTTATTAGGGAATGACATCGGGATGTATAACACCTGTGCTCATGGATGTATTTATTGTTATGCCAATTATGATATGAAAACGGTGGCCGGGAATATGAAGCAGCATGATCCTTTTTCCCCATTTTTGGCAGGCGGTTTTAGAAAGGGAGACTGCGTAAAAGATGTGAAGCAGGAAACCTATATAGACGGGCAGTTATCTTTATTTAGCGATATTTGACAATCCTACATCAAGTGTGTAAAGAAAAAGTCAACATAAGAGATTGTTGACTTTTTTATTTTACTTGATTTATAAGGGGAAAGTGGTAGCATGATATATGGACTTGCGTTATAATAATACAATATATTTAATGGCTGAAATACTTTTAATGTAAAAGAAAGCAGGTAATGAAAGTGAAACATCGCAGTGATATGAAAATATTTATCGTAGGTGGGGGAGAAATCGGAAGGGCCCTGGCAGGTCAGCTCTCCAGAGACGGCTACGAATTGACAGTGATTGATCGGAAACCGGATGTTGTGGGGAGTCTTAGCAACTCTATGGATATCATTTGTTATGAAGGAAACGGTGCATCCTATGCAACCCTGCAGGAGCTTGGAGCCGGCAAGGCAGATATCTGGATTGCCGTTACGGAATCGGATGAGCTTAATATTTTAAGCTGTATGACCGCACATATGCTTGGGGCCAAGCACACCATTGCCCGTATCAGGGATGTGGATTATGCAAGGCAGAACCGTTTTTATAGGGATAAGCTTGGACTCTCCATGATTATTAATCCGGAGCTGGCAACCGCTATGGAGATCGTAAGACTTCTTCGTTTTCCTCTGGCGGCAAGGGTTGAGGTATTTGCCAAGGGGCGTGCTGAGCTGGTACAGATCAGTGTCAGGGATGAAAGCCCTCTTGTTGGGAAATCTCTGATAGAAATTAATCAGAATATGGGTATTAATTTACTGATTTGTGCAGTTGTACGTCAGGGCGAAGCCTTTGTACCCAAAGGCGATACGGTAATCTGTAAGGATGATATTTTATATATGACGGGGGCAGCGGAGGAATTCCGCAAGTCATTTAAGAAGCTGAAGCTTCCGGTAAAACCGCTTCAATCTGTTATGATTGCGGGAGGCGGAAGGATTTCCTATTATCTTGCAGAGGCTATTTTACAGCAGGGTGCAAAGGTTACTTTGCTTGAAAAGAATAAGAAAGAGGCTGCTGATATAGCAGAGGCTATTAAAGGGATTAATGTGGTTTGCGATGATGCACTGGCCTATTTTGATTCCATGTCTCAGACAGATATTCAGAACACGGACGCATTTATTACGATTACCGACAATGATGAGTATAATCTGGTGGCGGCCATGTATGGGGAATCGCAGGGGATAGGTAAGGTGATTTCCAGAATTAATGCAAAATCAAGATTGAAGGTATTATCGGCGCAAAGCAAAATCTGCACGATCTCAAGAGAGGATGTGGCTGCTGACCGGATTCTTGGATACAGCCGTTCCTTATTAAATGCGGAGGACAATGATGCAGTGGAATCCTTGTACAGGTTGATGGACGGCAAGATAGAATTTATCGAGTTTAAGGTAGATGAGAATGACAGTAATCTGAATATTCCGTTGAAAAATTTAAAAATGAAACGTAATATGCTGATTGGCTGCATTATCAGGGATTTTGTAACTATTATCCCAAGAGGAGATGATGTGATTATGCCGGGGGATACGGTGCTTGTAGCAGTGATTAACAGACAGATTGCACGTCTGGAGGATATTTTTGCTTCTTAAATTAAAAATGGAAACGTTTGAAGATATCAGAAAGGCGTAAATTGATATGAATAAAAGGAAAATTATCAGTATTATCGGCAAGATTATTTTAATAGAAGCCGTACTTATGATACCGTCACTTTTGGTGTCAGCATACTATAGAGACGGAGATACCACTGCATTTGCATGTACCATGATACCGGCTTTAATTATAGGGCTTCTTTTTTCCTCAGTGAAACAGTCGGATAAAAGAATGAGCAGCCGTGACGGATATTTTATTGTGGCGGCTGCATGGATTATCATATCGCTGATAGGCGCATTGCCCCTTTATCTTTCAGGAGGCTTTCCCTCCTACTGGAGTGCTTTGTTTGAAATAGTATCAGGTTTTAGTACCACGGGTGCGTCTGTACTTGCAAGACCGGAGGAGCTTGGACACGGCGTGCTTTTCTGGCGAAGCTTTACTCACTGGATAGGCGGTATGGGTGTGCTTGTATTTGTGCTTATGGTTATGCCCATGGAAAATGATAATTCCATGCATTTGGTTCGGGCGGAGGTTCCGGGACCTACGGCAGGAAAGCTTGTCCCGAGAATGCGTACCACCTCCATGATTTTGTACGGTATTTATACGGCAATGACAGTGGTTTTACTGGTTTTGCTATTGATCGGCAGGATGCCTTTGTTTGATAGTTTCTGTATTGCCTTTGGTACAGCGGGAACAGGCGGTTTTGCGGTAAGCTCAGCAGGAATTGCAGGCTATAGCAGTGCTTATATAGAGATTGTGCTAGGTATTTTCATGCTTTTGTTTGGTATTAACTTTAATATGTATCATTTAATACTGCTTGGAAAGATAAAGGATGTATTAAAATCAGAGGAAGTCAAGGTGTATCTGGGCATTGTTTTTCTGGCAACTGCCGCAATTTCCATTAATACCTTCAGTAAGGTCATAGGAGTCGGCACTACCATTAGAAATGCCTTTTTTCAGGTTTCAAGTATCATAACTACGTCGGGATTTGCCACGGTGGACTTTAATTTTTGGCCGGAGTTTTCCAAGCATACCATTGTACTGTTGATGATCATAGGTGCCTGCGCAGGTTCTACCGGAGGCGGATTTAAGATATCCCGTTTGATTATTCTGGTGAAAGCTTTTTTGGCGGAAATCAGGCATATTATTACGCCTAAGGCTGTAATTACCGTAAGGATAGACGGAAAATCTCTGGATAAGGATACTCTGAATTCAACCAAGATTTATGCCGGGGCATACATGATTTTGATTTGCGTATTTACGTGGATTTTGTCGTTGGACGGAAAAGATTTGACAACCAATCTGACTGCGGTTTTATCCTGCTTTAACAATATTGGGCCGGGACTTTCACAGGTGGGTCCTATGAACAATTTCAGTGTGTTTTCTGACTGGGCGCAGGTGCTTTTATCCATAGCCATGCTTACGGGAAGATTGGAGATTTTCCCGATGTTTCTGTTGTTTGCAAAATCAACGCATGACAGGTAAGGAGTGTTAATATGACTGATTTTACAGTAAGTGAAATGCTGACAATGCAACAAAATTTACAGGACAAATATAAAGATAAATGGGAGCCCATATCCCCTGAAACAGGGAAAAACAAAATGCTGTGGATGATAGCAGAAATGGGAGAGGTTATCGATATTGTAAAGAAAAACAGCATTGATCAAATAATGGAAGAGGGCGAAATCCGTAAATGGTTTGTTGAGGAGATGGCTGATGTTTTAATGTTCTATAATGATATGATGTTGTGTTATGGGATAACTGTTGACGAATTGAAGCAATCTTACACTGAAAAGTATGAAAAAAACATGAAGCGCTGGTAAAGCGAAGAGGTGGCAAGAATGGTACTGTCAGATAAAACAATTAAAGAAATGTTAACAAAAGGAACATTGGAAATAGCGCCGTTGACAGAGCAGCAAATACAGCCTGCCAGTGTTGACATTCGTTTGGGAGATACATTCAGCGTGGTAGAAGATTCTTCCACAGGAATTATTACTCTGGAAGAAGAGATAAAGTATAAGACCATAAAAACAGATACTTATCTCTTATTACCGGGGCAGTTTGTTTTGGCTACGACGATTGAATATTTTTCTTTGCCCAACAATCTGACGGCATTTGTGGAAGGAAGAAGTTCACTGGGGCGTATGGGATTATTTATACAAAATGCGGGATGGGTTGATCCGGGATTTAAAGGCGAAATCACCTTGGAATTATACAATGCCAATCGCTGTGCCATTGAATTGAAGGCAGGACGCAGAGTAGGGCAGCTGGTTTTTGCGGAAATGGATCAGGAAGCCTTGAATCCATATAATGGGAAATATCAGGGACAAAAAGGTGCTACGGGTTCGTTGGTTTTCATGGATCGTGAGCCCCGCTGCCGGAATTAAAAAACAATAAAAGAGAAGCGTCACACCATAACATTTTAGTTATAGCGTGGCGCTTCTTTTATTATGCTTTCATTAATATTCCAGTGCTTTTTCCTCGCCGTTCATAACACGGAGAGCACCCTGAGCCAGAGCAAGAAGCTCGTCTTCACCGGGATAAACAGTGAAAGGAGCAATAAATCCGGCTCTTTCTTTTAATCCGGCAACCACTGCCTTATCGTAAGCGATACCGCCTGTAACAATGATCTGGTCCACTTTCCCTTTCAGAACACATGCCATGGAGCCGATATTCTTAGCTACCTGCATGATGAAGGCTTCGCGGACTTCTGCGGCTTTCTCATCGCCGTCGGCAATCATCTTTTCCACGTCACGCATATCGTTGGTTCCTAAATAAGCATTGAAACCGCCGTTTCCAACAGCCTTTTTGTAAACTTCCTTTTCGGTATACTTGCCGGAGAAGCACAGTTTAATCAGTGCGCCGGTAGGTACTGCACCGGCTCTTTCAGGAGAAAATGCGCCGTCACCGTCCAAAGCGTTGAATACATCAATAACACGTCCCTGTTCGTGGGCACCTACGGAAACGCCGCCGCCCATATGAACAACCACCAGATTTAAAGAGTCATAAGGTTTGCCCTGTTCCTTAGCATAGCGCTTGGCAACAGCCTTCTGGTTCAGCGCATGGAATACGCTGGTACGGGGAAGCTCAGGAACACCTGAATATCTGGAGATGGGCATCAGCTCATCTACAACAACGGGGTCAACAATATAGGAAGGAACGCCGATAGAGTCTGCAATTTCTCTTGCTAGAATACCGCCTAAGTTGGAAGCATGCTGCCCCTGCTTACCAATTTTTAAGTCTTCTAAAAGGTCGTCGCTTACAGCATATGTGCCGCCGGGAATGGGCTTTAACATACCACCGCGGCCTACGATAACCTGCAGGGACTTGATATCAAAATCCTTTTTGGCAAGAAGATCAAGAATGATCTGTTTGCGAAAATCCTTCTGATCTACAATGGAAGCATACTGTGCAATTTCCTCTGTGGAGTGGCGAAGGGTTTCTTCGAATAAAAGAGTTTCATCCTCGAATACACCGATTTTGGTGGAGGTGGAACCGGGGTTAATGATTAAACTTTTAATAGACATTTGCTTTCCTCCCAATTATTTAGTTGTTTTTTGACATTGCTTCAGCAACAACAGCGCCTAAAGCAATGGAGTTTACCTTGGTTTCAAAATCATCGGAACGAGAAGTTAAAATAACGGGAGCCTTGGTTCCGGTAAGGATATTTCCGTTGACAACCTTTGCGGTATGTACCAGACATTTGTAAACAAGGTTTCCTGCATGGATATCGGGGAAAAGAAGGATATCAGCGTCACCCTGAATTGCTCTGTCCGTAGCTCCTTTGTGCTTGGCTGCCTCAGGATCGATAGCAAGGTCTAAGGATAAGGGACCGTCAACGATACATCCGGTGATCTTTCCGTCTTTATTCATCTGTGTTAATTCTCCGGCCTCTACGGTTGCAGGCATTTTGGGATTGATTACCTCAACAGCTGCAAGAGGAGCTACCTTAGGATTTTCAATACCGCAGGCGCGTGTAATCTCAAGTGTATTGTTAATAATGTTTACTTTATCTTCCAGTGTAGGATAAGGGATGAATGCTACGTCGGTTAAGAAGAGAAGATGGTCAATGCCTTCAATGTCAAATACGCATACATGGGATAAAGGCTTGCCGGTACGAAGACCAACCTCTTTGTCCAGAACGCTCTTTAAAAAGCCTTTAGTGTCGATAAGCCCCTTCATATACATGTCAGCTTTCCCGTCGTGAACCAGCTTAACAGCAGTAAGAGCAGCTTCGGTGGTATCCTCTACGTTGATGATTTCAAAATCGCTTAAGTCCATGTTCAGGGAAGCAGCAATTTCTTTAATTTTCTTCTCATCACCAACAAGGATAGCATCTGCAATCTTTCTTTCCTTGGCAGCCTTAACGGCTTCCAATACAGCAGAGTCCTGAGCTACGGCAACAGCAACCTTTTTGGTGCCGCATTCATTAACCTTGGCAATTAAATCAGCGAATGTTTTACTCATTTGTTTTCACCTCGTATAATTATTATTTATTAGTTTTATATAGTGTCGAGCTGTGTTGCCCTTTTACACACCGACGCTAATAATCACATCGTTAAAATAATAACACTGTTTTCGGGAAAAAGCAATCATTCAGACTGCTATTTGCCGTTTCCTTTTAAGGCTGCAAGTTCCGCCTGCAGCCTGGCTATTTCTTTTTGAGATGCGGTAAGCTGATTTTTGGTGTCATCAAGTTGATTTTTGGTGTCATCAAGTTGACTTTTGGTGTTATCAAGTTGATTTTTGGTGTTATCAAGCTGAATTTTGGTATCTGTAAGCTGATTTTGGGCGTTATCAAGCTGGCTTTGTGTAAGAAGCAGTTTATTTAAGGCTCTTTGCTGCATGCATTCTATATCACGCTGGTTGCGGTAATATTCTTCCTGTGCTTCGCACTGCATGCGAACCTTTTCTTCTGCGCTTAATCGGTATAAGGTTTCGGAAGCTTCACTGACATATTCATTTTTCGTAGCAAGCATTTTGATTTCCTCCCATGTGGCTGCTTTAAAAAGCTTTGCCCAATAGTCAATGTGATGAGCTTTATCCTCATCGGTTGCTAAATTGGTATAATTTAAGTTTAGCACAGACAATCTGATTTTGTCACTATAAATCGTATGGTTTTTAACATTCATTAGCTTATAAGTTGCATAAAATTCCGGATACTCGGGAAACAAAGCAAAATCAAGCAGCCCAATGTGAATAACAGGCTTTGCTTCTGAATAATTCTGTCCTTTGTTAAGGTGATCAAAGCTGCGACACAGATAGCTTAGGGAACGGTCAGGCCAATTGCCGGCATTTAGTACCTGCATTTCCAGATTAATAACCGTGTGATCATTCATTAAAACCTTGATATCGAGAAAAAAGGTTTTTTGGGTAATGGAGGCACCAAGTTCAATGGGATTCATGATCACAGCGGAGGAAATTGCAGAGGGGTGAAGATGTAACAGGGAACAGATAAGTCCTTTTAAGACGTTATTGTTTTCCTGAAGCAGAGCACGAAAAAGATAATCGTTTGTCAGTCTGTAGGGAAGCGGGCCGGCAGCTGCATTTAAAGATAAGGGTATGTTTTCGGATGAAATGATTTGCATAAAAGATAGGAACCTCCTGTATGAAATGGATGAGTGAAATGAGATAGAACTGTTAAATGATTTTAAAGATAAGAAATAAAAGAACAGAAAGCTGTTATTCGCTGTTTCTGTATGGATGTTTTATCACAAAAAAAGGAAAAAGTAAATCTTTTTCCTTAAAATAGAATGTAGAAATTTATGATAGAAAAATAATAAGAAAAATTCCGAAATATCAATTAGTTGTATTTCAGAATAATAATTTTTCAGATATTTTCCAGATATTGTATTGTGCATATTGCTATCATGTTAACTGCATGCAGTGTTTTGATTGGCTGTAATATTTTTATTTTGATCAGGGTGTCAAAAGGTGACTTTCCCATTTTGAATTAACAAATTGCATAAAGCTATTACAAAGCCGCCATTGCGATTTCTATCTTATAGTTTTTTGGAAAAATACAACACCAGATCATCATCATTTTTGCAGTCCGCATAAGGCTCGCACACCTTATCATCATACCAAACCCCTGTACCGTCAGGAATGTAGCCCCGCTTGACATACATGCGCTGAGCACTTCCGTAGCCGCTGTGCAATCCCACGCCAAGATATACCGTATCACTGTATTTTGATGCGATTTTTTCTGCAGCGTCCATAAGCCTGCTGCCAATGCCATGGCAGCGGTATTTTTCAAGAACGCCGAAATCCACTATTTCCGGAAAGCCTTTACCTGCAAAAGCACCCCATGTGGAATTAGGGTATATGTTGATGTAACCTGCAATGTTACCTTGATACTCGGCAACTAATGAGATGGCTTTATTTTCGGACTGATCTTTTAAACGCATTTCGTATTTATCAATATTGGCATCCCAGCCCTGGGCAATTTCTTCCGCAGTTATGATTGGCGCATCGGACGCAGTCATATTTCTGATTAGTATTTCTTTATCCTCATAAAATGTCATTGCGGTACTCCTAATTTATACAGTGGTTAATTTTGCATATTGTACAGCAGGCAGGAATAAAGTGCAAGTAAAAACATTTTGCCACATTGACTTTTTTGATTTAGTATGCTATAAATAAGCATATAACCGTTGAAGAAGAGTAAGTACTTTAAGTGATCTAAATATGAAATCAGTTCATTACAGAGAGCCGTTATTGGTGGAAAGCGGTATGAACAGCTTAAAGGAATGGGCTTCTGAGGGCGAGTCGAAGATAGTAGACGAGACGGAGAGGATACTTCGTTACCAAACCGAGCATATGATAGTATGCGATGAGCGGATGCGTATATGCATCAAGCCGGGTGGCACCGCAGGAGATGATACTCTTGTCCCAGCAATATGGGACAGGAGTTTTTTTGTGCGAGCAATGAGCCAGGCGAGACTGAAACAGTCTCGCCCGAGTAAGGAATGGCAAACGGCAAGCTTGCTTGCCGGATTGCAGTTCCTTACTCGAGGATGAGAGTGTTAACTCTCATCTGGCGAATGCCGCAGCAACGAACAGCGGAGCTGAGAGTTGGCGAATGCCGTGGGGCGAACAGCGAAGCTGAGAGTTGGCGAATGCCGGGTGCGAACAGCGAAGCAATCCATACTATTAAATAATTGACAGCGCCAACTGCGCAGAATGGAGGAGACAATGAGCGAAACTAAGAAGATTCCCTACAAGATTTATCTGGAAGAAAATGAGATGCCTACAAGCTGGTATAATGTGCGGGCGGATATGAAGAATAAACCGGCACCGATTTTAAATCCCGGTACTTTACAGCCTATTACTTTTGACGAGTTAAAAGGGATCTTTTGTGAGGAACTGTGCCGACAGGAGCTGGATGATACTACAGCATACATTGAAATTCCCGAGGAGATTAGAAATTTCTACAAAATGTACAGACCTTCACCTTTGGTGAGAGCATATTGTCTGGAGGAAAAGCTGCAAACACCGGCCAAGATTTATTACAAATTCGAAGGAAACAATACCAGTGGAAGCCATAAGCTGAATTCTGCAATTGCACAGGCCTATTATGCAAAGAAACAGGGACTTAAGGGCGTAACCACAGAAACCGGTGCAGGGCAGTGGGGTACGGCTCTTTCCATGGCATGTGCATATCTTGATTTGGATTGTCAGGTATACATGGTAAAGTGCTCCTATGAGCAGAAGCCTTTCAGAAGAGAAGTAATGAGAACCTATGGCGCCAATGTAACACCTTCACCTTCCAACACTACTGAGGTGGGTCGTAAGATATTGGAAGAGTTCCCCGGAACTACGGGAAGTTTGGGATGCGCTATTTCTGAGGCGGTGGAAGCAGCAGTGACCCAGGAGGGTTATCGTTATGTGCTGGGATCCGTACTTAATCAGGTGCTTCTTCATCAGTCTGTGATCGGACTGGAAGCAAAGGCAGCCATGGATAAATACGGTGTGAAGCCGGATATCATCATCGGCTGTGCCGGCGGCGGATCAAATTTAGGTGGTCTTATTTCACCTTTCATGGGAGAAAAATTAAGAGGAGAAGCAGACTATAAATTTATAGCTGTGGAGCCTGCGTCCTGCCCCAGTCTTACAAGAGGAAAATTTGTATATGATTTCTGCGATACCGGAAAGGTATGTCCTCTTGCAAAGATGTATACCTTAGGAAGCGGCTTTATTCCTGCGCCCAATCACGCAGGAGGTCTGCGTTATCATGGTATGAGCTCTATTCTTTCCCAGTTGTATCATGACGGATATATGGAAGCAACCAGCGTAGAGCAGACGGCTGTATTTAAGGCGGCAGAAGAGTTTGCAAGAGTGGAAGGCATTCTTCCCGCTCCGGAAAGCTCACATGCAATCAGGGCAGCTATTGACGAGGCTTTGAAATGCAAGGAAACAGGAGAAGAAAAGACAATTCTCTTTGGTCTTACCGGAACAGGATATTTCGATATGGTGGCTTACGAGCGCTTTAACAACGGAGAGATGTCGGATTATATTCCTACGGATGAAGATCTTGCCAAAGGCTTTGCCGGAATTCCGCAATTTCCCGGGAATGAGATCTAATGCATCTTAGCTATTATGCTCCGTCCCGGATACGGTACTGCTTCTTTGATAACGACTTAGGACAGTCTTTCGTCGGATTTAAGAGAAACAGGCGGCACAGTTACTATTTAACAAAATGATAATATTTGGACAGTTGAATAAAAACTGCAAATCTGGTACAATAAGATTTGCAGTTTTTTGACGTAGTGATGCTTTTTAAAGCTTCTACGGGAAAGGCATGGTAGAAGAATGAATTTAGTCCAAAAGGTATTTGGCACACATAGTGAAAGAGAGTTAAAGCGAATTGAGGGAATGGTGCAGGCAATCGAGGAGCTGCGTCCTTCTATGCAGGCTCTTTCTGATGCGGAGCTGAAAGGAAAGACGGAAGAATTTAAAAAGCGCCTGTCGGAGGGAGAGACTCTTGATGATCTGCTTCCGGAAGCCTTTGCAGTTGTGAGGGAGGCAGCCAGACGTGTCTTGAATATGGAGCATTATCGTGTTCAGCTGATTGGAGGTATTATTCTTCATCAGGGACGTATTGCAGAAATGAAAACCGGTGAAGGCAAGACACTGGTATCCACGCTTCCTGCATATTTGAATGCGTTGGAAGGAAAGGGTGTCCATATTGTAACGGTTAATGATTATCTTGCAAAGCGTGATGCCGAGTGGATGGGCGAGGTGCATAAGTTTTTGGGACTTACCGTAGGTGTGGTATTAAACAGCATGAAGCCCGAAGAGCGCCGGGAAGCCTATGGGTGTGACATTACTTATGTCACTAACAATGAACTGGGATTTGATTATCTTCGTGATAATATGGTTATATACAAGGCACAGCTGGTACTTCGTGATCTTCATTACGCGATTATTGATGAGGTCGACTCTGTTTTGATTGACGAGGCAAGAACGCCTCTTATCATTTCCGGTCAAAGTGGAAAGTCCACCAAGCTTTATGAGGTTTGTGATATTCTTGCCAAGCAGATGAAGCGTGGCGAGGATATGGCGGATTTATCCAAGATGGATGCCATCATGGGCGTGGAGCGTGAGGAGACAGGAGACTTTATTGTCAATGAGAAGGACAAGGTAGTTAATCTTACCGCCCAGGGTGTGGATAAGGTAGAGAAGTTTTTCCAGATAGAAAATCTGGCGGATCCCGAGAATATTGAGATACAGCATAATATCATATTGGCTTTGCGTGCCAACAATCTGATGTTCAGGGATCAGGATTATGTGGTTAAGGATGACCAGGTGCTGATTGTAGATGAATTTACGGGACGTATTATGCCGGGACGACGTTATTCCGACGGCCTTCATCAGGCAATTGAGGCTAAAGAGCATGTGAAGGTTAAGAGGGAAAGCAAGACTTTAGCTACCATCACCTTCCAGAATTTCTTTAATAAATTTGAGAAAAAGGCAGGTATGACAGGTACCGCTCTTACGGAAGAAAAGGAGTTCCGTGATATTTACGGAATGGATGTTATAGAGATACCTACCAACAGACCGGTAGCCAGAAAAGATTTGCATGATGCGGTATACAAGACCAGAAAAGAGAAGTTAAATGCCATTGTGGAGGCTGTAAAGGCAGCCCATGATAAGGGACAGCCTGTGCTGGTAGGTACGATTACCATCGAAGCATCAGAGGAATTGAGCAAAATGCTTACCAGACAGGGAATTCAGCATAAGGTGTTAAATGCCAAGTTCCACGAGCTGGAAGCGGAAATCGTTGCGGACGCAGGTATTCACGGCGCTGTAACCATTGCAACCAATATGGCGGGACGTGGTACGGATATCAAGCTGGATGAGGATGCCCGGGCAGTGGGAGGTCTTAAGATCATCGGAACGGAGCGCCATGAGTCCAGACGTATTGATAATCAGCTTCGTGGACGTTCCGGACGACAGGGAGATCCCGGTGAATCGAAGTTTTACATTTCACTTGAGGATGATTTGATGCGTTTATTCGGGTCTGAGCGTTTGATTGGTATGTTCAATGCTCTTGGTGTTCCTGAAGGGCAGGAGATTGAGCATAAGGCTCTTACCAATGCCATCGAATCAGCGCAAAAGAAGATCGAAAACAACAACTTTGGTATCAGAAAGAACCTGCTTGAATATGATCAGGTTATGAATGAGCAAAGAGAGATCATCTATGAGGAGAGACGCCGGGTTCTTAATGGAGAGAGCATGAGGGACGTAATCTACAAGATGATTACCGATATTACGGAAAATGCTGTAGATATTGTTATCGGAGACGATACGGATTATGATGAGTGGAATCTTGAGGAATTAAATACATTGCTTCTGCCCACTATTCCGCTTAAGCCGATTAACAGAGGACGTATCAATACACCGAAGAAAAACGCCTTAAAGCAGCAGCTAAAGGAAGAGGCTGTCAAGCTTTATGAGGCAAAGGAAGCAGAATTCCCAGAGCCGGAAGCAATTCGTGAGCTGGAGCGTGTTATTCTTTTGAAAATCATTGACAGAAAGTGGATGGATCACATTGACGATATGGATCAGCTTCGTCAGGGTGTGGGCCTGCAGGCATACGGACAAAGGGATCCGCTTGTTGAATATAAGCTCAGCGGTTATGAAATGTTCGATGAAATGACTCAGAATATCAGAGAAGAGACAGTCAGGCTTCTGTTCCACGTAAGAGTAGAGCAGAAAGTGGAAAGAGAGCAGGTTGCCAAGGTGACAGGTACCAATAAGGATGACTCGGCAGTTAAGGCACCCGTGAAGAGAGAGACGGCTAAGATATACCCTAATGATCCCTGTCCTTGCGGCAGCGGAAAGAAGTATAAGCAGTGCTGCGGACGCAAATAAAAACACATAAAGAAAGAGGTGACGCAAGGTGGTAGAATTAGATCAGATGAAGTCTGAGCTTTTGACCTACAAAAGCCCTTTAGCGGAAGTGAGGGATTCACTTTGACTTAGCAGATAAGTCGAAGAAGATTGAAGAACTGGAAAGAGAAATGGAGGCACCCGGTTTTTGGGACGATCCGGACCGCTCTAACCAGAAGATGAAGGAACTGAAAAATTTAAAGGATATCGTAGATACCATAGAAGGGCTGGAAGCCCAGTATGAGGATATCGAGACCCTGATTGAGATGGGCTATGAGGAAGAGGATGCCCAGCTTGTGGCGGATATCCGTAAGGAACTTGACGAGTTCATTGAAACCTACGAGGAAATCAGGATCAGCACCCTTTTGTCGGAGGAATATGATGCTGACAATGCGATTTTAAAGCTGAATGCGGGAGCAGGAGGAACGGAAAGCTGCGACTGGTGCTCCATGCTGTATCGTATGTATACCAGATGGGCAGAGCGCAAGGGTTTTTCTGTGGAGGTGCTTGATTATCTTGATGGAGACGAGGCAGGCATCAAGTCGGTGACCTTCCAGGTCAACGGAACCAATGCCTACGGATACTTAAAGTCTGAAAAGGGTGTACACAGACTGGTACGTATTTCTCCTTTTAATGCACAGGGGAAACGTCAGACTTCATTTGTTTCACTGGATGTTATGCCCGATATTGAAGAGGACGTGGATGTTGAGATTAACGAGGATGAGCTTCGAATTGATACTTACCGAAGCAGCGGTGCCGGAGGACAGCACATCAACAAGACCTCTTCGGCAATCAGAATTACGCACCTGCCTACTGGAATTGTAGTACAGTGCCAAAATGAGCGTTCCCAGTTCCAAAACAAGGATAAGGCTATGCAGATGCTGAAGGCGAAGTTGTATATGCTGAAAAAAGAGGCAAATGCGGAGAAGCTTTCTGATATCCGCGGTGAGGTGAAGGAGATCGGCTGGGGTAATCAGATTCGATCTTATGTCATGCAGCCCTATACTATGGTAAAGGATCACAGAACAAACGCAGAGACAGGAAATGTAGATGCGGTTATGGATGGAGACTTGGACCCGTTCATCAATGCTTATTTAAAGTGGATTAATACAAAAGAGCCATCAGGAAACTGATGGCTCAATTCTTTACTTCTCTTAAAAAGCTGCGGCTGCACCTTTCTTTTTGACCAGATCAAGATAGAAATTTGCGTAGGTTGCCTGCATATAGGGATACAGCCATAAAAAGCCGATACCGCAGGAAAATACGCACAAAATCATCAAGGGAATAAAGCTTAACTGGATATAAAACAATCTTGCTTTGTGTCCCTTAATCAGCTTCGGAGCTACCGTTTTAATCAGCTGCAGGGCAGTATATTCAGGGAAGTCCAGCATCAAATAATAAATTTGGGACAGCAAGAGTTGCACAAATACATTGATGGCACAGCCTGCAACCAGTAAAATCGAATAAAGCAAAAATAATGAAGGTGAAAAAGGAAGCTCGTCAGCGTATAAATCAGAAATATTGATAGTTTCCAGCATTACTCTGCCGACATAGGTGTAGGGCATGGTACAAACAACAGAAACTGCTGCCAGAATAATCTGTGTGCGGACGACCTTGGTGCCTTTCTGCGCATAGGGCCCATGAAAGTAATAGAATAAATCACTGACAGAGGGTCTTTGACCGCAGGCAAGCTTCAAATAAACAAGCGCTTCACCGGCAATGAAAAAGCCGGAAAAAATATCAATCAGAAATAAAAGCGGAAAATAAAGCGTTAAATAAACCTCTGAAAGAGGAGAGATTATTGCGCTAAGTGGAAAGGTGCATAGCAAATGGAGTAGGAGGATACCTATTACAGTGCCGTACTTTCCAAGTAATTGACCTTTGGCCAGGTTTTTTAAGCTGGCGGAGGATAAAAATTCGTTCATATTTAATAACTCCTAAAGGGTATTTATACAGCCAAATCAAGATTTCTTCCAATAAGAGAAGCGGCATCCTGAGCTTTACGGTTCTGCATGTATGGATTATTTTCGTTCGGATATTGGATCTTGGTAGCGGTAGTTCCGCCTGATACGTAGCTTCGCCCGCATTCAGGACATATAGCGGTCTGCAGAGTGACGGTTGCGGCAAGTACCTTGCCGCCGCCTTTGGCTGCTTTGGTGAAGGCATTGCTGACATGCTCCTGCTCATGAGCCCTGACTCTGGAAGCAGAAGCCTCCGGAGAAATATGAGCCGCCGACTTAAAGGATACCATCTCGTCGGAACCGTCCTGATACTTGCGGTTTTTGCAGGTTTCGCATTCGGCGGGCGATGATTTGCGTCCGGGAGAAACCGCTGTGGACTGTCCGGGATTTAAAACCGGCTTTCCGGCTGCGGAGGATGCGGAGGCGGGCATGGACATGCCGCTTCCGGCAGCATAAGCACCGGAATAGGGGGTTATGTAATTATAGTTACCTGCAATTATATTACTCATAAGCGAACCTCATTTCTGCCGTGGCGTTACTTACCCATTAAATCCGCATATTGCTTCATGATATCCTCATAGGATTCTCCTAGAATATCTTCCGGAGAAACTCCTGTCTGATCTTCAAACTGCTGATCCATTTGCTGTCCGAAATCCAGCATTGTTTCCCGGCTGCTTCCGAGAATAAGTCCTACAAGGCTGAAGGTAATGGTAAATACCAGTGCCATGCCGCCTATAGCAGTGCCAATTCCTATTTTAGCTCCGGTAAGAAGCTTCCGGCCATAGCCCCTAGACAATATGGCAAACAGGATGGAAAGGCTTCCTAAGATCAGCGGGAGATAAACCGTAAAAACGGTAATGATACTGCCAAGGCCGAAGATCATGGAAATCGTTGCCATAGCTATGCCGGGATTACGGGAAATCTGTTGTTGTTTATAATTGTAACCGTTATTATAATCCATAAAAATCACTTTCCCAAATTATTCTGTGTTATATGTAAGATTATCTTAACACTTTCCGCCTGATAATACAAATCTTTCTTGAAAAAGAGACTGCTTATCCACTATAATATAGATTAAGTGTACAAAGCTGCAGTTGCAGCGGAATGAGAGGAAATATGGATATTATACTGAAATTAAAAGAAGAGCTAAAAGTGGAAAAATGGCAGGTGGAAGCTGCGGTCAAGTTGATTGATGAGGGAAATACAATCCCCTTTATTTCCCGTTATCGTAAGGAGGCTACAGGCTCCTTAAATGATGAACAGCTCCGGAATTTATATGAAAGATTAAATTACCTGCGCAATCTGGAGGAAAAGAAGGAACAGGTTATCGGCAGCATACAGGAGCAGGGCAAGCTGACAGATGAGCTTAGGGAGAAGATTCTTGCAGCGGAAACTCTTGTAGTGGTGGAGGATCTTTACAGACCCTACAGACCCAAGAGAAAAACCAGAGCCAGTGTGGCTAAGGAAAAGGGACTGGAGGGACTTGCGGAATATATTTTGAAGCAGGATGCAGTAGAGCCTGTTGAGAATGAGGCTGCCAAATATATTAATGAAGAAAAGGAAGTAAAGGATGCAAAGGAAGCCCTGCAGGGCGCTATGGACATTATTGCAGAGATGATCTCTGATGAGGCGGATTATCGAATGTATATCCGCAAAATTACCATGGAGGAAGGCAAACTTACCAGTACAGCCAAGGACGAAAAGGCGGAAAGCGTTTATGAAATGTATTACGCCTATGAAGAACTCCTGTCTAAGACAGTGGGGCACCGCGTGCTGGCACTGAACCGTGGTGAAAGTGAGAAGTTCCTTGTGGTAAAGGTGGAGGCACCGGAAGAGAGAATTCTCCAATACCTTGCCAAAAAGGTAATTACCTCTGCCAATGAATATACAACGCCAATACTGACTGAAGTAGTCAAAGATGCATACGACAGATTGATTGCCCCTGCCATTGAGCGTGAGATCAGAAGCGAGCTTACGGAGAAGGCGGAGGACGGCGCTATATCTGTTTTCGGCAAGAATCTGGAGCAGCTCTTAATGCAGCCCCCTATTGCGGGAAAGGTGGTTTTGGGCTGGGACCCTGCTTTTCGTACCGGCTGTAAGCTGGCGGTTGTGGATGCTACGGGAAAGGTGCTGGATACCAAGGTGATTTATCCCACTGCCCCTCAGAATAAGGTTGAACAGGCCAAGGTTGAGTTAAAGAAGCTGATTAAGAAATACGATGTTTCCTTAATCAGTGTAGGCAACGGCACCGCATCGAGGGAGTCCGAGCAGGTGATTGTGGAGCTGATTAAAGAGCTGGATACACCGGTTCAATATGTTATTGTCAACGAGGCAGGAGCTTCCGTTTATTCCGCAAGCAAGCTTGCTACGGAGGAGTTTCCCAATTTTGATGTGGGACAAAGAAGTGCAGCTTCCATTGCCAGAAGACTGCAGGATCCGCTGGCAGAGCTGGTTAAGATTGATCCCAAATCTATCGGTGTAGGACAGTATCAGCATGATATGAACCAGAAAAAGCTTGGGGAGGCTCTTGAAGGAGTTGTGGAGGACTGCGTCAATAAGGTAGGTGTAGACCTGAATACCGCATCTGCTTCCCTACTTGAGTATATTTCCGGTATTTCCAAGGCTATTGCAAAGAATATTGTGGATTACCGGGAACAAAACGGACGCTTTAAAAACAGAGCGCAGCTTTTAAAGGTGCCCAAGCTTGGACCGAAGGCCTATGAACAATGTGCCGGATTTCTGCGTATCCTTGACGGGGATAATCCTTTGGATGCCACCAGTGTGCATCCTGAATCCTATGAGGCTGCATTAAAGCTTTTGGATAAGATGGGGCTTACCATGGAGGACGTGCGCAAGGCACAGAAGGAGGCAGCGGCCAATAAATCTGCTTCCGGGAAGGGAACGACCAATGCAGTCAATAAGCAAAATAAGCCCAAACAGCAGAAGATGGTTATCCGTAACACCAACACGGCTATGGGTAAGGCTTTGGCGGCAGCTATGGGCGGTATGACGATGGCTTATGATGAGGAGGTATCGGACATGGCAGGTAAATCCGCATCACAGACAGGTAAGGCAGCAGATGATGCTAAGACGGTAAGCAGTCTGGAAAAGAAGATCAGGGACAAAAAGCTGATGGCCCAGGAGCTTGGCATCGGGGAGATCACATTAACCGATATTTTAAAGGAGCTTGAAAAGCCCTCCCGTGATCCCAGAGAAAGCATGCCTGCACCCATACTGCGCAGCGACGTACTTGACATGAAGGACTTAAAGCCGGGCATGATCTTAAAGGGAACCGTTCGAAATGTAATCGATTTTGGCGTGTTTGTGGATATCGGCGTGCATCAGGACGGACTGGTACATATTTCACAGATCACAGACCGCTTCATCAAGCACCCTCTTGAAGCTGTCAGTGTAGGTGATGTTGTGGACGTTCAGGTAATGACTGTAGACCTGGCGAAAAAGCGGATTGGGCTTACCATGAAAATCAACAAAGATAAAAATTAAAAAAATTTCAAAATTATCCATAAATTACCGGCTCCTTGCTCGTATCTATATTAACCTGATAAAGATATGAGGGAGGAGCTTTCTTATGAAAAAAATTACACAAAGGAAAATGGAAACACAAATAAGGACAGGCAAAAGGGTCATAGTGCTTCTGCTGACAGCAGTACTTATGGCGGGCTGCCTTTCGGGATGTGGAAAAAGCATGTCTGATACAACTGAGGCACCCGCATCAGAGGAAACGGATACGGGAAATTATGAGACAGCGGATGCAGCGGCTGCGGATGAAGCGTACATTGCAGACGAAGAAGCAGCAGAGGGGTCCTATATGACGGAGGAATATCCGGCAGAGGGTGAAGATACATGGTATTTTGATGAAAACGGAGATACGAAGGGGAATGATGGCGGAGAAGAGAATTCTGCACAGGAGGGAAGCTACGCACAGTCCTGCTATGACTATCCTGTTCCTTCCGATAATACTGAGGAATACAGCAAGTGGCAGGAAAAAGGTTTCAGTTCAGTTCTGGCAGAGCCGCTTTCCACCTTCTCTGCAGATGTGGATACGGCGTCCTACAGCAATTTCCGCAGGCTGGTCAATGACGGATATTCACTGGATAATCTGCCGGAGGGTTCCGTGCGAATTGAAGAGATGCTGAACTATTTCAGCTATGATTATCAGGGACCTCGGAATGGGGAGCCCTTTGGAGTCAACGCATGGATCAGTGAATGCCCATGGAATGACGAAGCAAGCCTTTTGATGCTTGGACTTGCTACGGAGAAAATGGATTATGAGCAGGCGCCGCCTTCTAATCTGGTATTTCTTCTGGATGTATCCGGTTCTATGGGGGACAGTGATAAGCTTCCCCTGCTGCAGGAGGCCTTTGGCCTATTGGCCGAGAACCTTACAGGGAATGACAGGGTTTCCATTGTCACCTATGCAGGCTCGTCCGAGGTAGTGCTTAGAGGCGTAAGCGGTGATAAAACCAGAAAAATCAAGTCCGCATTAAACAGCCTGGAAGCATCCGGTGGTACACATGGAAGCGTAGGTATTGAGACTGCCTATGAGATTGCGGAGGAAAACTTTATTAAGGGCGGAAACAACCGCATTATTCTGGCAACAGACGGTGATCTTAACATAGGGCTTACCACAGAGCGGGAGTTGGAGGATTTGATTACGGAGAAGAAGGAGTCCGGTATTTTCCTGTCAGTGCTCGGCTTTGGAACCGGCAATTTAAAGGATAATAAGATGGAAACTCTTGCAGACAAAGGCAATGGAAATTATGCATACATAGACAGTATGCGGGAAGCAAAGAAGGTGCTGGAGGAGGAAATGACAGCTACGCTTCTTACCATTTGTAAGGATGTGAAGCTGCAGGTGGAATTTAATCCTGCGGTGGTTTCAAATTACCGCCTGATCGGATATGAAAACAGGGTACTGAACCGTGAGGACTTCAATGATGATACTAAGGATGCCGGGGAAATAGGTGCGGGGCACAGCGTAACAGTGCTTTATGAGCTGATATTAAAGGAGCCCATTAACGGCATGACGGAAGACGAAATTGAAGATTTAAGGTACAGCAAAAACTATAAAGAAGAATTAAAGGACGCAGGAGGAAGCGGTAAGACTTACGAGGAAGAGTGGCTGACCTTAAGTATCCGTTACAAAAAGCCTGCGGAGGATGAAAGCAATCTTCTGCAATATCCGGTAAGCTATGAAAACTATACGGAGCATCCGGGGGATGATTTTGTATTTGCTGCGGCAGTGGCAGAGCTTGGACTTCTGGCATCGGACAGCAGCTATGCGGGTGACGCATCTTTAAAGCATGTCAGGTCAGCCTTAAAGAGCATTGACCTTGATGATGAGTACAAAGAGGAATTCTATGAAATTGTGAAAATGCTGGATTAGATAATAGGTTTGTAAAAAGAGATTATTGAAGCAGGCCTGGTTTTGCAAAGGTGCAAAACCGGGCTTGCACTTTTTTGCATTGGGACTTTTCAAAACAATGCAATCATGCTATAATGCTTTAGCATGTTAATGTGATGAAAGAATGAAATATAGGTAAGGAAGTTGAAAAACGGTTATGAAGAAATCAAGAAGATTGTCCTACGGATGTCTCTCCTTTATCTCCTTTTGTGTGATTATAGCGGTGTGGTGCGTTGTCACCTATGGCGGGTTTGTAAATAAAATTTTTATGCCATCGCCCACCGAAGTCTGGATTAGTCTGGTGGATATGGCAAAGGACGGGACGCTTTTGGAGCATTGCTTTGTGTCCACGAAGCGTGTCATGGTAGGCTGGCTGTGGTCGGCAATTGCGGCGCTGCCTATCGGTATGCTGATGGCACGTTCCAAATTTTTCAGCGCCATTATACAGCCGGTGATCGAATTTGTGCGGTATCTGCCTGTTGTGGCTTTGGTTCCTCTGACATTGTTATATTTGGGTATTGAAGAAAACCAGAAATATGTAATTATTTTCCTGGGCACCTTTTTTCAGCTGGTGCTGATGGTATGCGATACGGTATCATCCATTGATAAGAATATGATTAATGCGGCAAGAACCCTGGGGGCAAATAAGCTTCAGGTATATACGGAGGTTATCTTTCCCGCAGCGCTGCCGGGCCTGATGGACGATTTTCGCCTTACCATCGGATGGGCATGGACGTACCTTGTGGTAGCAGAAATGGTGGCGGCATCAGCCGGCCTTGGTTACATTATTTTGAAATCACAGCGATTTCTTGCTACGGATGTGATCTTTGCGGGACTGATTATGATTGGAGTGATCGGCCTGATCACAGATTTCCTGCTTCGCATTTTGACGAAGCTTATCGTACCATGGCATGAAAGACTGGGCGATTAACGGGAAGTCAATGACAGAAAGGCATGGTGGTCAGAATGAGCGATGTGAAGTTAAAGGTAAGTAATTTGCAAAAGATATTTCCTGCCGCCAACCGCAGAGAAAAGGATGTGGTGGCGTTAAAGGATATTAATCTGGAAGTGAAGGAATCGGAATTTGTGGTGATGGTAGGTCCCTCCGGCTGCGGAAAATCCACCTTGATAAATATTATCGGAGGACTTGAGGCGGCAACGGAAGGTCAGGTTCAGATAGACGGAAAGGACGTTACGGAGCCGGGAGCCGACAGGGGAATGGTTTTCCAGGGCTACAGCTTATTTCCGTGGCTGACAGTCAGAAAGAATGTGGAGTTTGGCCTTAAGATGAAAGGAGTTCCCAAAAAGGAACGGGAACAGGCGGCAAGGGAATTTATTAAGCTTATCGGCCTTTCCGGTTTTGAAAATGCGCTTCCAAAGCAGCTTTCCGGCGGAATGAAGCAGCGTGTAGCCATTGCAAGAACACTGGCCAATCATCCAGAAATCCTTCTTATGGATGAACCCTTCGGCGCATTGGATGCGCAGACAAGAGTGGTCATGCAGGAACTTTTGGCCAAGATCAGCAGGGAGACGAAAAACACAATTTTATTTATCACCCATGATATTGATGAGGCCATTCTTTTGGCTGACCGTATTTATGTAATGAGCCGGCGGCCCGGAACGATTCGGGAGGTACTTACTGTAAATATGGAAGGAGAGCGGAGCCACGAAATGCTGGTTACGCCCGAATTTTTGAAAATGAAACAGAAGATCATGGATATGCTCTGGCAGGAAAGCCAGGATGCAGCCATTGACAAATAAAAGAAGAGGAGAGAAAAACATGAAAAAATTATTGGCATTACTGCTGGCGGGAGCATTGACACTTTCCTGTATAGGATGCGGTTCTTCCCCTGCGGCAGCAAACGATGGGGAAGCGGATGAAAGTGCGTCCCAAACAAGTGATTCAGGGGAGCTTATCCCTATGAAAATTGCGTTCTGCACATGGGCAGGTTACGCTCCTGTCTTTATTGCAATTGAAAAGGGTTATTTTGAAGAGGCAGGCTATGATGCAGAGGTTGTAATTATGGAGGATGAGTCCACCTATGGCGCAGCATTTGTATCAAACAGTATTCAGGCCCTGGGACAGGTAATGGATCGTGATATTATTCAGTTTGATGCGGGAGCGCCGGAACAGTATGTATGTACCATGGACTGCTCAACGGGCGGCGACGGTTTGGTTGCCACAGCGGAAATTCAGACAGTGGATGATCTGGCAGGCAAGACGGTTGCACTGGATAAGTCAGCAACCTCCTATTTCTTCTTCCTGCAGGTGCTGGCAGACAGCAATATTACCGAAGATCAGATCAATATTGTTGAGATGGGAAATGATGCTGCCGGAGAGGCATTTATCGCAGGAAATGTAGATGCGGCAGTGACATGGGAGCCTGCACTCAGCAACTGCGGTGAACGTGAGGGAGGTCATATTCTGGTATCTTCCGCAGATTATCCTAAGGCAATCATTGATGTACTTACCGTAAATTCAAACTTCTTAGAGGAGCACCCGGACGCAGCGGATGTGCTGAATGACTGCTGGAATAAGGCAGTGGCTTATCTGAATGAAAATTTTGATGAGGGCTGCGAGATTATGGCAAAGGGACTTTCCCTGGATAAGCAGGATGTAATTGATGAATGTGCAGGAATTACCTTCTATGATGAGGCTATGAATAAGGATTTCAATGATTTGACCAAAGAAGGCAATGTAAAGGAAATTGCCCAGATGGCAGCAGATTTTTGGGTAGAAAAGGGATACATGGAGTCTTCGAATGTAGACGGATTCTTTGCTTATATTGAGAAGTAATATTTCTTCTTGCCATATGAGAGAAGATGGTCTATAATTATCAACTGTAAACAAATATAGAAAAAGTTCTTCGGGGTCGGGTGTAATTCCCTACCGGCGGTATAGTCCGCGACCCGTGATTGTCTGAGAGGTTAATGAAAGGCGTCACGGCTGATTTGGTGAAATTCCAAAACCGACAGTAAAGTCTGGATGAGAGAAGAAATTGCAGAAGCAGGACAGTGTATGCTGTTTTGCCATAGGTTTCATTGTGAAAATGTGTTTTCTGCCTGCAGTAAATATTACCCCGGATTTTGATCCGGGGTTTTTGTTTTCTTATGAAGCTTTTCGATAGAACTTTTTCCGAGGTATTGAAAGGAGAATAGTTAAGATGAGTAACGGATTATGGACAAGTGTGAAGGACAACGTGGTGTTTGTCCTGGTATGTGTGGGGATTGCAGCGGCGCTTTTTGCCATTGCATATCTGGCAGAAAAGCTGATTAAAAAGAAAAACAATGATACGGAAAGAATACTTTCCACAAGGAAGATTGCAATGATCGGTGTGTTTGCGGCAATCTCAACAGTGCTTATGATGTTTGAATTTCCCGTGCCCTTTGCGCCGGCCTTTTATGAGCTTGACTTTAGTGAAATACCTGCCCTGATAGGGACCTTTGCCTTTGGACCGGTAGCAGGCGTCATGATTGAGTTCTGCAAGATTTTATTAAAGCTTTTAATCAAGGGAACCAGTACAGCCTTTGTAGGTGATCTGGCTAATTTTGTAATCGGATGCAGCTTTATTCTTCCCGCTTCCATTATCTATATGTTTAAGAAGACCAAGAAGAATGCTATTCTTGCTTCCGTGACGGGTACACTGATTATGAGTGTGTTTGGAACCATGTTTAATGCAGTGTATCTTCTGCCCGCATTTGCGTCTCTTTACGGAATGCCGCTGGAGGCAATTGTGGAAATGGGTACAAAGGTCAATGGCAGTATTAACAGCGTAACTACGCTGGTGATTTTTGCAGTAGCTCCTTTAAATCTGCTGAAGGGCTCCAGTGTATCCATCGTCACCCTTCTGGTATACAAAAAGCTCAGTCCCATTTTGAAAGCGGGAACAGTCGGAAGGGTGAAGGATGCTGCGGAAAAGGTGGAAACCGCCAGATAAAGCAGTACGAATAAGATCATAGAGATAAATACAATAGAAGACCCTGCACATGGAAAGCCTGTGCAGGGTTTTTAGCATTCTTTGTCACAGTTCTTTAGAAAAAATTAAGCTTTTTATATAGAAATTTGAAATATTTACATCATATAATTCGTTATATTATTTAGTTGGGACAATAAGGCAGATATTTAAAATCAGGTATTGACAATTATTGTATTAGTAATATAATACAATAGTACAGATAATTGATGCCAGGGAGGCATCGGAATGTGAGGCAGAATGGAAGAACTGATAGAAATTCGGGATATGTGCAAAATATATAATCCCGGTGAGAATGAGGTCCGTGCGTTGGATCACGTGGATCTGAAAATTAATAAGAACGAATTTGTGGCCATTATCGGTCAATCCGGTTCAGGTAAATCTACTTTGATGAATATGCTGGGCTGTTTGGATGTCCCTACCAGCGGAACCTACATATTAAACGGTCAGGATGTATCTAATCTGACGGATGATGAATTGTCGGATATCAGAAACCGGGAGATTGGTTTTATCTTTCAGGGATTTAATCTGATCGCAGGGCTTACAGCGATTGAAAATGTGGAGCTTCCACTGATTTATCGCGGGGTAGGTAAGAAGGAAAGAATTCATCTGGCTGAGACTGCCTTGGAAAAGGTGGGATTGAAGGCTAGAATGGAGCATAAACCCTCGGAAATGTCGGGAGGACAGCAGCAAAGGGTTGCCATTGCCAGAGCAATAGCACAGGCTCCTCCGGTAATCCTTGCAGATGAACCTACGGGAAATTTGGATTCCGGTTCAACTAAGGAGATCATGGAGATCTTAAAGGGGCTTCATGCTGAGGGGAGAACGGTTATTCTTATCACGCATGACAATGATATCGCAGCGAGGGCAAAGCGCATCATTCGTATTATGGACGGAAAAATTGTGGATGATATCATTAACGATAAGGAAAATTAAATAGTTTTTTGATAAATGAAGGGGAGTGTTCCTTTGGGGAGCGCTTCGGAATGGAGGAGAACATGTCAAAGAAGGAAGCATTGAATACCGGAAATGAAACTGTTGTGGAGATGGAACCCGCTTCGTTTCAGGAAAATAGTGCGGAAATAGAGCTGAGCACAGAAACGGGAAAAGGGAAAAAGAAAAAGGAGAAAAAGCCTAAGAAGGAGCGGAGGCCTCTCGACAAGGCAGCCAAAAAGAAGAGAAAGAAAATCATTGCGTTTAGTGTTATCGGTGTGATAATAGTTCTCTTTATTTTAAAGAGCGTGCTGGGCGGCAGTAGCGTGCAGGCAATGGTATCTGTTACCGGTGCACAAACCGGAGAGATAGAGCAGACCATCAATACCAGCGGTACAGTGACTACTCTGGAAACGAAAAACTACTTTTCGGATGTAAATGTAAAGATCAGTGACGTACTGGTTCAGACGGGTGATGCCGTGAAGGCGGGGGATGTACTGATTTCCTATGATGAAGATGCGCTTTCAAGGGAAAAGGAGCTGGCACAGCTTTCTGCGCAGTCTGCGGAGGGAAGCTACCAGAATTCCATTCAAAGCAATAATGAGAAGCTGGGTGATTTAAGCGAAGCAAATATTAATCTAGACGTGCTTGATCAGCAGATTGCGGATACGGAGGCATACATAAAGGGATTGGAAAATAAGATTGCCAAGAAGAAAAGCGATCTTGCCTATGAAGGGGCACTGCTCCAGATTTCGCTTCTGGACTGGCAGGATCAGCCGGATTCAGAGGAGTATATGAACCTGCAAAAGCTCGTTCAGCTTAATAATTATGAACAGCAGAACAATAAAGAAATCAAGGGCTGGCAGGATGAGCTGGATGTTTACAACAAAATGCTGTCCGATTATAAGGAATACAGATCGGAAATGAAGTCTCAGAAAAGCTCTGCGGAAGCCGGCAAAATGACTTCCGGGGCTAAGCAGGAGCTTGAAGCAACCAACCAGACCAAGGAAATAGAAGCTGCTAATTCACTGGAAAATCTGGAAGCTGTGGAAGGCGGTATTGTGGCAGAATTTGATGGCGTCGTTACGGAGATGAATGCCGTAGAGGGCGGAAGTGTGGCAGCAGGAGGTTCCCTTCTTAAGCTGGAGAGCACTGAGGATGTAATGGTTAAGATCTATGTGACCAAGTATGATCTGGACAAAATATCGGTAGGACAGAAGGCAGTTATCACCATCGGAAGTAAGGAGTATGAGGGTGAGGTTGCGAAGATCAATAAGATGGCAGAGAAGAATAACAGCGGAGCTGCTGTTGTAGGAGCAGAAATTAAAATAACTAACCCTGACAGTGATGTCATCTTAGGCGTGGAGGCAAAGGTTGTCATTGGCACCGCTAAGGCGGAAAATACGATCCTGATACCGGTAGGTGCAGTAAATGTGGACGTGGACGGTGAGTTTGTCTATGTGGTTGACGAGAACAGCATTCTTGTCAAGAAGCCTATTGTGACCGGCATCTCATCAGATACTATGGTTCAGGTAATAGAGGGTATCAGTGAAGGAGAGCAGATTGTGACAGATGTGACAGCCGATCTTCAGGAGGGCATGTCTGTAATGGCAATGCCTCAGCAGTAAGCAGAACGGAGGCTGAATATGGCACAGATTTGGGAATACATTAAAATTGCCCTGATGAACATTAGGAGCAATAAGGGACGCTCGATCCTGACTATGCTGGGTATCATCATTGGTATTTCCTCTGTTATTATGGTTATTGCCATTGGCAATGGAGTCAGGGAAAAGGTTAATTCGGAATTGGATGCCTTTGCAGGTGGGCAGATAGCATTTTATGTTGACACGACTCGTAAGGACACGACAGTTACCTTCGATCAATCGGATTTTGATGCAATTCAGGAGCAGATAGAGCATGTAAAAGGAGTTACGCCTCAATTTGGCAGCTGGGGAACAGCGGAAGGACCAAAGGGGGATTTTGATATCAGAATGCTGGGCGGCAGCGTAGGGCTTCAATACACTTCGTCCGATTCGATTATTAAGGGGAAGTATTTTACACAGAACGATTATGACAGCGCAAATAACGTGTGTGTTATTAATGAAAGCAGTGCGGTGGCGCTTTTTGGAACTACCGATGTAATAGGGATGACATTTGACGCTACCTTCTGGGGGATTACACAGGAACTTAGAATAGTTGGAATTCGTGCGGATAGTGCATCCGTACTGGTAAGTATGAGTTATGGCGGAGACACTACCATACAAGCGGAGGTGCCCCTTACCTTTATGGCCAATAAATTAGGCTACTATATCGATGAAATAGATCAGTTTTATGTAATAGCAGAGTCCGCGGAATACTCATCGGAGATTGCATCAAAAACCCTTGCTTTGCTGGAAAGCAGACATAATGTCCGGGGAGAAAATCAGATTATGATGGAAAGCTTTGCGGATTATACGGAGCAGTATGATACGATTCTTGGCTTTATCACCATCTTTATTTCCTTTGTGGCGGCTATTTCGCTTTTGGTAGGCGGTATTGGCGTTATGAATATTATGTTGGTGTCCGTTACGGAAAGAACCAGAGAGATCGGTATAAGAAAAGCGTTGGGAGCAAGAACGGGCTCTGTACTCTTGCAATTTCTTGCAGAAGCAGGCATCATCACACTTTTGGGAGGTTTGATCGGTATTATTCTTGGCATATTAGGGGCTGTGGGTGTGGGAGCACTTTTTGGATTAACTCCAGAGGTTGGCTTTGGAACGATTTTCTTTGCCTCTTTGTTTTCCTGCGGTGTGGGTATCTTCTTTGGTATCTATCCGGCAAAGAAGGCAGCGAAGCTCAGTCCTATCGAAGCGTTGCGGCACGAATAATAGCTTTACGCCTGCTTAAGCAGTAACTGAACCGTATGAGGCTTTTTTGCGGTTGCACTTTATTTGATTTTTAGTATAATATTAAGAAGAGTGGAAGACATAGGAACTGCCGCCGGCAGTTCCTTTTCACTTTGGAGCAAGTGTGATAGGAAGGTATGAGTGATTATGGAAGTGGAATTTGATGTGAAAATAACACCCGGAGCATTATATGACTATATGCTGTTTCATACCTATACCAGTCCATCCGGGTTAATCGGAGCGGTAGTGGGAGCGTTGCTTGTAACAGCATTTTTTATGGGAGCAGGGGTTCTTTGCCTGATTGCGGGACTTATTATTCTTCTTTATCTTCCATGGACACTGTTTATCAAATCCAGACAGCAGTATTTGACAAATCCGGCATTTAAAACGCCGCTTCATTATAAAATGACAGAGGACGGGATTGAGGTATCCCAAAACGGGGAGACACAAAGTCAGAAGTGGGAGGACATGTTTAAAGCGGTATCCACCCCCCGAAGCCTGATTGTATATACCTCCAGAGTCAATGCTTCCATTTTTCCCAAAAAGGATTTACAGGAAAATACATCTGCAGTGATACGGATGATTTCTACGCATATGCCGCCTAAAAAGGTGAAAATTCGGAGCTGTTAAGCGGTTTAATTGCGTTGGAAAGGCATGGATGATATGAGAGAGGAAATATTTGAAAGCTTTAGCCCGGAGGATACCTTTCGGCTTGGAAAGAAAATAGGGGAAAAGGCGATGCCGGGGCAGGTTTTTACCCTGATCGGAGATTTGGGAGCGGGCAAGACGGTTTTCACACAGGGAATGGCAGCAGGCCTTGGCATTACAGAACCGGTGAACAGTCCAACCTTTACCATTATGCAGGTTTATGAGGAAGGAAGATGTCCCTTTTATCACTTTGATGTATACCGGATCGGAGATATTTCTGAGATGGACGAGATCGGTTATGAGGATTGCTTTTACGGAGAAGGGGTATGCCTGATCGAATGGGCAGATTTAATAGAAGAAATCCTTCCGGAGTGCTATACCGAAATTACCATTTCCAAGGATTTGGAAATGGGGTTTGACTACAGAAAAATTACGCTAAAGGAGCGGAAGCATGAAAATAATTGCGATTGACAGCTCCGGCCTGGTGGCATCGGTTGCCATTGTGGAGGATGACATTCTAATAGGTGAATATAACGTACAGTACAAAAAGACCCATTCTCAGACGCTGCTTCCTATGCTGGATGAACTAAGAAGGATGGTCGAGTTGGATTTGAGTACGGTGGATGCCATTGCAATCTCAAAAGGACCGGGGTCCTTTACCGGGCTTAGGATAGGTTCGGCCACGGCTAAGGGGTTAGGACTTGCCATGAATGTGCCACTGGTGGAGATACCGACGCTGGATGGATTGGCCTGTAACTTATATGGAACAGACAAATTAGTCTGTCCGATTATGGACGCCAGAAGAAATCAGGTTTACACAGGAATATATGAATATGCTAAAATAGATAGGACTCCCTTTGCCTTTGAGCTTCAAACGGTGCTTTCACAGTGTGCGGTGGCGGTTTCGGAGCTTGCGGACAGATTAAACGAGTTAGGCAGGGAAGTAATCTTCCTTGGGGATGGGGTTCCGGTTTATGCAGGAAATCTTGCAGAGCTTATGAAGGTACCTTATAGCTTTGCACCGGCTCATATGAACCGCCAAAGGGCAGCAGCCTTTGGAATGCTGGCCTTCCGGTACATGAGGGAGGGCAAGGTTACGGATGCAGGAAGTCATGCACCCGAGTACTTAAGGTTATCACAGGCTGAACGGGAGAAAATGTCTTCGACGACCCATTCTTCTGAAGAAAACGGAGGATGAGAATGCTGCGAATCAGAGAGATGGGAGCCGGAGATGTGGAAGCAGCCAGTCGGATAGAGAGTGAAGCTTTTTCCATGCCATGGTCGGCAGAGGATTTTCTTGAAATGGTGGAAGCTGACTACGCATATTATTATGTGGCGGAAATAGATGGTGAGATTGCAGGCTGCTGTGGTATCAGAAATATCTGCGGTGAAGGAGAGATCACCAATGTGGTGGTAAAGGCCGAGTACAGGCGAAAGGGCATTGCCAGAAGGATGCTGGAGTATATGCTGGGTAAGGCCCCCGAAAACGGAATTGGCGATTGTACCTTAGAGGTACGGTGCAGTAATGATCCTGCAATTCATTTGTACGAAAGCCTGGGCTTTAAAGGGGAAGGAATAAGACCCGGTTTTTATGACAAGCCTAAGGAAGATGCTCTTATCATGTGGAAAAGATAGGCAGAGCATGGAAGAATTACCACTGTTTCTTATTTTTCTTTTATGTATAATAGGGGTAGAAGGAGGATAAGACCATGCGAATTTATATGGATGAGGATAAGCAGGAGCTTGCAGCGGTAATCTGCAATAAATGCAAAAAGGAACTTACAGTGGAAAACGGCATCCTTAAGGAAGGATGCTATCATGGGGATAGCAGATTTGGCTATTTCAGCAATAAGGATGGAATGAAGCATTCTTTTGATTTGTGTGAAGAATGCTATGATAAATTAATTAAAAGTTTTGCCATTCCGGTAGAAGAGGAGGAGATTAAGGAACTGCTTTAAACCAACTCCCGGGAATAAGTACGGAATGGACAGCACAGACAGTGGAGGAATTATGCTGGATATTTGCTTGTTGGGGACAGGCGGGATGATGCCCCTCCCATACCGTTACTTGACATCTTTGATGGCCAGATATAACGGACAGAGCATACTAATTGACTGTGGGGAAGGGACACAGATTGCCATGAAGGAAAAGGGCTGGAGTCCCAAACCGATTGACGTTATCTGTTTTACTCACTTTCATGCAGATCATATCAGCGGACTGCCGGGAATGCTTCTCACAATGGGAAACGCAGAACGGACAGAGCCGCTGCTTTTGGTGGGCCCGAAGGGATTGTCCAGGGTGGTGGCATCTCTTAGAGTGATTGCGCCTGAGCTTCCCTTTGTGATTGACTGCTTAGAGCTTACAGAGCCGGAGCATGTGATTCGTTTTGATGGATTTAGGATCGAGGCCTTTAAGGTAAACCATAATGTTCCGTGCTATGGGTATAGTATATGCATTGACCGGATTGGTAAATTCCAGGTGGACAAGGCTGTCGAGTTGGGAATTGAAAAGAAATACTGGAACCGCTTACAGCGCGGAGAAACAATAGAAACAGGAGAAATGACACTTGTGCCGGAAATGGTTCTGGGACCCGCCAGAAAGGGTCTTAAGGTAACTTATTGTACAGACACCAGGCCTACGGAGGGAATAGTTAAGCATGCTGCCGGATCGGATTTATTTATCTGCGAGGGTATGTATGGAGAACCGGACAAAAAGGCCAAGGCTAAGGAAAATAAGCACATGACCTTTTATGAAGCGGCAGAGCTTGCAAGAAGGGCACAAGTGCCGAAAATGTGGCTGACACATTACAGTCCTTCTCTAAACAGGCCGGATGAGTATCTTACTGCAGTAAGAAAGATTTTTCCCGATACGGAGGTTTGCAAGGACGGAAAAAGCATAGAGCTGATGTTTGAGGATGAGGATTAAGTTAAAGTAAGGTTTAACGAAAAGAGGGGAGGAGCCCAATGAAGAAAAAGCATAATCGAAATGGTATAAAGGGATTTTTGATTGGAATCGTTTTGATTTGTATTGTAATTGGGTATTTTTACTATTTATCCAATAAGAAGTCTGGTGAAGCACAAAGCGAAGATGTACAGGTTACCGTGGTACAGGAAATGTTGATGCGGAATTTGGAAAACAATTATCCCCCTTCACCCAGAGAGGTATTGAAATATTACGGTGAGCTTATGCAATGCTTCTATTGTGAGGAGTATACAGAAGAAGAGTTTTTACAGCTGGCAATGCAGATACAGGGATTGTATGATGAAGAGCTTGTTGCCAATAAGACCCAGCAGCAGTATTTGGAAGACCTTAAATGGGATATTGATAATTTTAAAGAACAGGGAATCGTGGTGTCCAGTTATAGCCTTCCCTCCAGTACGGATGTGGAGGAGTTTAAACAAGACGGATTCCGTTGGGCAAAGCTTTATTGCAGCTTCACATTACGAAAAGGCACCCAGCTGGAGGTGACTAATGAGGTTTTCCTGCTTCGAAAGGATGATGAGGGGCACTGGAAAATTTATGGATGGATGTTGGCGGAGGATGAGGAACAGTCAACACAAAGCTGATGCATTCCGGTTTGGACGGAGAAAGGTGTGTTTTGATGGATAAGGATGTTTACATATTGGCGATAGAAAGCTCCTGCGACGAGACGGCAGCGGCGGTGGTAAAAAACGGCAGAGAAGTGCTTTCCAATGTGATCTATTCCCAGATTGCACTACATACGGAATATGGCGGCGTGGTACCGGAGATTGCCTCCCGTAAGCATATTGAGAAGATTAATCAGGTCATTCTGCAGGCGCTTACCGAAGCGGGGATGGAGCTTCAGGATATGACCGCAATAGCAGTAACCTATGGCCCCGGATTGGTAGGGGCCTTACTTGTGGGAGTGTCAGCGGCTAAGGCAATCAGCTTTGCCAGCAAAATACCGCTGGTGGGAGTGCATCACATAGAGGGACATATCAGTGCCAATTTCATTGAAAATAAGGATTTGGAGCCTCCGTTTGTCTGCCTGGTAGTTTCGGGAGGACATTCTCATCTTGTGGTGGTTAAGGATTACGGTGAGTATGAGATTATCGGACGAACCAGAGATGATGCGGCAGGAGAGGCATTTGACAAGGTGGCTCGTGCCATTGGATTGGGATATCCGGGAGGGCCGAAGATTGACAAGGTTGCCAGGACGGGGAATGCGGATGCCATTCATTTTCCCAGAGCAAAGGTGGGAGATTCGGAATATGATTTCAGTTTCAGCGGCTTAAAATCGGCAGTGTTGAATTATCTCAATTCCTGTCAGATGAAGGGGGAAGAGATTGTTACTGAGGATGTGGCAGCTTCCTTCCAAAAGGCGGTGGTGGATGTTTTGGTGGAGCATTCCATAACAGCGGTTAAAAAATACGGTTATCGCAAGTTTGCGATTGCGGGAGGCGTGGCATCTAACAGCGGGCTTCGGGAGGCACTTGAAGCGGCCTGTGAGAAGGAGAAAATAGCCTTTTATCATCCCTCACCGATTTACTGCACCGATAATGCGGCAATGATCGGAACTGCCGCATATTATGAATATATCAAGGGTGTGCGCCATGGCTTTGACCTAAATGCAGTACCAAACTTAAAGCTGGGAGAACGTGCATAATGATGGAAAAGAAGGAACGGATTGTTGCCATTGTGCTGGCAGCAGGCAGCGGAAAGAGAATGGGAAGCGACACCAAAAAGCAGTATATGCTGATTGGAGAAAAGCCGGTGGTGTACTATTCCTTAAAATGCTTTCAGGAAAGCTTTGTAGATGAGATTGTTCTGGTGGTTGGCGCCGGAGAGGTGGAGTACTGCCAGAGAGAAATTGTAGAAAGGTATGGCTTTGACAAGGTAAGCCGTATTGTGGAAGGCGGCAGGGAACGGTACCATTCGGTGGCTATCGGATTGCAAAGTATAGAAAATTGCAAATTTGTGTTTATTCATGACGGAGCAAGACCCATGCTGACGCAAGAAATGTTAAAGCGTCTGTTGGATTGTGTGAAGGTAGAGAATGCCTGCGTAGCAGGTATGCCTGTCAAAGACACAATTAAAATAGCGGATAAGGAAGGCTGCATTGCGGCTACACCGGACCGCAGGCTGGTATGGCTGGTGCAGACCCCCCAGGTATTTGATTATTCTTTAATTAAATCTGCCTATGACAAATTAATTAAGAAGGAAGAAGAATTTTTGCGGCAAGGGCTTTCGGTAACAGATGATGCGATGGTATTGGAAACGTTAACCGGTCATAGGGTAAAGCTGGTGGAAGGCTCCTACGAGAACATTAAGATCACCACACCGGAGGATATTGGTATTGCGGAGCTCTTCCTTAATAAGTAACGCTTCATTATATTAAGGGTGAAAAATACTGCAGACCTTGCAAATTTGCGCTTATTTCCCCGTGAAAAAGGGCAAAATAAAAAAGGTGGAATAAAAATAAAAAAAGTGTTGACACTCTCAATTTGATTTGCTAGAATAATCATTGCGCTGACTGAGAGGCGCGCGACATGGAGAGGTATCGAAGTGGTCATAACGAGGCGGTCTTGAAAACCGTTTGTCCGCAAGGGCGCGTGGGTTCGAATCCCACCCTCTCCGCTGGAGATACCTTCTCCACCGAAACTTTAAGATTTCAAAATTGAGTCAGCTTGATTTGGAGAAGTACCCAAGAGGCTGAAGGGGCTCCCCTGGAAAGGGAGTAGGTCGTTAATAGCGGCGCGAGGGTTCAAATCCCTCCTTCTCCGTTGGTAATCTTCAAGGATTGCCTGGCGTAAGTTCTCATTTATCAAAGAGAACTTAACAAGAACCTTGACAAATAAACAGCAATGCAACCCTGAAAATTCAAAGAGAATATTTCAGAGCAGACGAAAAGTCTGAAGCGAAAAGAACCTAAAACAGTAAAGAGCGAACCAAAGGAAGAA